>JGI12316J14372_10000234_pt1 | contig 125077 bp, 113 predicted proteins | sample MarCyaLeptolynsp_FD_14372 | JGI IMG/M metagenome (IMG submission 14372)
GCCATGTTCTCTATATTGGGAGTACGCCAAAGTTGGAGAGTTGGGCCAGACTGTAAATCTGGTGCTTATAGCTGAGTAGGTTCGAATCCTACTACTCCCACAAATGATTTATTTTTTGAATTTCACTAGTTCAGGTTGATTGGAACTCAAATATATCCTATATCAAATTTACGTTACCCTATTATTGATGGACTCCATTCCATATCAAATACTTGAAATGCAACAATATCAATCTTCACCCAAGACTCTCTAATTTCTCCTGATGGAGTCTTATATGTAACTATCCTATACCTTGTTTTTTCTCCTTTAACACCACCAATATTCGTTGATATTGGCTGGAGTTGTATCGAAATACTTGGGAATGGACCTGTATCAAAAATTTTGGGTATCCTAACTGATATCAGCTCGCAATCATATTCTTGCAGTGATTTTATGATGCTTTTATTGTAGTCATTTGGAGATTGAACCATCCTATCAAATAATATCCCCAAAATGATAATCACTGGGATTATTATAAACCACCAATAAGCATCAAAGTCAAACATGTTCCTATATATTTAAGTACAATCCCAATTATATAATACCCTGGAGAAATTCAAATCCAGTAGGTCAGATTGATTTATAAAAAAATTACCTATTCCCACATCTCCCCAACAAATCTTATCACCTTCACTATCCAATTGAAATAAAAGGATATAATCTTCATAATCATGATTCCAGTTTCTAGGGTCTTCTTGAGTAAACGAAGCATATCCTCCTATTTTATGACCTTCACCATGAAAATTCATTATAAAATCCTCTTCTATCTTATTTGCATCGACTCCAAATTGTTTAAAAAAAGTAAAGACATCCTGTCCAAAGTATCTTGTAAATCTGATATCATTAATGGAAATAAAGTCTAATTCCTTATGAAAAGAGAATTCATACTGCTTTTCTATCAGAGGATATATATCGCTTCTGGATAATTGGTTTTCTAAAAATAAGAAGTCAGTGTGTACTTCATCTTCATCCAAATCGCTATGATATAGTATCCTGAAATCTCTCTGTGATGTCGGGTTTTCAAAGTTTAAACCATAAACATCATTGGTAGAAATATAAAATTGAAGTAATCCTTTGATTGGGTAGCCTGGAATATTAGGGATATCACTGAAATTCAGTTGTGCCAATAAAATCATTGGATTGCCCATAAAATCCAAGGGGTAAGGTATCCTTTTTGGGAGATAAGGATACCCCCCCATTTTACTACTCCTAATATTTATATGATTTTTTTCTTCACTTGTCCTTATTTTAACGGATTCAATACCTGAAGATATTATTTGGTCTTTTAATGGTTCTAATATTTTTGGAATATTCATTTATCAATAATAATGTGAATAGCTAAAATTGAATAGAGTTTTATGATTTTTATTAATACTATTTTTCACTAGGGTAGAATGGTAATTAAGTTTAAAAAACGACAATATTATTTTAATGATTGATAGTATAAAGCATATTAAATGGAATAATACCGCTGTTTTCTTCTGGACATATTGTCTGTATGGTATCTTTATATACTGGACTAACATATCTATGTTTTTTATACCATTCAACCTTTTATCTGAAATAGAGGAAAAGCTTCCTGGATTTATATTTATATATGGTTATAATCTTATCAGTAATGGGCTCCTATCCCTAGGACTGATATTTCTTACATATCTACTTTACAAGAGGAAGAAAATCTTTTTGAAATTATACCTATGGCATACACTTATATTGGCAGTGGTCAATTATTACAACGAGTATTTAATAGACAATACCCAAAATTTCCCTGAAGATTCTTTGAATATCTTGAATAATACAGTCACAGGAAATGTAGTTCTTATGTGGTTGATAGCTTCGGGAATCATGATTGAAAAGTATGGAAAAGGCAAAAAATATTTTCTGGACTAGGCTACAATTCCTTTAATTTCATTTTTATGCTAAATGTCTTAGTTTTTCTTTGAAGAGAATTCTGTCATCTGTGCATTTTGCTCTCAACCAATTTAATGACTTCTCGGAAAACTGAAAATGTGGCAAGTCCTTGATTTCATCATAATTCAAAACTTTTAAGTCATTTTTTCTAATGATTACTTCAATGAAGTCATTTGGGTCAAGTAAAAAATCCGTGTTCAATTTGTACTTGACAGAAGACTCATCTTCGGTTAATTTAAAAGCCTTATAATGAAAAGCAGTCATTTTTTAATATTTTACAACAACGTCATAGCTAAACTGCGTTTTAATGCAGTTTAGGTTTTGTTGTAGTGAGTTTGTTTTTCATTTATTATCAATCCGTTCATTTACAATTTCCGCATCATTGATTAAATCTATTCTAACTATACCTAATGAATTATCGACTCCAAAAGAATACAAAGTATCTTTTCTTTTATTGAAATAATGATATGTTACAGAGCCTTCATATAAATCGTCAGTATAATTAGCCTTTCCATAAATTCTTTCAATGTCCAACAGCTTATCTTTAAGCCGTAATTTCGAATTTGTTTCAGCTAATAAACTTTGAGCAATTGCCAAAATAATCGGGTTCTTATTTTCACCCCAATCAATGCTTAAACATGAGTTTTTCTCACTTATAGTCTTTCTAAAGAAGATAATCTGAAATCCAACCATTTCAGCAATTCCTGAAATATTACCATATTTAAAATCCTGTTGACGAATAGTGCCTCTATCAATAAAATCTAGTTCATACAGACTAATTGGACCAAAGTTTATTTCGTTTTCCGCTGATATCATTTTTTTTTTTACAATTCACTACAACGTTCTCGTGTAAATGGCGTAGTGGCGTTTAGCCACTATGAACATTTTACACATGTCGGTTCGTCTTTTTTTAATCTCTTCTTACAGCTCTAATACACATAAAAGCAGGGAATTCATTTAGCTCTTTAAAATGTTTTGGATCTAATTTTTCAAATTCTTTTGTTGGTTTTGGCTCAATCAATTTGTCAATATTAAATCCATTATTTGTAAAAGGCATTATACACTCACTTAAAGGTCTTCTAAAACTATTTACTTCAACAGGTTTTCCAAACCCTTTCCATAGACACTTTACTTGTTCAACTTCAAAATATTTCTCTGAGTTGAAATAATTATATTCAAAAAATGGATGCTCAATCGAGACTATTACGTGTCCGTTAGGTTTCAGAACCCTATAAAATTCTTTAATTGTTGTATTCCAATCTTTTACATAATGGAGTGCCAAAGCACATATAATTATGTCAAATGATTTATCTTTAAACATTTCAAAGGGCTTAGATAAATCATGAACAAAGAAATTACCCGATTTTTTATTTCTTTCTTTGGCTAACTTTATCATCTTAGGGCTTATATCAAAACCAGTAATATTAGCTCCTTTTGATATAAGTATTTCTGCATATTTTCCTGGACCGCAGGCAGCATCAAGAATTGATTTACCTTCTACTTCTGGAATTAATTTAAGCGTATTTGGTCTATCGTAGTAAGCATTATGTGGTTTATGCTCAATTAATTCATTGTACTTTTCAGCCATTTCTTCATATGCTAAAACAATTTTATCTTTTATCATTTTTATTCTTAATCTTTTTTTGATGACCGACGATTTGTGTATGGTGTCGTTGCTATCCCGCAGGGAAGCTATGCACTATACATTTTGTTATCTTCTTTTTTTTTGTTCTTCAAACCATTCAAGTTGACTTTTTATTCTTGCAAGAATTTTATCGTCTGTGTCACCGTGAATGTCTCTTATTTTGTAATCCTCTTTTGCAGGGTCAATTTTGTTTACAAATTCATTAATCCCTAGATTGAATATCGCCTGTCCAAACCTCTGGTCATAGTGATTTGATAAATAATCAGATATTAAATCTAAAATTTCTTGATGTTCCTTTTTGGGGTTTGATTTGTTCCATTCTTTATCAAATTCCGCTTTTTCTATTTCAAAGCTTTGGAATTCATCAATATCTAATACTTGGTCACCAAGACCTCCATAATCATCAAAAGTCTTTTCGGTATGATATTTCAATCTATTTCCATTTTCATAAAGTTCGATTTGTTTTATTGGGGAGCCATCAGTTCCTACTTCAAAGTACAAAGTTGACGTTCCCCAAGAGTCAAATTCGTCTCCTCGAGTTTCATTCCATTTTCGCTTGAAATATTTATTCATTGTCACCAAATATTTTCCAATTATCTCCCACATTCATTCGTTCAGCTGATTCACCATAATTCAGATAGTAAATATCATTAAGGGTTCTGTCCTTTTTGACAAGTTCTTCTAAACAGACAAGTTTTGCCTTTGTTAAATCTGGGTCTTGTTCTGAATGAAATTGCCAATCTCCGTCTTCATTATGATAAACATACTTTATTGGTTTTCCGTCTAATACTTCAGAGGTCGTAAATACTCCAAGGTTCTTCTCCTCTAGGAATTTAAACTCCGTGTTTCTATCTAATAGTGGTTGCTTGAATTTAAAATTCTCATTGAATCCCGTTTCCCAAGGAAATAATCCTTCTCTATCTGGCCAAACTAGCTGAAGTGTTGGAAAATCAAGTGAATTGTCATTGTACCATCCAGCATAACCCAAATAATCTTGATAATGTTCTTTCTTCACATCTAAAAACTGAACAGGAAGTTCAACCAAAAAATCAGGATATTTGACCCCTTCAATAAATCTCGTTCCCTTTTCAATTTCGTCTTTAGCATTATTAATTATTGCTCCAGTTGATTCAGCGTCTAATCCGATTATTATCAATTCAGGGTGATTGAATTCTTTGTACAATCCAATTGAGTATCCAAATCTTGGGCAATATCCATCACTTTCCACAAAAGCAATATGTACTCTGTGCTCTTCAATATCTTTGAGAATATTGGTAGTTACTTCTTTATCGTGTTCGTAATGTCCACTCATTGCATAATTGAAGATAACGAACCAGCTAGCATATGCAGCTTTGGTCAACGCTCTGGCTTTAAGCAGCTGTTTATGTTCGCCATTGTTAGCATAAGTTTTATTTATTCTTTATCAAATCACTTATTGCATTCTGTTTTATTTTGTTTTTAGTAGAATCGGCAAGTATTTTTTTTAGTCATTCTTTGCTGTAGTCTCTATACTTAAACTGGTAATCTTGGTAAAGTCTGTCATCCTTTGCCTGTTTTGACATGGCTCTTTCTAATTTAGTTGGTTCATTTTTCCTTACATATTGAAAGAGCCTATAACTTATCTCAGTTTCTGATATTCTAAAGGGTATATCTAATTCTATCATCAAATTTGAAAATATGAATCTCTCTCCATCTTTGAAGCTTACGTACCAATATCCATAATCAATCGTAGGGTTTAACCACCTTCCCTTATTGTCAACTTTATTTTTGTGGTAAATGGATTTATGAAGTACAGAATCAGAAATATCATTAAAGTTATATGCATATACATTCCCTTTTTTAATAATTTCCATCCTCTCAGCCTTGAAATCACATTTTAGTTCGGAACCTAAATTTTGAATAATATAGTCAATATGTAAAAAAGCTGGTGGAAGTACAAAGTAAAAGAATATTGGGACGGCAAAACTGATAATGTAATAGTTATCAAAAGTATAATCGATATTACGTAGTTCTAATATAAGGGGAGTAAGAAAAATAGATATAAGAATAAAAATAGCGGGAATCATTAATGACCTCAACTGCCTATCCTTGCTTACTCTATAAACTTTCACAGAAATACTGATTTTAATTTATGCTAACGCACTTAGCTAAATGACGTGGCTGTCCCACGGGGCAGACATGACTATTTAGCTGTTGTTAGCTTTTGTATTTACTTATTAAAGTTTGTATCAGGTTATTTACCTTAGATTCAATCTTCTGACGTTTCACTCTCATTAAAGCCCTATCAACTTCCCTACTTTTAATTTCAAATCTCATCTTCATGAGCTCTGCATCAATTGATAATGTCTGATAATATACAAAGGCATTAGGCTCATCAATTGATAAAACTTTCAAATACCTTAAAGCCTTCTGAGTCTTTCCGCTTTTCGCAATATCAAGGATTGAATCTTGAATATCCTTCAATGCGCTCTTATCTGCGGTTTCTTGGGGAAACAATTCATTAGTAACTCTTTCACTCCAAGAACCAAACAAATGAGATGCTCCAAAATAGCTTTCTACTAATTGCTTTAGATATCTATCAAAAATCTTTTTTTCATCATCTAGAGGATTCTCACCTAGTTCTCCAACGGTTTTTTGTTCAAGCTTAATCCGCTTTGAATATCCTTCATCATAACCTGTTCTATAAAAGTCAAAAAAGATCGCACTTTGGTTTTCATCCGAGAAACCATATTCATGCATCGCTTCTGGTTTCTTTCTTAAAACCAGCTTTATAGCCAATGATATAAGCCTCTCTATCAACTGTTGATTCCATTCATGTTTTTTATATGAAAGCTAACGATAGTATAGACGTAGTGCCACACCACCTATTTGAGCCACCAATCTAGCGATTTTTAGCCACACTTTTCTGACTTCCAAAGTCCTTTAACAACCTACACTCTTCGGTTTATTAGTCGGGTCTTCTCCCGACCAACCCTCTCAAATAATTAGCGAAAAATCGCGACTCGCACTTATGTGCACCACTCCAACCAAAACGCGACAGTAAAGAAATTGCGTTTATACCGTGTTAGCCACTATTAAGGATTAAAAATCACTCCGTTCCATGGCGATTCACTCCCCCTACCAATGGTAAAGCTGTAAGTAACCCATAATGCAACCACCACCCCTATTACTGTCAATACTTTTACAGATTTTTCAACCCATTGTGTCTGTTTACTCTTAAAAGATATCAGGAAAACCAATGAGTAAAATCCAGAACAAAAAAATGTCAAATAATAAAAGAACAAAGCACCTAAACCAATTCCATAATTCACAGTATCGTGAATTGTCCAATTAGTTATTAAAATGAAATACAATGTCAAACCAACAACAACAAACTGTATAGGATAGATTGATTTCTCTTTCATAAATTCTTGTTAATTGTGGCTAACGACTAGCTATGATGAGTGGGGATTAGAAAGCACTAACCTCTCGTCTCGCACATAGCCACGCCTTGATTTAAATTTAAAACTTGTGGCGGACTTTCCAATCCTCACCAAAATATACTGACCGATAAAACCCCATTCATTCATAGCATTTGTTACCCACATGTTATTTCCTCTTTAGCAGTTTATCTAGCCAAGTGTCTCGCTTCTTTACAGTTCCTAAGTTCTGATGATATCTCAACCCAGATGTTTCTTGAGATGCGTTTTCGTTGGCAAGCTCCTTGAAGCGTTGAAAGTTGGTTTGGTCACCACGACTGTCAGAGATAATGGCAAGAATCGAATATTCTCGATACTTTTCAACCTGAAATAATGAGTCCTCTAATCTTGCGTTTATGAGTTCTTCGACTAGGTCATAGTGTTCAGTCTTTTCAAGCTTCACGACTAAATCGGAAAAATCTAAATCTGCTTGAGTTTTAACATTTGGATAGTGTTTCTCAAATTCAACAGCTTCCATGAAATATGTTAACGCTGTATCTAAGTCGTCCCTTCGTTTGTAAATATTACCAAGGGTATGGAGTGACGGACTTTTGTTAAAGTTATCGTCTGGGTACTCAGATAGTAATTGTTTTAGAAGTTGTTCAACTACATCCAAAAGTTGGAGCTTTCCCGTTTCTTCGAATTCTATAGCTTGAATCTTAAGGTATTGAGCTCTATTGTCTTTTCTAGCTCTCTTTAGTTTGGCAAAGAACTCTTCTTCATCCGTTTCAGTCCAACTTTTTCTTCTATACCATTCATTGCTCATGAGGATTCTGTATGCTCTTTGATTGAATTTAGAAATTGGTCAATGCTTTCGTAGTTCTCAAATTCTATGCTGCTACCTTCAGATTTCAGATGGTTCAGAAGTTCTTCGGCTAGAATTAATGGTTCACGTTCAGAACCAAAAAGTTGGTGGTCAAAGTTGGTTCCTACGATTACAAAATCGTTGTGCATGCCAACGCACCAAAATTCGATGAATTCAGAAAGTGAGATGCTCTCCAGTTCAAAGTTCTCCTGTTTCCAGACGTTCCGCGAGCAAACACCAGCCTCCTTAGAAGTTGACCAAAATATTTGCAGGAGAAGTGGTTCTTCTTCCTCATCGTCATAATGGTTACTTGATGAAGAAACATATCCCTGTTCGCTCTTTAGAGTCCATACCTCATTTGAGCTCACAACTTCACTAATGAATCGTTGATGTCTTTTCTCTAAGTCTGCTGAATTCTTGAACATTGCGAAAATTGTGGGTAACGACCTTGCTAAAAAACGTTTGGGAGTTAGAAACCACTCAAGATTCCGTCCGCAAGGACGGAGGAGGGAGACACGAAGTGTCGCCCCGTAACAATACCCAAATGTTTTTTTAGCTATTGTTAGCTACTTTTTTTAAATCCTATTACTTCATTTTTAAACTCTCGCCATTTAGACATTCCTTTTGTATGGCCGCAAGTATCTATGAATTTTCCAGTTGAAGTGTCAACAGCTTTATGACCAATAGCAATGATTAATTTGTTCATCGCTTCAACAGCAGATTCACCTCCACTTACATGAAACATAATGGCTTCTACATATTGAGAAGTCCCTATGTTAAATTCAATTGAAAATTCATCTGTTTCCAAAACGCCCCAATCCAAATCGGTAAAATCTGCGTTAGGGAACACGGAAGTTATTTTTTCAATAATGGAATCCTTATATCCTAGAGGCTTAGGATTCCAATCATCTGGAATATTCTGAAAGTCATCCACTCCATTGAAATCCTGCATATATATATCCCAACTCATAGGTTTTCTTTTTTATTGTAGCTAACAATTGGCTAACTGCATAAAAATATGCAGTTATTTCTATTATAGCTTTTGATAAGTGTAGAATTAAACGATTAATCTACACATATTAAAATTAATTTTCTACTAATTTAAAAGTATTTCTTTAAGCAGAAATCAAGCAAAGCTTGAATGATTCTGGTTCTTAGGCGAGATATGCAATTCTATTAAAATGGGACTGAGGGGGAGTATTTAGAGGCTTATAAGATTGAGTTGTTATTTCTTTTTGAACGACTGGCTAGCCTTTATCAAATCTCTTTTTGAAAAAAAGCCATCCCTAGTACCATACAATGTTTCGACCATCAATCTATCTAAGAATTTAATTTTAGGTAGCATGGGGAAGAAAAGGTCTCTAATTGTACCCAACCATTTATAATCTGACTGGAAAAAGGGAGTCATCATTCTACTGATATTGTGATAGAATAAGTTTTGTTTATATCTAATTTGAGAAAGCTTATGGATTTTATCAAAGTCATTATTTGTCAAAAGTTCTCCAGTCAGCCAACCATCATAAATGGCCATGTTGGCACCAAGCCCGAGCTGGGGACTCATGCCATGGGCGCTGTCTCCAATAAATAAAACTTTTCCTTCTAACCAGTTACGAATATAAACATCAGTATAAGTTACAAAAGTGAATTTGTTCCATGAATCTATCTGATCTTGAATTGATTGGATTGATGGCTCATATCTTAGAAGTATCTTTTTGAATTCATTAATATCTGTAACAATGAGACTTTTGTAATCAGTATTGCGAAGACTCCAAAAGAAACTAACGGCAGGTTTTTTCGATTCAGGGTGTTGGCCGCAAGGTAAAAATCCAAGCACTTGAGTAGTAGAGTTATAGCGTTGAAAAAGTGTCGATTGATCTATTTCCTTATTTTCAAATACTGCCCAAAGGGCGCCCCAAGGATACTCCTTTTCAAATTTCTTTCCAGTCAGTAGTGATCTAAATGTGGACTTAGATCCATTAGCAACTATCAATAAATCAAAAGAGCTAGTTTCAGTGCCATCATCGAATCGAATTTTAGGTTTAGAATCATGGTCTATAATTTTATTTGCCTTTTGACCTGTAAGAATTTTAGTGTTTGTTTGTTGCACTTTTCTCAAAAGGGAATTGAATAGGCTGCCTCTATGAATCCCTACTCCAAAAAATTGAGCATTATACTTGTTGTACTTGAGATTAAGAATGTTTTTATCGCGTGTTGTGAGTCCATATAAACGCTCAATTCTATCACCTTTTTCAATAATTTCTTCATCAAGACTGAATTGTTTGAGCACACTCAACCCAAAAGGTTGCATCAAAACACCTGCGCCAACTGGTTTAAGGTCATCACTTTGCTCAAAGATAGTCACATCATGATCCCTCAGTCCAATAGCAGCGGAAAGACCAGCAAAACCAGCCCCAATAATAGCTATTTTCATACTATGAATTTATACAAACAAAATTCATTAATAACTCATAGATCCTAAAATTTAAAATTTTCTTTTTCCACGAAGAATTGGTTGATATTAAATACATCAACTTTCAGTCTTTGGTGATTCTGATTGGGCAGATACAATATAGTCCTTACTATCTATGGATTTATTTTTTATAAGTTAATATTCGTCCCGCAGGTAAATATAAAAGGGTTATATTATTAGCAGTCAGACTTGTGATTTCGTATTTAAACTCTTCATTATTTTCTCTTGTCAAACAGCATAAAAAGTCTTTATCTATTTTCATTTTCGACAACTGAATTAACTTCAAGTATTATTGCCGAACATAAGCAATACAGCTTATTCCAAATTCTTTCTCTTTGTATTTAAGTGAAATCCAATCACTTTGAGTGTTTCGTCTATAATAAGTCGGATATAGATTGCGCTTTGATTTGAAATTGGCAAGAATATTCAAGGACTTTTCTTCGATCCTTCGATAATTCTCAATAGTGATTAAAAAGTTTCTGTTAATTTGAAGCCCTAAGTAGGAAACATCTATTCGTTGGGATTCATCATTTCGCTGAAAGTTGATATAGATTGGTTTGTTTAGAATGTTTTCGAAATGACCATCAACATCTACATAAATATTGACCCTTAAAGGGACTGTATCTGTTTGAATATCAGTGAAGTTAAACTCTAAGCTATCGAGGTATAGCGACTGTTTATTTGTAAATAAAGTTCCAATTTCATGTTTATATCCTGCTTGGGGAAAAGGAATTCGAGAAGTTGCTTTTTTGAAAAGAGGAATAGGGTAACAATCTTTTCGATCTATACCCATTTTTATAGGTATCAGATTCCTCGATGAAACAATGACCTCATCTAATTCAATAATTTTTTCTTCAAGAAAGATTTCAAGTGGTAAACCATTTTCTCTGATTTTATTTATAGAAAAGTCTATAGATTTATATCCTATAAATGAGAATCTGAGCGTATCTCTGTCAGCTGCATTCGATAAATCTAAATGGAACGCTCCCTCTAATTCACTAATGGTGCCGATATCTGTGCCTACAACTCCAATATTGACAAACTGAATAAACTCGCCTGATTCACTATCTATCACATGACCAGTAATTTCTTGTGAATTACAAAAATTAGCATAGAAAAAGGCAAGTAAAGTTAGTATGTATCTTATTTTCATTTTCGCATAGTAAATTTACTTAGTAATTGTAGCTCAATCGGCTAATCTTAAAAAATTATGCTGCTCTTTCTTTTACAGCTTTTAGTAAGTATTAGTTATTTTGAGTGTGATATTTATCGCCCTAAAGATTGATGAAGGACTTTAAGCAAATCTCATCTTTCAATATAAACACTTTCGGCTGATTGTATCAAAAAAAGGTTATATTTCAGATTTTCCTACACTAAAAAAATTATTGCGAAAACATAGATAGGATTGTGGCTGCCTAATTTAGTAATGAAGATAGCATAATTTCACCTGACTTAAGAGGAGTATTGAAAGGACAAGTTGACTTAACAATAAAAACTTTTATTTATCCATTAATTCCACCCATTTTCTAACCACAGCTTCTAAATCTTTTTTCTTCTGGTTTATTTCTTCCATATTCTTAAACCTGGCAACCCTAGCTTCTTTTTGATCACCTTCAAGTAGTCCAGAAGTATCATTGATCAGAGCCCCTTTATGAAAAGTAAGGTTCACAAACTTTTTAGCTCTTGGGTTAAAGGTTGCCATATTTTCTTTATAAGCAAAACTTGGGGCACTCCATTTTATATCTTCGGTAATTTTGTCACTGGCATTTAAGATAATTTCCCGTACTGCATTAATCTCATTTATTAATGGATTCTTCAGCTTTGCTATAAACTCAGTTACTTTTTCAGTTTTATTCATTTTCTCTAAGTTAAGATGGATATTTATTTTCCATAATAATTACTAGGTAGGCCATTGCAATAAATAGGATTGAAACTGCTCCAAAAGCTATCAAAGTATTGGCGAAAACAGCTGCAGAGGCAATAATGAAAGTTGGTATCATGATATAGGCGCCTAGTTTTCTTGTTCTAGATGGTATGAGCAATAATCCTCCAATCAATTGAATACCCCCAAGTATAGTTACCATAGTAGTATTCAATCCAATTGCCTTAAATAATTCAATGTCAGCCTCTTGCTGAAGTAATTTAAACATGCCAGTTGCAATACTGAGCATAGTGGTTAAAACCCAGTTTACTTTGAAAAAGATTTTCATACTTACTGGGCTGATTTAAATTGGGTGAGGGAGAACCAGTTCCCAGAATCGTCTTTGAATAAGGCCTCAATGCCATAGAATTCTTGAGTCGGTTCTTTGGTAAATTCTACTCCTTTATCTTTCAGCTCTTGGTAGGTAGCATAAATATCAGCGCATTCGAAAACACCGAAACCGAAAGTACCATTTTTAACAAGTTTAGCAAGACTTTGGGCAACATCTTCTTTAAACATGCCTCCTTTATAAATTGGCATCAAGGTAATTTCAATTTCTTGCTGGTCTTTTGGGCAAACTGTGAGCCAGTAAGCGTCATTACCAATGGGCACTTTAATTTTCTCTATAAACCCTAATTTATTTACATAGAAGTCATATGCACTTTCTTGGTCTAGTACATATATGCTCGCGTGAGATAGTTTTGTGATCATAATTCCTTTTTTTCTCAAAGGAACAAGATTTATTTCAGAAAAAATTATCGAAAATTGCTATTTATTCCAGCCGAAATTTTCTGCAAAGCAATTAGGAATTAATGATAAGGGCATTTCTTTTTTAGCTTTTTCCACTTGTTTTTGCTGTTCCAAAAATTCTTTTGGGGTAACATTCTCTCTTTTTTTGAATAGGTTGATAAAGGAGGGTACGCTTTCAAAACCAACTTTAAAACAAGTATCTTTTATAGAGTGCTTCTCTTTTAGTAGTTTTTTAGCTGCCAATATTCTCACTCCAATCAAGTATTGATGGGGAGATTTACCAAATGCAGCTTTAAAAAGCCTAAGAAAGTGATATTTTGAAAAATGGGCTTCGTTAGAAATATTGTTCAAATCGATTTTTTCATGGTAGTGATTATCAATAAATAATTTAGCATCTACAATGCGCTTGTACATATACATTTTAGAATTGCCATCTTTTTTAATCATCACTTAAAAATGATTTATATTAATTAATCAATGCTGCCACTTTAATTTAATTATAAGTATTGGCTTCAACCAAGGTAATGACTTTCGGTAACTTAGCGTAAAAAAAGATAATGAGATGATTGAAATGTAGAAATTAAGTATTGTCCAATTTTATATAATTGAAGTGATTTTTATCTTAAAAATTCAATTCAATTAAGTATCATTTCCAAAGCTTTCTCGATCTCTAAATCATTTTCATTTAGTAAATCTTCAATGGTATAATCAATTTTATAATCTGGAATTACTCCTCGCCCTATAGGGTGTTTTTGGTATTTGTATCCTATATGAATATTGGGTGAAATACGAACCATGATTTTACTATGGGGAAGTTGCACAACGATACTGATTCCTCCTGTTGGGCCTTCAAAGGTTCCTCCGCTTTCTTCCCCAATAAATACTGCGTCGGTAGTTTTCCTAATATTTGCAGCCATATCTGATCCACTAGAAAATGTATTTCCATTAATGAGTACATATAACTTTCCTTGAAAACAATTTTCTTTAGGGGCTTGTAGTTGAAGGTTCTTGCTGAATTTATAATTGTTTATCCATAAATCTCCAGTCAACTTCCTCATGTATTCATCATCATTGTTGAAGAGAAGTTGAGCCGTATCTCTTTCTAAAATAACCTCTTTTAGCGGTCTGAAATCTATATGACTCTGATAGAAATTTTGATATAGTTTGAATGGTTGACTATATAAATAAGATATCAATTCCATTTGTTGGTGCTCACTGCCTCCTTCATTATTTCGTAAATCAATTATCAGGTTTGAAATTTCCTTTTCCTTCAATTCTTTGAATGCATTTTGTAAAAGGGAGTCATACGCTGGGTCTATGCGCTCATCAAAAAAGGAGCGATTAATAGTTAAAATAGCATAGTTTTTATCTTCTACTATTTCAAATTGTGGTGAAGGTTTTTTAAACCATGCGTCTTGATCGATATTGTACTTTAAAGATAATCTCTTTTTTCTCTGCTCATAGGAAATTCCCTTTTTTGTTAGTTTTTTGGTCTTCCCTTTTTTGTTAGTTTCATATTCAATTTCAAAGGTCGTACTTCTGTCCACATGAAGGTGATAGTAAAGATCAAAGCCATGAAAACTATTGTAAAAATACCTTTCAATCAATCTTCTTTTTCTTGTTTTGATAAAGCCATCTGTGGCAATTCCTGAAAGCATGGATTCATAAATTTCTTTGGTAGACTTCCCATTGATTTTAATAAGTTTAGTGCCATTTTGAATAGTATTATCATCGCTACAGTCATTAAATACAAAAAAATCATTCCCCACTAGCTTGATATAGAAGGGCATAACTTTTTTCTCCATTACTTCTTTTCGAAGTTCAAATTGAGGGATAGTATACAGATGACCACAATTTACACTCGCATTGAGCTTGCTTACTAAGCTTAGAAAATCTAGCCCCGAAATGTTGTTGTTTATTGAATTGAAAGCACTGTCAAACCGATTATCTACAATGTTTTTATCTTCGTATTTGTATAGTCTAGGATGTGTATATTCTAATGAAAATCTCAGCCAATCTAAATCTTCCTGCGCTTCAGATTTTGTTAGTATGAATGGATTTTGTCCATTTACTTTTAGAATAGAAATTAAGGCAATGAAGAGTGTTAACTGAGTTAGGACAATTTTCATTTAAAGAAAAGTGATTAATGAAACAATTAGATAGGGTAAAAGAGCCTATACAGGAATGATAGATATTTTACTAAATAGCTTATAATAGCCAAATTTTTTAAACCCAATCAATCCCTTTTTTCAACTTGGTTAATGTTACGGCTTCAGGACTATTAGGTTGTGGGATGTGGTTATAAGCCCAATTGGCCATAGGAGGTAAGCTCATAAGGATAGATTCTGTTCTGCCATTGGTATCTAAACCGAATTTAGTGCCTTTGTCCCACACTAAATTAAATTCTACATACCTACCTCGCCTTAGCATCTGCCAATTTTTATTTTCTTCAGTAAAGGGTAAGTTCTTATTTTTTTGCATGAAATGGGTGTAAATTGGTGCGAAAGCATTGCCAACTGCTTGTACAAAGGCCCATCTTTCCTCAAATGTATGGGTATCATTTGCACTTAAGCGATCAAAGAAAATACCCCCAACGCCTCGGGTTTCTTGCCTGTGTTTTAAGTAAAAGTAATCATCTGCCCAAGTTTTAAATTTTGGATAGTAAGTGGTATCATGTTGATCACAAGCTGTTTTGAGTTGCTGGTGGAAATAACGGGCATCATCATCATTAATATAATGGGGTGTTAGATCAATACCACCGCCAAACCAATGAGTTTGCTCCCCATTTTCACCATTTACTTCAAAATAGCGTACATTCATGTGGATAATGGGCACCATCGGATTATAAGGATGCAAAACGATAGATACACCAGTTGCTAAAAACTGCCCAACAGGTACTTTTAGTGCCTTGCTTATTTTTTCTGGCATTTCGCCATGTACGGCTGAAAAATTCACCCCCCCTTTTTCGATTACATTTCCTTCAGCAATTACTCGAGTTCGTCCACCTCCGCCACCAGCTCTTTTCCAATTATCTTCCTTAAATTTCCCTTTACCATCACTTTCTTCTAAAGCATTACATATACTATCTTGTAATCCTTTAAACCAATGAATGATTTCTTCGCTTTTTTTCATATTTTATTTCAAAACCCTAGTAAGGGTTTTGAACCCTTACTAGGATTGAAGTTTAATATTCAAACAATTGTATAATTTTTTCTTTGATCCTGTTTTTAGGTAAAAATGCCTCTTCCAAAACTCCTGAAAAAGGAACAGGTGTATCCAAACTTCCTGCTCTAAGTACGGGCGCATCTAAATGTTCGAAACAATTTTCTCCTATCCAAGCAGCAATTTCTGAAGCAATACTGCCTGTCAAAGTATCTTCATTACAGACCAATACTTTATTAGTTTTTTCAATACTTTGCTGCACGGTTTCTTTGTCCCAAGGCAATAAAGACTGTAAATCAATAATTTCAATGCTGATATGTGAAAGCTCCTTGGCTATTTCTCTGATCCAATGTACTCCCATACCATAAGTAACAATTGAAATATCGTTACCTATTTGGTCAATTCTTGCTTTACCAATTGGTAAAGAATAATAATCTTCAGGTACTTCTTCTGATATGGCTCTGTACAATGCTTTATGCTCAAAAAACATCACAGGATTAGGTTCTTCTATGGCTGCAGCAAGTAAACCTTTAGCAGCAAAAGGTGTAGAAGGATATACTATTTTTAAACCAGGCGTATGAAAAAACCAAGCTTCGTTTGATTGCGAATGAAATGGACCAGCTTTTACCCCAGCTCCCGTTGGCATGCGGATTACGACATCAGCATTTTGCCCCCAACGATAATGGATTTTGGCAAGGTTATTCACTATTTGATTAAAGCCACAAGTTACAAAATCTGCAAATTGCATTTCTACCATTGCCTTCATCCCTTTGATAGAAAGTCCTAAAGCGGCCCCAACAATTGCCGATTCACACAATGGTGTATTACGAACACGCGCTTTCCCAAATTTTTCAGTAAATCCATCTGTAATTTTAAATACACCTCCATATTCAGCAATATCTTGTCCCATTAAAATTAACTGAGGAAAACGTTCCATAGCCTGAAATAATCCATCAGAAATGGCATCGACCATGCGTTTATTTTGAGTTTGAATATGGTTAGGAGAGGTCAATTCCCAAGAAGAAGCAGCATACACATCTGCTAATTCTTGATTTACATTTACTTGTGGTTTAGGAGCTTGTTCCGCTTTTTTCCATTCATTATCGATATGCTTTTTGAAGTCGGCTCTTATTTGTTGCTTATCTGTTTCATTCAAGATACCAAGTTCTGATAAAAAAGCTTCAAAATTGATAACAGGGTCTTTCGTACCCCAAAACTCCATTACTTCTTTAGGCACATATTTTGTTCCTGAAGCTTCTTCATGTCCGCGCATCCTAAAGGTAAGGGCTTCAATCAATACTGGCTTATGATTTTTAAGGGCATAATCTCTAGCATCTCTTACAGCATTATACACTTCTAATACATTATTCCCCTCTACTTTTGTGGCTTTTATGCCATATCCTTTCGCCTTATCAGAAATAAATGCACAACGATACTGCTCTGCATTAGGTGTCGAAAGACCATAGCCATTATTTTCAATCACAAATACAACTGGTAAATCCCATACCGCTGCTACATTCATTGCTTCATGAAACTCTCCTTCGGAAGTAGCCCCATCTCCACTAAAAGCTAAAACTACCTTATTTTCATTTTCTAACTTATGGGCCAAAGCAATCCCATCTGCCAAAGAAAGTTGAGCCCCTAGATGAGATATCATCCCCACTATATAATGTTCTTTAGTACCAAAGTGAAAAGAACGATCTCGCCCTTTAGAAAACCCTAAAGGTTTACCTTGAAACTGTCCAAACAATCTATGTAAAGGCACTTTTCTGCTAGTAAATACACCTAAGTTTCGGTGCATGGGTAAAATGAATTCCTCGTTTTGCATGGCAAGTGCAGCTCCAATTGAAACAGCCTCCTGTCCCATACCAGAGAACCATTTTGTAATTTTACCTTGCCTCAATAAAATGAGCATTTTTTCTTCTACTAGTCTAGGTAAAAGCAGTTGCCTATAAAAATGCAGTAACTCTTCAGCTTCAAAATTACTTCTATCGAATGCAAGATTGGGTTGGGATTGGGTTATAATTTCGCTCACGGTTTAAGGTAATATTGGTTGTCAAATGTAGCGAATGGCAAGGTAGTAATGAATTTATTTCACATTATGTGATTAAACTTTTTACAATTCAATAAAATGACTAGTTTTTTCTAGCTAAACTTTACTAACATATTCATAACCAATTCCTTCAACTGTACCTTTTATCCTCTCTAAATCAAGTTTTTCTCCTTGTATCATCACTTCGTCATCTATCAGGTTTACTTGTGCTTTAGTAACTCCCTCTAATTTATTTAGGTTATTTTCTACATTGGCTTTGCAGTGATTGCAAGTCATTCCTTTTACTTTAATCTTTACAGCATCCATTTTGTCGTCAATTTGAAATGTTTGTTTTGTTGTTTGGGTATAATTTGATTTTATGTAACCGAATAGCATAGCTCCCAGTAGTAAAAATGTACTGGCAAAATTAAGCCATTCAGGCAAAATATGATTTCCGTGTATGTGTCCACCCATATTTGTTACTAAGTTGAACCAGTTAGCTGGAAGCAAATAATCTACTACTAAACCAAAGAATACTGCTCCAAGGCTTATGATAGTAAGATAGATTAATAGTGTTTTTTTTCCCAGTGTTTTACCTATTACAGCCATTGTAGCTGCATTGGTGGCAGGTCCTGCCATTAAAAAAACTAGCGCTGCTCCCGGTGAAAGTCCTTTAACCATTAACACTGCTGCTATAGGAATAGAACCTGTAGCACATACATATAGCGGTACTGATGCCAATAAAATGATGAACATTCCTAAGATAGGACTGCTGAGATATGCTCCAAAAAAATCATCGGGTACTAGCATGGCTATAAGAGCAGCTATCAACAAACCTATTAATAACCACTTTGCAATGTCTTGTAGAAACTCTATAAATGCATATTGCATCATGGCACTTAACTTATTTTTATGCTTACTTGTCGGAGTAGGAGTAGCTACAAATGATGAATTTTTTTCTTTTGTAAATTTATTGGTTACCATTCCACCGAAAATGCCTGTAACAAAAGCGATAAAAGGTCTTAATAAGGCAAAAGGTAGTCCTAGTAATGAGTAGGTGGCTAGCATAGAATCTACCCCAGTTTGTGGAGTAGAAATCATAAAAGAAACAGTTGCTCCTTTAGAACCACCATTTTTATATAATGACACTCCTGTCGGAATTACTCCGCATGAACAAAGTGGTAAAGGAATCCCAAATAAAGAAGCATTTAGAACTGATGAAAAACTACGCTTACCTAAAAACTTTGCAAGTTTTTCTTGTGGCAAATACACGTGAAGGAACCCAGCAATCAATAACCCTAGCACTAAATAAGGTGACATCTCATTTAGCAACCAAAACAATTCTGAGAAATAATTTTGTATATAGTTCATACTGTTAGCATCAATATAAATACAAAGGGTTAACCTATAATCAACTTTATCAATATTCCTTTTTCTCTCCCCTTTGTAAAACACAAATATCGCCTACATAATTCTTTAAAAAAATGTAGACCTTAAGTAATTAAAGAAAAGTATTTGTGCAATACAAGATAAATATAGTAACATTTGCTCTTTAACTTTTTCGCTTTCTTCTTTGCTCTTAATTAAAAAAGTATTTTTAATCTTTCAAATAGGGTAAAATTTGTATGAATAATTGCGAAGTGTGTATTGTAGGTGCTGGTCCAGGTGGATGTTCAACTGCATTATTCTTAGCAAAGCAAGGAATACCTTCATTACTGATAGATAAGGCCACTTTCCCGCGTGATAAAATTTGTGGTGATGGCATTAGTGGTTGGGTATTGAATATTCTTAATAAACTTGATACACAAATAAACTACAAATTAGCTGCTACAGATTATCAAGTACCATCTTGGGGAGCTCGTTTTGTTGCTCCAAACCATCGTGTTTTAGATGTGCCCTTTAAAATTGAAGATGCTGTAAATGATAATCTACCTGCTGGTTTTGTTTCAAAACGTATCGATTTTGATAACTTTTTAGTAGAACAGGCAAAACAAAACCCTCATATAAATTTTATTGATAATACAGAAATTAAGCACTTTGAGACCACTAAAGATTTTGCCCTATTAAAAGATACCAGTGGGAATACATATAAGACTCAATTAGTTGTTTTCGCCAATGGGGCTTACTCTTCTTTCAGTAAAGAATTGGCTGGTATCCACATGGAAAAAAGACATTATATTGCTGGCATAAGAAGCTATTATGATGGAGTTGGTGGCATACATGAAAAAAATTACATAGAATTACACTTTTTAAAGAATGTGCTACCAGGATATTTTTGGATTTTTCCCTTACCCAATGGGCAAGCAAATGTGGGATTAGGAATGCGAAGCGATAAAATAAGCAAGAAAAAAGTCAATCTAAAAAAAGAACTCTATAGTCTCATTCATACGCATCCAACGCTAAAAGAAAGATTTAAAAATGCCAAAGAAATAGATCCACCTAAAGGTTTCGGCTTGCCATTAGGTTCTAAAAAAAGAAGCATTTCAGGTGAACGTTTCATGCTGGTTGGAGATGCTGCTAGTCTTATCGATCCCTTTACAGGAGAAGGAATCGGGAATGCAATGGCAAGTGGAATGTATGCTGCCCAGCATGCTGAAAAATGTTTGCAAGCTAATTCATTTTCTGCCTCTTATATGAAAGCATATGATCAGTATACCTATGGTAAAATTGGAAGTGAGTTGAAGTTGAGCAAGCTAATGCAAGACTTGCTGAATTTTCCTTGGTTATTTAGCCTCATAGTAAATAAAGCAATTAATAATCAAACTTTAAGGGAAACCATGTCTTGTATGTTGACAGATATGGAAGTAAGAGCACAGCTTAAGAAACCCTCCTTTTACTTTAAAGTATTATTTGGCTAGTTATATTAATGGTTGATTATTTATGCTATCGTGGCGCGGTTCAATTGTTAGTTGTATTGGTAATCGGTTCTACGTGATTTTAATTGATACTTTAGAAAGTAAAGTTTGTTGGTTACCCTTTAAAGGGTTGAAAGAAGTTGGAGGCTAGAAGTTAGAAAAAGTTTTTAATACAGGGCTTTACTTTTTTCTAAATTCTATTTTCTTAATCTCTTTGTTTTCAATAGTAAATCGTTTTAAATCTCGATATACCAAGTAATTTCATAAGGAGCTTTATGATCTTTGCTTTAGGAATGTACTTACTACTAATTTCACTGATGAGTAACAAATAAATATCTAATTGTAGGCGAACGCAATTCCTATTTAATTACTAATTTGCAAGAAATTTAGTTGACTGTTTTCGCATGGCAAAAATCAAATTATTAAATAGTAGGTTGCTCGATATTACTTTGAGTAGATTATGCCAGCAACTGATAGAGAATCACAATGATTTTAATGACTCTGTTTTATTAGGCATGCAACCAAGGGGTGTTTTTTTGGCAGAAAGAATTCAGTTAAGATTAAAGGAAATGTCAGGTATAGACGTACCTGTAGGATCCTTAGATACAACTTTTTATCGGGATGATTTTAGGCGTAGAGATGAACCTTTGTCACCTAATTCTACCAATGTCCCCTTTATTATTGAAAATAAAAAAGTTATTCTGGTTGATGATGTATTATATACAGGTAGGACAGTTAGAGCTGCTATAAGTGCGATGCTTGCATTTGGTAGACCTTCCATAGTAGAATTGTTTGTATTAGTAAACCGGAAATATAGCAGACATTTGCCCATAGAACCAGATTATATAGGTAAAACAGTAAATACCATACAATCGCAAAGAGTTGTAGTAGAATGGAAAGAACAAGGCTTTGAAGAAGATAATATTTGGTTGTTTAATCAATGGCAGGGTTAACAATAAATTATAAAACAATAAATAGAAAATTCAATTTATGGCTAGCTTGAGCGTGAGGCATTTACTAGGTATTAAAAACTTGCTCCCAACAGATTTAGAACTCATTTTTGAAACAGCGACACAATTTAAACAGGTAATTAATCGGCCGATAAAAAAAGTACCTTCATTAAGAGACATAACTATAGCCAATGTTTTTTTTGAGAACTCTACCCGAACTCGACTTTCTTTTGAACTAGCGGAAAAAAGGCTTTCTGCAGATGTTATTAATTTCTCTTCTTCTTCTAGTTCTGTAAAAAAAGGGGAAACGCTATTAGATACTGTTAGGAATATTTTATCTATGAAAGTAGATATTATCGTGATGAGACATGCATCGCCAGGAGCACCTCATTTTTTAGCTAGAAATATAGATGCCCAAGTTGTAAATGCTGGAGATGGAACACATGAACACCCTACTCAAGCATTGCTCGACACTTTTTCAATAAAAGAAAAATTGGGAGAAGTAGCGGGTAAAAAGGTAGTAATAGTTGGAGATATTTCTCACTCTAGGGTAGCGCTTTCTAATATTTTTGCCTTACAAAAATTAGGTGCAGAAGTTAAAGTTTGTGGGCCACCCACTTTAATTCCAAAATATATAGAAACTATCGATGTAGGTTACGAATCTGATATAAAAAAAGCCTTGCAATGGTGCGATGTAGCCAACATTTTAAGAATACAACTAGAAAGGCAACAAGCTGCCAATTTTCCTTCATTAAGAGAGTATAGTTTATACTATGGTGTAAATAAGCAGCTACTAAACAGTCTGGATAAAGAAATTGTAATTATGCATCCAGGGCCTATAAATAGGGGGGTAGAAATTGATAGTGATGTAGCGGATTCTCAGCATTCTATTATTTTACAGCAAGTTGAAAATGGTGTAGCTATAAGAATGGCGGTATTGTACTTATTGGCACAACAATAAAGGCTCTACTGAAATTTTCAGAAGAGCCTTTATTGATTTATTAAATTAATGTCTTGCTTAAGCTTGTTCTAATACAAAAGTGTATGTTGGTTCAGTTTTATCGATATTTTGAGGAACTGTCCAAGTTAGTGTTAGTGTACCAGCAGTTTCATCATATGAGTATGAAACATTAGAATTTGTTGCTGCAGCATCTTCAAGAATTATAGTACCTGTAGTAGTATTTCCACTGATAGTCCAGTTACCACTATTAGTTGTTCCATTATAGTTAGGAGTAGCACCATCTGGAACTCCACCAGGAGTAACACTATAAGTACTTGGCTCGCCATTAGTCGCTGAGAAAGTTATTCTGAAAGTACCTGTATTAAAAGTAACAGGTTCACTTCCACTTCCAACATCTTGTGTAGCACTTTGTACCTTCCAAGAAATAGATATTTTCTCTGCTACTGTTTGGGGAGCTGGATCGTCACCATTATCACATGCGCCTAAGAAGAAAAGACCTGAAACAACGAGTGCGAGTAACGAGTATTTAAGTTGTTGCATATTAATGAATTAAGTTAGGTTCTACTAATTTGGATGTAAAAGTAATTTTTAAATTATTTAATTAAAGAAAAATTGTCATCAAAAAATGTGAATTATTTATAGATATTAACATCAAGTACCTTTTGACAAAAACTATACTCATATTGCTGATTCGAGCAAATAATTAAAATTTTGTCTTTAGATGCTCTTTTAATATTCTCTAAATACCAATTAATATTATCCTTGTCGAAGTTTGATGTTGGTTCGTCTAATAGTAGTATTTCTGATTCTGTAAAAAGTGCCAAAGCTAACTTTAATTTTTGCTTCATTCCTGAAGAGAAATTCTTTATTTGGAGACTTTTTACTTTATGAAAATTTGTTATACTTAGTAGTTCATCAAATTTGAGTGTTATTCGTTTAAACTTTGTATAAAAAAAAAATAATTCTTTTAAAGTGAATTCCTCTATTAACTCAGTATAAGGGCCTACAAGAGAAATATATTTAAAAAAACTGTCTGTATAGTATAACTGTTCTTGATTTTTATAAACTATACTACCTTCAGATAACGGCATAATACCTGCTAATATTTTCAAGAAAGTAGTTTTACCAGCACCATTATTTCCCGTTATGGCATATTGTTTATCACTTTCAAATATGACATTTATATGTCGAAATATCCAATTTTGGCTAAATTTTTTACCTGCGTTCTCTACTATCAATTCCATTAATGATAGCCTTTGATTACTCCTCTTTCTGAAGATTTAATGAATTCTAAAATATGATCTCGCTCTCCAGACTCAGGAATGCTTTCTTCAATAAGTTTTAGCGCTTGAGCTTTATTGTTTCCTTTTAAAAAATATTGTCTATAAACCTCTTGTATCTGACTTATTTTTTCAGGATCAAAACCACTGCGTTGTAAACCTACAGAATTAATACCACTATAAATTAATGGTTCTCTAGCTGCAGTTATAAATGGTGGTACGTCTTTTCTTACTAAAGATCCACCGCCAATCATGCAATGTGATCCAATTTTCACAAATTGATGTACAGCTGTTGTACCGCCAAGTCTTGCATGTTCTTGAATGGTTACATGTCCTGCTACTTGTACTGAATTTGCTAATATACAGTAATCGCCTACTTTACAATCATGCGCAATATGTACATAAGCCATTAGTAAGCAATTGTTTCCAATTTCAGTTTTCCAACGATCGGCAGTACCTCTATTTATCGTTACACATTCTCTTACTACTGTATTGTCACCAATAAACGTGTGAGTTTTTTCGCCTTTATATTTCAAATCTTGTGGTACTCCAGAGATTACTGCACCTGGGTGAATCTGACAATTTTTACCAATTCTTGCACCATCCATAATTGATACATTTGGACCTATCCAACAGCCATCTCCAATTTCTACATCTCCTTTTACTGTGGTGAATGCTTCAATTGTTACTGAGTCGCCAATTTTTGCATCAGCATGAATATTGGTATATGGATGAATCATTCTATTTAATATTAGTCTCTTTAATTAACTGTAACAAGGTTTTTAGTTTTTGACTTTTAGTTTTCTTTTTTTACAAGACAAGCAGACATACTTGCTTCACATACCATTTTTCCAGCTACAAAACCTTTGCCCTTCATTTTGGCAATGCCTCTTTTAATCGGTGCTAATAATTCACATTTCAAAATTAATGTATCGCCTGGAACCACCATTTTTTTAAATCTACAGCTATCTATTCCTACAAAATACGTCCAATATTCCTCAGGGTTATCTACTGTATTTAGTAATAGGATACCACCTGTTTGTGCCATTGCCTCAATCTGTAAAACTCCAGGCATTACAGGATTACCAGGAAAGTGCCCTTCAAAGAAAGGTTCATTAATGGTTACATTCTTAATTCCTGTAACAGAATTTTCATCTAATTGGAAAATTTTATCAACTAACCTGAATGGGTAGGCATGGGGTAATACTTGTGCTATTTGATTAATATCTAAAACAGCTGGCATTTTTGGATCATAATCGGGAACGGCCTCATTTTTAAGATTCTTTTGCATGAGCCGCTTTATTTTTTTAGCAAAAGCAATATTGGCAGCATGACCTGGTCTAGCAGCAAGAATTTGCCCTTTTAAGGGTCTTCCTGCCAAGGCGAGGTCTCCAACTAAATCAAGTAACTTATGTCTTGCAGGTTCATTATTATGTCTTAATTCAACGTTATTGAGTATTCCCTCTGCCTTTACTTCAACTTTTGGTAAGTTAAAAAGCTCTGCTAATTCGGCAAGTTCCTCTTCACTTACAACTTTATCTACTACTACTATAGCATTATTGAAATTTCCTCCTTGAATAAGATTGTTCTTTCTTAACATTTCAAGCTCATGCAAAAAACAGAAGGTTCTTGAAGAAGCAATTTCTTGCGAAAACTGACTGATATGATTTAAAGAAGCATGTTGGCTACCTAATACAGGAGAATTATAGTCTACCATTACGGTTAATCTATAATCGTTGAGCGGCAAAGCAGCTAGTTCCACTTGTCTGTCCTCTTCCTTATAGAAAACACTCTCCGGTATTTCAAAGAAATTTCTCATTACCCCTTGTTCTTCAACACCAACATCATTAAGGGCTTCCACAAATTTTATAGAGCTCCCATCCATAATTGGCGGTTCAGGACCATCTAATTCAATAAGTACATTATCGATTTCTAAACCTACTAAGGCAGCCAAAGTATGCTCAACTGTATTGATTCGCGCGCCGCTTTGTTCAATGGAGGTTCCTCTAGACAAATCTACTACATTATCCACATCTGCATCTACCAATGGTTCGCCTTCAAGATCGATTCTTCGAAATTTTATACCATGGTTAGGTTTTGCTGGCTTGAAAGTCATATTCGCTGGAACCCCAGTATGTAATCCAACTCCTGAAATGGTTACTTCCTTTTTTATTGTATGTTGTTTTGTTTGCATGCTGATAGCAATATTTTATCCTAATTTTTTTTCAAGTTGTTCTATTCTTTTCATTACTTGGGGCAACTTTTTAAAGACCACATAAGATTTCATATAATCTTTTATGTTATATGCGGGAGCTCCAAATAAATTTGTGCCTTCTTGTTTAATTGAACTCATAATTCCGGACTGAGGCACTATACCCGTTTTATTCGCAATAGTTATGTGCCCAGAAATACCGACTTGTCCACCAATCTGGCAATATTCACCAATCTCTGTGGAACCTGCAACACCGACTTGTGCTGCCAAAACAGTATGTTTCCCCACTTTTACGTTATGAGCTATCTGAACTAAATTATCTAATTTTACCCCTTCTTCAATCACTGTTTCACCAGTGGTTGCACAATCTATAGTAGTGTTGGCACCAATATCTACATGGTTTTTTATTACTACATTTCCTATTTGTGGAATACGTTTGTATGAGCCATCTTTTTGTGGCGCAAAACCAAAACCTTCACTTCCAATTACAGCTCCAGGGTGGATGGTTACATAATCGCCAAGTACAGAATTGGCGGAAATTTTTGCCCCTGCATATACAATCGTGTTATTACCAATCTCTACATTTTCGGCTATATAAGCATGAGGGTAAATCTTTACGTTGTCTCCCAGTTTCGCTCCTTCACCAATATATGCAAAAGCTCCGACATACACTTTTTCTCCTATTGTTGCTTTTTCATGTATATAACTTGGTTGCTCAACACCAATTTTTTGTAGTTTGGTGAGTCGTTCATATTCATCTAATAAAGTACTGAAGGCTACATAGGCATCTTCAACTAATATTAGAGTAGCTTTTACTTCTTTTTTAGGCTCGAAAGAACTGTTAACGATTACTGCACTCGCAGCTGTATTATAGATAAAAGGTTCATATTTAGGGTTTGCAAGAAAAGTAATCGCTCCCTTTTTTCCTTCTTGAATCTTGCAGATAGTATGTACTTTTTCAGTAGGATCTCCCTTTACTTCTCCACCTAATAAAAAGGCAAGTTCCTGAATGGTAAATTCCATTAAATGAATCTTTAAGCTTTGAGGTAGTAATTACACTTGCCTACCCTAAAAAAAATTAATCCTACAAAGATAAAACTTTAGGATGGCATAGATAAAATTTTTTCACAATTTTACTCAAAGCTTCGATATTTGGTAGGTCAGAGGCTTTTGCGATATCTATTATTTGCCCCTTTTTCGTTTTTATTAAAATATTTTGATTATTAGACAAATAACCTTTATTGGTAACTTTACCAGTGGTACAAAAAAATCGGGTTTCTTCTATTGAAATTTTTAATCTATTGGCAATATCTTTCTTTATTTGATCAAAAGCTTCCTTATCTATTTTACTGTTTTTTAATTCTACTTTAAATAGTCTTCTTTCAAGCAACATGTTACTCAGTTCCGATAGTATTTTATCTTTACTGTGTTGCCAGAATTTAATACTTCCCCAAACGTCGAAATCATCTAATGTAACAAAGTTTTTGAGGCTAGTAGAATTATGTTTAAAGTCATCGAAACCAATTTCAGTTTTGAGGAAATATTTAAGTGCTGGAGTACAGAAAAAAGTATTATCATGTTTGGCTAAATACCTGGCACGTTTAATAATTTGTATGAGCATTTGCTCGGTACTTACGGTTGTTTTATGTAGATAAACTTGCCAGTACATAAGTCTTCTGGCATTTAAAAAATTTTCTACACTATAAATTCCTTTTTCTTCTACTACAATGCGGTCATTATCTACATCGAGCATTCTCACAATTCTATCAAAGCCTACCTTGCCTTCTATCACACCTGTAAAGAAACAGTCACGTTGAAGGTAATCAAGACGATCCATATCTAATTGACTCGATACGAGCTCATGGAAAAACTTTCTAGCATATCGATTGGTAAAAATATCTATTGCAAGGGTAAGCTCGCCATGAAAAGCTTTATTCAATTCTTGCATGATAAGCAATGACATTGCTTCATGATGCACCCCTTTTAAGATAGTCTTCTCTAGAGCATGAGAAAAAGGGCCATGACCGATATCGTGTAATAATATGGCAATTAAAGCGGCATCATACTCTTTATCAGAAATTTCATTGCCTTTATTCCTTAAAACGTTAAGTGTCATACTCATTAAGTGCATAGCACCTAAAGCATGATGAAAGCGTGTATGTAAAGCTCCAGGGTATACAAAACCTGTTAACCCAAGCTGTTTTATTCTTCTAAGTCTTTGATAGTAAGGATGCTGAATAACATCAAAAATCAAATCGGAATTGATAGATATGAATCCATAGACAGGATCATTGATGATTTTCTTTTTCTTCATTAATTACTAATAGAAAAAACCAAAGCTAAATAACGCTCGAACTCTGCTTTGATTGATTGAAGCTGTAGGGTTTGTAAAAGCGCCACTATTTTCATCAAAGAAAGTATAAGGCCTTACAGTATTTGTAAATGACTCTGCTACCAAAGCGAAATCGGCATAAAAGTTACTTTTTCGTAAACCAACACCTCCAGTATAATTGAATACATTATTTCCTAATCTATCATCTGCCTGATATGGATCACCATAATAAGCAAATCCACCCCTAAACCTAAAGATACCTGATCTAAATTCGGCACCAGTTTTAAGGTTTACTACACTGCTATATATATCATTTATTATTTCATTATCGCCATCAAAATTAAATCCTGCATCGAAGCCATCTATTGAAAACCGTGGATTATTCAAAGTAATACCACTGTAATTGACATATTCAACATCTGCTGTTATAAATCCGTTTTTGCCGAAAAAATAAGCGATACCTGCACTCAACCTACTTGGTGTTCTTAAATTGAAATATATTTCATCATAAGTTGATGCTGCATTTCTATCTGTAAGTAACGTTAAAATCTCAGAACCATCATCATTGAAACCATCAAGAACTGTAATATTATTCCAACTTGTAAATAATTCTTCCTCAAAATTCTCCGTAATACGCATCCACGTTGGTGTAACAGCATTAAATCCTAATCTAATTCTATCTGTTGCCCTAATTATTATTCCAGCCTTCAGATTAACACCTAAACCACTTTGATCCAACTGATCTAAAAATACTAAACTTCTAAATGGAGATTCACGGTCATCTACCGTTTCCTGATACTCTCTTTCACGCGTATAGTTCAAAGTTTGGATGCCTAATCCAACACCATAATAAATTCTATCATCAAAGTTTCCACCATAAGAAAAATTCCATTCATAATGTGCTCCCCGAGTTAAGATGTTTTCTTGTTGTAAAGTTGGAAATACTTGAGGTGGTGCAATAGGTGTAGTGTATTCATTGAAGTTTTGAGGATCGGCAAAATAGTCAGGTCCTATTAAGTAAGTAGCATATGTAAGCCCTAAATAATCAAAAAAACCATCTTCACCTTGTTGGTCAAAAACATCCCAAGGAGTGCCTCCAGCTTCTTGGAGAAGCGCATCTACCAATTGTGTGGAGTCATTAACTCCTCTATAGGTAATACTACTGTTAAAGTTGTTTATTCGATTAACGCTTATGGCAAATGATCCACCATAGTTACTACTGATACCACTTCTAGCTTTAGAGAAAATAACACCTAAAGAACCAACATTAAAATTAAACCTAGAATCTCTGGTACTACCAGCATTGTTTTCTGGGTAAATAAAATAATCTGAATTAGAATTGTTGAATCCCAAAGATGGTGTGAAACTTATTTCAGATTTGCGGTTAAAACCTAATCCAGCAGGATTGATCATACTATTAGTAAGATCACCACCAATAGCTACGCCAGCGCCACCGAGTCCCTGCACTCTTGCCGTACCTCCAAAAGTTTGTTGAGAATAGCGCAAGCCATCTAGATAATATTGAGCAAAAATAAAATTGCTAGTGAGAGAAAATAAAAATACTATAGCCAGTTTTAAGCATTTCTTCATCATACTAAATCTCTTTTAGTATTAATTGAATTATATGTGTTTACATAATAAAAAAGCGAACTTACTAAAATAAGTTCGCTTTTGAGCAATGGAATATGTTCTATTATTGCCTTCCTCTTCTTACTGGTGCACTACTTCTGCCTCCTGAAGAACCTCCAAATGAGCCACCGCTTCTACTTGGGCTAGAAAAAGAAGGGCTACTATATGAGCTTCTACCAGAGTTGTAATTTGGTGAAGAAGATCTGCCACCATATCTGCTATTACTACTACTTCTACCAGAAGAGAATGAATTGGAACGACCGCTATAACTACTTCTAGATACATTGTTAGAAGTATTGCTAAGTCTACCATTATTTCTATCATTAATGCGCTGCTGTAACTGGCTTACATTTCTTATTCTTGAAGAAGCTACTCTGTTTGCATCAGAAGAAGGATTGTAAGAAGCTATTCTTCCTGAATTATCTGCAGTTCTTGAATATACTCGAGAGTTTCCTCGATTAAATCTTTGCGAAGCACTCCTTATTGGTCTTTCTACTACAACCACTCTACTAGGGCGGTAAAATCTGTTTCCAAACATACCGAAACCAGAATTGAAGGCTAAACCGCTACCCCAATATGGATTCATAAAAGGATCGTAAAAGCCATTACCAAATCCCATGCCCCATCCTAAGTTAGGACCAAACATGCTATTGAATCCCATTCCAAAGCCTGAGCCCCATGGACTAAAGCCCATACCAAAACCACGGTTCATGCCAAATCCAGTACCCCAAGGACTGAATCCCATTCCCCAACGAGAAGCATAAGGATAATAAGGACTAAAAAATGGGTCGTTGAAACCTGAATAAGGATTCATGCCCCAACCGGAATTGCCAAATCCATAACCATAGTTATTTTGGAAAGTATTTGAACCAAAAACATATTGGTCATTAATAGGATTTTCTGAGTAATAGTCGAAAGATTCATCACTCAATGAAACATCCCCATTAAAGTCAGGATTGGCATATTTAGATGTTACATTATTTTCTGGATTTACTACTGGTTTTAGACGTGCATCTTTTGCAATAGAAGATGGGATTGCCCTGTCAGTTGTAAAAAAGTAAGTGTCGTCAACTTCTTGAGAATCTTGTGCAAAAGCAATAGAAGAAGAAAGGAGACACAAACCTAATATCTTACTGATAGTTTTCATAGTTTATGATTAGTTAAATATAAAGCTTTCATTTGTTTGAAAGGTCAATATATTTGCCTTTCATTTTAGTAATAATAACGTATATATTCTTTAACTGTTACTAACAAATATAATTACTGATTTATTACCTTTCAATTTATAACAAACAAAAATTAAAATCAATTCAAAAAAAATGGCAAAAGGCATACCTAAAAGAAGTGAAAATTATCCTATTTGGTATCAGGAATTGGTAAAAAGAGCAGATTTGGCCGAGTCTTCTGCTGTAAGAGGTTGTTATGTGATAAAGCCTTATGGTTTTGCCATTTGGGAAAAAATGCAAGCAACCTTGGACAAGATGTTTAAAGACACAGGACATAGCAATGCATATTTTCCTGTTTTCATTCCTAAATCTTTTTTGAGCAAAGAAGCAGACCATGTAGAAGGATTTGCCAAAGAATGTGCAGTAGTAACGCATTATCGTTTAAAAAATGCAGATAATGGTAGTGGGGTTGTTGTGGATCCAGACGCCAAATTAGAAGAGGAATTAATAGTACGGCCAACATCAGAAACGGTTATATGGAGTACTTATAAAAATTGGATTCAATCTTACAGAGACCTGCCACTTTTAATTAATCAGTGGGCAAATGTGGTTAGGTGGGAAATGCGAACAAGACCATTTTTACGTACTGCTGAATTTTTGTGGCAAGAGGGACATACTGCGCATGCAACCAAAGTTGAAGCTGAAGCAGAAACAAAACAGATGCTAGACGTATACGCCACTTTTGCTGAAGAATTTTTGGCCCTACCTGTTATTAAAGGAAGTAAAACTGAAAGTGAACGTTTTGCTGGAGCGGTAGACACCCTATGCATTGAAGCCATGATGCAAGACGGAAAAGCACTACAAGCGGGTACTTCCCACTTTTTAGGGCAAAATTTTGCCAAGGCATTTGATGTTCAATTCCTCACTAAAGAAAATAAGCAAGAACTGGTTTGGGGAACTTCTTGGGGAGTAAGTACAAGGCTTATGGGGGCTTTAATCATGGCACATTCCGATGATGACGGGCTCGTTTTGCCGCCAAAATTAGCACCTATTCATGTTGTAATAGTACCTATTTATAAAACCGAGGAGCAATTTGCTGCTATTTCTGAAAAGGCTAATGAATTAAAAGAACAGTTACAGGCAAAAGGTATTACTGTAAAATACGATGATAGGGATACTTACAAACCTGGTTATAAATTCAATGAATGGGAATTAAAAGGAGTGCCTGTTCGTATAGCTATGGGCCCTAGAGATTTAGAAAATGGTACAGTTGAAATAGCTAGAAGAGATACCAAAGAAAAACAAATCTCTCAATTTGATGATGTTGAAACAAAAGTACCAGAACTATTAGATGCTATTCAACAGCATATTTACCAGAAAGCGCTAGATTTCAGGATTGCCAATACTAAAAAAGTAGATTCTTATGCAGAATTTAAAGAAACACTTAAAAAAGAAGGTGGCTTTGTATTGGCACATTGGGATGGTACAGTAGAAACGGAAAAGAGAATAAAAGATGAAACCAAAGCAACCATTAGGTGTATTCCTTTTGATGCTGAGGAGGAACAAGGAAATTGCATTTATAGTGGCAAACCCTCTAACAAACGCGTGTTGTTTGCCATTGCATATTAATCGTATTTTTACTTACAAATAATAAATAAAGGCAGTAACTTTCATTACTGCCTTTATTGTTTATATGCGAATGAAAACAAACTTTAAAAAATATGTAGGAGAAGGTTTCCTGATTGTGTTCAGTGTTTTGTTTGCTTTGTTTATTAATAAATCATTTGAATCTTACCAGACCTATCAAAAAAAAGAAGTGGCTAAAGCAAGTATTCTTAAAGAATTGTATCGTAACAGAGCCATTTTAAGTAACTGGAAAAAAAAGCACATAGTTATCAGAAACCAGATTTCAAATGTGATTGAAGGAAAAAATGACAGTATCAGGAATGAACTGCAAAAATATGATTATTTAAACCTAGGTGTCTTAACCAATGATGAATCATTGATGGATGCTCTTTTAACTAAAACCGCTTGGGAATCGGCAAAAACGACTGGCATAATAGCAGAATTTGAATATGAGACTATCCAAAAGCTAACGCTTATATATGCCATGCAAGAAGTATTGACCGAAAGAACGATTGTAAAGATATTAGACTATTACTTCAATACAGAGGCACATGACATGCAGCAAATAGATAAAACTTTGATTCAATTCCAATTGAGATTTTGGGAATTAACAGGGCAGGAAGAATTGATGGTTAGTTTGTATCAAGAGGCTATAGAGCAAATGCAGAAATGATTTTATTAGAAATTCCTAAATCAGTTTTTTAGAGCAGTTTTGTTATACATAGTTTTATCCACTATTTTTAGTAGGGTTAAAATAATAATAACATGAAACGGCTACTATTTTTCAATCTACTTCTTCTGCTATCTTATTTTTATTGCTCTGGGCAAGATATGATAGACATATCTAAGTATAATCGAAAACAAAAAGCAATAATAGCTTTATTGCAGACTAATGTTTCAGAAATATCTTCTACTAATACACACTTGGAAAAAGCAAATGGGTTTATTGAGGAAACATTACCATTATTCTCCCAAGTGGCTAGAATTAAGGTTATTAGAAAAGGTAATGATCATTTTTATTATATAAATGATTATCTACAAAAAGCTAAATTGTTAAAAATATATACTGAAATAGTTGATATTGAATTTGATAAAAAGAATAAAGTTAAAAGTCTAGTTGTTAATGAAAGGAATGATGTAAATGGTTAAATTACTTATCTCATTCTTGAACCGGGGTTTCAATTTTAGGTGAGGGTGCTGTTGGTCCACTATTATCATCATTTGCCATTTTAAAAATCATCATTAGTACCAACAATATGATGGCAAGTATCAATACAGGTATATAGCGATTGATGCGTTGTAAAAAATTTGGTTGAATTTTTCGATGGCCTGCACGGCGATATTGCTGCATTACCCGATTAAAATTCTTGTATTGATTAATATCCTGATCAGTGGGTACAGGTTTATTGATGTTTATTTGATATTTGTTCTCTTCTCTTTCCATTTATTCTCAGGCTAAAGCCATTACAGTGAATTTAAAAAACTATCTGCTAATAACACAATCCCACTTACAATAGAAAAAATATCATTTTGCTGGGGGGGATCTAACTTTTCTGCAATTTTCTTTAGTTTTTCAATAATCCTGTACGTTTTTACTTTGGCATTGTTCTCGGTAATATCTAAAATATAGGCAACTTCTTTAAATGCTTTTTCCTCAAAGAAACGCAATTCTAATATTTGCAGTTCTTGCTCATTTAACTGATTTAATAATTTAATGAGCAATGGAGTTTGCTCTTTTTGTGTACGTTCATTTTCTGCTTCAAGCTCAGAAAAGATTTTATTTACATAAAAATCCTCTATGCTTATTACCCTTTTGTTTTTAGAGTTTCTAAAATATTGATTTACCTGGTTGGTAGCAATTTTATACAACCATGATGAAAACGGAAACCCTTTAAATTGATAGTTAGGCAAGTGTGTCAGTGCTTTTAAAAACACTTGAGAAACAAGATCCGAAGCCACAGAAAGGTTATCGACCCTTTTATTTACATAGATAAAAATCTCTTTGTAATAGGTCTCATATAAAATACCAAAGACTTCAGGATTATTCTTTGCCTGGTTTATGATAGTCAATTCTTCTTGTAAATCTCTTCGCTGACTCCCCAATTTGATTATTGTTTTGTTTCGGAAATCAATTGTTTATAATTCGTATAATCCAAAACTGCTAAATAAATACATGTTTTTGCCAAAAAAAATTAAAATTATTTGTAGCTATGCCGCTGATTGTATCTGAAGCATTTAATATTTTATGCCCAAACCGTTAAAGATCCTAAGCATTGTTCCTTTTCCGCTTTTCCCTTTGCAGTCTGGTGGGCAAAATAAGGCTTTTGGCCTATTACAAACTTTGGCTAAATACCATCAAGTTACATTAATTTCACCTGTTGAGCGTAAAAACATACCTCCACTTTCTTTTAAGGTAAAACCATCTACTCTCTCTCCCAAGTTTTACAGGTATTTTAATTTTTTTGCATTGCCTTCATTACTTAAGGAATCGAAAAAAGCCGATATAATTATGATAGAACAGCCTTTTTTTGGTGTATTAGCATTAATAATAAGGTTTGTTTCTAGAAAGAAATTAATCATCAATACACATAACGTTGAATATCAGCGATTTAAAACCTTACAAGTTTGGTGGTGGAAACTGCTTAAAAGTTATGAAGGTTATGTTTTGAATAGGGCAGATTTGGTGTTTTTTATTAGTGAAGAAGATAGGATAGAAGCACTGAAAGTTTTTAACCTGAGTGCAAAAAAATGTTTTGTTTCACCTTATGGCATTGAACTACAAAAGGAAAAAAAACAAAATAGGGATGACTTGCATAAAACTTATCCTATTCCGGATCGAAATAATATATTTTTATTTTTCGGGAAGATGGACTATGCACCTAATTTAGCAGCTTTTAAGTTGATAAAATCAAAGGTAGTTCCTGCATTGAAAAAAAATGGATATTCTGATTTTACTATACTGATTTGCGGCAGAGGATTGCCTAATAATACGTTTTCAGAAAAAGACAAGGAACATATATATTATGCTGGTTTTGTTGAAGATTTACACGCCATTATTCGTAATAGTGATTTAATACTAAATCCAGTGACTAGCGGAGGGGGAGTAAAGACAAAGGTATTAGAAGCTATAGCCCATCATAAAACTGTAATTTCTACCAAAACAGGGGCTTTAGGTATTGATCAATCTGTTTGTGGTAAGAAACTACAAATAGCTAAAGATGATGATTGGGATAACTTTGCTAAATTGTGTATTGCTTCAATAGAGGATAATTCACCAACGCCACCCAGTTTCTTCGAAAAATATAGTTGGGAAGGGATTGGTAGGCAGTATGAGGAGAAATTGAAAAAATCTATTTGTTTGTAGTTTGTTAAGCATAGCTTGTTTGTGGTTTGATGCACTTTGTGCGTTCAAGGTTTGTTTGCTTATACTTTTATTAAATTATTTAGAACAAGTCACTTGAAAATGACAAAACAATGAAATTCCAAACTGCTTTAGCGCCGAACTACAAACTCATTTTAGTTTCTCATTATTCTTATGCCTGTCCTTATCCCTAATATTCTTTTTCTCTAAATTTTTTTTGAGTGCGTCTGTTAAGTCAATTCCTGTTTGGTTGGCGAGGCAAATCAATACAAATAAAACATCTGCCATTTCATCGGGCAGGTTCACAGACTCATCAGATTTTTTAAAAGATTGTTCACCATATTTTCTTGCCATAATGCGGGCTACTTCACCTACTTCTTCCATTAACATGGCCGTATTGGTCAACTCATTGAAATAGCGAACGCCTGTAGTATTGATCCATTGATCAACCATTTCTTGTGCTTCTTTAATGGTCATAGTTATTTATTTTAAAGATTTGATTAAAATAAACCATTTATTGAGTATCTATAGCTAATTTGATATAATTTTTTTAGAGAAATTCACATCTTCATAATCATATTTATGGATTATAACTTAGATAAAATTCCAATATTCAAAGAGCTACATGAAAGTAAAAACATACTTATTTCTGGAGCTGGTGGTGGTTTTGATATATATAGTGGTATTCCACTTTACTTTAGTTTAAAAGCACAAGGCAAAAATGTATTACTAGGAAATTTATCTTTTACAAATCTACAGAGATCAACTTCTGAATTGGTTTTTCCTCATTGTTATAAGATTCAATTAAATGATAGAGATTTATCTGGATATAATTATTTCCCTGAAAAGCATTTAAAAACTTGGTTAAGTATACAAAGCGAAAATACTGATGTATATGGTTTTGAAAGGGTAGGAGTAAACCCATTGAAAGAAGCATATCAATTTTTAATCAAAAAGCATCAAATAGATACTGTTATTCTTATAGATGGTGGAACTGATAGCCTAATGTTCGGAGATGAAGATGGTCTTGGTACTCCGGAAGAAGATATTTGTTCAATGGCTGCTGTACATAGAACAGGAATTAAAAAGCAATATTTAGTAAGTGTCGGATTTGGTATTGACCATTTTCATGGAGTTTCTCATTATAGATTTCTTGAAAATGTCGCAGAAATTATCAAGTCAGAAGGTTATCTAGGATTATTTCAATTAACTAAAGATATGCCTGAAGCTAAAAAGTATAAAGACGCAATAGAATTTGCTAATAAAAGGATGAAAGGAATGGAAAGTATTGTTTCAAATTCAATTATTAGCGCAATTGAAGGTGAATATGGTAACTATCATAAAACTAATAGAACACTTGGAAGTGAACTATGGATAAATCCATTAATGACGATTTATTGGTGCTTTAATCTTAGAGATGTTATAAAAAAAATTAAATATTATGATTTAATAAAAGATGTAAACACATTAAGTGATTTTAGGGGAAGGCTTGCAAGGTTCAAAAATTCACTTCCCCAACAAAGATTAAAAAAACAATTACCGATATAACCTCACTTCTTATTCTTTGTATCAATGATAATAGTAACTGGGCCATCGTTGGTGAGGCTTACATCCATCATGGCACCGAACTCGCCAGTTTGTATGGTTTTACCCGTGTTTTTTCCCAATTCTGAAATCATGGCTTCATACAAAGGTATAGCTATATCTGGTTTGGCGGCTTCATTGTAGCCCGGTCTATTCCCTTTTTTGGTAGCTGCATGTAAAGTAAACTGACTTACCAAAAGAATATCTCCATTAACGTCTAAAAGAGAGAGGTTCATCTTATCATCTTCATCTGAAAATATTCTTAAATTCGTTATTTTTTTTGCCAGCCAAGTTACATCTTCTGCATTGTCGGTATGGGTTATTCCTAACAGTACCATTAATCCTTGCTGTATTTCTCCAGCTACTGATCCTTCAATGGTCACCTTCGCTGCTGAAACCCTTTGTATTACTGCTATCACTAAATAAAATTCTTGCTAAAAAATAATTTGTGTAAAAATAAAAGCACCTGACGAATATCAGTCTAAAAAATGGATTATTCGCTAAATTTGTTGCCAAACTTGTTCAATCAACAAAACCTAAAATAATGGAATATAGAATTGAGAAAGACACTATGGGAGAGGTACAAGTACCTGCTGAAAAATATTGGGGAGCCCAAACGCAACGATCTATTCATAATTTTAAAATTGGTGGCCACACCATGCCACTCGAAATAATTAAGGCCTTTGCTTATTTGAAGAAAGCCGCCGCACTTACTAATAACGAGTTGGGTGTTTTAGACCAAGAGAAATGTGATTTGATTGGGCAGGTTTGTGATGAAATTTTAAGTGGAAGCTTAGATGATCAATTTCCTTTGGTAGTTTGGCAAACGGGTTCTGGTACACAATCGAACATGAATGTGAATGAAGTTGTGGCAAATAGAGCACATGTTATTGCGGGTGGTACTTTGACAGATGCCAAAAAGAAAGTCCATCCTAATGATGATGTGAATAAATCACAGTCTTCGAACGATACATTTCCTACGGCTATGCATATAGCCAGTTATGCTTTTATAGTAGAACAAACAATACCAAAAGTAGAGAAATTGAAAGCTACTTTGGAAGAAAAAGCAGCAGCTTTCTCAGAGGTGGTGAAAATTGGTAGAACACACTTTATGGATGCTACACCTTTAACATTGGGCATGGAGTTTAGTGGGTATGCTTCTCAATTGGGGCATGGCATTAAAGCCTTAAAAAATACTTTGGCACATTTATCTGAATTGGCTTTGGGTGGTACAGCTGTTGGCACAGGTCTTAATGCCCCGAAAGGTTATGCGGTGAAAGTAGCTGAAAAGATAGCTGAGTTAACGGGCTTGCCATTTATTACCGCTGCTAATAAGTTTGAAGCATTGGCAGCACACGATGCTCTAGTAGAGACTTCTGGTGCGCTCAAGCAATTGGCAGTAAGTTTAATGAAGATTGGTAACGATATTAGAATGTTATCTTCTGGACCAAGGTCGGGCATCGGCGAAATTGTTATCCCTTCTAACGAGCCTGGATCATCGATTATGCCTGGTAAAGTTAATCCAACCCAATGCGAAGCATTGACCATGGTTTGTGCTCAAGTAATAGGATTAGATACTGCTGTTTCGGTTGGTGGAGCAACTGGTCATTTTGAGTTGAATGTCTTTAAACCAATGATGGCATTTAATGTACTTACCAGTGCACGATTAATTGGAGATGCATGTGAGTCTTTCAATGATCATTGTGCGGTGGGTATTGAGCCAAATCATAAAAGAATAAAAGAACATTTAGATAATTCTCTAATGTTAGTTACCGCACTTAATACGCATATTGGTTATGATAATGCCGCTAAGATTGCTAAAAAAGCGCATTCCGATGGTACTACTTTGAAAGAGGCCGCTATAGAATTAGGTTTATTGACGAGTGAGCAATTCGATGCATGGGTGATTCCTGGTAAAATGATTGGTAACCTAGATTAAAAGTCTTTATTTCATGTTTTTTGAGCCAGAAATTCTAAGTTTCTGGCTTTTTTATTTTTAGTCTATTTAATACAATTAGCCACCTCTGAGTGGTGTCAGCTACCTCAAATCAATAAAATTAAAACCACTGTTGTAGTTTCCTTACCATTCAACTTTTATTGTTTGTATTTGGCTGCTAAAGTTTTTACTATCGCAGCAGAAAATAGGTGTAATTAAAATTTGTATTTAGCGACCTATTAGCAACAAGAAATATCAAAAAATTTTATGGATTTTATAGAAAATGTAAAGGAGGCGGTAAAATCTATTAAGGATAATTTATTACGAACTTCGCTTACAGCCGCTATTATAGCTATCGGTATCAGCTCATTGGTGGGTATTTTAACAGCTGTAGATGCCATTCAATCTTCCATTACTTCTGGTTTATCTGACTTAGGGGCCAATAGTTTTGATATTAGGGATGTAAGATATCGTTCAAGGCGCTCTTCTGGGCAAACAACAAATAGAAAACAACCCATCACATTTAAGGAAATTGAAAAGTTTCAAGAAAGGTTTGATGAAGCTGAAAGAATAAGTGTGTATGCATTTATTACCAGCAGTGCCGAAGTAAAATACCTTTCTAATAAAACGAATCCCAATTCAATTGTAGCAGGCATTGATGAATACTATTTAAATAACAAAGGTTATGACATTGACAAAGGGAGGGAATTTTCAAGAATGGAATTAAAGCAAGGGGTTAATGTGGCCATTATAGGTCAGGATATTGTGGAGAATGTTTTTAAAAAGGTTGATCCCATTAATAAAACAATAAGTATCAGAGGGTTGAAATTTGTAATTATCGGTGTATTGGAAGAATCAGGTGGTTTGGGAAGTGGGCGATTGGATAGAACAATTTTTATTCCCTTGCTAAAAGCCAATAAGTTTTCTGCAAATGGGAGACTTTCTTATACTATGACCACTACCGTAAAAGATCCTTCTAGACTAGATTATCTCATTGGGCAGGCTACAGGTTTAATGCGTACCATTAGAAAAGATAAATTAGGTCTGAACAATTCTTTCGAAATATCAAGAAGTGAATCTGCGGCAGAATCAATCAATGAAACTACTAATAACCTTAGACTAGGTGGAAGTCTCATAGGCTTTATAACCTTAATTGGTGCAGCCATCGGTCTGATGAATATTATGATGGTTTCGGTTACGGAAAGAACCCGGGAAATTGGGGTGAGGAAAGCTTTAGGCGCAACCCCTTCACTCATAAGAGAGCAATTTCTAGTAGAAGCAGTTGTTATCTGCATTATAGGGGGCTTGGTAGGTATTGTTTTTGGAATGGGCCTTGGAAATCTTGTTACGTTACTTTTCGATGATGCCTCATTCATTTTTCCTATAGTCTGGATTACAATTGGACTGCTAGTATGTGTTATTGTAGGAGTAATCTCAGGTTATTACCCCGCTAGTAAAGCATCTAAATTAGATCCGATTGACTCACTAAGGTATGAGTAAGCAATTTGGTTTGAAGAAATGAACAGATAAAAAATTGTCTTAACGTTAGAATGGTATCTTTATAAAGTTTTCAATCTATCGGGAAATCTGTTAGTAACTGCAATAGTTCATTCATCATCATAGCAGATGCCCCCCAGATTATTTTTTCATTGATAACAAACCCCGGGGTTTTTATTTTGTAATTTGAATTGATATTTATACTTACTTCCTTTCTATTATTTTGATGTGTAAAATCCTTAATTGAAAACTTGTGAATTTCTGCTACTTCTCTTGGATCTGGGGTAAAACTTGGTTGTCTCGTAGCTAAACCTATTACAGGAGTTACAGTAGTATTGCTAGGTGGAATATATAAATCGGTAAGTGTTCCTATAACATTTTCTCTTTCAATTTTTACACCTACCTCTTCGTGCGTTTCGCGCAAAGCAGTATCTATTAAATCTTTGTCTTTATCCTCAAACCTTCCTCCCGGGAAAGCCATTTGTCCACTATGTACCCCTTCGTAAACCGGTCTTAATATCATGGGAATATATAAGCTTTCTTTATGTTGGTAAATAAGTAATAAAACGCCAGCTTTTCTTGGTACTTTTTTTTTCTGAAGCATTTCCCTCATGCGTAAATCATTGGTCATCTGCGCATGGGCCGAAGCCCCAGGTAGTTTACCATTGATCTTATTTCTAAGGTAATTTTCTAGTGTATGAATCATGTATATAAACTTTTATTCAAAAAGGGGATTAAGGCCAAAATTAAGGCTTGTTCATAATAGATTTGCCGATTTAAAATACCATGTGTTAGTATCCCTACTGAACCACCTTGTTGTTTAGAGTTTTCTTTTTTGAACACAATGTCATCGGCATGGCCAAGTTCATAACCTTCATTTACTAACTTTTGTACGGCATATGGTAAAAAAAATGTAGCAGTTCTAGATTTGCCAATTATTCCTGAATCGTTTTCAATATACATCCAAGCGTATACTTCCATCTCTTTTTTATTATCAAGTCCGCCCTCTATACCAATATAATAGGCAGCATTGGGAAATAGTTTCTTAGCAGCTTGTACTCTGTTCAGTGCGCCTAGTAGTGTTTCTTCATCGCCAATAGGCTGGTCTGGTACTCCAGAAGGAACGTCAATTCCTTTAAAAAAAAACTTTTCTTTTGGAAAAACAGTTTTGAATACATTAGACACGGCATTTATTTTTACAGGATTTTTTGAGCCGATAACAATCTCTTTAGAATTAATAGACTTGTAGGTTTCCTCCATTTTACATAAAATTACTGTTTAAATAAGCGAAGCAAATAAATAACAACATGATTACCGACTCAATTTTAAGTGTTATACTTAGATTTTTAGTATATATTTTTTTTATTTTAGGTGTTACACAACTTCTATTTATAGATACAACTGTATCTTATAATCCAGAAGAAATGCAAGAAGCAACACTCACCGAGTGGATGCAACTTACTTTTTTGGCAATCATACTATTCCTTTTTTATCAGACTGGAAAAGCCTCTAGGGGTAAAAAACCTATGACCAATTTATTAGTTGGGGTTACATTAGCGGTGATTATTCGGGAAATAGACTGGTTTTTTGATACATACATAAGCGTTGGGGTTTGGCAAATACTTACTATTGGCGTGGTAGTAATATTTTCCTTTATGGCTATAAAAGAGAGACAGCTGTTAATAAATGGTATCAGGGACTTTATTAAGCAACCTAGTTTTGGGATTATTTTATGTGGTTTTTTAACTACATTTATTTTTGCTCCAGTATTGGGCAGTCTAAATATTTGGCGTACCATTATGGATGGTTACTTAAGAAGTATTGCAGAAGGAGCAGAGGAAGGTGTAGAACTATTGGGATATTCCTTTATCTTAATTGGCGCTTTTGAGTTTTTTCTTAAAGTGAAATACAATCGGTATAAAATAACAAGCTACAACATGAAATAAATAAGTATAAGTTTATTAGATTCACATTTATCTTTACTACCAAAAATTAAATTCCAGAAAGTATTTAAATACTGATTTTTTGTTATTTGTTAATTACTTTTGAACTTCTGGAATAACCGCAGTCATTTAACTGTAAACTATAGAAACTATGAACCTCGATAAAGCCATCGGGATACTAAATTATAGTGAAGAAACTGGAACTTCCGAAGCAAGACTGGCTTTTCAGGAAAAGGCCTCTACTATTCAATTTCTTGCAGATTCTACTGATTCGGAAAACCTAAAAGAGCTTTATCTTGTCCAACTTACCAATTTAAAAAAGGCGTGGAATCAGATCAATAATCAGAAATCGGGACTACAATTAGAAACGAATAAGTGGTTTGAGGAAAAAGAGGACCTTTTAAGCAATCAAGATTCAGCAAAAGTACAGAAAGCGGCCGATGAAGCTTTATTTAATTCTCAAGTAACATTTGCCAAACAACTTTATACAAAATTAAGCCAACTAGACCCTAGAAATAACTATGCTTTTGAAAGGATAGAATTTTGTAACTTTTTATTATCAGAATATAAAAAAGCTGAAAGAGAACGCGAGCGTCTTAAAGAAATAGAGGCTAAGAAAAATATTCAGTCGAGCAGTACGAGTATTAGTGAAAATGAGGCAATGGAAAGTGATTGGATATTAAATGTACTTTTAAAAAATAATGCCAATGATCCCGATGGGGCACTTTCAGTTTTATCGAAGAGACTTTTTCTGACTGGCGAAGGTGTGGGTTATTCAAGTACAGGTAGAAAATCTAGAAAAAAAGAGAAAAAAGAGGCGGTAATATTCAGTACAGCTATTTTAATTTTTGCTTTAAGTGTACTGACCTTTGCTTACAGACAAAATATCAGTAATTATTTTGAATCATTCAAATATAAAAAAGAAGCCGATGGTACATTGATTTTCTCAGCAGAAGATTACATAAAAAAAGCAGATGAACACTATGAAAATGGTAATTATGTAAAGGCTCTCATTCAATATTCATTGGCTTCTTCGGTAGATACACAAAATGAATACATACAAGAACAAATTGCGGTTTGTAAAGTATTGATTAGGCAGGAAGAAGAAATATTACCTGCAAAATTAGTAAATAATGAAGAGCAGAAAGATTCTACTTTAATTGTAAATAATGATATTGAAAATACAGTAACAAGCGATTTTACCAATGAAGAAAATATAGTAGATGAATCAGTTAATGAAGAAAATATAACTAGTGAAACTGTTGAAAATGTAGCCTTACAACAAAATGAGGCAACAGCATCTATTCTAAATACAACTAATGAAACATTTATCTCTGATACACTAGTAGATTCAGATGTACTAGACTCTATATTATTAACTGATGATTCATCTTTTGTGGCCAATATTGAATTAGAGGATATTCCAGAAGTAGAAGAGGTACAGAAAAAAGATCCAAAGTTATCGGTGCAAAGTGAAGAAACTAAAAAGCGGATAATTAATAAAGCCAATACCAGATTATTAGAGGATCAAGAATTTTTAAGTAAAATCTACTTAGCAGTTGATAAAAGGCCTGAGCCCCAAGGTGGATATGAAAATTTTGATGAATACCTCAAAAGAAATATGGAGTATCCTAGAAGGGCAGAAAGGAATAAAATTGAAGGTGTAGTATATGTACAGTTTATTGTTAATCGTGATGGCACAGTTAGCAATGCAACAACTACTACCAATTTAGGTTATGGCTTAGAAGAAGAAGCTGTGAGGCTAATAACAGAATATCCTAGCTGGGAACCGGGATTGCTCAATTCTAGAAAAGTAAACGTACAAACCTCCCTTCCAATTTGGTTTGTAAATCAGTGATTGTATAACTCATTTCAGCTATAACATGTATGTTTAGTGAGTTTAGACCTTTCTATCAATTAAATAAACCAAAGGGTAGAAGATTGGTCATACCAGATATTCATGGCTGTTATGCTACTTTACTCGACCTTATTCAAAAAATAAAATTAACTAAAGCAGATCAATTATTTTTTCTGGGAGATTTTATTGATAGAGGGCCACTAAGTGCTGCTGTGCTTGATTTTGTATTCAACTTGCACGAATTAGGTTTTCAAATACATCCATTAAGAGGCAACCATGAAGAAATGTTGCTAGATTCTGCTAAGCTCGATGCAAGGAATACACTTCACCAATACCTAGATTTTAACAATACCAAAGACTTATTGGATACGGACAGGGAAATTAATCCAAAGTATCTTCAATTTATGGAAAACCTCCCTTACTACTATGAGCTGGAAGATTTCTATTTGGCACATGCTGGTTTTAATTTCAATCATAGAGAACCCCTGAAAGCTTATGATGATATGATCTGGATCAGGGATTTTACCCCTAACAAACATCTCTTAAAAGATAGAAAGCTCGTTCATGGGCATACACCAACCAGTCTAAATATTATCAAAGAAGCTATTCGTAATGATGACCCAGTAATACCACTTGATAATGGTTGTGTATTTTATCAAAATGTTGTAGCCATTGAAGGCTATGAGATAGGTAATTTACTTTGCTTAGATTTAGATACTTTTGAACTTTACATTCAACCTTATAGCGAGTGAGAAGTAAAAAGTATTTGATTCATTTAAAGAAAAATATTCCCTTGTTCATAGATATACTGTTAGATTCTTTACATCCTTAATACCTGAGAACAAGGTTACTCATTCCCTTAAAAAACATATCAGTCTATTTTCCTATTTGAATATGCATCATATAATTTCCCTTCCAATGGCTTTGGCAATAGCATCTAAGGTTTTGTATAAAGCGCGGAACTCATCATAGTTTAGTTGTTGGGCTGCATCAGATTTAGCTACTGAAGGATCTGGATGCACTTCAATTAATAAACCATCTACTCCCATAGCTGTACAGGCACGTGCCAAATCTGCTACCCCGTAGGCGTATCCCATGGCATGGCTTGGATCTAAAATAACTGGTAAATTGGTATATTCTTTCAAGAAAGAGACACCACAAAGATCTAAAGTAAAGCGGGTCTTCGTTTCAAAGGTTCTGATACCTCGTTCACAAAGAATTACATTATCATTTCCACCCGAAAGCACAAACTCTGCCGCTTGCACAAATTCTTGTAAAGTAGATCCAAATCCTCTTTTCAATAAAACAGGTTTGTCGGTCTCACCGCACTTCCTTAGAATACCATGATCATACATGGCTTTTGCACCAATTTGAATAATGTCGCTATGCTCAATTACTGCATCTATATGGGTGGCGTCTTTTACTTCAGTAATTATATTTAAACCATATTTTTCCCTCATTTGGCTCAATAAACGCAAGCCTTCCATGCCCAATCCCTGAAAAGTATAGGGCGAGGTGCGTGGTTTAAAACATCCTCCGCGTAAGGTAGAGATATGCAATTCTTTCATTAATTCAGCAGTACTAGTGATCTGTTCCTCAGATTCTACAGAACAAGGACCACCAATCACTAAAGTCTTGTTATGGTTACCACCAATTGTGTGTGCTCCAATTTTTATTTCTCTGGTAGCTTGTCTATAATCCCTACTGGCTAATTGTATATCGGAAGAAAGGGGATAAGTAGTTTCCACATCTTCTTCAAATTGAGAAGGCAAGTTTTTTATTTTAGAAGAAGCCACCAGTAAACGGTTGCCCTTTCCGCGTACATTTATCGCTTTTAATTCCTTGGCAATCTCATGAGATCTTTCAGCACTAATATTTTTTTTAAGATGTAAAATCATTTTTTTAATTTTTAAATGAATGCTTTTTTTAAAATTCCCCTTTTACTAGGTTGAAAAAAGTAACTGCGCCTTGTACCTGATTTTCGTCGTCTACTACTGGTAAAAAACTGATAGGAAACGACTTTGATTTTATAGTTTTTAAAAGATCGGTAACAGTATCGTTGGTATTTACTTTTACAGGTGACCTGTTTACCATATCTTCTATAGATGTGGCAGCCAAATCATCTATATGTTTAATAAGTCCTCGCCTTACATCTGCATTCGAAATAAGGCCTTCTAATTTACCCTTATCGTCTACTAACATCGTAAATCCCATATTGGCTTTTTCGATAGAAAGTAAAACATCTTTAAGTGTACGCTCAGTAGGTGATAACAAAGGGATTTCGTCTCCTGAACGCATAAAGTCTTTTACCAAGTAATGCGATGCTGTATCTGTAGCTTTTAGGTTAAGTAAGGCTTTACCAACTTGTCCTTCATTAAAAAGATAAGAACCAGAAACTGCGGCGTATACTCCCATGTTTCTTATGATGAAAGATACCTCGCCATTTACACCACCATCTACATGTATCCGCTTTTCTGGATATCGTTGGTTAAACTGCCTAATTTTCCTAAAGTTAATTGGATCAAAAGTACCTCCACTTTTACCAGGAATGGTTGCCATAACCAAGATAAAATCAAAATTAGCAGCGTATTCTTCAAAGACATCAATAGGAGTTGGTGTAATGATAGCCAAGCCTTTTTTCCCTTTAATTTCAGAGGGAAGCACTAGCTTTTGCTTCAAATGCTCATACTGAAATGTCACATATTCTACTGGCGTCTGAATTAATGCTTCGAAGTATTTTTCAGGGGTATCTGTAATAATATGTAAATCTATAGGCTTGTTGCTGTATTTTCTTATTTCAGCAATATCTTCAAAAACGGAAAGGTCATCATTACAATCAATGTGAAAAAGATCAACCTGATTCTCGTCTAGATTTTCTACAATGGTTTTGAGATTGTCTTTTTTATTTGAATAAACCGATGCGGATATCTTCATGTGTGTTTCAGTACGGTTGTTTGCATTTTAAAACGAGTGCAAACTTACTCAAAATTATGAAATTGAATAAGACCAAATTTGCCATTGGTCAACCATTCTTTATCTGTTTTGCTAGCATTTTTAATAGCATTGTCTGTAGCTCCCGCTAATACTTCAGATTTTAGAGTCCTTAACAACAATAGCGGTTTATCGAAGAAATCGATTACAGTTGAAAGTGGTTCATTATATTTCCATGCTTTATCCTGTAAAAAACGTCTGTAATGGGCATCTCCTTTGCTAATTACTAAATCGGAAGAAGCAAATATTTTTTTTATTTGATATGGAAACCAATTGTAAAATAAAGGGCTGTTCCAATAGAAGTCTGACACTATTTTAATTTTTCCCTCATTTACGTATGATTTGAATATAGCAGAAATTTTGATATTTGAATGATTGTTATCAATATGAGTGAGTAATATTTCTACATCCCTTCCTATTGCATCTGACACAAAAATAGGGGCAGCTTTAATATGAAAATTAATAGTATCACATTTTTCTTTTTCTAAGAGATATAAAGCTAAACAAATGTCTCCAGCTAATTCAACACCAGTGTTATCGATCAAGAAATCTATCTGATTGAGCTTTGTTGATAATTTTTGAGCCCATATTTTAGAATCGTCAGCAATCAGGTTTTCATCTAGATTTGATACTTCATCCGGTAGTTTACCGTCATGAAATAAACTGAGATCAGCTTGATTGCCCCAAAGATTCTTTTTTAATAGCCTTATTAATTCCTGCTCATTGTATTTCTTAGTAAGAATAGATGCTGTAAAGTTGAGCAAAGTATCTATGCTTTTACTTTGAGTCTTCAGACTCTCTAACTTATGGTTTTGAAAAGGATCTATATTATTTTCATACCAATTGGTATAATCCAATATTTGTCTATAGAAAAGAGCTTCTGCAACATAAAAAGGTAAATCGATCCAACTTGAATATTTATATTGTTCGAAAAGACCTTCCCAATAATTTTCCTCTTCTACATTTTTAAATTCAAATTCATTGATAAATGCATAAGGTATTTGGCTTAAAAAATTTCTTAACTTTCTCTTGGTTTCATTATTAAACCTATTTTTTTTTATTACTGATTTTAAGATTGCAGGTAAGCGTTTTCGTAAAGTTTTTCCAGCAAATGAAGATGCAGACGAGCTGGTAATATATGGAGGCTTCATAAATAGAATCGTGTTTTATTAGTTAAGGCTAAAAAAGTATAAGACGCTTTTATACTTGCTAAAGATTAAAAAATGTTGAGGTCCAATTTTAAGGCTAAATAGGCCTCTGTGACTCCTAAATATATTTTATAAGTTATTTGCTAAAGCATGGGCTCTGGCTCTCTCGAGATCCTCTGCTGTATCTACACTCATGCTTTCTAAATTTGTAATGCCTATTTTAATGCGGTAGCCATTTTCTAACCATCTTAATTGCTCCAAACTTTCAGATTTTTCAAGAGGAGAGATGGAAAGACCTGCTACTTTGTGAAGTATATCTGTGCGATAGGCATAAATACAAACATGTTTATAAAACGTACCTTTTTCTATCCATTCTTCGCGAGGTACATCTCTTAGGTGTGGAATACACTCACGGCTGAAATACAAAGCCTCATTTGCTTTGTTAAAAACTACTTTCATTACCGAATTGCTAAAAAGTGATTGAGTAGTTTTTACGGGGGTAACCAAAGTGGCCAATTCTGTTTTACCGTCTAGCAATTCACATAACATGTCTAGTTGCTCAGGGTAGATAAAAGGTTCATCACCTTGTATATTAACTACATAATCGTATTCATCTGCAAGATGTGTAATTACCTCTTCACAGCGTTCAGTACCATTTTTATGATGTTCTGAGGTCATCATGGTCATTTTGCATCCAAAAGCTTTCGCAGTATCATAAATCAATTCATGATCAGTTGCAATCACAACCTCTGATAGGCCTTTTGTTTTTTTTGCTTGTTCGTAGACCCTTTGTATCATGGGTTTACCATGAATATCTTTCAAGGCTTTGGCCGGTAGTCTACTAGAAGCATAGCGAGCTGGTATTACCCCAAGTATTTTCATTGTTGAAATGATTAATTAGGGAGGCAAAATTACAACTTAATAGTTATGAAATTAATGAAATTTTTAGAAGACAATATAAAAAAACTGCCCCTTTCAGAGCAGTTTTTCTTTTATCCTATGTTTGAAATCATCTCAGCGAGAATTCGCTTACCTTCGTCTAAGTAAGGATCATATTTTTTATCTTCGTCATCTTTTTCCTCGCCTCGAATTTTTTTCTGGCGGGCTTCCTCTTCTTCCAATTCTTTCTTTCTTTGGGCTTCATTGAGGGAGAGACGACCTCTATCTCTGTTGTTTTTTATATAATCGATACTTTCTATAAGTTCTTGCAACTCTTTATTGCTTGCCAAACGCTCACTATATGAAAGGTTGAGCTGAGTAATGATTTTATCATTTACTTGATTGATAGATTCGTAATTACTCGATTTTATCTGATCCCATGGCAAAGCATTTGGTTGGGCACTTTCCCCATATTCTTCGGCAGTAAAAGGAGATGGAAAGGCAATATCTGGACTTACTCCCAAATGCTGCGTGCTACTTCCATTAATGCGATAATATTTTGCCAAGGTAAGCTTTAATTGGCCTAATTTAACATCACTATCTTTAATGAAGCGCTCGAGTGGAATCAAGTTTTGTACTGTTCCTTTGCCAAAGGTTTGCTCCCCAATTACAACACCTCTTTTATAATCTTGGATCGCTCCAGTAAATATTTCAGAAGCGGAAGCACTAAAACGATCTACAATAACGGCTAAAGGTCCTTCATAAACAGTTTCGGGATCTGTATCTTCTCCAACATCAATAGAGCCATCGGCATTTTTTACTTGAACTACAGGTCCGTCTGGAATGAATAATCCTGTTAATTCAATAGCCTCTTGCAATGAACCACCACCATTTCTCCTTAAATCAATGAGAATTCCATCTATATTATCTTCTTTTAGCTCATTCAAAATGCGTTTTACATCGCGCTGCGTACTTTCAAAATCTTTAACACCTTCTCTTTGCGCCTCAAAGTTTCTATAGAATGAAGGAATAGTGATAATGCCAATGTTATAATTGTTGTTCTTAAATTCGATAGGAACTACTTCTTTGGTTGCAGCTTGTTCTTCAAGTTTTATTTTATCACGTACTATGGTTACTTCAGAAGGGATAGAACCTACAGTTGCCTCGGCTGCTAATATCTGTAATTTCACTTTTGTATCTTTCGGTCCTCTAATTAATTGAACCGCATCATCAGTTCTCCAACCAATAATATTTACATAAGAAGTGTCTTCTTCTTGGGCCACACCAACTATTCTATCTCCTTCAAATAATTTTTTACTTTTAAAAGCTGGACCACCTGCAATAATTTCACTGAATGTAATGTAATCATCTTTCGAATATAACCTGGCACCAATCCCCTCTAGTGAAAGACTCATATCAATTTCAAAATTCTCAGCACTTATGGGTGAAAAATAAGAAGTATGAGGATCAAAAGCACTCGCTAAAGAATTCATGTAAGACTGAAAAACATCTTCACTATTATATTTTGAAATCAAGTTTTGATAACGCTCATATCTCTTTTGGATAGTTTCATTGATGTCTTCACCTGATTTTCCTGCCAATTTCATACTTAAAGCTTGACTTTTAAGTAGTTTACGCCAAGCTTCATTGATCTCTTCATCAGACTCAAACCATGCTTCTGGTAATTCAGCGTCCATGTATTCATCAATAGTAAAGTCAAATCCTTTTTCTAATGAAAGTGGAATTTTAGTCATTCTTTGCTTAAAGCGTTCATGGAAAATCGCAAAAGTTTCATAAGCAAAGCTTACATCTCCATTGAATAAGAGATCATCTAGCTCATATCTATATTTTTCTAGTTTAGCAATGTCGCCTTTTGTAAAATAGATATGGTAGTTATCGTAAGATTCGATGTATTCATCAAAAATGACACTTGAGAGTGAATCATCTAATTTTATATTGCTATAATGATGTTGGTTAAGAATGGCAGCAATCAAAGCTGCTTCTTTCATATGTTCTGGTTTAGGTTGAAGTATGCCAGTACTATCGCCAATTTGAAGCGAGATTATTTTTTTGAAAGGAGCCGGTTCATTAGCGATTACAAATCCTAATACCAGGCAAATGGGTAAAATAAAGAAAAAAACTTTTTTCATTTGGTTTGTATTTACTTTTAAAAGTAAGTGTTTATAACTGGTTTAGTTTTTTTTGACATTTAATGTGTTTACAAAGCCAATGCCTAGCTTTATTTTTTGCAACAATTTACGCATTATTCAGCTAAATCCATTAAACACTATGCCTTTTGGACAAATAAAAGATACCAAGGGTAAATATGCATGATTAACAGTTTGTTTTACCTATTAATTTTTTCCTTCTTTGAAATAAGAGAAAATAATGGAACTCAAGCTAAAATAGCTACTGCAAAATAAAATATGATTCGTCTAATCAGAAAGCTTTCAAATGCAGGTATCCGAAGCGATATGCAGGCAGTAGACCTTAAAATACTTGGTTTAATGAATCGGGTAATTTTGCTGAGTATAAGTGTCTTTCTCTTTTTTACTATTTCTAATTTATGGAGAGGTAGTTATTTTATTTCAATACTCTCCATTGTTAATGTACTGTGTTTTTCTTTGGTATTACTCTTACAAGCTAAAGGGTATTTCCCGAAAACCAAGCATTTTTTTGAATGGTTCGGAATATCTATGATCACTTTTGTGAATATGGCTATGCCTGCATCGGTTTTGCCACAGTTCAATTACCTTACTGGAGTTGTATTTACCACCCTTATTTTTAGAGAGACTAGGCCTATCATCATATACATATTTTTGTATTTTACTAGCTATTTATTTACACTAGAATATAGGAAGCATTACCCACCTCTGTTTCAAATGGATGAAAATGAAATGTTCATTTCAGCAGCGTTTGTACCAATCATATCCATTTTTATAGTATGCTTTGGCAGTCTTATGTTTTTTAGAAAGCTTAATAGGGATTATGAAAGTACACTTTTAGTGAATAATCAATTGCTTGAGCGGCAAAAAAATGAGATAGCTTTACAGGCCAATATGCTTAACAATAAAAATGAAAAGCTAAACCAAGCTAATGAAGAATTAAAATCAACATTAGAACAGTTAAAAGAGATGCAGGGGCATTTACTGCAACAAGAAAAGATGGCTTCATTAGGGCAATTAACAGCAGGGATAGCACATGAAATTAACAATCCTGTGAACTTTGTATCTGCTAATGTCTCTCCGCTTAGAAAAGATTTTGAGGATTTACTTCATATTTTAGAAACCATTGTAAATAAACAAAAAAACGTAAAAGAAGCTGAGGTTGAACAGCTATTAGAAACCTATGAATATGCATATTTGAAAGAAGAAATTAATGCTTTACTAGCTGGTATGGAAGAAGGGGCTGCCCGGACAAAAAAGATAGTAGCAGGATTAAGGAGCTTTTCAAGAAGTGATCAACAAATCAGGAAACATTATAATGTAAATAAAGGTATTGAAGTGACCTTAAACCTTTTAGGTCATCGGATAAAACAAGGCGTAAATATTTCTTTGGAATTGCAAGAAGCATCAGAGGTTTGGTGTAATCCAGATCAAATTAACCAAGTTCTGATGAATATATTTACCAATGCCTTAGACGCAGTAAAAGAAAAGGGAAACCTTCATATCAAAACATCATTTGTACAAAAAAAAGATATGGGCAAAAGTCTTTGTATTTCCATTAAAGATGATGGTGTAGGAATGAAAGAAGAAGTGAAAAGGAAAATATTTGACCCGTTTTATACTACAAAAAGCATTGGTAAAGGAACTGGGCTTGGTCTATCGATAAGTTACGGAATTATTAAAGACCACCAGGGAGAGATTGAGGTAACTTCTAAAAAAGGGAAAGGATCAACTTTTAAAATTAACCTCCCCGTAGAAGGTTGAGATGTTTATGTTCAAAAACTTAAAATAGCTAATTCTTCTTCTAAATCTGCGAATTAAACGATTCAAGCAGCTGAGACAAAAACAGTAAAGTTTTTGAGAAACTAGTTAGCTCCATACCTAATTATCAGTTTTTTTAATTTGATGTTTTCCAGTAAATATGGAAAATAGGCTATTCATAACACTGTTTACGCTACTCCAAAATAAGTGATTCGCTTCTTTATTGTCTTTAATTTTAAAATAGATAAGTATTTATAAGGAAATCTATCACACTCTTTTACCATTTATCATGTGGAAATATCCTGTTTGGGTGAGAGTTTCATTTGCAATTTCGGGTAATTATTCAGTATTAATACATGAAAATTATAATCATTGGATGAAGTAATCGCATTTTTTTTAAAGACTAGTCCAAAAAAGGGGATAGATGGGACTTATTAATTTGGCTACTAATTGGTGATGTAATCTGAATGAAAATTTAGGGAAATTTGAATGTTTCTTATTCTAATATAGAGGCCTCTATTTAGGGTAAGTGTCGAATCAATTTTTAACAAAAAATCATTTCAGATGAGTAGACCATTACCAAGATGTTGGGGTTATTTATGCCTTAGCTTTTTGCTATTTTATGCGCAATTCTCCCTTGCTCAAGACAAAACAATTTCTGGGACTATTACCTCACAAGACGACCAATCTCCTTTACCTGGAGTTTCAGTATTAATTAAAGGAACTTCACAAGGTACGATTACTGATGTTGAAGGAAAATACAGGTTAACAGTACCTCAAGGTGCTAATACTGTAGTTATGAGTTATGTAGGTTATGAGACAACAGAACTAGAGATCGGTAATCTTTCAGTTTTAGATTTTGCCTTAGTTCCTGCAGATAAACTTTTATCTGAAGTAATAGTAACGGCTGTAGGAATTGAGCGTTCCAAAAAAGCTTTGGGATACGCAGTAACTGAAGTTAAGGGTCAAGATTTGGCACTGAAGGCCGAGTCAGACGTTATTCGGACTTTAACTGGTAAAGTGCCGGGAGTAAATATTCAAGGATCAAATGGTTCGCCAGGTGCTTCGACCAATATTAATATCCGAGGAATTTCTTCTTTAAGAGGAAGTAACCAACCATTATTTGTAGTAGATGGTATTCCATTCGATAATTCTAGTATTAGAACTGATAACACACTGATTTCTGGTGCGCCTTATTCTAACCGTGCTTCAGATATTGACCCTAATGATATTGCTTCGGTAAGTGTGTTAAAAGGTGCGGCCGCTGCTGCTTTGTACGGTGAGCGTGCTGGAAATGGTGTTATTTTGATTACAACCAAATCGGGTGTTTCTAAAAAGAATAAAGGTTTGGAAGTTACTTTGAGAAGTTCTTATACTGTTGAAGAAGTAGCAGGTATTCCAGAATTTCAAAATAGGTTCGGACAAGGCGGTACTTCAGGTGGTGGTTCAGGTATCTTTAGTAATGCTTTTTTTGGAAGTTGGGGACCTTCAGCAAATGATTTGGATTCTATTACCGACTGGCAAAACAATCGGGTTGCCTACTCTTTGGCACCAGACAACGTAAATGATTTTTTCAATACAGGTTCCAACCTAGAAAACTCTATTTCTATAAGAGGTGGAAATGAAAAGGCAAACCTTTCAGTAACTGCCTCTAATGTTTACACACAAGGCATGATTCCTAACTCGGAATTAGTTCGTACAAACATTAAAGTTGGTGGTAGGGCACAATTAGATAATGGTTTAAATATAAATGGTTCTGTTACCTTAATTGATTCTGACCAAACAGGAGCACCAACAGGTGGTGGCGGTGTTGTGAGATCAGGTTTTTCTACGCAATTGTGGTATATGCCTCGCTCTTACGATCCTTATCAATATCCTTATATAACACCAGATAACCAAGATAACCATTACCGAGCTGGTGAGGACCATCCTTTATTTTCAGTTTTCGAAAACCCATACACGTCTAGACTTAACAGAGTATTTGCAAATGCAGGTGTTGGGTATGATGTCACCGATTGGTTAACTGTGAATTATAAAGTAGGCTTAGACCAATATAACCAGACTAATAAGCAAGTATTTGCTCCTTCTTCACAAGCTGATAACGGTATTGGTTCTGTAACACAAGATGAGTATTACTTCCGTCAAATTGAGTCTAACTTAGTAATCACTGCCGACAAAGACATTAACGACGACTTTCATATAAAAGCAACTGTTGGGCATAATATAAACCAGCAAGAATCTGATAGAGAGATTTTGAAAGGTACGGGCATTGTTGTTTTTGGGATTGATGATATAGATAATACACAAAATGTTGCGCAGCAAAATAACCTCATTAGTACGTTCGGTAAGTCGAGGTTAGTTGGTGTTTTTGCAGATGTAAGTATAGATTTTAGAGATTATTTATTCCTTGGTTTAACAGGAAGGAACGATTGGTCTTCTACTTTGCCATTAGGCAATAACAGCTTTTTCTACCCAGCAGCAACCCTAGGTTTTGTGTTCACCGACGCTATTAGCATGAACAGCAATATCTTAAACTTTGGTAAGATAAGAGCTGCATGGGGTAGAGTTGGTAGAGGAGCAGGTATTTATGGAACACAGTCAAGGTTATATAGCAGCCCGAATGAAGGTACTTTATTGGGGCAAGTAGTATTTCCATTTAGAGGAGTGCCAGGCCTTTTAACACAAGGAGGTTTAGGAAACTCAAACTTGAGTCCTGAGTTCACAACAGAAATAGAATTTGGCACTGAACTACACTTTTTTAATAGCAGAGCAACGTTAGATGTTACATATTTTGATCGTACTACGACAGATCTGATCTTTTCGGTATCTCGTGCTCCAGCTTCTGGTTTTAGATCTCAAGTTACCAACGCTGGTGAGTTAAATAATAGAGGTATTGAAATAGGATTGAATGTAACACCAGTTAAATTGAGAAATGGCTTCCAGTGGGATGTATTCGCCAACTTTACCAAAATAGAAAATGAAGTAGTAAACTTGGTTGATGGTCTTGAACGTCTTTCATTATCTTCAGTTGGTGCTAACTCTAGTAATTTTACAAGTATAGGCTCATTTGCTGTTCCTGGTCAGCCTTACGGTGTTATTCAAGGAAGTTCAGTTTTTAGAGATGATGAAGGAAACTTTATCATTGATCCATCAACTGGATACTTTAGGACAAACCCTGATGTAACTACCATTATTGGTGATCCAAACCCTGATTTTATTGCTGGTTTAGGCAACACCTTCTCTTTTAAAGGATTCTCTCTTTATGCTTTAATTGATTGGAAACAAGGAGGAGATTTATATTCAAATACCTTGGCAGAATTACGAGGAAGAGGGGTATTGGAAACTTCAGCTGTGGGTGATGTTCGTCAACAATCATTCTTATTGCCAGGCGTACTAGGAGACAATCTTGGTAATCCTATTTTAGATGATGCGGGGAATAAAATCCCTAATAATCTTTACATAGATGCCAACGATTATTTCTGGAGAACATCTTCAAATACTGCTTCTGAGTTTTCAGTATATGATGCTACAGTAATTAGATTGAGAGAAGTAAGTCTTGGTTATACACTTCCGCAATCTTTGTTGGAAAACCTTTTTATTGGTTCGGCTACCATCAATTTAATTGGCAGAAACTTGTGGTTTAATGCACCTAATTTGCCAGATGGGTATGATCCTGAAACCAACGGTCAGGGTTCTGGAAACATACAAGGGATGGAGTTTGCTTATGTGCCCAATGCAAGACGCTATGGAGTAAGTCTTCAAGTAACCTTCTAAACTATCTCTAACTCATTAAATATTAGAATAATGAAAAAATATATGAACAAGTGGCTTCTTACCATATTAATAGCTACTTTCTTTATAACTTCTTGTAGTAACAGTGATTTTTTAGATATCAATACAGATCCAAACTTTCCTGCAGAAGCTTCTGAAAACTTACTGTTACCTTCAGCACAAGCCAATGCTTTGTTAGGAATTTCTTCTATGTTAGAAAGAGGAGCCGCCACTATGGTGCAACATTACATCAATGGTAGGTTCGATAACTTCGGTTTCGATGGCAGTACTTATAACAATGCTTGGGGCTTTCATTTGTATGGTGGTGGATTGATAGATTTTGAAACCATTATACAACAAGGCGAGGTAAATGGAAATTGGCACTATGTAGGCATTTCTAAATTACAGAAAGCATACATATTTAGCATCATGGTAGATTTGTTTGGTGATGTACCTTACTCTGAAGCATTGAAAGCTGAAGTGAATTTTGACCCAAAAGTAGATCAAGGAGATGCTATTTATACCAGCCTTCTTGCACTGATTGATGAGGGTTTAGCAGATCTAGAAAAAGAAAATACCCTACCATTAACAAGTAATGACCTAATATATGGAGGCGATATAACTGCTTGGAGAAAAATGGGCAATACACTGAAATTGAAAATGTATAACCAAATGCGTTTGGTTGATGCCAATATGGCAACTACTAATATAAATCAACTTATTGCAAATGGCGATTTAATCGATGCATCATCAGATGATTTTACTTTTAAATATGGTACTTCTATAACTCCAGAAAATAGGCATCCTAATTACCAAGCAGATTATGCGGGTAGTGGTTTAGAGAACTCAATGTCAACCTATATGAATAGCTTACTGGTAGCAAATGCGGATCCACGTAGACCCTACTTTTTTTATAACCAGAATGCTTGTGCCTTTACCGGTAGAAATGGTGGGGAAACGGCCAACCCTGGTGATGATGATGATAGAACAACATTTGGCATTTATCCGATTGGTGGAAAGTTTGAAGATGGTTCTTGTTTAACAGTAGGTAATGACTCTGGCAATGGCGATGGTATATTTCCTATGATTACCAATACCTTACGTGTTTTTATTGAAGCTGAGGCTGCGCTTACTTTAGGTACGACAGGAGATCCAAAGGTATTATTAGAAGCGGGTATCAATTCTGCTTTAAACGATGTGGTTTCTTTCAGTGGTATTAGTATGGCAGATACACTCGTAACCAACTATGTAGATGCTAGGCTGGCTGAGTATGATGCGGCAACTACTAATGAAGAAAGGTTAAGGGTAATTATGATGGAAAAATATGTAGCTACTTACGGAAATGGTATAGAGGCTTATAATGATTTTAGAAGAACGGGTTATCCTGATAACTTGAATGTTCCTATACAAACCAATGGTCCATTTCCATTAAGATTTCCTATACCTCCAACAGAGACCACGACAAACGCCAATATTTCTACGGAAGTACAAGACGTAACTGTTCCTGTTTTTTGGGACATCAACTAATCTAAAATTTTAAAGAAAAGAAAATGACTCAGATAAAATATATTTTACAAGTTGCATTGCTTGCATGTAGTACGCTATTATTTTCTTGCGAAGACGACTTGCTATTTACTACTGTTGAAGCACCAGCTCCACAAGTAACTGATGAAAATTGGGAAGTAAGTGCAGGAGGGGTAACTACAGGTTTTGCTGAAGCAGGAAGAACTTTTAGATTACCGAATCCGCTTGAAGCCAATTATAGGGAAATTGATATTAGTGTTACCATTAATTCGAACGATACAAGGCAGGTTGATAGCATTTTTGTAGAGTTACAACATCTTCCATCATTTGCTTCTAACTCAGCGCAAGGTTGGGCAGGTTTTGAAGGTATAAAACTCTCTGAATCTGAAAGAAGTAGCTCATTCAATTTAAACTATACACTTAATCTAGACGATTGGTCAGAATCTTTTTGGGGTCCTGGTAACTTATGGATTGGTACAGGTGTATTTGGCATAACGCGTGAAGACAATACCATGCGTTTAAGAGTAATCTTCGATGATGGCTCTGAAGTGCGATTAGCACAAGTAATGTTCAGTTATCCGCTATCAGATGCTGGTATAGAGTAAATTTTTAAATGAAGGATGATAGAAAAGATAAAACCGAAAGTGAAGTATTTCCTTTCGGTTTTTTTCAAATTCTTTTCCAAAATTAAAAATCAACGTCTCTTCGACCTCTGGGAGAAGACTCCCACTATTAACAATAATGTTAGTAGATAGAAGATATAATCTCCAACTTCTAATAACTCTATAACTTACTGCGAAGGATCATTTGGGTGAATCAACTTCTGTTCATATGCCACTTCAAAGTTTTCATCTCCAGCCTGGAATGTAAATTTAAGGAAAGGGTATTTGTTGTTTAATCGATAGAATGCGACTCTCCCTTTTAAACTGAATCCGTGAGGAATATGTGTTTTTCTAAACATTCTATTTTCCCAATAATCTCTTTGTTCATTCAATGAATGAAAGTAAAATGCTCTTTCCCTTTCTTCTTGTTCAAAATCGTTTCTTCTTTCCGCTCTTTCAGCCTCTATTCGATCTATTTCCTCTTCTGTTTTTTCTTGATTAATTGTAGCTAAATCTGCGGCAGTGTTCGTTACTGCAGAAGTCAATTCCAATAAATAGGAAGTTCTTTCCTCAGCATTTTCCCTAGCTTCTGTTTTGTTGATTTCTAAAAGTTTAATTTCGGGATTAATAGCAGGAAAACGATTGTCTTGAGGAGGCAATGAATCTGCTAGCATTATTTGATAAAAAAAATCCTCAGGACTCACTAATTGAGGATAGCTTGAAGCATTTTGTACTTCTACATCGAAAATATAATGTTCATCAGTACTTCTAACATAAGCAACTTGTAGAATAAGACCATTTTCCTTAAAAGTAACTACTTCGCTGCCCCAATTAAAAGTAGTAGGTATATTAACAGGCTGCATGGTTGCCACAGGTATAGAAGCACAACTATTCATTAGCCATAATAAACTGAGAAAAGAAAAAAACTGGTGTTGTTTCATAGCAAGTTTATCTTTTATTTTATGACAACTAATACAGGTACATCTGACAATAAAAAGTAGCTTTTTATATAAAAGGTTAAATACTCAGTTTGGTGGAGAGAATATCATTTTTATCGATGTATACTTGTTTTTTAATGATTGAAAAAAATATTTTATGCAGGTTCCTATAGATACAAGAACGCTTTTTAGACCACTAGATTCACTTTTGGTAGCGTTACTAAGCTCACTTAAACCAGAAGATTGGGAAAAACAAACCGTAGCAAGTAAATGGAAAGTAAAAGATGTAGTGGCCCATTTGTTAGATGGGAATTTGAGGGCACTTTCTATGCAAAGAGATAAATATTTTGGAGAGCAACCTCCTGCAATTAATGGATATGAAGATTTAGTAAACTGGCTCAATCAACTCAATGCCGATTGGGTAAAAGCCATGCAACGTTTAAGTCCTCAAGTACTTACACTTTTACATCGTTTATCAGGTCCAGTAGTTTCTGATTATTATGAATCCCTAGATCCTTGGGATGAAGCTATTTTTGCGGTGGATTGGGCAGGAGAGGAAAAAAGTTACAATTGGATGCATCTAGCAAGGGAGTATACAGAAAAGTGGCATCACCAACAGCAAATAAGAGATGCCGTGGGAATTGAGGGGATTATGACCAAACAATACTTTGCGCCATTAATGGAAACTTTTTTTAAAGCCATGCCTCATACTTTTAAGCATATAGATGCGACGACAGGCACTTTAATTCATACCTTAATTTCCCCTGAAATAGCAGGAGAATGGTTTTTAGAAAGAAAAGAGAGTGGTTGGGAATTGGTAGATGAACCTTTTAGATCGGCAGATACCCAAGTCTTTATTCCTGCCCAAATTGCATGGAAGCTATTTTCTAAAAATGTACGTCCCTCAGCTATTTTACAAGATGTTCGAATTTCTGGCGATCAAACCTTAGGATTTAGGGTATTGGAAATGGTTTCAGTGATGGCTTGAGTAGTATTTTAAAGTAACTACATAGGTTATTTTAGAACCTCAGAGAGGTGCTATCATAATAGGATATAAAGTAATATAGTATAACAGAATCCTGTAAGGGTGTTAGGTTACAATTAAATACCAATTGTGAATTATCATCCCTATGGGATTATTAATAAAAGTGTTTTGAATGTTACAATCCTAACATCCCATTGGGATTTGCTACTGAGTAGTTAAGTTACTTATAAATTCAAAAAGAAAAACATGAATGATGTTAGCCCTAGCTTAGTATCAAGTATTATAAAGTTGATACTTCTTGGAATCCCCATAATCCTATTACTTGTATTGTCAATTATATTGATCATTAGATACAAAAGGCGCAAAAATAGTTGAATGCTATTAATTTCATTTTATGCTACCCTGAATAGATGTTTTCAATATAAAATTCATAATTCTTATTTGTTAATTAAAAATATGCTAATTTTTGGTTGTATTTAGCAACCGATTTAAAATCTAATTCTAGTGAAGATATGAACTAATAAGTTGCATATTTTTATACTTGTAGCCTGTTGTTGGTAAAAAAAATCTATATGGAGAAAAACTTTTTTAAAGGATTTAGTAAAGCTGCCATCTTCTATATAATTGGTGCTCTAATTGTTCTAATAAGTCACCAAATATTCGGTCCTCAATATGTTCACGGACCAAATGGATATCATATGTTAGTCTTTCTTATTATATTCATTGGTTTTATATGGGCACTAAATAATCTTAAACGACTTTTCAATCATAGAAAGATTAAGTATCAACTAGGAAGCTTGGCATGTCATACAATCATCATGTTTGGAACAATAGGATATATATTATATATATTAAGTAATCACAAGAAAGATACTCCAATTTATGAAGAGTCTGAACTGGATACTCTAGAGATGAAAGTATATGGAGATACTATCGAAGGAAGGGTTAAAGGTAATCTTGTTTATTTTAAAGTCAAGGACTCCATTTTAATTGACCTTATCGAACCTGCAAAGCTAGAGCGGCTTAAAGTAATTCCAATTGAATAATAAATATTATTTCAAAAACTAAAACAGACAAACTTCAAATAGTTAGACCAGAAAGCTAGTTACAATCTATTATCTTATTTCCTGATTCATTCATATGTAACTATTTAACTCAGCTATTTTACAAGATGTTCGAATTGCTGGTGATCAAACCTTTTTTGTTTTAGCGTTTTATGCAAGCGGTAACAGTGTTTTCAATATGACTTTAAGTTTTTATATTTCGACAATTTCAAAGGAAATTACTCATGTGAAAAACACAATTTAATATGGAAACTATTAGTTTAAAAAAGGCTACAAAAAAAGACATAGCATTAGTAGTAGATTTTGACTTTAACCATAATAGTGTTGCGCATATCGAACTAAAGAGAGAAGAGAAGATTACTAAAGCAATATTGGCTGAAGAATGTTTTTTCATCTTGGCAAATAATAAAGCTGTTGGTTTTGTCATATTCGATTATCGCTTTTTTGACCTAGGGTGGATAGAACTAATTGTTTTAGAGGAAAAATACAGAGGAAAAGGAATTGGCGGACAAGCAATGAGCCTTCTATGCGAACAAAGCAAAACGAATAAAGTGTTCACTTCAACCAATACTTCTAATACACGCATGCAAAAAGCTTTATATAAGGTTGGTTTTTCTTTTGCTGGTAAAATAGATGGATTGGACGAGGGAGATCCTGAACTGTTTTATTTTAAAACGGCTGACGATAGGAAATCTAAATCGAAATAAGAAAATGCCAGCTCAACAAAGTGATTAATGTTCATGGTTGCTAAATTCCACTATATTAGTAGCAGCTACAATCTATCAGAAAGAACATTTCAAAAATGGAAGAAAAACAGGTAATTTCATCTGGTAATACATTCATTGCAAAGTTTATACTACCATCTGTATTTTATCTAATAATGATAATTGGGTTAATCGGATTAACTATTGAAAGGGAATATGGATTCGTACTTGTTTTTTTTATTGTAAAATTAATATTTGGAATCTTGGTATACTTTGGATTCGTTTGTTTAAAAAAGGTATCAATAGATAAAAACTACATTTACATTTCTAATTACTTTAAAACAGTTAAAGTGCCATTTAATGAGATTGAGAATGTGACTAATATGACTCTTGGTGGGAATTACCAACCCATTTTTATACATTTTAAAAAAAGAACTGAATTTGGTAATATAATTACTTTCCTAAATTTAGCACCTGATTGGTTTGACTTTTCAAAGCCTACTATTGTGAAAGAACTAATTAGGTTATCTAACGAGAAAACCAATGGGTAATATTATGTATAAAATAATAGCCTTGTAATACGAACACAATTATCAAAGCTATAGATTCATGCATAAATCGTTGTGCTGAACTTTAAACCAACATATATGAAATATCGAAAAGCTTCTAAATACTTTTATTTTTTTGCGCTAATTTTTCTATATAGTTCAGTTTTCGCTCAAAACCGAAAGCAAGAAAAGATGGAACAACTCAATTATCTGGTTGGAGAATGGGTTGGTACAACAAAGATTTATAAAAATGGGGTTGTTACCAAAGAAGGTTCTGCATATGAAAACATATCCTACGACCTTGACAAGAACATTTTGGTCATCGAGTTAAATACCGAGTTCTTGCAACTTCGAACGATAATCACTTACGATGAAAAGGCCCAAAAATATTATTACCACCGATTTTCAAAAGAAGGTGCTGCTATATATCCTGCTGAATTTAAGGATGGACAACTCATTGTGATGAAAGATGAAAAAACGAGATTCTTTTTCACTAGAACTCCTGAGGGAAACTTTCAAGAATACGGAGAACAATTGATCAACGGGGAATGGATAAAAACTTTTGAAGATAATTTTAAGAATACACAGTAATTAAAACTCCAAGTATTACAATATGCTTCGTCTAAATGCTACTTGAGTTCCTTGCGACTACTGCAACGAAAGTGATTAATCTTAATACTAAACTTTAAACCAAAATAGACGTCTTACACGACGTTTTAAATTCAACTTCATGAACAATTCTCAAAAAGGACAAATCAAAAATCTTAAACTAATTTCATATAAAGCCTTAATATTCTTTTTCCTTTTGTTAACAGGATACGTAATACAGGGGCAAGCATTAAATTCAGAAATTATATTCTCTACTTACATTGGAAATAAAGGAACTGAAGATGCAGATGTAGTTGCTGTTGATCCTTTAGGAAATACCTATCTCGGTTGCCATGCCACTTCTGGAAATTTAACTGGCAGTGAACAACATTCCTATAAAATTATGGGTGGAATGGATGCATTTGTAATTAAGATAAACAACGACAGTGGAGATATAGATTATATAGCTCATATGGGAGGTAAAGAGTGGGAGGCTATTCAAGGAATTGTATCGGATACTGAGGGCAACATTTATGCTGTCGGTACTACCTATTCCTCTGATTTTCCGATCCATAAAGATGGATTTCAAAGCACTTTTGGTGGAGAAAGTGATGCATTTGTAATCAAACTTGATACTGAAGGAAAAGTGATTTGGTCAACATTTCTAGGTGGTAGTGAAGATGAAGACGGCAGAAGTATAGTCATTGATTCAATTGGTAACATCCACGTTGTTGGCCGAACCGCCTCTACCAACTTTCCAGTCACAGCAAAAGCAATACAGCCAAAATCGGCTGGAGGGATAGATGCATTTGTTACCACCCTCGATACCAATGGAAAAATGCTGATGTCAACTTACCTAGGTGGTAAAGGGGACGACATAGGTTTTTCCATAGATTATGATAACACGGAGCTCTATATTGCTGGTACAACTAGTTCTACTGATTTTCCTGTTAAAAATGCCATTCAGGCCGAAAATAAAGGGGGTGATGATGCTTTTATAGCAGTTATTAATCCCGCCAAATCAGCCATTGAGTTTGCAAGTTATTTAGGTGGAAAAGAGAATGAGAGACTTTACAATGTTAATTTCAATACTACTGGCGATGTATTTATGATGGGCTTTACTTACTCTTCAGACTTCCCAACTACTAAAAGTGCATTTCAAACTAATTTAAAAGGAGGAAGAGATATATTCTTTTCAAGGTTGGATTTAAGAAAGCAAAGGTTATCATACGCTACCTTTCTGGGTGGGGATAAAGATGAAAGTCCTAGAAACCTTACGGTAAGTAAAGATGGAACTGCCTACATTACAGGTTTTACAAGTTCCATGAATTTTCCCACCACTAGTAAGAAAGAAAAAAAGCTGAACGGCGAGGAAGATGCTTTTATCTCCATATTTAATTCAAATGGCACATCACTTCTTTTTTCTGATATATTTGGTGGAGAAGGCAAAGACTTTTTTGAAGGTATCGCGCTAGGGCAAGATGGTTCAATAACAGTATCGGGTGGATCAAATTCACCAAATTATCCAATTGTAAAACCAATCCAAGATAGTTTCTTAGGGGGGCGTTTTGACATGATTGTCACGCGATTTATCTTACAAAATATAAAGGAATAGACAACTCAAAAAATTATACATCATATTCCAAACTATCTTCCTTTAACCAAACAGCAATTTTTTAAGGCATCTACAAACCAATATTATTTTTTAAACCCTTTTATTTGTCTAGAATAGTTAGGGGTTAAGCAAATTTACAAATATGAATATTGAACAAATAAGAAGCGATATTTCTAACTACGGAAATAAGATTTTTTTGAATAGTGCTGGCTCATCTTTAATGGCAAAGTCCGTAGTTCAAAAAATTGAACAATATCTGCATCAGGAAGAAAGATCAGGAGGTTATAAGCTTGTTGAATTAAGGGAAGAAGATATCTCTGATTTTTACCACCAAGCAGCTACATTAATCGGAGCCAATCCAAAAAACATCGCCTTTACACACGACGCTACTGATGCATATATTAAGGCACTATCATCTATTAATTTTAAAAATGGTGATGTAATAATAACGACAGATGATGACTACGCTTCCAATCAAATCCAGTTTATATCATTACAGAGAAGGTTTGATATCAGCATTATAAAAATAAAAACTCTGCAAAATGGAGATTTAGATATTTCCCACTTCCAAGAATTGCTAGAAAAGTATACCCCGAAATTAGTTGCTGTAACACACGTACCCACCAACTCAGGATTAATCCAAAATGTAGAAGCTATCGGCAAAATTTGTAAAGAACAACAAGTATTATTTCTTGTAGATGCTTGTCAATCTGTAGGGCAATTAAATGTAGACGTTCAAGAAATTAAATGCGATTTTCTGACTACTACAGGTAGAAAATTTTTAAGGGGTCCCAGAGGTACAGGTTTCTTATATGTATCTGATAAGGCGCTTGAAAAAGGGTATTATCCATTATTCATAGATGGTGGTGGGGCAATTTGGTCTCAAGAAAACCAATTTGAAATTTTACAATCTGCAAAGCGATATGAAACCTGGGAAAAGCCTTATGCATTATTAATAGGTTTAAGTGAAGCATTAAGGTATGCAAATGAAATAGGAATGGAGGGAATTGTATCTTATAATAAAAAATTAATGACTCGTCTTCGTGAAAATTTAGCAGGCTTAAATGGTGTAAGAATATTCGATAATGGTTCTAGAACTTGCAACATTTTAACCTTTAGAAAAGAAGGAAAGTCTCTTGAGGAGATAGAAAAAGTGTTTGACTCAAACAATGTTTACTTTAGTGATAGCCAAAAAGAATGGGGAGTTATAGATTTTGATAAAAAAGGCATAGATTGGGCTATAAGATTGTCTCCACACTATTTTAATACACTTGCAGAGATGGACAAAGTTTCTGAAATTATTGAAAGAATGTAGATACTTTACCTATCAGAAAGGAACGCTATTAATACGGGCATTTCGTAACCTGCAAGCAATCAAAAATGGAAAATAAAAAAGAACAAATAAATCCAAAAGGACTGTTTGAAAGTCCAGCTTTTTCACAAGTGGTTACAACTCAAGGAAGTGGAAAAACTATATATATAGGTGGACAAAATGCGGTAAATGAAAAAGCTGAACTTGTTGGAAAAGGAAATCTTGCAAAACAAACGGAACAAGTGATGCAAAACCTAAAAATAGCCCTCGAATCTTGTGAGGCTAGCTTTTCAGACTTAGTGAAGTTAAACATTTATTTACTGCAGGGTCAAGACGCAAGAAAAGGTTTTGAAGTTTCTCAGAATTTCTTGGGTAAAATTCCAAAACAACCGATAATAACAGTTTTATTCGTATCTGGCTTTGTGAATCCTGAATTCCTAGTTGAAATAGATGCCATTGCTTTTGTTCCAGAATTATAATTGAATTGATTGAAAAACAAGTTGGACAAATCTACGCTCGCCTTAACATCTCACTAAGACTTTCCGGTTAAGGTCGAATCGAGAAGCTAAGGACCTGTTGAGAATTATTATCCAGAATCCATCTTTGCTATTTGTAATGGCATTTACAAAGCAATATTTTTATAGAAACTATTTATTTGTCCAGCTTAGGGATGATAATTGGGCATTATATGTAAAGATCAATTAAACTTTTCTAATAACATGTTTGATAAATTTTTTAAAAAACCGGCTAGTGGGGCTGTAAAAAGGACAAATAAAGCTGAAGTAATCAGAATGCCTAAAATGTCTGATAATATGCAGTATGCAATAATTTCAAAATGGTTAGTGAAAGTAGGAGATCATGTAAAAGCAGGTGATATTTTAGCAGAAGTAGAGACAGATAAAGCCACCATGGAGTTAGAAACTTATGAACATGGTACAATTCTATACCTGTCAGTAAAAGAAAGGGAAAAGGTAAATTTGAATGAAGTTTTAGCGATTATAGGAAATGAGGGAGAAGAATACATTCATCTTTTAAAGAAACAAGAAGCAGAATTAATAGAATCAGATCATTCAAAAGATACCTCAAAAACCTTAATCGGGATAGTAGGAGAAGTCAAAATGTTTGCAGGAGAAGAAAAACTAGAAAATTGGCTAAAATGTGACGGTTCCTTATATGATAAATTGGAAATGGAGGAATTGTATACAGTTATTGGAAATAAGTATGGAGAAGAGGGAAACAAATTTAGAGTACCAAATTTAGAAGTCATGAATGGAGTGTCATTTATAATTTGTTTTCAATAAATTGTAAGAAGCATTTAAACATGAAAGAACTCTTCCCTTTACATGTAGAGCAATTTAGAACTTTAAACATCTCTAAAGAGTTACACAATACTTCAATATATCAAGAGGGATATGAGCACTTTCATATTCATAAACTAGAAGAAGTTAAAGCTCATTTAATAACAAATGGTGAAATTCATAGAAAAGCAATTCCTGATTTCATTTATCTTACTAAAGGTAGGATTAAGAGAAACATCAACCTTAATAGCTATGAGATTAAAGCTCCTTCAATTTTTATAGCTCAGGCATATTCTATTATTTCAAACAAAAATTTAAGTGATGATGTAGAAGGCTTCTATTGCCATTTTTCGCCAAACTTTATTGCTGATACCTTAAAAACACCCTCCGTATTTAAAGAATTTCACTTTTTAAAATCTAATGTAAATCCAGTACTCACTTTAAACTCTAGTGATTTAGCTTTTTATAAAAGCGCCATGAATCAACTTCATAATGATTATAGAAGTAAGCATTCAAATAGAGAGAAAATTTTGTTTCACCAATTGCTAACTCTTTTATTTAGACTAAAAAGTTTGTGGGATCTGCCTAATAGTAATGAAAGTATAAGTATAAAATATGAAAAATTACTTTCCCTTCATTTTCCTGAATGGACGACTGTGCAAGAATATGCAGATGCTCTAAACATCAGTGCTAATCACTTAAATAAAACAGTGAAGGCGGAAACTGGTAAATCTGCATCATCCTTTATTAAGGAAACCACTCTTTTATATGCAAAAGTTTTGCTGAATGAGAATGAAATGACACCAGTAGCAGCTATTTCAGACTATTTGAAATTTTCTGAATCTTCGCATTTTATTCGGTTTTTCAAGAAACAAACTGGAAAAACACCTCGCCAATATAGAGATGAATGAAATTGGCTATTTCTAGCCTACTAAAGGTTACAAGCCTCCCACTACTATTCTTCAATTTTGCTTCATGTTCAGTATGAATCTGAATCAATATTCACAAAACTTAAACTAATTATGAATGTAGTCACTCAATATCTTGTATCGATTACCACTGTATTTACCCTGATCTTATTGATTAGAAAAATGCTTGCTACGTATATTCCAAGAATAGCTGAAAGACAATACTTAAGCATACTTATCTCAGCACTAATTATTGTAGCTGTTATGCAAACAGTAATTATTCCCATTTTAACGTCAAACAATGAAAAAATAAACTCAGAGAATATGAACGATACTCAATTGAAAATCAAAAAAGTGGTACTGGCTCATGCATGGCCAGCAGACTCAACAACAGCTTGGTATCCAAAATTTAAAGAAAGCCTAGAAGCTAAAGGCATAGAATTAATAATACCGGCATTACCAAATCCAGAAGAAAGTACAGCACAAGATTGGATACAAGTTTTAAAAAATGCCTCTGCGAATAATCCTTCTGAAACTTTATTAATAGGCCATAGTATTGGAGGTACCGCATTATTACGCATGTTGGAATCAACCGACAAACAATTTGCTGGTCTAATCATGGTGAGTACAGCAGGTTTTGATTTAGGTTACCCAGCGTTGAAAGATTTTTTTGAAGGCGAATTCAACTATAATAAGGTACTAGAAAACACACAAAATATTACAACATTTTATTCTCCAAACGATCAAGTATTGGCTCCAGACCCGATAAAGCATGCCAATGTATTTTTAACTAACTTAAATGCAAAAACAATTATTCTAAATAACAGAGGACATTTTGCCCCATTCGATAACTGTACAGAAATTCCAGAATTACTTGAGGAGATAGAGATTAGAAATTAAGCTCAAGTACAAAGGCTCAAATAAGCATTAGCGGTTCAAGTTTGTACTTAAACCGCTTTTTACTTATATGTCTAAAGTAATTATTTCAAATTGAAGATGAAGAAGATTAGGGCGAAATCTATCATTTACAGAGGAAAGGTTTTATTTTAGACAACCTCTGAATTAAAGTATAATATATCTGAAAATTGATTATAATAATCCATTACTAATCACTCATAGAATTATTACTTTCGAATATTGGAAAATAAAATTAGGCGATTTAAGGAAATAAATGAATTTTTCGAAACAACTGGCTTCGAAAAGAGAACGGATATTCCCGAGTTTTTTATTTTTCGTTTTGATGAGCTGACTGACAGCAGTGCCTTAAAAATGCCTCCCTACCAGAAAGATTACTATCAAGTATCGCTTATTTTAAATCCAGAAAATGCGATTGCTGATATAGACGAGCAATCTAACGATACACTAAAAAATACACTTTATTTTCTTTCTCCTGACCACATTTTTTCTTGGCAAAGAAATAGTAATACAACAGGTTTTATAGTTTATTTTAAAGCAGAGTTTTTAAATTTTTTCAGTGGCCATTTCAAAAGTGAATTTTCATTATTCGACCTTTCGAATGAGAATTTTCTAAAATTAGAAAATAAGGAAGTACAAGATATTTTATCTGATTTTGATAAGCTATATAAAGAGTATTACACATCAAATAACTACCGGCATCAAATACTACAGTCTTCATTACTTTCTTTTTTATTCAAGTGCAAAAGCCTACAAGAATCAAGAGGAGCAAAAACCAAAAATCTATCGAAGAAAGAAGAGTTGGTGTATCGCTTTAGAAACTTGGTGATGAATAGCTACATCAAGCATAAAAAAGTTAGTGAATATGCAACGCTACTTCATATCTCATCCAACTCACTAAACCAGACAGTGAAGTCCGTTCTAGGTAGGACAGCAAAAGAAGTGATTTCAGAACAAATCATACAAGAGGCAAAACGTCATATTAGATATTCAGCGGATGACATCTCAGAAATTAGCTATTCATTAGGTTTTGATGAACCAACACATTTCATTCGATTTTTTAAGAAACAGACGGCTTTAACCCCCAAAGAGTACAGAAACGGTCAAATGTAATTTTGGTCATTATCACATTGTTTTTGGTTATCACAGATTTCCTCTCTCCACCGAAATTTGTGATATCATAAAAATTTAAAAACAATGGAAAAAATAATTGTATTAGGAGCAACAGGGAATATTGGGACTGCGGTTCTGAAAAATTTACAAAACAGAAATGTTGATGTTTACGCGGGTGTTCGAGCCGAATCGGACTTCGAAAGAGTAAGAAGGTTTGGTGCAACACCCATTATTGTAAACTTTACTAATCAAGAAAGCTTAAATAAAGTATTAGAGGGCAAACAAAGAGTGTTTTTAGTGACACCATTAATGCAAAATCCAGAAGCTATTACTCAAATGGTTATTAAAGCAGCCAAAATAAATAACTTGAAGCATCTGGTGAGAAGTACGGCAGCAGGTGCAGATAGTAATGGCCAAATTCAAATGGCAAAGTGGGCAGGTGCAAGCGAAGACTTAATCAAGTCGTCTGGGTTAAATTATACACTTCTGAGACCATTCAATTTTCTTCAGAACTATGTGAATTATCATAGTCAAACAATCAAAGAGCACAGTGGTTTTTATGCACCCAATGGTGATGCTAAATTGGCCTTGTTAGATGTAAATGATTTAGGAGAAATCGCGGCAATCGCTCTTACGAGTGATGCGCATTATGGCAAGACTTATGAATTAAGTGGCTTGGCCTATAACAATGCTGAAATTGCAGAAACTTTAAGTAGCACACTAGATAAAAAAATATCTTATATTGATATACCAGAAGAAAAAGCAAAAGAAAGTATGCTTTCAAACCAAATGCCAGAATGGATGGTAAATGCAATGATGGAACTCAACTATATCATTAAACAGGGCTGGACAGCTGCTTATTCTGAAGATTTTAAAAGTATTACTGGGAAAGAGTATACTAGTGCACAAACATTCTTCGAAAATAACCGAAATGCATTCGTGTAATGAAAGCACATATAGTATTTGCACACCCTAATTTGAAATCGTATAACGGGAAATTGAGAGACATGGCCATTCGAACAATTGAAGCGTTCGGGTGGTCGGTCACCACTAGCGACTTATATCAAATGAAGTTTAAAGCTTCAGCAGATGAAGATGATTTTACGACTCTTTATGATTCAGATTTTTTTGATTTGCAAAAAGAACAGCAAGTTGCCCTGCAAAGGCAAACTTTTGCAGAAGATATCTTAAGAGAGCATAGTTTATTAGAAGAAGCCAATTTAATTGTTTTTCAATTTCCGCTTTGGTGGCACAGTGTACCTGGGCTTCTTAAAGGTTATATTGACAGGGTTTTTTCCATGGGCTGGGCTTATGGTGGTGGAAATGCCATGGCTGGCAAAAAGATTCTTGTAAGCACAACTACGGGAGCCCCAGAATTTGTATGGACTCCTGAAAACCGTGGAACTATTAAAGATACCTTTAAACATCTATTTGTAGGAACTTTTGGATTGTTGGGAATGAAAAATCTAGAACCCTTTGTGGTATATGGAGCCAAGAGACATTCAGAGTCAGATAGAGTTTTTGAATTAGAAAGGTATGCAGTCAGATTAAAGGAAATTATAGAAAAATCATTTTTGTAAGCTTCTCTGATAGAACGAGTTAAAAAATAATTACCTACATAATTAGAGTTGGAGCAAAGTCAGCGACCCTTAATAAAAACAAATTAATTATGATAATAGAATACATTAGATATACAATTAGTCAAGATAGAAAAGATTCATTTGTAGAAGCATATGAAAAGGCTTCAGAACAGCTTGATAATTCAGAGCATTGCCTTGGTTATGAATTGACCCATTGCGAAGAAGAACCCAAAAGTTTCATTTTAAGAATAGAGTGGACATCCACTGAGAATCACTTGAATGGTTTTCGGAAATCACCGGATTTTAAAGATTTTTTAAATCACGTGAGACCATTTTTCAATAACATAGAAGAAATGAATCATTACAAACTCACTAAAGTGGTTAAAAAGAAGAAATAAAGCTGTTAACAAGGTGTAGTTGACCATAACTTGCGGCCGCTTCGTCACTGGCAATTACACGAAACATTATTGTAGAAAGGCTATCATTTGATAATAAAGAAGAATTAGAAGAAGCAAGAAAAACAGTTGATAAAAAGAGATATTTTATTGGAATAGAACAGTGTGTCCTGGATAGTTCAGATTTATACGATTTAGTTAAAACTGTAAGCTTTTTTTATGCTAGTCAAAGATTTAAAGATATTTTTGAAACAAATGGTTTAAGTGGATTCAATTTTTATGAGCAGACAAAATTAGATTTTGCTTGATTTTATTTGCTACTCTCATCTTAGAATCTAACTAAGAATTTTCGGTTAATGGTTGAAGCGAGATGCTATCGACTAGTTGGTGACAAAATAATACCAGCAGGCAACATCACATACATTTTTTCCTATTATTTAAATAATCTTTTTAAGTCAAAATTCAAATAATTGACACATTGAATAAAATCAAGATTCATGTATTTTTATTGACTTTTTTCAGTTTGGTATGAAAATAATATTCAGTACTTAAATTAAAAATCTTGAGTTTAGACTACTTAAAGTGGGTTTTTAAGAACTTTTTTGTGAAAAAAACTCCAATTAGAAAGTTTTATTATGCAATTAGAGTGAATGAAATATTTGCATTATTTCTACTTTTTTGGGGTGGAGTATTTAAAATGTTTGAATTACAAGGGTACACTCAACTCTTGACGATGTCGCTTTTTACTCTAAGCATTTCATACTTTCTTTTTACTTGGATACCAATTGATAAAAGGGATTTACCTTCGAATTATTCTAGATCAAGAAAAATTACAACTCGAACCTCATTTTTAGGACTTTCTCCATTGACATTAGGCGAACTATTTTTTTTAATGAAGTGGAGTCCAGTATATATGTTTTTTATAGTTGGGATGATTGTTTCTACGATTAACCTTGCTATAATTTATAAAATGGATAAAGAGATAGACTTTAATCAATTGATAATTAGAAGGTTAGTGATGTTTTTGGCAATAGGTGTATTTATATTTTTAGATAATGCCTTGAGCTTTACCTAAAATATGGCTTATAAAAAAAGCTACAAGGCCATAAAAAAACTACTTAATCTAAAATGGGAGATTGATGAATTAGAAACTCTTTTCAAAGCATCTCTTTAAAACTGTTCGATAAATTGTCGAAGCTAGATACTTTCGACCAATTGAGTTAATCAATTCAAAAATAAAAGCCTTGGCAAATTTAAGACTTTGATACTTCCATCAATCTTCTGGATACAATGAAAACCTTTCTGCACTGTGTAAAGCAATATTGAATAAAGATATGGGAGGTTTTATGGTTGCCTCAAAAACTACTTCATTGCTATTCACATTTACCTCAATGATTTTTCCAGTTCCTTGCCCTGGTGCTCCAATGCCACCTGGAACAAAAAGTACATTTCCTTCATTTTCATGATAGTGCACCCTAGAAACAACTTGCGAATAGGTTTCTAGCCCGCGATCTTTTCCATAACTCCATTTTTGCTGAATAGTCATATTTTCTTCATCTATTTCGAACAGCACTGCACGACTATAGGTAGCTAAACCTTGGTAATTTCTATTGTCTCCATTATCAAAAATTAAAAGTTCACCATTTGCTAATAATTCGGGCGAATGTTGGTACCAAGCCCATTCAAAATCAGGGTGGTTTATATCTCCGTCTAATACTTGAATATCTGAAATAGCTTGCCCTTGGGCATCAAGAGGTTGTAATAAAAATTGATTTAAGTCGGTTCCATTCCCTGCATTATTCCAGCCTCTGTGGGGGGCAATCATCCAAATCACTTCATTATTCTCACTTAACTTTATGGTTCCTTGCGTTCTTCCAGAAACTATGATTGAGTTATCTTCTTCACTAAATACCAATGCATTGGCATGAAACCAATCTACATTGATATCGGCAAATTGTGTATCCCAAACCTGGCGTTTATTGTCGAGTGAAATATTTAGATCCCATTTATTCACTATCTCTCCTGAATTTCTATCAATTTCTAAGATAATATCTTCGATAGTAGGAAGAGTATTATCGTTAACAGTAACCACAAAATTACCATTGGGCTTTTCAATAACATGATGATGAAATTCGAATCCTTGTAAATCCCAACTATTTTGTATTTCACCCAACATATTGATTTCATGAATCGCATTAGTCCCAGAAACACCTTGAAATATGCCATCTCCAAAAAAAAGATTGCCATTTCGCAATCTGGCCATACCATTGTCGTAAAATAGGTTTCCTAGAATAGGATGGTCTGTGTAGTCTAGATACCATCTGATATCCCCAAATTGATCAAACATGAATGGCTTTTGTGGACGAAAAGTGCCATTATGTCCAAAATAATTGACGAAATTAAAACCTGGTTTCATCATAGAAGGATTTACCACATTTATGTCAATTTCTGGCATATCTGCAATGAGTGGTGCAGTCTGGAGAGAAAAATTGATAGTTCCCAGATTATTGCTTTGGGCATCTGAAAATGAAAGTTCAATTTCATTGTTATAATCGGCATATAAACCCAATATAGGAATTTCAAAATTGGAAGCTGATGGAAAACTTTTAACAACGTCAGATGCCTCACCATTTTTACCAATGACTCTAATCTTAGGAATTACACTTATATTGGTGCTAAAACTTATTGTAGCTGTTAAAGGAGCAACTCCACTTGGATTTAAAAGTATTACAGGGTCTGCGGTGAGTTCTAGACTAGGATCTAAGTTTTGTTGAAATATCTCTACATCATCATCGTCACAGCTTGAAATAAAGGAAATTAAAAGTACTCCTATAAGAATTCTTAGATGCGGATTTAACATAGCTGTGTTGGTTAAATGGTTGCTTATTTTACAATTGGTTTGAGCGTTGATGATTAATCATGCGAAGATGAATCGATCAACAACTGAATAAATATAATTGCAAATCCTATTTCTAGCCAAACATATCACAAATTTTTGTGATAATACCTAGGTTCACAATAAGGGATTTTCAATAAATTAGTGTCTTAATAATTTTGCTATTCTCGATATTGATAACTTTATTGGTCGTAGATTAAATTTTGGTAGATATACTGCTGGGCAACACTTTGCTGGGCGGCATCCCGCTGAGCGGTACTCCGCTGGGCCGCACTTCGTAATATTGCGGTTAGTAAAACATAGTAGAAATTGCTTTATAAAATATGTTTTGGTCAGTTGTTAGCTAACATAGTGATGAAGTTAAAAGACATATTATTAAAATTTCAAAATTATCTTATTGGAGCTGCTTTTTATTGTCATCTATAGCAATTTCAATAAGGTCAAGTGACGGAGAAGTTAGATTAATCTTAGGCGAATACCCATTCGTTATTTTTTTGTTGGTAATGATTAGCTCATTCTTAGTAATTGTCTATATTCAGACCAATAAACGAAAAATCACGAATCTTTCGAATCAAATTAAAAATCAGTCTAGTAATAAAGGCCAAGAAGTTGATTCTCTACTTAATGAGTTGACTATCAGGCAAAAAGAAGTTTATGATTTAATAATTGCAGGAAAGACGAATAAAGAAATAATAGCTGAACTATTTATTGAACAAAGTACTCTCAAATCACACATAAATCAAATATATAGAAAGCTTAAAATAAAGAGCAGAAGAGAATTAAAATCGAAATTAAAAAACTAACAATCAACATTATCTTATAAAATCAACCTTTTATCAACCCCAATTTTATTGCCCAAATCGATGGACATAATGAAATTGCAACAATTAATTTTAAATCAAAACTATATCAATATGAAAAGTTATTTGTTGTATATCGCAATGTTTCTAATTGTTCTTTGCCTACCATTTTATGGTAATGAAAATGAAATTCGTTGGTTATGGGCAGACCTTCCTTGGATTCCCTTAATAATGATATATATTTCATTGATGTGTATTGGGTTTTATTTATATAAAGAAGAAAGAAATAGCAAAATATAGATAGGATTGTTAGTAAAGACTATGATTCAAAGCGGTTGAACACTATAGCCGATTAGAAATATAGTAGAGTTAGATATTAGAAACTTGTATGAAAATGGTAGGATGATTCATTGTTTTACTTAACAACAACCTCTCTAAAATTACTGTCAATATTGGTAAAAAGTTATTGGAAGGAAAGTTATTAAATGAAAGTATAAATCGTTGTGAAAAATATTTTTAAAGTGCAGATAGCTTATTAAATCTCGAGATCTACAGAAAGAAGTGTATAGCTCTTTTTTTAATCGATGGATTAGTATTAATTAAAAGCTTCATCTCAGGTATTGCTAATTCCTAAGTGATGACAATTATATTTGTACATTGTCATTTTTTAACAGACAGGTAATTTATCTAGACCATGAGAACTTTAATGATCACCCCAGAAGGAATGGAAAAACTAAAGGACGAGCTCAATCACCTCTGGCGTGTAGAGCGTCCTGATGTTACCAATAAAGTTTCATGGGCTGCCAGTTTGGGAGACCGGTCTGAAAATGCTGATTACCATTACAATAAAAAACGCCTACGAGAGATTGACAGACGCATTCGCTATTTACGAAAGTGTATCGATGACTTAAAAGTGATTCATTATCACCCTCATCAAGAAGGAAAAGTAATGTTTGGCGCTTGGATAGAAATTGAAAATAATCTTGGTTTAAAAAAACGCTTGCGAATTGTGGGGTATGAAGAACTGATTGGTACTAAAGACGCTATCTCAATAGACTCTCCCGTGGTTCAAGCATTGCTTAAAAAACAAGTGGGTGATGAGGTTGTCGTTAAAACAAAAGCTGCCAGTTTCACGTGGCGAATTAATAAAATAGAGTACGAGAAATAAATTGCCTTTCCACTTCATACCTCCTTTCATCTTAGCATTTTATTGGAATTTTTAGGTTTATAGCAAGTATTGTAGTCTTTTGAGTTACACTTTTTTTTCCTTTAAAAGTATATTTTTTTCAAATTATTTTTATTTATACGCCATATAACGTATTATTACGTTATAAAACGTAAAAAGCAGATTATGGAAAAAATGACTAAAAAGGAAGAGGAAATCATGAATCTCATATGGAAGTTAAAAAAAGCTTTGATTAGGGATGTAATTGCTGAATTACCAAAACCACATCCACCACATAGTACAGTATCTTCGGTAGTGAGGATTTTAGAGAAGAAAGGTTTCGTAACCCATGAAACTTATGGAAAGACTCATTTATATTTTCCTAAAGTAAATAAATCTGATTACAGGAAAAGTACTTTTAAAGATTTGATGGAAAAGTATTTTGATGGTTCCTATAAGCAATTAGTCTCCTTTATGGTAGAAGAAGAACTCAGCGAGAAAGAAGGAGAAGAACTTAAAAAACACCTTCAACAACAACTTAAAAAGAAAAAATCGTGATAACTTTCTTTCTATACTTACTCAATGTAAACATAGGCTTAATCATATTATTCCTTGGTCATCATTTTCTATTGCAGAAAAGTCATCATTTTCTAGGTATTCGATATTACTTTTTATTTGGCTTTGTTGCTTGTTTAGCGTTTCCTTTAATGCATATTGAAAATGTTGGAGGGTGGCAACATACAATATTGAAATCCACTACACAGCTTAATATAGAAGTTTTATCTAGCACAGAAGACAGCTATAATCAAAACTTATTACCAGAAGAAAGACTTATATCGCTTTTCGATATATCAGTAGTTTTTTATTGGGTAGTAACATTTTTAATACTAGCACATTTAATAATTAGGATTTATAAATTGTATTGTATTGTTAAACAAAGTAAGCTAGTCGATGGAAAAGGTTACAGAATAAATCTATTATCTAAGAAAAACTTTACTTTCTTAAACTATGTAGTTTTAGGTAGTGGATGGGCGAAACTACCTTTATATGAGAGAGATTATGTATTGATACATGAAAACCACCATGCTCGAGGTTTACACTCAATAGATATTTTACTTTTCCACATTATTAAGTCCTTTTGCTGGTTTAATCCCATTGTTTGGATACTTGGAAAGTCTATTTCACTCAACCATGAATTTCTGGTTGATGACCAAATGATACAGCAAGGAATTTCCATTGAAGATTATGCTTCGTTGCTGATAGATGAGGCAGTTCCTGAACAGCAATACCCTATATTTCAACCCCTTTCTCAATTTTCTAACCTAAAAAAAAGAATTAATATGATGACCGAATCTAAATCTAAATCTCGGAAAATAAGTATTTGGCTGGCAATTCCTATTTTGACAATCATACTTTTTGCCTGTAATCTTACAGATATAAGTGATACCGTTCTTGAGACAAATCCTATATTGGAAAAAGGTGAGAAGATTGCTTTTTTCTTTGAGGGCAACCTTATCAATTTGAATGAGGGTATTTCCAAAGAGAAATTATCCAATACCCAAGACGATGTTTTTAGGTTGCTACTTGAAGAGGATGATAGAAAAAACTTAAAGTCATTGAGTTTAACTTTAGCCAAAGGGAGAAAATCAATTGGAAGTGACTTTAAATTAGATGAAAACTTTTTGAAAAATGCCTATCCCGAAGATATTCAGTTTAATTTAATAAATCTTGGTATTTCTGACTCTATCAAAGCCGAGGGTGTTTACCGACTGATTGTTATAATGGAAATCATCAGTCCTGGGTTCGACCCAGATTTTTATGAAAGTCTGAAAAGAGCAAGAAGAGAAAATCAATTTTCTCCATATACAGATGAAGAAATAAAGGAGAGACATCTTGCATTAAAGGTAGATTTTGTCAATTCTTTTGCGCAACTCCGTACTGAAGAAGATTTTAGGGCATTTGCCACCGATGTAGTTACCAATCATATTTATAGCATTAGAATTGAATAAAATAAATTTCATATAAATTCTATTGTAAAGCTATCGTACCTAAACTCGATGGCTTTTTTTTATTTACATATTCTTTTCTTTGGCAGTGTCTCCTCCTAAAAGAAAATAAGGAGAAGTCAAACCAATCAGTTTGTATATATATATCCATTAAAGTATTTATTCTCTCGACTATCAATCCAAAAAAATGATAGGTTGAGTTGTTAGTTTGAATATTAGTTATAATTTTGTATAACATACAATGTATAACTAATGAAGAATAAAGGATTAGGTGAATTTGAGGAACTGGTACTCCTTGCTGTTTGCATCTTGGAGAATGAAGCATACGGAATCTCTGTAAAAAGAGAAGTGGAAAAACATTCTGGGAGATCTATTCTTTTGGGTGCTGTACATATCACCCTCTATCGGTTACAAGACAAAGGATTACTAAAATCAGAATTGGGGGGTAATTCAGAAAAAAGGGGTGACCGTAGAAAACGACTGTTTACCATTACAGCAACAGGGATGCGACAATTGCGCGCCGCACAAGATGTACGAAGAAAAATGTGGCAATTAATTCCACAATTAAGATTGGGGATATGATGCAAAAGGATGAAAAACAAAAACCGCCTTCAATGGCTAATTGGTTGATAACAAAATTTATCCGCCATGAATTGCAAGAAGAATTTTGTGGTGACCTACAAGAAATCTACAAAGATAGGATAGCCACTAAAGGGAATAGTTATGCTAAGTGGATGTACTGGATAGATGTATTCCACTTACTAATTGGTTTTACTTCATTTAAACTATTCTCAAACAAAAATAATCCTACCATTATGTTCAGACATTATGTATTAGTCTCAGGTCGAAATCTTCTAAGGAACAAGGTGTACTCCTTGATCAATTTATCGGGCTTATCTGTGGGTATGGGCATATGCTTGGTTATTTGTCAATACATATATTTTGAATTGAGTTATGATTCATTTCATAACAATGCAGAAAATATCTATCGTGTCATTACAGAAGAAAGAAATAGTGAACTGAATGAAACTTATCCCAAGACTGGGTATTCATTGGGAGTAGAGGCTTTAGAGGAAATTCCAGAGATAAAGCAATATGTTAGGAAAGAGCGTTGCAACAGAGGTGCAATTGTCTCAAATCCTTTAAATAACAGTGTTTTTCATGAAGAGATCAATGATTTATTATTTGTAGATCATTCTTTTTTCAATGTATTCAAATTCCCGCTCATATCAGGGAAAAAGGAAGCCTTATTCAATGATAAATACAGTATAGTCCTTACAGAGCGGACAGCAAGAAAATATTTTGGTGATGAGGATCCATTGGGTAAGGTTTTAAAGATAAATGGACCTCCATCGCCTGGGGATTATACTGTAACCGGTATTTTAAAAGATTTGCCCTTAAATAGTCATTTACAATTTGATTTTTTAATGCCTATAGAAAATTTTCTGGAATATGGTTGGGGAGGGGCAGTTAAAAAACAAGGTGGATGGAAAGGCTTTTCTGTAGTGACTTACCTAACCCTAGATGCAGCAGCCGATAAAGAAATAGTCTGTAATAAGTTAAATGAATTAATTGCTCGACATAGAGGGGAAGGGCAGTCAGGTCAAGGTATTGTGAAGGAGGTAATCTTACAGCCAGTCACCGATATTTACATGGAATCTAATAATTATTCAGATGCAGGCTATATCAATAGTACAGGTAATATTCAAAATATTAGGATTTTTTCGATTGTTTCCTTTTTTATTCTTTTCATTGCTTGGGTCAATTATATCAACCTTTCCACGGCAATATCTATAAAAAGAGCAAAAGAAGTGGGAATACGTAAAGCATTGGGTGCATTCAAGAAACAATTGGTCAGTCAATTTATTTTGGAATCTATACTCGTAAACTCAATAGCAGCCGCATTATCATTGGGTGTTGCTTTTTTTGCATTGCCTTTTTTAAGTGAAATCTTAGGGAAGAATATTCCTCTAAATATGTTGGAACTCCCTATGTTTTGGGGCTACTTTTTAGCTTTTGTTCTTATAGGTTCCTTATTATCAGGTTTATATCCGGCATTTGTACTTTCTACTTTTAAACCAGTTGGTATATTAAAAGGACAAAAAAATGTACAGGGTAAAAAAATAGATTTACGCAAAGGACTTATTGTTTTTCAGTTTTTTATATCGTTACTGCTTATCTCAAGCACTTATCTGGTCTACAGGCAGACTACTTTTATGAAAAGCCAGGAATTGAGTATTGACATGGAAAAAATCTTGGTTCTAAAAACACAACAAGTAGGTATTGATAAAGATATTGCCGAGGCTAACTTTCGCATTTTCAAAAATGGGCTTGCACAACATCATTCAATCGCTGCTGTAACGAGTGCTAATGTAACTCCAGGCCAGTATTGGGAAAGTTCTTATCGTGAGTCAAGTCAACTTGAACAGGCTACACCTTATTCAAGAAGTATAATTACAAGTTGGGGTTTTTCAGAAACTTATGGTTTGGATTTTTTAGCAGGTGGTCCTTTCACAGAAAAAATGAAAATAGAGGAAGTGGCCATAATAAATGAATCGGCCTTGAAGGTTTTTGGGTTCGAATCACCAGAAAAAGCTTTAAAAAGTAAACTCATTATTGGTAAGAATAGGAATATGGAGATTGTGGGTGTTGTCAAAGATTTTCATTGGCATTCACTTAAAGAACCACATACACCTTATGTTATTGATCTAGGCAGTTTCATGCTACATCCTTTTATTTCAGTAAGAATGAATTTATCCGATATTCCTGAATCGCTTGCGCACATTGAGTCTATCTTTAATAAATCCTTTCCCGATCAACCCTTTGAATACTTTTTTGCAGATGAGACTTTCAATAGACAATATCATTCTGAAGTTCAATTTGGAAGTCTGTTTTTAAGCTTTTCAGTTTTGGCAGTTTTTGTAGCTTGTGTAGGACTTTTTGCATTGGTTGCCCATTCAACTACATCAAAAACCAAGGAAATAGGAATTAGGAAAGTGCTTGGTGCTAGAACAGGTAACCTAATGCTCTTATTATCCAAAGAATATCTGTTCCTTATTTTAATCGCCATAGTAATAGCTATCCCAATTGTCTTCTTTTTAGGGCAGACATGGCTAGAAAATTATGCTTCAAAAATTGAAATAGGTTTTGATCTTTTTGTCATACCTGCATTAGCCTTATTGTTTATTTCTCTTTTTACAGTGGGTCACCGAACCTTTTCAACAGCTAGGTCAAATCCAGTAGATTCTTTAAGGCATTAATAACTGTTTTAAATCAAAGTACTTGTGAAAGAAAGCCAAAAAAAGCGTCCACCCGCATTAGCTAATTGGTTGATATCCAAATTAATTAATGAGGAGCTTCAAGAAGAATTCTACGGTGATTTACAAGAAATCTACGAAGATAGGATATCTAACAAAGGGAGAAATTATGCTAATTGGATGTATTGGATTGATGCCTTCCATCTGTTAATAGGCTTTACTTCTTTTAAACTATACTCAAACCAAAATAACCCTACCATCATGTTCAAACATTATCTGATTGTCTCTGGCAGAAATATTTTAAGAAATAAGGTCTACTCCTTGATCAACATATTAGGCTTATCAGTGGGTATGGGTGTATGCTTGGTAATTTGCCAATACATTTATTTCGAGCATAGTTATGATAAATTTCATGCTAATTATCAGAATATCTATCGTTTAATCTTTGATAAAACCATGAACGGGGTGGAACAGGGTTCAATGCCTTACATGGCTTATTCGGTTGGAGTTATAGCAAAAGAAGAGATTCCTGAAATAAAAGAATGTGTCAGATTGTATGTTACAGGTGAGGAAACAGTAGTTACCAATCCTGATCGAAACAGGCCCTTTATCGAACAAGGGTTCAATATGTTTTTTGTCGACAATTCATTCTTACAAGTATTTGATTTTCCACTTAAGCAGGGCAATAAAGAATCAGTGCTAAAAGATAGGTTTAATGTGATAATTACAGAAGATATTGCCAAAAAATATTTCGGGGATGAAGATCCCTTAGGCAAGATCTTACAAGTAAGTGGTGGGCCTACTGATGGAGATTTCGTTGTTTCTGGTATTTTAGAGAATTTACCACTCAATAATCATTTAAAATTTGATTTTTTATTTTCAGTAGAAAATTTTATAGAGGAAGGATGGGGGGGAGCAGTCAAGAGAAACCGTCATTTACCGTGGTTTGTAACGTACTTTACCTTGAATGATAATGCTAACTCTGAGAAAGTACATCAAAAACTGGATCAGCTAATCATGAAATATAAGGGCGAATGGAATCCAGATGAGAACATGGCCGAAAAAGCGCGTCTTCAAACAATTTCAGATATTCATTTAAAGCCCGAATCCTTTGCTTATCCTGATTTTGTATCTGAAAAAGGAAATATCTCTGATATTCAGATATATGCTATGATCGCTTTATTTATTCTCTTTATTGCATGGGTCAATTATATTAACCTTTCTACTGCTCATTCAATGCAACGTGCAAAGGAAGTAGGTGTTCGTAAATCAATAGGAGCGCGTCGAAATCAGTTGATTTTTCAGTTTTTGTGTGAATCTATGGCCATAAATGTCTTAGCATCTATTCTTGCCATTGGAATTGCTTATCTAACATTGCCAATCTTGAATCAAATAATCAGGAAAGAATTACTCTTTAATCTTCTTGAAATCCCTCTATTTTGGTTGTGGTTTGCAACCATTATTCTTTTCGGAGCTGTACTTTCAGGGCTTTACCCCGCTTTTGTCTTGTCTTCTTATAAGCCTATCAGTATGTTATCTGGTAAAAAACCACCTTTATTTAAGAAGTTCAATTTGCGCAAAGGGCTCATTACTTTTCAATTTTTAGTTTCACTATTGCTCATAGCTGGTACATACCTAGTTTATCAACAAATCACCTTTATGAAAGACCAAACTTTGGGAATGGATTTAGAAAAAGTACTGGTATTGAAAGGACCCAAAGTAATAAAAGGAGATTTTCCAGACTTAGCCGCTTTTCAAGAATACATTGGTCCTACTTTTCAAACTTTCAGAGAAGAAGTGGCCAGACATCATTCAATTTCAGCGGTAACTGGATCAAGGCATATACCTGGTCAAATCAACAATACTGCATTATTAATTCAAAAAATGGGAGAACCTGCCAGTGCGGGTCAATATGGTAAATGCTTTTATGTTGGGCAGGATTTTCTAAAGACTTATGGACTAGAATTGATTGCAGGGGATGTTTTCAAAGAAAATCCTTCAAATGAGAAGTTTATAATTATCAATGAAGAAGCTGTAAGTACTTTTAACTTAGAAACACCAGAAAATGCGATACGAGATAAACTGATAGATATAGATGATAATGATACGCTGACAGTGGCTGGGGTGGTAAAAAACTTTCACTGGCAATCTCTAAGGGAACCCCATACACCATATATATTAATGTTTGATAAATTGGAACGTTCTAATATTTCTTTTAAAATAAATGTTTCTAATCTTCAAGAATCATTATTACACATCGAGAAAACCTACCAATTATTTTTCCCAAATAACCCGTTTGAATACTTTTTTATGGATGATTCCTATAATCAGCAGTATCAAGCTGATCTCCAGTTTGGTCGTATATTTTTTACATTTACATTGCTCGCCATTTTTATTGCCTGTGTGGGTCTTTTTGCATTAGTCTCTTATTCAACCACCCTACGAATAAAGGAAATTGGAATTAGAAAAGTACTAGGAGCCAGTACTGGCAACTTAATGGTTTTATTGTCTAAAGAATACTTACAACTTATTTTTCTTGCTATTTTTCTAGCTGTACCTGCAATAATCTATTGGGGAAGTTCATGGTTAGATAACTATGCTTTTAAGATAAATCTTGGAATCGACCTTTTATTTATCCCAGCTTTCATACTCTTTCTTATATCACTATTAACAGTAAGTTATCGAACATTTTCAACGGCAAGGTCAAATCCTGTAGATGCTTTGAAAAAATGATGGTTTCTTTCAATAGTGATAAAGAATTATATTAACATGGGTTGTGACTCATAGCCCATTTCATCTTTTTTCATATTATACTGCGCCAGTTTCACTGCGCCAGTAGCACTTTGCCAGTTTCAATGCAACACAAAATAAGGGGAGGAAAATTGAAATTTTTTTTCAACTCATACTTCTATGTATTTTCTTTGAAAAAATTTAACTGGTTTACCGATTAACATGAAAAAATTCTTTCTCCTGCTATTTGTGCTATTATTCTTTAGTAGCCACGATATGTATCTTAAATTAGATACTTATTTTTTGAAACCTAATGATGTTTCAAGTATTAAGTTGTTCAACGGAACTTTTGAAAAAAGTGATAATGTAATTACCCGAGATCGCATGACAGATGTGAGTCTAGTAGGTAATGGAAATAGACTTTCAGTTGACTCAACCCAGTGGTCAGAAGTGGAAGGGATGACGATTCTAAATTTTAAGACAGGTGAAGAAGGGACTTGGGTTGCTGGCGTTTCTACCCTGCCAAGAAATATTGAAATGGAAGCTGAAGCCTTTAATGGATACTTAGAACACGATGGCGTGCTAGATATGCTTGAATGGCGCAAGGAAAACAATGCCTTGGACCAAGATGCTGTAGAAAAATATTCAAAGCATGTGAAGACCATATTTCAGGTTGGTGATAAACTCTCAGATGATTGGAAAGCTAATCTGGGTTATCCTATAGAGTTTATCCCTTTGAGTAACCCTTATGATATTCATACTGGGCACGATATGCAAGTACAATTACTTTGGCAAGGCAAACCACTGGCCAATCAACTTGTATATGTGGGGTTTAAGGAAGGAGCGCATACGCATGGAGATGGACATAGCCACTCTCATGAGCATGGAGATTCTCATACACATTCGCATGAACATGGTAGTGAGGATGACCATCATCATGACCTTACTCAATTGCGAACTGATACTGAAGGAAAAATCACATTTAAAATTACCCACCAAGGAGTCTGGTACTTGCGAACAATTTATCTGATCGCTTCTGAAGAAACAGGACTTACCCACGAATCGAACTGGGCTACTTTGACTTTTGAGGTTGGAAAAGGTCATAGCCATAGTCATAGTCATGATGAAGCGCATGATCATCACCACCATGATCATGGCGAGGAAGGTATTTTTGGACTTCCATCTTATGCATATTGGATAGCTAGTTTGCTCATTGTTTTCGCACTTTTTTTCTGGTTTAATCGCAAGCAAAAATGATTAAATATGTTAAGCTAGTTGTACTGCTTTTGATTCCTTTTTCATTGGCAGCACATGATATAGAACAAGCAGATCAAGCTTTGTTAGCTAGCGGCGGACTTCTGGCATATATCTGGGTGGGTGCCAAGCACATGCTTACTGGCTATGATCACCTACTATTCTTAACTGGTGTTATTTTTTACTTAAGCGATTTTAAAAGTATAGTTCGCTTCATCACAGTTTTTACAATAGGACATAGCATTACGCTGCTTACTGCAACTTATTGGGGACTCAAAGTAGATGAACATTTAATTGATGCAGTTATCGCTTTGAGTGTATTTTATAAAGGTTTTGAGAATTTGGGAGGCTTTAAAAAACTGTTCAATGATTCCTCTCCAAATTTATTATTCATGGTTTTTTCTTTTGGATTGATTCATGGATTAGGATTATCCACTAGACTTCAATCTTTTAATATTGGCGAGGAATTATTCCTGGCCAAAATAATTAGTTTTAATGTTGGTGTAGAAACAGGACAAATTATGGCCTTGATTCCCATCGTATTTATCATTACTAAATGGAAAGCTTTAAAGAGTTATCAGTCTTTTTATAAAGCAGTCAATTTCTACTTAATAATTGCTGGTATATTTCTTTTCATTTTCCAGATGCATGGCTTTTTTAATTCTTAAAAAAACGCTTCAATATTTCTGATTTATGAAAGGAAAGTAATCGTTTTTAAATAGTAGTATTCAAAATTTGAAGTCAAATGATTATTGGCCACTTAAAAATACAGCATTGGCTAAAAGCAATTTCCCACTATGCCAAAAACCTCGAATAATTGGTGAATCGCTAAAGTAAATGATATCTCCACTTCCATAGTATTCAGTGCCAATTGCCAACGAATTTTTTACTTTTTCTCTTAGCTTATATCCTGCAAAACCGCTTGTGTAACTGTCATTTTTAAATACACCTACATTCCAACCACCATTGTTAAGATAAGGAAATACAGTTGCATTTCTTTTCATTAAAAAAGTAGTACTTCCCGCCCCAAAAGCTAATGGATGTGTTTCATCTAAATAAACTTTATAAATACTTCCTTCAACACTTTTACTCAAAGATTCCCGTCTTTGATCACCATATTTTTTTAACAAGTTGTCTTTTTTCTCTTCGGTCTTATTGGCTTCTTTTCCAGCATTTGCTTGTCCTAATGCGGTACCAGAATCTGAAGAAAATAAGTTAATAGCACGCTCTAAAGCAATCACTTTTCCTCCACTACTTGCAAAATCTAAAATCTGGCTATTGTATCGGTAATAACTACCAGAGGGTAAAATAAGTACCTGATAATTTGAAAGCTCAACATCATCCAAATCATGAGTATTAATGACGGTGACAGGAAAACCCAATTCTTCTTCAAAATAATGCCAAGTTTCACCAAAGGCAGTAGGAGTAACGCCATCTCCATTAATTATGGCAACAGAAGGTTTTTTTATGAATCTTACATAAGAAGAACCCAAATCTTTACCTTGATCCATTAATCCTGTTGTACTCGTAAATAGTGGTTGTTCGAGTTGATTAGCTGCATCAATTATAATTTTGTCAAAATCAGATATGTACCTATTATCATGTCTTGTGATAATCATAGTTCCTCTTTCAAAATTCTTTCCTTCGGAACTGAAAGATTCTAAAGCATATCTAACCTTTAAGTCGGCATTCAACAATTGACTTAATAATTGAACATCGGTAAAATCATTCCATTCAAAGTAATAGGCATAAGGCTTTTCAGCTTCTTGACTATTTTTGGTAAATGAATGGTTTACTTTACCTGCCACAGTAATATTTTCCTGATAGGCATATGCTTTTAAGCCATAAACGTGAGGTAATGCCCAAGCAGTTAAATCATAAGTCATAGAATCTACCAAAACAGGTTTTGGTTCAAATAGTACCCGAACCATTTTTCCTTGGGGCTGATAAGTACTTATCACGATATCACCAGCATTTGGCGTGTGAATAACAGAATTATTCTGCATGTAATCGTAGGCATTTTTAATTTTTGACCCACTTCCTACAAGACCATATTGTATATGGTGATTATCCAATAATTGAAGTATTGCTTTAATGCTTCCCTCATTATTTTCTTTACTGATTACAAAAGATTTATAAGTTCCATTTCCATTGTTTTTTGCATCTGAAAAGTATTTTTTAAATTCTGTTAAAAGCCTGTCTTTTTGTGCATAAGCGGCTTCAATAGATCCAAAGCTTGAAGTATAATGGTGAGTGAGTCTATCTTTTAGTGTAAGTGTATCACCTGTATTGGTGATGACGCCCAGTCCAGCTCTACTACCTCCGCCTTGCTCATAGGTAAAGCCAATGGCGCCTTGATAAGTAGGCCAAGTATCGCCGTAACTCGGATAAAATAAATCGAATACTTCTTTGGTAAAATAAAGCCAATTTTCTTTATCAAAAGCTTTTGAATTGTAATCACCAATAATGTTATGGAACTCCCTTTGCCAATCTGTAATTACTGGGTGAAAAGGTTCAGCAGATGGGCCAAAGAAATAAGGTGAATTCGCGCCCATTTCATGAAGGTCAACATGTACATGGGGAAGAAATTGGTAATAGGTTTCCTTGCGTAGTTGACTTTCTAACTGTGTTTGCCAAGCCCAATCACGATTTAAGTCAAATATGTAATGGTTATACCTACCACCTGGCCAAGGTTCGTTGTGTTCCCAAGCATCAGTATTTACATTATTTGTTTTTCCAACTGTTTGATTATACCAGTTTACATACCTATCTCTACCATCTGGATTTTCACAAGGATCAATAACAATGAGCATGTCATTTAACCAATTAGTTGCTGCAGCCTTGTCTTTACTTACCAGTGAGTACAATACAGACATTGCTGCCTCAGTTCCAGATGCTTCGTTTCCATGTATATTATAACTTAACCATACAATGGGTAGATGTTTTCCAGAAATTTCACCACTTTCAAATCCTGCTGCAATAAGGTTGTTTTTTTTTATTTGTGCTAGATTGGCCAAGTTATCTTCTGATGAAACGACAACCAGTTGCAAAGCTCTGCCCTCATTTGTTTTGCCATAAGGCATATAGATTGCATTACTAGAATTTTCGGTAAGGTGCTGCACGTAATCTACTACTCGGTGGTGTGGGGTAAAAGCCTCTCCGGGAGCATAACCTAAAAAGGATTCAGGCGACATTAAGCTTTGAGCTTTTAAAGAGAAAGCAGATAGAAGCAATAGATATAATACCAAATATGTTTTTTTCATTTCAAAGTTTTGATTAACAAAAAAGCACCTTTAGCGCAAAAAAAGTAACATAATTTGGCAAAGCTATTAAAATGAATGTATTTAGGAATACGATTTTAGAAAAATACCCTTTTCTTTCATCTTTATTTATATGTAAACTTCAATCTTTCCCTCCTTTCTGTTAACTTTCGATACTACCTATTACTATTATTAACCATACTGAATCTATGAAAAACCTATCTGTTCTTTTCCTACTCTTCTTTTTGTTTACTTGCGAAATACCTTCTGGAAATGATAATCAAATGAAAGTAGCTGGCTTACAAGAATCCGTGGAGATTGTAAGAGATCCTTGGGGCATCAACCATATTTATGCGAAAAACCAACATGATTTATTTTTTGCACAAGGTTATGCAGCTGCCCGAGATAGGCTTTTCCAGTTTGAAATTTGGCGCAGACAAGCGACAGGAACTGTTGCAGAGTTGCTGGGAGAAAGGGAGTTAAAACGGGATATTGGCACTCGTTTATTCAAGTTCAGAGGGGATATGCAAGAGGAAATGAATTATTATCATGAAGAAGGAGTAGAGATTATAACTGCTTATACCGAGGGAGTAAATGCATACATTAAAGAGATATTGAAGACACCTGAAAATTTACCAATAGAGTTTAAAATGCTAGGGACAGTACCCCAAAAATGGACTCCAGAGGTCGTAATTTCTAGGCACCAAGGTTTATTGGGCAATATAACGCAAGAACTAGATTTAGGCAGGGCAGTAGAAAGATTAGAACCTCAAAAGGTGAAAGAACTCATGTGGTTCCACCCAAAAGATCCAGATATTACCCTAGATAGAGATATTGATGGAGAACTTTTATTTGATGATGTTTTGGGCTTGTACAAAGCTTACAGGCAATCGGTAAAGTTTCAACCTGAAGATATATTACCAGCATATAGAAATACTTCGGCGGCCAATGTTTTAAATGAAGAGGCACCTTATGCCAACAGTTATATTTTGGACGAAAACCGGGACTGGATTGGTAGTAACAACTGGATTGTTAAGGGTGAACTAACAGAAGATGGGAACACTTATATGGCAAATGATCCACATAGAACTATTGCTGTTCCTTCTTTGCGATACATGGTACATTTAAATGCGCCAGGATGGAATGTAATTGGTGGTGGTGAGCCCGAAATTCCGGGTGTTTCTATTGGGCATAATGACTATGGCGCTTGGGGATTGACTGTTTTCAGAACTGATGGTGAAGATTTGTATGTGTACGACCTAAATCCAGATAATTTACAGCAATACAAATACAAAGATGGATGGGAAGATATGGAAGTAATTAAAGAACAGATTCCTATTAAAGGTGCTGCAGCCTATGAGGCTACTTTTTTATATACACGACATGGACCAGTTTCTTATGTGGATTCGACTGACTTAAAAGCGTATGCTGTTCGATGTGCTTGGATGGAACCCGGAGGTGCACCTTATTTAGCTTCATTACGCATGGATCAAGCCAAAAACTGGGAAGAATTTAGAGCTGCTTGTAATTATAGCCATATACCTGGAGAAAATATGATTTGGGCAGATAAAGCAGGAAATATTGGGTGGCAAGCTGTGGGCATTGCCCCTATAAGAAGAAATTTTAGTGGACTTGTACCCGTACCCGGTGATGGTAGATATGAGTGGGATGGTTATTTGCCTATTATAGAAAAACCGCATGTTTACAATCCAAAAGAAGGGTTCTTTGGTACAGCAAACCAGAGTGTAACCCCAGAAAGTTATGAAAATTGGGATGCTATAGGGTTTACATGGTCAGATCCTTATAGAGGTGATAGGGTGACTCAATTTTTAGAGGAAAACCAACCTTTGAACATGGCAAAAATGAAAGCCTTACAAACCGATGTGCTTTCTTTACCAGCCCAAAAGTTGATACCTTATATTGCCAATCTAAAATTTGAACCTCCTTATAACCAAGCAGTAGAAATGTTATTGAATTGGGATTTCCGGCTTACGCCTAATTCTATAGAAGCGGGTATCTATGTAGCTTGGGAAGAAAAGCTCAAAGAAGTGGCGCATGAGCAATTTGTTCCAGAAACTGGGAAAGCGCATATTCGTAGTTTACAGCTTAAAAGAGTGATTGATTGGTTGGAAGATCCCAAGCTTCAATTTGAGGGTAACGCTTATGCAAGGAGTGCTTTTATGAAAAGAGCTTTCATTGCTGCTTATGATGAACTGGCAGAACAATTAGGAGATGATATTTCGCAATGGCAATATGGACAGGAGGATTATAAACATACTTACATTGCGCATGCACTAAGCGATGTAGTGAATGATACCATGCAGGAAAAGTTAGATGCAGGACCATTACCAAGAGGGGGAAATGGTTACACTACCAATTCTACAGGTAATAATGAAAGACAGTCTAGTGGTGCTTCTTTTAGGATGATAGTGAATACAGGAGACTGGGATGCTACCATTGGTACCAATACACCAGGGCAATCAGGCAATCCTGAAAGCCCTTATTATAAAAACCTATTTGAATCATGGGCAAATAATGAGTACTTTCCTGTTTATTTCTCCAAAGAAAAGATTGATAGTGTAGGGGTTGAGAAGGTAGTTATAATTCCTGAAGAATGATTAAAAATCCTCCTAACTCGTGGATTGTGGCGTGGCCAACCATTTTAAATGTCTGTGAGCACAGGTTATTTGGTACATAATCCATCATAAAAAGTATTGCGTATATTTTATGGGTAATCATTCTGAGGATAAGAACCATATTATCATAAAAAAAACAATACTCGACATTAAAAAAGTGATTAAGGTGAAAACTGAAAAAGTAAATGATTTTATATCTACTTTTAAATCTTGGATAATTGAAGTATTTGTTAAAGGTAGCTGAATTAGCTTCGTTCCAAAAATTATATCTCCCAATCTACGATTAGGATTCAATAAAATAAATAATACTTCGATTGGATAAATTAATATTAGAAGATTTCTCAAAAAACATTGTAGTTCATTGGCTGGCGTATTATCAATTTTCACGATTTTATATCCAAATAATCTTTTTATAATAGATTTCCCTGATAAAAAATCCTTATTAAGAAAAAGTATAAACAAAACTAAGTAGATTAATTTAAAACTATCTTCACTAATCATTCCCATGATATGTATACCTCCTACAATAAATGAAATAAATGCCACAGTTAAAAACTCAAAAAAAGCTATATAAATTCTTCTTTTTTTCTTTCTCATTTAAACTATAAATTCTTTAGATTTTTGATTTACTCCCCCCATGGATTGTGTCGCACAATCCAATTCCAACTTAAATTAATTTTAATTACGAATAACCCTTTTTACCGAAATTTTATATTGATATCTGGGTATTCCACCGATAGGAACATTGTAAAATGGCAATTGCTCTCCATACTGATTCGTCATATAGAAAACAATATTGTTGTTTTTTAAGGGATTTCGTGTAGGTTTAATAAATCTTATATCCAAAGAGCGGTTGTGTTCAATTTCGGTAATTTCATGCGTGCTACTTACCCAATCGGCATTCATCGATTGTGCCACTTCAAGTCCATTTTTAGCAGCAGATACTATTTGAATACTTCCATCTTGATCAAAGTCAAAGTTGAATTGCTTTACTGAGATAACATCGCTGTTGATATAGGGATAAATATGGACTACTTCATTACTAATAGAAGGTAATCGAAAAGTATATTTGAAAGTAAATGCGTTTGCACCATTCACGGCTGTGTTTCTATTTGGCTGTGTACTTACAAAGTACCGATATAAGTTTCCATCATCTCCAGAAAGTCCTGAACTTACAATTTTGAAGATTCTACCATCTAATTCATTTACGTCCTCACCTTGAGTTGGATCAAAAGGGCCAAAAGTAAACCACTTATTATCAACTGTTTGGTCATATCCAAAATTCCTAGTGGCTAGTAAATTTCCAGACTGAAAGTTAAAATTTGTACTTGCCCTTTCCGAAAAAGTACCAAAGCCACCATATACACTAAATCTACTTACCGAATTAAAATTTCCAATCGCTTCATCATTTTTACCACCAACATCTGGGTCAAAAACCCTTATAAAAAATGGTTCATTAAAATTTTTTGGAATAGACAGGAAAAATATTTGTTGATGGTCATCATCACCATAGCCCTTTTTAGCACTATTACCAAAAGTGACTAAAAAAGGAATATTTTCCTCATCAGCAGGAATAGATTGGGCATTTACAAAATTAGCAATGAATAAAATGAAGAAACAAAACCGAAAAAATGACATGTATCGATATTAAAAAATCAATTAAAAATCAGTTGTTGATCTGATAATAAGCTCAAGTGGATTTTACCTCGGGCAATAGATTAAATTGTTCTAAATGATGCTTATAATGTTTATAATGAAATTTTTCGGTTAACTTAAAATCAAGTTCTCCCATATGTGAGTTGTAACTTTTGAAGCCTGGGTTTGCCTCATTGAAAGCATAATACTTTTGCAGTGTTTCCTTTAAAGCAGTTATTGCTTCGTCAAGATTATTGAATCGCAATGGTTTTAAGTCAGGCTTAGCATTTAAGGGAGTAATGTTCTTTGGAAATGTTCTTTCTCCTTCAATAAATGCCTTCATTTTTGCTTGGTGGGCTGCATATTCAGCTTCAGGATCACCATATCTTTTTAGGGTTACTTTTGTGACAAATATCAGGTGTTCCACCATATGTTGGGGCGTCATTACCCCCCATAAGGGCTGTGTATCACTTTTTAGCGCTTCAATTAATGTGGTTACATCTTTAAGAAGAAAATCTTTAATAGATTGAGTCATATCGATGTTAGTCAAAAAATGTGTCGTAGATAAAAAATTAGAAATTACCTGCTTATAAAAAAATATTTCAAAGCTTAGGTAAGCACTCTAAAATATGGAATTTGTTGAGAATTAGCCAATAGATATTCTGAACTTCTATAAATAAACAGTAAAAATTTGATGTAGTTTTAACCTAAAAAGTTTAAAGACTTCATATCCGAAACATTAGTAGGCAAGTTTATTTCTCATAGGTTTCTTCATCTAAAATTATATTGAAGTTTTTTTGATATAAAACAATACTAGGTTTATAACTTTAACCATTAAGAGTCACAATTTTTTTTGATAGATAGTATGACTAAAAAGGAGAAAATTTATGTAGCTGCTTTGGGGGTTTTGTTTCTAATAATGATTTTACTAGAAATGTCGCAACCAAGACCTATTAATTGGGAGCATACCTATCATAAAAACGACAAAATTCCTTACGGTAATTTTTTGCTCTATTCATTATTGAAAGAAGATAGTTATCCCAATGCGGTACAGGATTTAGAAGAATCTTATTTTGAAGAAGAATATCAAGGGAAAGCTTTTCTGAATGATGAGTCTCAGCATCTTTTATTTATTGGGGATGATTATTATCCCAATGAGCAAGATTTACAAATATTATTCGAATATATTTCAGGAGGAGGAACTGCATTTTTAGTGTCAAATAGATTTCCCGTTGAAATATTAGATACTTTGGGCTTCAATGTAAATGCAGATTATTTTTTTGAGCCAGAGGAAGAAGATGAAACAATGACCGATTTACCAGAAGCGACGGTTGCTTTTAATTTCACTAATAATTCTTTGAGAAAAGAAGAGGGCTATCTTTTTAGAAGAAACTCAGTTACTTTTTATATAAAGCCTCAAGACGATAAAAATCAGTTTGAAATACTTGCGCAGAACAAGGAAGGTAAGGCTTCTTTTGTTACCATGCCTTTTGGTGAAGGAAGATTTTTTATTCATTGTAATCCATTAATTTTTACCAATTATTATATGCTTACCGAAGATGGTAGCAATTATATCTCAGCGGCGCTGTCTTACCTACCAGCGGGTACTATTCTATGGGATCAATACCAACAAAGTATTCAAATGGAACCAACCACACCCATCCGGTTTGTATTACAACAACTTCCTTTGCGTTGGGCCTGGTATTTAAGTCTATGTTTGTTGGCTTTTTGGATAATTTTTCAATCTAAACGCAGGCAAAGAAAAATTCCTATTGTGGCACCTCCTGTCAATACTTCATTAGAGTTTGTAGATACTATAGGCAAATTGTATTACCAGCAAAAAAAGCATCATGAACTAGCAAGAATGAAAATCAGGTATTTTAGGGAAATGCTTCAAAAAAAATACTTTGTTAAAAAAGGTGATAACCAAGAAGAAGTGATCAATAAACTTGAAAAGCAAAGCCAAATAGATAAAGTCGAGTTAAAAAAGATGGTTGAATTTGTTGAGGTAGTCGAGTTAAAAGAACCTGTTTCGGAACAAGAGTTACTAATACTTGAAAAATATACCAGCAAGCTGGCAAATGCTTAAATAAGTTTTGCAAGTCATTGCCTTCTAGGTATTTTTGCAAATTAAAATATTACTCATAAAATAATATTCTCTATATGTCAGAAGCATCTGAAGCTTCATTTGAAAACAGGATGGATTTATCTGAGGTAAAAGCTACCGTAGAAAAAATTAAAATCCAGATAAAGAAATTGCTGGTAGGGCAAGATAACATGGTAGATTTATTGTTGGCAGCTTTACTTACAGAGGGGCATGTGCTAATTGAAGGTGTGCCTGGTGTAGCTAAAACACTAACAGCAAAAATTCTTGCTAACGTGGTAGATACAGATTTTTCTAGGATTCAGTTTACGCCAGATTTAATGCCTTCAGATGTTTTAGGAACAAACATCTACCAATTAAAAGAGGGAAAATTTGAATTTAAAAAAGGTCCTATTTTTTCTAATATAGTATTGATAGATGAAATTAACAGGGCTCCAGCCAAAACCCAAGCAGCACTTTTTGAAGTAATGGAAGAGAGGCAAATTACCATTGATGGGACTCGCTACTCCATGCCACCGCCTTTTTTGGTTATCGCTACTCAAAATCCTGTAGAGCAGGAGGGTACTTATAGATTGCCAGAAGCACAACTAGATAGGTTTTTATTTAAAATTGCGGTGAATTATCCTGATTTTGAAGAAGAAAAACTGATATTGCAGGGGCATCATCAAAGAGCTGGTAAAAACCAATTAGAAGAAATTGAAAAAGTAATTTCGGTTGAAGAACTTCAAAAATACAAGGATTTAGTGTCTGTGGTTGAAATAGATGATAACATAGTAAATTATATTGTCGGTATTGTGCACCAAACTAGAAACAATCCTATGGTGTTTTTAGGGGCTTCTCCAAGAGCTTCTATTGCTATTATGGCAGGAGCGAAAGCATTTGCTATTCTCAACGGAAGAGATTTTGTTATTCCAGACGATGTAAAACAAGTATTGAATCCTGTATTATTACACAGAATCATACTTACACCGGAAACAGAGTTAGAAGGCCTTTCTCCTGAACAAGTTTTAAATAGATTGGTAGAGCAAGTTGAAGTACCCCGTTAATGAATTGTTCACACAGAATTTTTTTAAAACTACGCACAATTCAATCTTTTTTATTGTTCAGTGGTTAAGCGTTAAAGATGGCTTGCGTATTAATTGAATTTATTCAAATAATTTCAATCGATTGCCTTTTAAATTATAGAGTTCTATCAATAAAATATTAATCCCCCCAAAAGATAATTACAAGAATTAAATGGATGCCCAAAGTTCCAAAATACTGAAATCGTTAAACCCAAGTAAGATTATCTTACCAGTTATTATTGGTTTGGGAGTTTTTAGCTATTTCATCTATTCTATTAGTCAAGAATTGGATTTTGACCAAATAGTAAAAAGTATTACCAATGCACATTTAGGTTGGATAATAGCCGCAGTTATAGTACTACTGGTTAGGGATGCTGGTTACGTTTTTAGGATCAGGCATTTGACCGATAAGCAATTAAATTGGCTGGCAAGTATCTATGTAATCATTCTCTGGGAGTTTGCCTCTGCGGTTACTCCTTCAGTAGTTGGAGGGACTGCTGTAGTAGTTTTTATTATCAATAAAGAAGGGATAAAGTTTGGAAAATCTTTGGCTTATGTGATGCTTACTGCTGTTTTGGATAATCTTTTCTTTGTCATTGCATCGCTATTAACTTTTATCATTGTTCCATTTGAGATTTTTCCGCAAACTTCAAATAATTTTCAAATATTCGGGATGCATTTCTCAGTAAAAGGCGCTTTCGGAGTTAGTGTCTTTTTAATAGGAATCTATACAGCTATAATGACTTATGGTTTATTGATTCGACCTAGGGCGTTTAAATGGCTACTGATCAAAGCTACGGGTAATCGTTTATTGAAACGTTGGCGTAAGTGGGCTGTCCAAACTGGTAGTGAGATGATTTTGGCCTCTGAAATATTACAAGAGAAAAAAGCCCGATATTGGACTTATGCTATACTTTCTACCCTATTTATTTGGTGTGCTAGGTATTTTATGTTGAATTGCTTAATTGCTGCTTTTTCTGATATCAATTTAAGTGAACATTTGCTCATTTTTGGTAGGCAAATTATAATGTGGGTAGTTATGTTAATTTCGCCCACTCCTGGTAGTGCAGGTACAGCAGAATTTGTGTTCCCAATATTTTTTAGTGAATTTTTTAAACTGGCTGCCTTTAGTGGTATAGTAGCTATTTTCTGGCGTTTATTTACATATTATGCTTATCTGGGATTAGGTGCTTTCTTTTTACCTAGATGGATTAGAAGGGTTTTCCAGCCAAAAAAAGATAATGTTGATGAAGCCAAAACAAATTCACAACAAGAAGAGAAGGTTTGATTAATATTACTATTATTAAGTATTCAGACTAAATTAAATTCATTTAAGATTGACCATTAATTTAGTTCAAGATTTTTTGCCTTTTCCCAATTGAAATCGTTTTACTAAGTAGAAGCGTACGTTTCCGAATTGATAGATTACATCAGTAATTTTTTGTTCCCTGTAAGCATTGAAATTAGATGAAAAACTCATGCCTACGTGAAATGAATCTTCATTATAACCGATGGCGCCTCTTGTAAATGTTGCATAGCTTAGAGAAGCTTCTCTTAAATAAACTTCATCTTCATCTGACATAACTGTTCGAGACATTTCACCACCAATACCAACTGCTGCAGAAAGAGTGATGAAAAAATGCTCAAGAAAGACAAATGTATGGGCATAACCACCTGAAACTCCGAGTGTAGTAAAATTGGCTTGACTCACTTCTTGGTAATACTGGAAATCATTACTAAGACTTTCTGGAATGAAAGATGAATCTGCTTTTAAATCTAGTAAAGAAAAATAACCACCCAAGAAAAATGAACCCGCACTTTTCTTTTGCCATTCGTTTTGGATGAAAGATGATAAATAAGAGAATTTTTTATTATTGAAATTATAAAAACCATTGATCCCGAAAGCCCTGGTATTTACATCGTTTCTTTTCTTAAAAATCGTATCTCTTGTACTAATCTGTGGAATTAGCAGATCATTATTGGTAAGCCTAAATCCTTCGTAATCTTGATAAATTACATTTAACAAATACTTTCTACCATAAATATCTGCCTGTAAATCAAGAGAACGGGTATCACCAAGTTTATCGTCATCATCGTTGACAAATGGGAAATTAAATGCAGCATTAAAGCCAAGCCACTTATAGTTAAATCCTAAACCAAAATTTACATTGCTGTTTGGTTCATAATTAAATTGTGTACCCGTAGGCTGATCAATTAGACTGAGCCTGTTATATTTTGTGATGCCATAAGTTCTTACAATTAATTGATCTTGATAACTTTTAATGAAATTTGTATCAATTTCAGAAGAATTAGAAAAGTCTTTATACTGCGCTAAAGAATTATTCCAAAAGGGAAATTGTAGAATTAATAATACGAAGCAAAATACGCTTGGAAATCCTTTATTAAAAGCCAAAAAGCTAAACTTCCCCTCACTTATGATTCTGTTCATTTTATTAGTTTAAACTTTTCCTAACAGCTATACAATTACGTAACAGCAGGTAATAGGTTAATAGATTTTACTAATACCGAAAAAAATCGCCTTTAAATATTTGAATATTATTCAGAATAAGAAACATTAAGAATTTTGTCTATGCTATTTACAGCTACAAAGTGATATGAGGGTCTTGCAGACGTATAGATTGTTTTTGCTCTTTTAGATAGTTTGGGATTATCTGCCATGGCTTGATAAAGTGGGGCAATGAATTTGCGTCTTCCTACTGTTTTCAGAAATCTTTCTAATCTGCTATAAGCAGGAGTATAATCATGTTTTACAGCTAACATAAGCCATTCAAATAGTATTTCTGAATTACCGCTATTACTAAGGCGGAAATCTTTATCTAACAATGCCATTTGTCGGTAAGTAATACTATCTGACACATTTCTAAGAAAATATACCCATTCTTGATAAAGCCATTCTCTTGCCGCCGACCCATTTAATACATTTTCAGAAATGAAAGTATCAGCTGCGGATTTTACATTGGCAAATCTTGTAGATGCTATTATTGGGCAATTTTCTGGCAGACCAGTATTATACACCCACTTATCTATTTGGATAGTTGCTTTTGCTTCAGGAAAACTATCTAATAGATTTTTTTCTAAATAAGTTAAAAAACTTTCTGTGTCGATAGATTTATAAGCAAAATGATTGAAGTATTTGACTAAAAAGTCATCGAAATTTTCCTTTCCAACTGTTTGTTCTATCAACTTTAGGAAATAATACCCTTTTTCATAAGCAATGGAGGTAACGCCCTCATCAGGATTTCTACCTGCTAAATTTAATTTGAGTTTGGTATCTTCTCCATAATCTAATGCTTCCAATTCTTTATTTAAGTCGGAATAGCTGATAAGACTCAACATTTCGGATACATCTTTACCATATACTTCTTCCATGATCCTGTATTCAAAATATACGGTAAATCCTTCATTGAGCCAGAAATCATTCCATGTGGCATTGGTAACTAAATTGCCAGACCACGAATGGGCAAGTTCATGGGCTACCAGTGAAACAAGAGATTTATCCCCAGCTAAAATAGTTGGTGTTGCAAAAGTAAGTCTAGGATTTTCCATACCCCCGAATGGGAAGCTTGGTGGTAAAAAAACTACATCGTAACGTTCCCACTGATAAGGACCATAAAGATTTTCAGCTGCCTTTAGCATAGCCTCCATATCTTCGAGTTCGCTTTTGGCCTTGTTTACTACTTGTGCTTCAGCATATACTCCTGTTCTATCACTAATTTCTTGAAAAGTTAAGTCACCCACCACTAGGGCTAATAAATAGGCAGGAACTGGCTGGTTCATTTCAAAATGATAGATACCATCATCGTTCTTTTCTGTTGGATTACTAGCACTCATTAAAGCGAGCATGTTTTTAGGAACTTGAACACTTGCTTTATAAGTAAACCTAATACCCGGACTATCTTGGCAGGGTACCCAAGTTCTGGCCAAAATTGCTTGAGATTGTGTAAATAAAAAGGGAAGCCGCTTACCGCTTGTTTGACTTGGACTTAGCCACTGTAATGCTTCTGCACCTGCTTGTGTACTGTATTTAATAGAAATACTGGTAGTGAAAGTATCGATACTTACTTCTAGTGCACTACCCATGTGTGGAATTTCTTCGTGTAAAGTATAAGGGGTTTCTCTATCCCCAATTTTTACACTTTCAATAGTGAGATTTTTTGTATCTAAGATAATTACATCACTTCCGTTGTTCTTGAAGTTTATTTTTGCAGTTCCTGAAATTTGTTGCTTTTTGAAATCAACATTTAAGTCGAGTTCAATATGCTCCATAATGGTTTGAGGTGTATTTGCAAAAGTGTGTGGGTCTCTTGGTGTATCTTTTATATCAATCACTTGTTCTTCTTCCTTTTGAATATTTTCTTGCTTGGCACATTGCGTAATAAGAAAAATTACAATGCCTTGTAATAGATAGTTTAGTATTATCTTCATTTTAATCAAATTGAAAAAATCGTTTGCAAATTTATAGATTGTTTTCCAGAGGAAGATCAAGCTTTTAGAATTAATTTGATGCTTCGTAATCTATCAGCGTCACAAAAGGTAAAATAAAAAGGCCAGCAATTGCTGACCTTCATTGAATAAATTAAAGAGAATATTTACTTAAGGTAATTGCCTTAAGTTTTCTCCTGTATATAATTGTCTTGGTCTTCCGATTGGCTGACCTTCTTCACGCATTTCTTTCCATTGTGCAATCCAGCCAGGTAACCTGCCCAAAGCGAACATCACAGTAAACATATCAGTAGGGATACCAATAGCTCTATAAATAATACCCGAATAGAAGTCAACATTTGGGAAAAGTTTTCTTTCTACAAAATAGTCATCTTTTAAGGCTGCCTCTTCTAATTTCTTGGCAATTTCAAGCGTAGGATCATTGATGCCTAAACTTTCGAGTACTTCATCGCAAGACTTTTTAATGATTCTAGCTCTAGGATCAAAATTCTTATAAACCCTATGTCCGAAGCCCATTAACCTGAATGGATCGTTTTTATCCTTGGCTTTGGCAATGTATTTCTCTACATCTCCGCCATCTGCTTTGATATTTTCCAACATCTCGATAACTGCTTGATTGGCACCACCATGTAAACTTCCCCAAAGAGCATTAATACCAGCTGAAACTGAAGCATATAAACTAGCCAGAGAAGAACCTACAACTCTTACAGTAGCAGCAGAACAGTTTTGTTCATGATCCGCATGAAGAATAAGTAGTTTGTTAAGAGCATCAGTGACAATTGGACTTGCTTCATACTTTTCAGTTCTTAGACCGAACATCATTTGTAGAAAATTAGCAACATAGTCTAAATTATTATTAGGGTAATTTAGCGGATGCCCCATTTCATTTTTATAAGACCAAGCGGCAATGGTTGGCAATTTAGCCAAAAGTCTTACAATGGTTAAGTTTACACCATCTGGTGAAGTAGTAGGGTCTAAAGATTCTGGATAAAACGCTGTAAGCGAAGTAACCAAAGATGATAAAACACCCATTGGATGTGCAGAAGCTGGAAAACCGTCGAATATTTTCCGCATATCTTCATGCACTAATGTATGATAAGTGACTTCGTTTTTAAATTTATTGTAGGCGTCTTCAGTCGGATAATTGCCATATATCAACATATAAGCAACTTGTAAAAAATCTGCTTTATCGCATAACTCTTCAATACTGTATCCTCTATGCCTTAATATTCCTTTCTCTCCATCCAAAAAAGTAATACCGCTTTTGGTAGAACCCGTATTTTTAAATCCTACATCAAGTGTGATATGTCCCGATTGAGCCCTTAATTTTGAAATGTCTATTGCTTTTTCTCCTTCAGTTCCTTCTAGAATAGGAAGTTCGTATACTTTACCTTCAATGTGTAATTCAGCAGTTTTTGTCATTGATTATCCAAATTTAGTTTTGAAATTTTCCATTTTTGGCGAATATAATAATTGTTCATTAATTCAGCGAATATTCGCTTTATTCAATTAACATTTTCGCTTTTAATATGTTTGTCTATTTTAAATAATAATTAATGTATTATTATTGTACACTTTTAATCCCAGTACTTGGGTTAAATTAGGAAAAAGAAAATTACGATCAAAAGAGAAAACTTTTAAGGCACAACAATTTTTTTTCTATTTTTTTATATGATAAAATTGTACAATTAGTTGGTCTCCTAGTTTAGCTCAACATATTAAACTTTAAACATAGATTATGTCTAAGAACCTGGTCATTGTAGAATCTCCAGCCAAAGCAAAAACAATTGAAAAGTATTTAGGGAAAGATTATGTCGTAAAATCTAGTTATGGCCATGTACGAGACTTGCGCAAAGGTAATGATGCCATAGATAAAGAAAACGGGTTTCAACCAGAGTATATCATCTCACCAGATAAGAAACAGGTAATATCAGAATTAAAGAAATTGGTGAAAGGTGCAGAAGTAGTTTGGTTGGCAACTGATGATGACCGAGAAGGAGAAGCCATTTCATGGCATCTAAAGGAAGCATTAAAATTAAAAGAAGACAATACCAAAAGGATAGTTTTTAGGGAAATAACAAAGAATGCAATTCTTAATGCCATTGAAAGCCCAAGAAATATTGACATAGACCTTGTAAATGCCCAACAAGCAAGAAGGGTACTAGACCGATTGGTAGGTTTTGAATTGTCTCCTGTCTTATGGAAAAAGATTAAAGCAGGCCTTTCAGCAGGTAGGGTTCAATCTGTTGCTGTAAGAATGGTCGTGGAAAGAGAAAGAGAAATCGATGCTTTTGAACCTGTTAGCAGTTACAGGGTAAATGCTATTTTTGATTTAGGTGCTGGTAAAACACTGAAGGCAGATTTGAATAAAAGATTTGCCACTAAAGATGATGCAAAAGCTTTTTTAGCAGATTGTATTGAAGCAGCATATTCGATTGGAAAGCTTGAAACTAAGCCCGGTAAAAAGTCACCTGCGCCTCCATTTACAACTTCTACGTTACAGCAAGAAGCCAGTAGGAAACTATATTTCTCAGTTTCCCAAACAATGGCAGTTGCCCAACGTCTATATGAGGCTGGACATATTACCTATATGCGTACCGATTCCGTAAATCTTTCAGAAGAGGCTAGGGGATTTGCAGCCAATGAAATTGTAAGCCATTATGGCGATGATTATTTAGAAAACAGACAATTCAAAAACAAATCGACTTCTGCGCAAGAAGCGCACGAAGCTATAAGGCCTACTAACTTTGCTAACCACTCTATTAAAGGTGAGCGAAATGATGTTCGTTTGTATGAATTGATTTGGAAGCGTGCTATTGCCTCTCAAATGGCAAATGCTAAACTAGAAAAAACCACGGCTACTATAGACATCACTACTAGGCAAGAAAAATTTGTAGCAACAGGTGAGGTAATCAAGTTCGATGGATTTTTGAAAGTATACATTGAATCAACCGATGATGAGGAAGACGATTCTAATGCTGAACAGCAAGGGATGTTGCCCCCATTAAACAAAGGACAAGATTTACCAGTAAATCACATCCTGGCTACTGAACGTTTTTCTAGACCACCTTCAAGATATACAGAAGCTAGTCTTGTAAAGAAATTAGAGGAAAAGGGTATTGGTAGACCGTCTACTTATGCGCCAACAATTTCTACTATTCAGAAAAGGGATTACGTGGTAAAAGAGCCAAGGGAAGGGGTTGAACGTAACTATGTAGAATTGATGCTTCTAAAAGGCAAGATTGAAGAGAAAATTAATACAGAAATTACTGGTGCTGAAAAAAATAAACTTTTCCCAACCAATATGGGGATGGTTGTGAATGACTTTTTGGTTAATTATTTCTCAAGTATTGTAGATTATTCATTTACTGCAAAAGTAGAAGAACAATTTGACTCTATAGCCCATGGCAAAGTAATCTGGAATGATATGATTAATTCGTTTTACAGTGGATTTCACACTACTGTTGAAGAAGCGGATAAAAATTTAACCAGAGATGATGCAGGTACAACCAGAAAGCTAGGTGAGCATCCTGAGAGTGGGAAAGAAATATTTGCTAAAATTGGAAAATATGGACCCTATGTTCAGATTGGAACGCAAGATGATGAAGAAAAACCACTTTATGCTTCTTTGAGAAATGGTCAATATTTAGATAAAATTACACTCGAGGAAGCGCTCGAATTATTCAAATTACCTAGGGATGTTGGAGAGTTTGAAGGTAAAAAAATTGTTGCGGCAATTGGTAGGTTCGGTCCCTATGTAAGACATGATGGTAAGTTTGTTTCTTTGGGTAAAGAATATGACCCGCACACAGTAGATGAGGCTACTGCCATAGAATTGATCAAAGCCAAACGTGAGGCAGATGCTAAAAAACTAATAAAGGAATTTGATGAAGATGCTGATTTAAAGGTGTTAAATGGTAGATGGGGGCCTTATATATCATTTAAAAAGAAGAATTTTAAAATTCCAAAAGGTACAGAGGCTGAAAATCTTTCTTATCAAGATTGTATCAATATCATAGAAACTACTCCAGAGAAAAAAGGAAGGTCAACGGGAAAAAAGAAAAAAAGCACAAAATCTGAAGCATAATGTATTAAAAAAACCTTGTTCAAATATGGGCGAGGTTTTTTTTATGCCTTATAAAAAGAATTATGAAACTAAATTCTCTGTTTCATAATTAAACAGTAATACAATTCTATCCGTTAGTAAGACATATACAATCAACTGAACTATTTTTTGTCTTAAACAAGCCCAACAAAATATATTAATTTAATTTTTTTAAAATACCTACAGGCTATTTAGGGTTTTACTATCAATTAGAATTAGTTAACAACTTAGTATACATCAACTCGACCAGTTTTATGAAAAAGAATATCCTTATCATATTCATTGCCTCTATTCTAGTTTCTCTATTTGGTTTCTCTTTTTTTCAAGCAGATCTTGATGATAAAAACAAGGATGCCATTCTTAAAGAGATTATTTTTCAAGGATTGTTGCAAAGAGCACATTTTAACAATCTTTCATTAAATGATGATGTATCTCAAAAAGCTTTTAATGCTTATTTAGAAAAACTGGATCCTGGCAAACGAATATTTATAAAGGATGATATAAAGAAATTATCTGTATTTAAAAATCAGATAGATGACGATATAAAAGGTGCCAATAATGGCTTGTTAGAAAAATCTGAAGAAATTTGGAAAGCAAGGGTAGAAGAAGCCAAACAATACTGTAATGAAATATTAGAATCACCTTTTGATTTTGAAGATTCAGAAAGTATTGAGTTAGATGCAGATAAAAGAGAATATGCTTCAAACAAAAAACAACTTAAAAAGGAGTGGGCTAAATATTTGGAGTATTTAGCATTGGTTAGATACCACAATAAGATTGAAAGCAGGGAAAAGAAAATAAAAGAAGCCGAAGAAAAAGGAGATTCATATACACCCAAAACTGATGAAGAGATTGAAAAAGAAGTAAGGGACGAAGTGAAAAGAAATTATAACAACCTCTTCGATAGATTACAAAAGCAAGATCATGAAGATAAGTTAGCAGATTATATAAATGCTACCTTGAGTATATATGGCCCACATACAGAGTTTTATCCACCTTACGAAAAAGAAGAGTTTGATATACAAATGTCTGGCAGATTAGAAGGCATTGGTGCGCAATTGGTACAAATCGATGGAAATATTAAAGTAAGTAGGATTGTTCCAGGTAGTGCTTCATGGAAACAAGGTGAATTGAAAGAAGAGGATATCATATTAAAAGTAGCCCAAGGAGAAGCTGAAGCTGTTTCAGTGGAAGACATGCCTCTGAAAGATGCTGTTACGCTAATAAGAGGTAAAAAAGGCACTGAAGTTAGGCTTACCGTAAAGAAAACTGACGGTAGGATTATTGAAATTCCAATCATTAGAGATGTGGTTATTTTGGAAGAATCTTATGCGAAGTCTAGTGTAATAGAAAACGAGGAGACAGGAAATAGAATAGGGTATATTTTGCTTCCTAGTTTTTATGCAGATTTTCAGCGAAGAGGAGGGAGAAGTTCAGCGGCCGATGTTAAAAAGGAACTTGTAAAATTAAAAGAGCAACAAGTAGATGGCGTTATTCTAGATTTAAGATCAAATGGTGGTGGCTCTTTGAAAGATGCAGTAGATATGAGCGGTTTATTTATTGAAAAGGGACCAATTGTACAAGTGAGAAGTAAAGTGGCTAAACCAGTTGTTTATAAAGATACTGACCCCGAAATTGTCTATGACGGACCACTTGTGGTCATGGTAAATAAGATAAGTGCTTCTGCTTCTGAGATTTTAGCGGCAGCATTGCAAGATTACGATAGGGCAATTATAGTAGGAAGCTCTTCTTCTTTTGGCAAAGGTACTGTTCAACAATTTTTAGAGCTTGATAATTATTTGTCATCTAGGTATGACGATATGAAACCATTGGGGTCACTAAAACTTACCATTCAAAAATTTTATAGAATTACGGGTAAATCAACTCAATGGAAAGGAGTTACACCAGATATTGTCCTTCCAGATATTTATGAATATTTAGAAGTTGGTGAAAGCAAACTCGACTATGCCTTGCCTTGGGATGAAGTGAAGGCCAATGACTTCGATACTTGGGAGGCTCCATTGTATGAAGATGTTTTAGTCTCAAAAAGTAAACAGCGTGTAGCTGATAACGAAGTTTTCCAAATGATAGAAGAAAAGGCACTTTCTATGAAAGAGGAGAGAGATAGAACCACGCAAACGCTCAATTACCAATCATTTAGCCAATATCAAGATGAGTTAGATAAAAGGGCAAAGAAATTCAATGAGTTAACCAAAGAGCATAAAAACCTTATTTTAGAAGAAGTAAAAGCTGAACCAGATGGTTCTCCTGATTCAGTAAGGGTAGCGAGACTAGAAGATTTTCATAAGAAAATTAAGAAAGACGTATATATCTATGAAGCTTTGCAAGTATTGGAAGATCAAATGAATGCTAGCAAAGTAGCAGTAGCAGATCCAGAAAAGAATAAAGAATAAATTTTAGTGATATCATATTTCAAAACCCAATTCAAAAACTGAATTGGGTTTTGAAGTTTTTAGTCCATGCTTGTGGAGAAGGCACTTCTTCAGCAAAGGAATCTACAATTTTCAAAAAATCCATACGGGGAATCATTCTACCTCCGAGTGTTTCCAAATGTCTAGTATAAACTTGACAGTCAATTAATTCGAATTTATGTTCTTGTAAATTTTTAGCCAAAGTAATAAAGCCTGCTTTTGAAGCATTACTTACCTTAGCAAACATAGATTCACCAAAAAAGCATTTTCCTAAAACCCCACCATATAAGCCACCCACCAATTTATCTTCTTGCCATACCTCTACACAATGAATAAAACCTTGTTGAAATAACCTGTAATAAGATTCAATGATTTCATCAGATATCCAAGTGCCGTTTTGTCCTGGGCGAGGTACATCTTGACATCCTTCAATTACACCAAAAAAATCTGTATCGAAAGTAATCTGAAAATGGTTGTTTCTAAGTACCTGTTTCATGCTTTTAGAAACCTTAATTTCATTTGGCATAATTACAAATCGCGGATTGGGTGACCACCAAAGTATAGGTTCGTTGGGGTTAAACCATGGAAAAATCCCCATTTTATAAGCAGCTAGCAACCTTTCTGGTTTTAAGTCACCTCCAATTGCCAATAAGCCAGAGTTATCTGCCAGGTATGCTGGGGGAAAAACTACGTCATTTTTATCTAATTCAAATATTGGCATGTAAAATCAGTTTCTATCAATTTTTAGAATTTAAATCTAGGAAAATCCTATTCACTAATTTCGATTGAGCTACAAAAGTAAAAATCAATATTTGGAAAATATGATGTATTCAAATAACAATATCAAATGGAATTTAAAAACAGAAATAATTTTAATCTTAATCGTAACAAATGCATTCTACAACTCTTTACCTTATATAAGTTTTAATAAAATTTATTTCAACATTATTATCTGAAATACTTCAATTATAACTTTGTGTCATTAATTAAATAATAGAATTATTGAAAAACTTTCAAAGTAAATTCAGAAACTTTGGTACAACCACCATAGTTGCGGTTTATTTACTCATTTTGGTAGGAGGCATAGTGAGAGCAACAGGTTCTGGAATGGGTTGTCCAGACTGGCCTAAATGCTTTGGTCAATGGGTACCACCGGTCAGTGTGTCTGAATTACCTGAGAATTACAAAGAAAAATTTAAAGTAGCAGGAAAAGAAATCGCTGACTTTAATGTAATTCATACTTGGACCGAGTACATCAACAGATTGATTGGTGCATTAATCGGCATTTTTATTTTTATCACTTTTCTGTTCTCCATTTCCTACTTTAAGACTGATAAAATAATAACTGTTTTATCATTTATCTCATTTCTAGCAGTAGGTTTTCAGGGTTGGTTGGGTTCTGTGGTAGTTTCGACTAATCTACAACCAGTATTGATTACCTTGCACATGTTATTGGCACAAGTCATTGTAGGTATATTATTATTTGTGATTTTAAAATCTTTCGGTAAAGTACTTAACATTAATTCTTTACCAAAAAGCATCAAAAAGAATGCAAGTAATGCTTTAATAATTTGCATTATTTTATCGGTTCTACAAATGATATTAGGTACGCAAGTGAGGGAAGAAGTTGATACTGTTGCCAAAAACTTCGACTATCAAAACAGGGATATATGGTTAGAAACAATTGGTAATTTGTTTTATACACACAGGTCCTTTTCAATTTTAGTTACTCTAGCACATGCTTATTTTTTCTACTTGCTGTATCAGGTAAAAGACGTTTTAGATACTACAATTAAAAACTGGACTATCTCCTTGGTTTTAATTATTTCAATAGAAATTATAAGTGGTATAGGTATGGCATATTTTGCTATCCCAAAATCTTTACAGCCCGTTCACCTATTATTTGGGTCACTTATATTGGGCGTTCAATTTATTCTATTCTTATTCATTAACTTTGAAAAATTTTTCAAAAAACAGGAAAATAAGAAGTTTCATCCTGCATAATTAACTTATCTCAGTAAAACAGTGGACAAGAGTAATACAAGTAATATGTACACAGGAGCATCACAATTAAATGAGAATATCGGGACTCCGAAAATAACTTCTAAGTTTGGTTTGTTTTTTCAGTTGGTCAAATTTAGATTAACAGCATTAGTAGTTTTTTCTGGTTGTTTTGGATATTTAATGGCACAAGAAGGCAGTCTTAATTGGCTTCAACTACTTGCTTTGATAGTAGGTAGCTTTCTAGTAACATCAGGCGCTAATACGATAAATCAAATTATTGAAAAAGACCTCGATAAGTTAATGCGTAGGACAGACAATCGTCCTTTGCCCACAAATAAATTATCGATTCAAGAAGCAACCTATTTTACATTAATTGTAGCCACGCTAGGTACTTTATTACTTATCTTTTTTGTAAATGCTTTTACAGCGGTGCTCACTCTTTTATCGCTTATACTATATGGCTTTGTTTATACACCTTTAAAGCAAAAGAGTCCTATTTCCGTATTTGTAGGGGCTTTTCCGGGAGCAATGCCTCCGCTCATAGGTTGGGTAGCCTACACAGGCTCACTTTCCGTGGAAGCTTTTATACTATTTGGAATACAATTTATTTGGCAGTTTCCTCACTTTTGGTCAATTGCTTGGATTGGTGATGAAGATTATAAGCGTGCAGGCTTTAAGATGCTGCCAAATGGAAACAAAGACTTTAATACTGCATTTAAAATGATGACATACACTTTGTTTTTAATACCAATGGGTGTTTTACCAGCGCAGTATGGAATGGCTGGTCTTACTTCGGCATTAATTGCTATTGTGTGTGGAGCATTGTTTTTAGTTCAAACTTTTTCTTTGATGCGCACTGGTTCTAAAAAGGCTGCCTTGCGCATGATGTTCGGGTCATTTTTCTATTTACCCATCGTACAAATCGCTTACTTATTTGATAAAGTTTAAGACATTCAATTAATTATTCAAAAAATAAATAAAAGACATGGCAGAGTACATGCAACAAACAGAAGGAACTGTGAAGAAACCAACTTCAATGAACCCTAAGAAATTTGCGCTTTGGTTGTTCATGGTGAGTGTAGTAATGATTTTTGCCTCACTTACTAGTGCATACATTGTAAGACAAGCAGAAGGTAATTGGTATATATTTGATTTGCCGCTTGTTTTTTACATCAGTTCTGTAATTATTCTAATGAGTAGCGCAACCATGCAATGGGCAGTGCAAGAGGCTAAAAAAGATAACTTTGCGATGCTTCGAGTTGCCATGAGCATTACCGCCTTGTTAGGCATTTCATTCTTAGTATTACAATATTATGGTTGGGTGGAGCTTGTAAATATAGATGTTTATTTTGTTGGTAATCCATCAGGATCTTTTGTATATGTACTTACTGGCTTGCATGGTATTCACCTTGTATCGGGCGTCATATTTATTCTTTGGGTGCTTTATTTATCTTTTAAATTTAAAATACATTCAAAAAATTTACTCTCACTCGATTTATGTGCTACATTTTGGCATTTTTTAGATGGATTGTGGATATATTTGTTCGTATTTTTGCTATTAAATAGATAATTGTATTTTTACGCGACGTTATAAAACATTATTTGTTATTCTTTTTAACCTGTTTATCTTTTAAGTATGTCATCAGCAACCACTGTTGTAAAAAATCCTAAACAGGATGTATGGAATGGAGGAAAGTCTCCAATGAAAGCGAGCTATGGAAAACTAATGATGTGGTTTTTCTTGCTTTCAGATGCATTTTCATTTTCTGCATTGTTAATATCTTACCTAATGGTAAGGTTCACACATCCTGCTTTTGAATTACCTTATTCAGAGTTTTTCTTCTCAGATTTACATTGGCCAATTCCAGAGAAAGTTTATGCTGCAGCGCCTTTTTTCCATGGAGTAGAATTGCCACTGCTTTTTGTGGGTATCATGACTTTTATTTTGATACTTAGTAGTGTAACGATGGTGTTAGCTGTTGAAGCAGGACATCGTATGGATCAAAAAGATGTGGAGAAATGGATGATTTGGACTATTATAGGGGGTATTGCATTTTTAGCATGCCAAGCTTGGGAATGGTCTCACTTTATTCATGGTTCTGACGATGGATTGGTATTAAGTGATGGGACGAAATTCTTTGGGGCAAATCTCTCTAGAAATGAATATGGGCCTCCACTATTTGCAGATTTCTTTTTCTTCATTACTGGTTTTCATGGAATGCACGTAACTAGTGGTGTTATCCTAAATATTGTAATTTTTTATAATGTTGTTATGGGAACTTATGAAAAAAGAGGACATTATGAAATGGTAGAAAAAGTAGGTTTATACTGGCACTTTGTAGACCTTGTATGGGTATTTGTATTTACTCTCTTCTATCTGATTTGATTTATTGAACCAACACCAATTAAAAATTATGGCAACTCACGAGCAAGGCATGTCATCTGAAGAAATCAGAAAAGCCAATACTAAAAAAGTAATTAGAATTGCATTATTATTATTTGTAGTTACAGTAATAGAATTTGCTTTAGCATTTATTTGGCCAGATGGCACAGATAGAACCATATTGAATATATTGTTTATTGTTCTCACAATTGTAAAAGCATTTTATATTGTATCTGAATTTATGCACTTAGGACACGAAGTACCTGTGCTTATTTACTCTGTAATACTGCCATTGGTTTTTATAGTATGGTTAGTAGTAGCTCTAATGAATGAAGGCTCAGCTATATTTAGTAGCTTTATGGGTGGATAATGTATCTTATTGCAGTTAGTTATAAAAAATACTAGAAAAGCGGCTTTAGCCGCTTTTTTTATTGGATTTTAGTAAGATATAATCTCTTTGAGGTTTTTCACTTTATTACTATCAGCAAAAGTAAGAGAATCTGTTGGGTCGTTTTGCCCCATAGCAATGGTGTTATTATTTTGAATATTGTTTTTTATGGTAGTCTTACATGATGCATGAATTTCTTTAACACCAGTTTGCCCGATTATATCAAGAGCATTTGTTGGGTTTACACCACTTCCAGCTAAAATTTCTAAATCACCTCGAGATAAAGAGACTAGTTCTTTAATTGTTTCAATTCCTTCATGGGCTGTAGGTTTTTTGCCAGAAGTAAGCAGTCTATTTACTCCTGACTTTTTTAGCAGCTCAATAGCGTTAATATTATTGTCACTGCTTACATCGAATGCTCTGTGGAATGTAAAAGGGAGAGGATATGAGGTTTCTACTGCTTTTGAAGTTTGGTCAGTGGCAATGCAACTTTTACTATCTAGAAAACCAGTAACAATGCCATCTGCCCCAAGTTCTTTTGCATTTTCTATATCCTTTATAATAATATCAAACTCTTCTTCAGAGTAAAAAAAGTTACCAGCCCTTGGTCTAACTAAAACAAAAATAGGAATAGGACTAATTTCTTTTGCCTTTTCAATAAAACCGTAGCTAGGTGTAAGCCCTCCTTCATTTAAACTACTGCAGAGCTCAATTCTGTCTGCGCCACCTTTTATTGCTTCTTTTAAAGAAAGAATGCTATCTACACAAACCTCTAATAATATACTTTCCAAAAATCGACTCTATTTATAAGCTTGTTTTAGCTACTTTTTTGAAATATCTTTTCAGCCATGAGCTTTCAGCGGTAATAAGCCATTCATTTTCAAATTTTTCTTTAGTATCTACTAAGTTATTGAAAGTAATAGTCTGAGGTTGTATTTTGCCTGTAATTACTGCTTGCTCTAACTCTTTAATATTTACAGTAAATATCTGATTGTCTTCCTCTAAAAATGGGATGTTCACTCTATCGAAAAAGTCAATGTCTATTGTATTTTCAATTTCTTTTAGTGCTGCTACAGAGCTATCGATTGAACAGCCAGAAGGTAAGTTAGTCGTTGTATCTACTGTTAATACTACAAATTTTTGATAGACTATTTTGAAAGATGCGGAAAGTCTGGCTCCGTGTGAATTCCAACGACTTATAAAATTTGTAAGTAAATCTTCAGTGATATTTAATTCTTTTTCATTTAGCGTTCTATTAGCCTGATAAATCCAAACTCTAGAAGAAGCTGGTAATTCTGAAAATAGCGTGTACATAATAATGTAATTATGGTTTTATGTGTAATGTAAGTTTGTTGTCAGTTAAATCTACAACTTATTACCAATAGCCACAAGTTCCGCTAAGTCTAAAACTTTTACATCTTGCTCTTTTTCCTTGTTTTTAATGCCATCGCTCATCATGGTCATGCAAAAGGGACAGGCAGCCGCTACAACTTTAGCACCAGTAGCCAATGCCTCTTCAGTTCGTTTTATATTTATTTCTTTATTTCCTTTTTCAGCATCTTTAAACATTTGTGCACCTCCTGCGCCACAACATAAACCGTTTTTCTTACAGTTTTTCATTTCGACTAAATCGGCATCTAGTGCTTCTAATACTTTTCTAGGTGCTTCATAAATATCATTGGCTCTTCCTAAATAGCACGAGTCGTGATAAGTAATTTTTTTCCCTTTAAATTCACCACCATCTTTGAGTTTGATTTTACCCTTATCAATCAGTTCTTGCAAAAAGGTAGAATGGTGAACTACTTCATAATTGCCACCAAGTGCTGGATACTCATTTTTAATTGTGTTGAAACAATGTGGACATGCCGTAACTATTTTCTTAACCTGGTATCCATTAAGGGTTTCAATATTTTGTACAGCTTGCATTTGAAACAAAAACTCATTTCCAGCTCTTTTGGCTGGATCACCAGTACATGATTCTTCTGGGCCTAATACGGCAAAAGAAGTATTGGTAGCATTTAAAATTTTAATAAATGCCATAGTTACTCTTTTATAGCGGTCATCAAAAGAACCAGCACAGCCTACCCAAAATAACACTTCAGGTTGTTGCCCATTGGCAGCCATTTCTGCCATGGTTGGTATATTTAAATTCGTATTTTCCATTTGTTATTTTTGAGTATTAAGATTTGTTCTTTATTTCTTCAGCCCATTTAAATCTATCTGTCGCTGGAAATGCCCAAGGTGCTTGATTATTTTCAATATTCGAAAACATCGCATTCCAAGAAGCTGGAGTATCAGATTCTTCCATGGCAATGTATCTTCTTTGTTGTAAAATAATATCAAGCGGGTTAATATGAATAGGACAAGCTTCTACACAAGCATTACAAGTGGTACATGCCATTAATTCTTCTTTACTAGTATAATCCTGATAAAGCCCCTTGCCATCATGTTTGTCTTTGCTATGTTGATCTTTGTAATTCCCAAGTTCTTCAGCACGATCTCTAACATCCATCATTATCTTTCTAGGAGAAAGCTTTTTGCCGGTTAAATTTGCAGGACATACAGAAGTACATCTTCCACATTCTGTACAACTGTATGCATCCAATATATTTTTCCAACTCAGGTCGGTAACATCCTTTGCTCCAAAAGTAGCTACTTCTTCATCTGCTTGGTTAGGATTTTCTGTTCCATTTTCCATACCTAGCATGATCTTTACTTCTGTAGTAACAGATTCCATATTTTTCATTAATCCTTTTGGTTCTAAATCTGAAAAATAGGTGGTAGGGAAAGCCAAAGCGATATGTAAATGTTTGGAGTATGTAACATAAACCGCAAATGCTAGAATGCCAGCAATGTGCATCCACCATGAAAAACGTTCTAAACCTAAAAGTAATCCGGTTGATAAATTTTCAAATATGGGTACAAATAAACCACTTATTAAAAAGGGACCTGTTGCAGGATAATGTGATGCAATATAAACACTTTCAGCTGCCCGGCTTTGCAAAACAACATCAGTCGCATTCATAGTATATAATGCTCCCATTAAAACAATTTCCCAAATCAAGATAATATTTGCATCGAGGGTAGGCCAACCTTTCATTTCTGGTTTTTGAAAGCGAGGAATGAATCCTGAGCCCCTTCTTATTAAAAAAACAATACAAGCTCCAACTACTGCTAGCGCAAGTAATTCAAAAAAACCAATTAATACGGGATATAGTGTACCAAATAAAGGAGCAAATAACCTGTGTTTTCCACTTATTCCATCAAGAATAATTTCTAACACTTCTAGGTTAATTACCAAAAAACCAACGTAAATAGAAAAGTGCATTAACCCAACAAAAGGACGGTCAAACATCTTTTTTTGTCCAAAAGCTAATAATAGCATTTTTTTTAACCTTTCGCTTGAGTTACCGCTTCTATCATCTTCTTTACCTAGTTTTATATTGCGGCTAATTGCATTCACTCTTTTTGCAATCATTAAGCCTGCACCTATTAGCAAACCTGCAAAACAGAGCTGCTGAAAAATGCTGATAAATATTTCCATACAAAGGGTTGGTTATTTATTGATTTGATTAAAAAGTCCCTTAAAAAAGTTATGCATGCATAATATTTCAAATATAAAAATTATGCATTATTCTAAAAATTGTTTTGTCCTTAATGTTGACTTATACATAAGTCCAGCCCAAAAATAAGCTTAATTATAATAGAGCACGATGTAATTTTTTTTCTACTACTATAAAAAATAATTAACCAAAATAGGCTTTTCTTCTAATATTAATAGGATTTAAGTACAATATAAGAGTTCGATTTAGATTAGTTACTATGTAATAACAAAGGTATTATTCTTCTATTGTAAATGTTTAATGGAATGAATTTTTAGCTTAAGTATATCAGTTTGAATATGTTAACATTATAGCTAATAATTTGAAGAGAACTACTACGAAACTGATATTCAGGTTTTTACCTGTATTCCTTTTAACACTAGCTACTCATATAGCATTGGGTCAGGGTGATTTTCAGGTTGCTGCCGGAAGTAACCCTACAGGTTGTGGACCTTTAACTGTGAGTTTTGAACCTATTCCAGATCCAGCAAAAACAATAGTTGCGGTGAACCCTTATATTTGGGATTTGGGGAACGGTTCCAATTCTATTCTAGACGAACCATCTGCCATTTATATCAATAATGGTACATATGATGTAAGTCTTATAATTAGCTACACCGATGGAACTTCAGAGACAATTACCAAAAATGACTTTATTACAGTATTTGCTGGACCTGTACCTAGCTTTTCTTCCAATATCAGGGGAGGTTGTTTACCATTAACAGTTGAGTTTTACAATTTAACTACTGTAGGTGATGCAGTAGTAGACCCTTCGAGGGTTGTTTGGGAATTAGGATCAGGTGGAGTAGGTTTCGGAGATACGGTAACTTATACTTTTACCACACCCGGAACAAAAAATATAAGTTTATTTGTAGAAGATGACAATGGCTGTAGAAATGCAGTAACTATTCCCAATTATATAACAGTAATAGACCAGTTAGATGCTGACTTTACACCAGGAGAACAAATTTCATGTGCCAATAACTATACTGTAACTTTTAATCAAAATACAACAACAACTGCTGCTGGTCCATTTTTGTATGAATGGGATTTTAATAGTGATGGTATAATCGATGATACAGGTGAAACACCTTCTCATACTTTTGCACTTACAGGAGATTCTAGTATTTATGATGTGACTTTAACAGTTACAGACATACCAAGTGGTTGTTCTGATGTTGAGGTTAAAACTGGATTAATAAGACTTTACGATTACCAACAAGATTTTACAGCGAGTCAAACAGAATCTTGTTCCCCAATGACGGTAATTTTTACCGATAACTCAAATATTTCTTTTCCTTTCCAAACCATTGAATGGGACTTTGATGGTGATGGTGTCTATGATGCTACAGGCAGTACAGCGATTCATACATATACTAACTTGGGAAATGCAACAGATGTATATAATGTATCGATGCGTGTAACTGGAGGTGATGGAACCTGTGGTGGAGTAATTACAAGGAACAATTTCATAACAGTTCATCCTGAAATTAGGGCAGATATTATAGCAGATAGAACCTTATTTTGTTCTCCTAGCTTTACAGTTGACTTCGGCGGATCTAACTCGAATAATGCTACAATTTATCGATGGGATTTTGATGGAAACGGAACAATAGATGCTACGGGTGTAGATCCACCACCCTTTACCTATACAGCACATGGTACTTATACCGCTAGACTTGAAGTTGAAAATGCATTAGGATGTACCAATGTAGAGACAATGGTAGTTAGATCAGAACCAATTAACCCATTGTTTACAGCAAATGCTTTAGAAGATTGTAGTAATTTAACTACTACTTTTACCAATCTCACTACTTCTTTAGTACCTATCACAAATTGGGATTGGTCCATCAGAGATCAAGGCGGAAATGTAGTAGCTAATTCGACGGCACAAAATCCGACAATTACTGTAAATGGTGCAGGTATTTATTCTGTAACTTTAACAGCTTCTAATGCGGAGTGTTCGAACTCAGTAACGCAAAATAATTTATTAAGAATTGGTGTACCACCCATTAATCTGGCTTTTACTCCTAGTCAAATAATTGTTTGTAATAATTTCCCAATAGATTTTACCAATAATTCTACATTGGATCCTACTAATACGTTTCCAGTTGAATTTATATGGGATTTTGACTATGATGGGGTTACCTTAGATGCTGATCAAATTACCAATAATCTTGGTACCGTTCCAACACATACTTATTTTAACAGACCACCTGGACCGGTAACAGTAGCATTAGGTTATCGTTCGAACGGTTGTGAATTCATATTACCTGGTCAAGTAGCTACTCAAGTTATTGATATTCAGGCACCTGTAGCACTTTTTAATGATGTTACTGATGCTTGTTTCCCCGATACTTTAAGATTGTTTAACCAATCTATAGGAGATGATGTAAGGACTTGGCGTATAACTGACCATCTTGGTAATTTGACAACTACTACAGATAATGATCCTGTACTAGTTTTTGTACCTGGTACCAATGTAGATGTTGAACTAGAAGTATTCAACAATGCTACCATGTGTACAGATATTGAACAAAGGGTAATAACGATGCCCCCTGCTTTACCATTTTTTAATACAACAGTAAGTGATACCGCTATTTGTGTAGATAATTCAATAACTTTTAACACGGGTATTAATGGTGCTGCTAATTATACTTGGTACATTGGCGATACAATTAGAAATGAAAGAAACCCTACGGTGCTTTTTACTACTCCAGGTGCTTATGATACAAGGCTAGAGGTAGACTTTGGGAATGGATGTATAAAAGATACTGTAATAACTGCTTTAATAGATATTCTCGGACCGGAAGTTAGAATACAGGCCAATACTCCTTTAGCAGGTTGTGCTCCTTTATTAGTGGAACTAGAAGATGTTTCAGTGTCGAATTCTGCTATTGTTAATAGAGCTTGGACAATTGGGACCGATACTATTTCAACAACTACTGATTTTTCTTATGTGTTTGATTCAGTACTTATTCCGCAAACACTTACTTATCCAGTAGTTTTAACCGTAGAGACTGCTGACGGATGTATTAGTTCCAGATTTGTTGAAGTAAATCCAACAGGACCTCAACCAGATTTCTTGATTGATTCTGTTCGTACTTGTGACGAAATTATTGTTGACTTCGAAGCTATTGAAGTAGACAGTACTGGTGTTGGACCTCTGACTTTCAATTGGTTTACAGATGCTCCAGGAGTTACATTAGGTTCTGGATTAAATGTATCAGACACTTTTCCAGATGGAACTTGGAACGTTTCTTTAGAAGTAATAGATGCCAATGCTTGTAGAGATACCATTACTAAATCTATAGATGTGTTATTTGGCCCACCCTTACAGGCTGACTTTTCTGCAGTTCCAACCACATTTGCTTGTCCACCTGCTGCTATCGCATTTTCAGATGAAACTGTGACAGCTCCTACAGTAAATGTAGTAAGTTGGTTATGGGATTTTGGAGATGGTACTTCTTCATCATTACCCAATCCTGGAAAAATATACAGTTCTCCAAGTGATTATGATGTAAGACTTACTGTAGTAGATAATATTGGATGTACAAGTACTATCTTAATTGATGATATTATAAAGGTAAAAGGACCAGACGGTACATTTATCATTGAAGACCAAATAGGTATTTTAGACCGTATAGGTTATGCACCTTTTCCAGTAGAATATTTAGGTACTTCTGATTCGGTAGCTAACCAATATTCTTGGGATACTGGTGATGGTACCATTATAGGTTATGCAGCGGTTGGTGATTCAACTGCTACTTATACCTATCCAAATCCAGGAACTTATACACCTAAAATGATATTGAGAGATCCTTTTGGTTGCGAATATGGTCCTCCTCCACAACAAACTGTTACTGTTTTACCTTGTCCTACTGTAGCGATTGCAAACCAAAATTTTTGTGAGTCGGATGGAGACCAAGTGATAAGTGCTTTTAATAATACACATAATATCACTTTAGGTACCATGCATTATCGCTGGTATTTAAATGGTTCTGCTGTACCTTTTGCTTCTGATGTAGATCAAGTTACATTAACAGCACCAGTGGGGCTGCTTACTGACCAAGTTGATAATTATACTGTAGAAATATGGGTAGAAGATGGACCAGATATTGTTTGTGCCAGTTCTGATAATTTTACAGTTACATACAGTCCTAATCCAACAGCAGCTTTTTCATTTGCAGGTGATCAAGTATGTTTAACCCCAGCAGGTGTTACCATAGCTTTCACCAATCTCTCTTCTATTACCGGAGGAGCTTCTTTAACAAGATTAGAATATGATTTTGATTATGATGGAACAAATTTTAATGTTGACGCAACAGTAAATAATCCAGTGCTTAATCAAGTAACGAATCATACTTATACAGCAGCAGGTAATTTTTTAGTGGCTATGCGGGTATTTTCAGATAATGGTTGCGATGATCAAGCGGAGACTCCTGTTCCTGTTGTTATTCATCCTTTACCTGAACCAGATTTCAATAGAAATGGAAGATGTGATGGTGATGCGATAACATTGAACGATAACAGTAATATACAATCAGGGACTATAGATTTTTATGAATGGGATCTTGATAATGATGGTGTTTTTGAGGAAAGTGGTGCAGCTTTATCAAGTCTTTCTCATACATTCCCTGGTCCAGGAAGATATCCTGTGACATTAAAATTGACGAGTGATCAAAACTGTGAGGAACAAACTACTGAGAATGTTGTCGTTCATCCTAGGCCAGTTGCTGATCTAACAGCTACGGCTATAACAAACGTATGTTTTGGAAATAACATCAATTTTGATGCAAGCCTTTCTACAATTACTGATAGAAATACTACTGCAAATGGATCAGATTTAGGATACAACACATCTATAAGAGAGTATAACTGGGATTTTGATAATGATGGCAACGTAGATCAAACTACAAATGGTCCAACTGTATCACATCTGTACCCTGCTCCTGGTACTTATACTGCAAGTGTTGAAGTAGAATCAAATAGGAATTGTCGTTCAACTACAACCATTGCTATTACAATTTATTCGATACCTACAGCTACTTTTGCTGTATCGAATACCTGCTTAGGTCAACCAATTACCTTCGATGCTGCTTCTGCAACAGCAGCATCCTTAGCAGATGGGGTAACTATTACTAATTATGAATGGGACTTGAACTATACAGGTACTTTCTCTGTAGATGCTTCTGGAAATCAAGGAACGGCAGAGTCTGTTCAAAATACTTACAACACACCTGGTAATTATACCATTGCATTGAGGGTCACTTCTTCTGATAACTGCCAAGCTTTTTATACTTCAGATATTTCTATTCCTTCTATAACACCAGATTATACATTTCTAAATGTTTGTGACGGAGCAACTATCAACTTTTATGATAATTCTACCGTTCCAGATACGCTAGCGATTGCAAGTTATGAATGGGATTTTAACAATGATGGTACTGTAGATAGGACTGGACCTCAACCAGAATTTCAATACAATATAGCAGACTATCCAGAATTAGCTGGCTTGACTGCCAATGATTCAGTGGTCATTTTGGAAGATGCAGTATTGACATTAGTAACCGCAGATGGTTGTAGGTATAGTATTGCAAAAGAAATTGTAGTAAAAGATGTTGTGATTCCAATCCCTGCTTTTAGTATTTCTGAAGTATGTGAAGGACTACCTACTACATTAAATGCTAACGCTTCAAGTGCAGGTGATACGGTATATACCATTACTGATTATGATTGGGATTTAGACAACGATGGTACTTTTGATTCTACAGGAGTCGTATTGAATCATATTTTTCCAGGACCTGGTACATATCCTGTAACATTAAGAATTATAACTGATATCGGATGTTCTATGACATTGACTCAAAATGTTGAGATTGATAGATATCCAAATGCAGATTTTAATTTTACAGTAGGAAATATTTGTAATGGAGATGTTGTCAACTTTACACAAAACTCTACCATTGGTGCTGGAAGTTCTTTGGTATCTCATGAGTGGGATTTTGATAATGATGGATTTTTTGAAACAAGTGGTACAAATGTCAACTATACATTTCCAGGTGCTGGATCTTTCATTGTAAATTACAGGACTACTACTGCGTTAGGTTGCGATAGAATTGAAAGTAAGACAGTAATTATTAATCCTAATCCTATACCTACATTTACAGCCAGCCAAGTATGTATAGGGAATGCAACAATATTTACCAATAATACTACAATTGAAAATGATGTAAATGGTATTAATATACCTGGAAATACAATTACGAGTTGGCTTTGGGATTTCGGTGATGGCAATACTTCAAATGCAGCAAATCCTGTTCATGTATTTGCAAATTCAGGAAATTATAATGTTACATTAACAGCAGAAACTGACAAGGGATGTTCGGTATCTTTCTCAAGAAATGTACGTGTGAACCCATTGCCGGTGGCAAGCTTCACGGCGACAGAGGTATGTTTGACCGAGCAGACGGACTTCACCGATGCCAGTATGATAGACCTGAGCGGATATGTAGCCACAGGAGGCGAGACGCATGATATCGTATCACGTACCTGGGACTTCGGGGACGGCAGTCCGGTATTGGGCGGCAACCAGACGGCACCAGGTTATACCTATGCCAATCCGGGCAACTATACGGTAACCCTTACAGTTGAGACGGACAATGGTTGTAGCGATGTTTTCCAGGGAACGGTCAGGGTGAACCC
>JGI12316J14372_10000238_pt1 | contig 123418 bp, 111 predicted proteins | sample MarCyaLeptolynsp_FD_14372 | JGI IMG/M metagenome (IMG submission 14372)
TTGCAATTATTATGGTTTTTTTGTTATGTGGAAATGTTGCAATGCAACAAATTTGCAATTATTATGGTTTTTTTGTTATGTGGAAATGTTGCAATGCAACATTTCTACAATTGTCATATTTTTCTGGATGTATCAAACTGTTCAAAATAATCGGCAATTCTTCTCAGGAAACTACCTCCTAAAAATCCATCTACAATGCGGTGGTCAAAGGACAGGGACAAATACATCATCTGGCGGATTTCTATGGTATCACCTTCGGGTTTTTCGATTACTTCAGCGCGTTTTTTGATGATACCTGTTGCCAAAATCGCAGCTTCCGGTTGATTGATAATGGGCGTTCCCATCAAACTTCCAAAGGTACCCACATTACTAATGGTGAATGTGCTTCCCTTGGTATCATCGGCTTTTAATTTATTGGTACGGGCTTTTTCTGCCAGTTCGTTGATTTCTTTGGCTAAAGACGGTAAATCTTTCTTGTCTGCATCCTTGACCACAGGCACAATCAGGTTTCCACTGGGCAATGCTGTAGCCATTCCAATGTTGATGTGTTCTTTCACAATGATATTATTTCCATCCACCGAAACATTGATCATCGGGAAGTCTTTAACTGCTTTCGCAACAGCTTCTACAAAAAGGGGCGTAAAGGTTAATTTCTCACCATGTTTTTTCTGAAAAACTTCCTTATGGGTATTGCGCCAGTTGACCATGTTTGTCATATCGGCTTCTACATAAGCGGTGACATGAGGCGAGGTGTGTTTGCTATACACCATATGGTCTGCTATCATTTGCCGCATTCGGTCCATTTCGACGATTTTTCCTTTGCCTTTGTCCAAATTTAATTGCGGAATGCTGTATCCTGCTTCTGCCACGGGCTGTGCAAATTGTGCCGGACGACCTTCCTCAATATATTTGAACACATCACTTTTCCGTAAACGACCATCTTTTCCGGTGGCGGGAATGCGTGCCAGTTCTTCAAAACTGATATGGTGTTGTTTTGCTATATTGAGAATTAAAGGCGAAATGAACATGTCTTTATTTACAAAGGTCTGAGCCGGAATTGCGTTTTTTGTTTTGCTTCGCACAGTCGCTTCGCTCGTGTCTGGTTTCTTGTTTCTCGTTTCACGTTTCTCAATTTTCACCTCTTGTTTCTCTACTCTCTCTTCTTTTTTCTGGGATTTTGAGTGCCCTTCGGAAGTTTGAAGTATCGCAATCACCTCTCCGATTTTCACCACATCCTTAGCGTTATATTTTATTTCAAGCATAGTACCAGAAAAAGGTGCTGGCACTTCGTTATCTACTTTATCAGTTCCTACCTCAACGATGATATCACCTTCCTCAAACGATTCGCCGGGTTGGACGAGCCAATTGATGATGGTGCCTTCTGTAATGCTTTCTCCCATTCTGGGAAGTTTAAACGGAACTTCCGTGGAGGAGGAAGTCTTGTCTTTGTTACTCATAGTATTTTTAAATTTGAGAATTTAATTCTCTCATTAGTTCTCAGTTATTCTTAGCGGGAGTTGCAAGAAAAGGGTTTCACCTCCTTGCGCTTTATAGCTTCAGTTGACGAAGCAGCAAAGGCGCAAAGGTTTTTCGCAAAGATACACAAAGGTTTTAGGTTACTCTTTTTTCTCTTTTCTAAATTCTTCCAACGTCTTATAAAAATCCTCCTGCTTGGGACGATTTGCGGGTATCTCACGCAACGGCTCCACCTCTCTCAAACTCTCGTGACAATCGGCAGGGAGTTGTTGATACAATCGTGTTCCGGCGGTTTTCCAGGCAATCATTTCATCACTGACTTCTTTAATCACTTTCGCCGGATTGCCCACTACCAAACTACGCCTGGGAATCACCGTTTCAGCCTTTATAAAAGACATGGCGCCAATAATTGATTCATCACCAATCTCCGCATCGTCCATAATCACAGTATTCATTCCCACCAAAACATTCCTTCCAATATTAGCACCGTGAATGATGGCTCCGTGACCAATATGTGCGCTTTCACGTAATACAATCGATTTTCCGGGAAACATATGCACGGTACAGTTTTCCTGCACATTCACACCGTCTTCCAAAATAATCTCACCCCAATCCCCACGGATAGCCGCTCCGGGACCTATGTAGCAATTCTTTCCGATAATCACGTTGCCGGTAACCGCCGCTAAAGGGTGCACAAAACTACTTTCGTGGATAACCGGTATATGTCCTTTGAATGAGTAGATCATTTCTCTAATAGTACGATTATTTCTTCAATGGAAATTTGAAGTGAAACTATGTCTGAACTTATTATTTGCCATACTTCATCAGCATCCCCGCCAAAATAATTATGTGCAACAATATTTCTGAAGGATTTTATTTTATTCCATTCAACATCAGGAAATTGATTTTTTAAATCCGAAGAAAGTTTTGATACAGATTCTCCTATAACGATAAAATTCATTAGAACTGCATCAAACGCTTTTTGATCTTGATAAAATTCTTCGGCGTTGTGAATACCAGTTGTAAAATCAATAATTTTATTACAAGAGTCCTGAATTGCTAAAATATTTGGTAAATTCTTTTCAGACATAGATAGCTTCTTTTAAAATCTGTCTTTTAAAATAAGGCTTTAAATATGTTTCACTTGCTATATCAACCGAACGGTTAAATTTTTCAAAAATGAGATCGCGTAATAATTGTTTTTTTTCAAAAATATTGGGAGTTCCTTTTTTAAACTCAACAATGAGGTCAATATCACTCTCTGGTGTTTCATTTTCAGTTGCAAAAGAACCAAATATTCCTATTTTATTTAAATTGAAGGTTTGGTTTAAGTAAGGTTTTTGTTCTTTTAAAAATGCTAATATTTTATCTTTGGTGGCCGCTTCCATACTATTTATTTTGAAGTATAAATTTAACTATTTCTACTGAAATTTAAACCATGAAGCTGGAGAAAACCAAAATTTATCCAAATCGCTTCAATGTTTCTTTCGTAAACGCACTCAAAACTAATCTCCCGCTAATCTTAGCGCGTTCTTTCAGCAGTTCGTCCCAGTTTTCAGTGCCGGTCCAGAATACTTTTTTCATTTCTTTCATGGCTTCAGGGTTGTATGCGCATAAATTTTCTGCGAACACTTTTATTGCGTCATCCAATGCCGGAATATCTTCAAAAACCTGCATATATAGTCCTTTGCTTCTTGCCCATTCAGCATCATAAAAACTGTTGGCATCAATGGCAATTTGCGAAAAACCACTCAGACCGAGTTTGCGCTCCACCGCAGGACCCACTACAAACGGACCGATGCCCACGTTGAGTTCACTGAGTTTAATGGACGCATATTTGGTTGCCAGGCAATAATCAACCGCAGAAGCGAGACCAACGCCGCCACCCACTGTTTTCCCCTGAATGCGTCCAATAATAAATTTTGGGCATTTACGCATTGCATTAATCACATTGGCAAAGCCACTAAAAAAGATTTCACCGGTTTTTTCATCGTTGATGGAAATGAGCTCGGTAAAGCTTGCTCCTGCACAGAAAGTGCGGTCACCACCGCTTTGCAGGATGATGACTTTTATTTCATCGTTTTTTCCTGCTTTTGTAATAGTGTCAGCCAATTGTGCAAGCAGATCCCCCGGCAAGCTGTTGTGTGCCGGATGGAAGAACTCGATGGTTGCTATTTGGCTATTTATTGTTTGTTTTACGTAGGGTTGTTCTGTTGTCATAATTTTCTTTACTAGTCAATCCGCACTTGTTGCAGATTCGTTTAATCGTTTTTCTTTTCGTACTTAGAAAGATCCCACCCGTCACTTAAATCAATCCAATCAGGATTCATTTCCGTTATCAGGTTAGTCTTCCACTCTCTTTTCCACTTTTTAATAGTTTTTTCTCTACTAATTGCAATTCTAACATCTTTATGTTCTTCAAAATAAACCAACTTCTTAATGTTATATTTTCCAACATGTGTTTTAAACGTGCTGTTTTTATGTTCATACATTCTTCTCTCAATATTATTTGTCACTCCCACATAAAAAATATGATTTTGGTCGTGTGTGAGGATGTATGTGTAATACCTTTTGGGCATTGGTCATATTGATGATGTTTTGAACTAATATTTAAGCGAATGCGCAATAAATGCGCATTGACAATTTGGTTTGCTTAGAGCAAACCAAATTGTTCAAAATGATGATTCAAATGTTTCCGCTCCAGCAAATACCATTCATACCTGTTCAAATATCCAAAGACTGCATTTTTATTAAGTGCATCAGGGTTTTCTTTAAAAAACTCCAGATATTCTTCACGGGCTTCCAACATTTTTTGTTTGGCGGTTTCCAAATCGGGATGCTGCAAGGGTTCCAGTTTGCCTTTTTGCATTAATGGCATTTGAAAATCCCGCGGCATGGGTTTATAATTCCAAAGGGTTTCCTGGGTTTTTTCCAGATATTCCTCGGGCGTGGCGATGTCAAAATTTTGCATTTCGCCAGAGGCAATCCGGTAACTGAATTCCAAATGTTCCACCATATGCTGTGGCGTCATCGTGCCCCATTTCGGCTTGACCGATTCTGATAATTTGCTCAGATAAAACGGGATACTTTCTGAAGTCATTTCGACGAAAGTCGTTTGCTTTTTCTGCACCATCGTCAAAATCGTGGCAAAAGCGACCATTTCATCTTCGGTATCAAAAACTTCCACATACCATTTCACGATGCCTGAAGGGTGTTCTTTTCCTTTGGGGTCGCGATCCACTTTTTGTTTGCACGTAAGGCGCACATAAATGGTGTCGTTGTGATACAAGGGGCGCAAAAACCGAATGTCCTCCAAACCGTAATTGGCTGCTACCGGACCTTTATTGGGATAAACAAACAAGCCTGCTGCCGCCGAAATGATAAAATAACCGTGGGCGGTGCGTTGTTCAAAAATACTTCCATCGAGGGATGTGATGTCTGTGTGGGCATAAAAATGATCCCAGGTGAGGTTGGCAAAGTTGACGATGTCACCATCAGTTAATGTGCGTTTATGGGTTTTGAGTGACATTCCGGGTTGGATGTCTTCCCAGTGGTAAGTAAAAGGATGCTTTTCAGCTTCTTTATAATCAGATTTGGGTTGGTAAATTCCGGTTATTTCGGTCAAGGTTGTTGGCGAACCCTGAATGGCGGTGCGTTGCATATAATGTTTGATACCACGCATTCCGCCCATTTCTTCGCCTCCTCCGGCGCGACCGGGACCACCATGAACCAGCAATGGTAATGGCGAACCGTGACCGGTGCTTTGCTTGGCGCTTTCGCGATTGATTGAAAGGATTCTTCCGTGGTGGGAAGCGGCGCCTATTGTAAATTCCTTGGCAATGGCGTTATCATTTGTGAAAACCGAACTCACCAATGAGCCTTTACCCAATTTGGAAATTTTGATTGCTTCTTCTATCGTGTTGTAAGGCATCAGTGTACTCACAGGGCCAAAAGCTTCAGTCACGTGTGCAGCTTCGTTTTGTAACGGATTGTCTTCGCGTAATAAAATAGGCCGAAGAAAAGATCCTTTTTTTGCATCGGCACCAACGGCTTCAAAATCATCAAAGCTGCCATAGACAATTTGAGCAGTTTCAGCGATTTTCTGTACCTGACTTTTTACTGATTCGCGCTGAGCGTGACTTACCAAAGCACCCATGCGCACTTCTTTTAAACGCGGATCGCCAACGGTGACTTTATCGAGTGCTTTACCAAGGGCGATTTGAACGTCTTCCATATACTTTTCAGGAACAAGAATACGACGGATTGCGGTACATTTTTGTCCGCATTTCACGGTCATTTCGTTGCGCACTTCCTTGATAAACAAATCAAATTCGGGTGTACCGGGAGCGGCGTCTTCGCCCAGCACAGAAGCGTTCAAAGAATCTGCTTCCATGGTGAACGGTACCGATTCTTCAATAAGTTGTGGGTGTGCTTTCAGCATTCTACCCACTTTAGCCGAACCTGTAAAGGTCACGACATCCTGAGACTGCACAGTGTCAAGTATATTTTTTGCCGTTCCGGAAATGAGTTGCAGGCTGCCTTCGGGTAAAATTCCCGAAGCGATGATTTCTTTGACTACGGCTTCGGTAAGGTAAGCAGTTTGTGGTGCCGGTAAAACTACGGCAGGCATTCCTGCCATCCAGTTGACGGCACATTTTTCAAGCATTCCCCAAACGGGGAAATTAAAGGCATTTATATGTACCGCAACACCTTCTTTGGGCACCATAATATGATGGGCCATAAATCTTCCGCCACGGGATAAATCGATGGGTTCGCCTTCCACGTGATAGGACTGATTGGGAAATAATTTTCGAAGGGAGGCATTTGCAAACAGGTTTCCAAATCCGCCTTCAATGTCTATCCAGCTGTCGATTTTGGTAGCACCGGTACGGTAACTGATTTCGTAAAACTGCACTTTCTTTTTGGTTAAATAAAGTGCCAGTTTTTTAATCATATTACCCCGCTCCTGAAAGGTCATTTTGCGCAGGGTGTCGCCTTTTTCGCGACCGTATTGCAGGATGGATGGAACGTCAAGCCCTTCTGTGGTGACGCTTGTAAAAACTTCACCGGTTACTGAGTCTTGTATTGGGGTTCCTTCGCCTTTGCCTTCGGTCCAGTTGCCGAGTATGTAGTGTTGTATTTTCATAGTCCTCACCCCCAGCCCCTCTCCACGCTTCGACCTCGCTCAGCAACCGGAGAGGGGAGTTTTTGGGATATTTTTATTTAATATTAATATTTCAAAATTTTATCTAAACTCTTTTTCAAAACCTCAATTTCAGAACGCTCTATATTTCCTACTTTGTTTTTTAATCTTGTTTTATCAATTGCTCTAATGTGAATTGGCAATGCTTCAGAAGTTTTTTTTAATCCATTCTTTAATGTTGGCTTTAGAATCAAATTGTCTTGATAGTGCTTTAGTTGAGTGGTTAAAGGAACGACAATAACCGTCTTGGTTATTTTATTGATTCCTGTACCCGATAAAATAATTGCCGGACGCCTACCACTTTGTTGACTACCTAAAGTGGGGTCTAAAAAAATTTCATAAATATCGCCTTGATTCATTCTTTTTCAAGTTCTTCAAGCATTTGAAACCAATCTTCAATTCCTTCTTCAGCGAGTAGTAAATGCTCAGGGTCATCTGCCATATTTTTATAACTATTTAAAAAAGAAGCTTTGTCAAGTTTTTCTAAATAATATTCTAAAGCCTTTTGAATTAATTTATTCTTTGGAATTTTTAATTCAGTCGCTGTTTTTGCAAGCTTATCCAGCAGTTCTTGTGGTAGTGAAGATGTGAATGTTGCCATTTTATATTTATTTTTTGTAAATATAATTATTATTTATAAATTATAAGTGTCAGGATTAAATTTTTGTTTCCCGTTTGAAAAAATCACCTTTTGACTGACGAGATTAGCTACGCTGAATCTTGGATTTCCCGCCTACGCGGAAGTATTTTTAATCACCGAAGCATACCCTTGTCCCACACCAATACATCCCGAAACAAGTTCGGGACTTCGCTGCGCCCAGCATAACATCAAACTCTCTCAATGATTGCAGCATATCCCTGCCCTACACCAATACACATTGTAACGAGCGCATATTTCTTTCCTGTTAAAGATAACTCTAAAGCGGCGGAATAACAAAGGCGAGCTCCGGTGACTCCCAGTGGGTGACCGATGGCAATGGCACCTCCGTTAGGGTTGATTCTCTGGTCGTCATCTGCCAGTCCCCATTCGCGGATGCACGCTAACGATTGTGCGGCAAAAGCTTCGTTGAGTTCGATGATGTCCATGTCAGCCATCGTCAATCCGGCTTTTGCGAGGGCTTTGTTGGAAGCTTCCACAGGGCCAATCCCCATAATTCTGGGTTCTACTCCCACTACTGCTGAGCTTACAATTTTTGCTATAGGTTCTAAATTGTATTTTTTAACCGCAGTTTCAGAAGCGATGATGGTTGCAGCTGCACCATCATTTAAACCGGATGAATTTCCGGCGGTAACACTGCCGTCTTTTTTAAAGGCTCCCCTTAATTTGGCAAGCACTTCTTTTGAAGTCGATGGTTTGATAAATTCGTCTTCCGAAAATTGAATCGGGTCTTTCTTTCTTTGCGGAATTTCTACGGTAACAATTTCTTTTGCAAGTCTTCCGTTTTGTTGCGCTTTGGTGGCTTTCATTTGGGAGTTGTATGCAAATGCATCCTGGTCTTCGCGCGAAATAAGGTATTTCTCTACCAGGTTTTCTGCAGTGACACCCATCCCATCTGTGCCGTACATTTCGTGCATTTTTGGGTTGACAAAACGCCACCCAAAACTGGAGTCATACATTTTGGCATCGGTTCCAAAAGCGGTTGAAGGCTTGGCCACCACGTAGGGCCCGCGGGTCATGTGCTCCACGCCGCCTGCGATAAACAAGTCGCCATCTCCGGCTTTAATAGCACGGTTTGCGTGAATGATGGCTGAAAGACCACTGCTGCACAGACGATTTACAGTTTCCCCGGGAACGCTGTAAGGCAAGCCTGCCAGCAGGGAAGCCATTCGGGCCACATTGCGGTTGTCTTCACCGGCCTGATTGGCACAGCCTAGAATGACGTCGTCATAAGCTTCTTTTGGGATGTTTGGATTTCTTTTTACGATTTCGGCGATGACAAGGGCTGCCAAATCATCGGTGCGAACCGGTGAAAGGGTGCCTTGATAACTGCCAATGGGTGTGCGGATGCCATCTATAATAAATGCATTTTTCATAATTTATAAGGTACAAAAATTAAATGTTTTTATTTCTTTTTTATGACTTTTGCGTAGATAAACAGCAATAAAATGGCTCCTGCTATTGAAACTATCCAGTTCATGGGGCTCCAAAAACTTCCGCTAACAGTAATGTCAAGTAAGCCGGCAATCCATCTTCCAAGAAGTGAACCTGCAATCCCTAAAAGTATGGTAATGATCCAGCCTCCGGGGTCTTTTCCCGGGTGAAGTAACTTTGCAATAACTCCTGCAATAAGTCCGAAAATAATGTAGGCTATCCAACTCATAATTTGATTGTTTTAAATTTTTCTAAAATTACTATTTAAAGAGGAATATTAAAATATAATTAGTGTTTTTTAACGCTTGAATTAAGGTCACTAGCCCTGATGGTTACGGAAAGCCCGGAGAGTGGCGAGCTTATTTTTGCCGGCGGGATAAAAGCGACAGTAGAAGCTCTTTATCGTGCCCTGCAAAAATGGCTTGGCACTTGAGGACTTGCAGTGAACAGCAGGTTCCCGGCTACTGATTGTTTTAATTGAGTAGTGCTGAGAAGGTGTCGTGTTGACTAAAATCTCCCGTTCTTAGTCCTTTTAAAAACCATTCTTTGCGTTGGGCTGAGGTACCGTGTGTAAAGCTTTCGGGTTGTACTTGACCTCTTACTCGTTTTTGAATAGCATCATCGCCAACGGCTTGTGCGGCACTTATGGCTACTTCAATATCATTTTCGGTGAGGTAGCCTTGAACATAGTGTGCCCAAAGACCTGCATAGAAATCGGCTTGCAGTTCTAGGGCTACTGAGAGTCTGTTGGCTTCTGCTTTGCTCATTTGGCTTTGGAGTTGACGCACTTTTTGAGAGGTTCCAAGGAGTGTTTGCACGTGGTGACCTATCTCGTGTGCAGTTACATAGGCAATGGCAAAATCGCCTCTTTTTGCACCAAAACGGGTATGAAGCTCATTGAAAAAAACCAGATCCATATAAGCGTTTTGGTCTGCGGGGCAGTAAAAAGGGCCTACTGCCGAAGTGGCGTTTCCACAGGCTGAGGCAACTTGGTCGTTGAACAAAATAAGTTTAGGTTCTTTGTATGTCCCCAGGTTGTTTTCTCTAAAAATATGATGCCAGGCATCTTCTGTGTCAGCAAGTATGGTGGCTACAAAATCACCTATTTTGACTTCTTCAGGGGTGAGCTCCCGGTTTTGCACTTGTTGGGTGGTTTGTTGTTGCCGGGTAACTTGCTCCAATATGGGAGCTATGGTTTGTCCGGTTTCACCTCCAAAGAGTTGGAGTAAAATGACTACAATTGCTATAAGCCCACCACCGGCTACTGCTTTGCCTTTGTTGCTCATACCGCGGCGATCCTCTAGGTTACCGCTTTTTCTTCTGCCTTCCCATTTCATGATTTTTCACAGATTTAATGATTTATACTGATTAACTGATATGTTTTTTACCAGTCTTTAGAAGTTCGGTAAACGACACCTTTAAACAAAGCTACTACTTTTTCACCTTTTTTTACCTCGATGATATGAAAACCGAGTTTGTTACGGGTTTCGTCTATGATGGATTCGGCTGTGATGTAATCGTTTTCTTCAAGCGCTTCAATGTGGTTGATGGAGGTTTCTATGGATACGGCATATTTTCCATAGGTGTTTGCTGAAAAACCAAAGGCCGTGTCTGCCAATGAATAGGTGATGCCGCCATGCGCTTTTTTCATGGAGTTTAGCATTTCTTTTCTAACTGTCATTCCCAGCTTGCATCTCCCTATTTCACATTCGAGAATCTCGATGCCCAACCATTGGCTGAAGGGGTCGAGGGATAGCATTTTTTTGGGTATTAGGTTGGAGGCAGGAGGTGGGAGGTTTTTTTTCATTTTCTATTTCATTTTATCATTTATTCTCTGATAAATCTTCTTTCTAAGAGTCGTAATCATTTTAGTCAATTCTGTCAATAATCTTCGATTCTCTTCAAATTCCACAAAGGTTATATATTTTCGCAAGTTTGCCTTAGTATTACACGAAACACATTCATTAGCACTAAATCAAGCTATTCCTAAATATTTATGGAATTGAGCATCTGAACCTGAAGATCCTTCAGCGATATTTAATGCAATTGAATCAGCTGCTCTTCCAAATTGAGATGTCAACTTATACAACTCATGTTTGGGAAATTTTACTAGTAGTTTATCAACTACTTCCCCAAACTCCATTGCTTTTTGATACACAAGCAAATCCTCAAAATTAAAATGATACGCAGATTTTTCGATAATATTAAATTTTTATAAACATAGCTAATAAAATATAAATCAATTATATAGGCTGCTATGAAAGCCTACTTCCTCCTACCTAAAACCTACTACCTTTCTGTTTCATTCTTCGCAACAACGGACTGCAGCGATACCTGTCTTCGTGGTATACATCATAAAGTGCATCTATTTTTTCTACACACCAATCGATGCTTTTTTCGTTTGCCCAAGCGAGTAGTCCTTTGGGGTAATTGACTCCCTTGGTCATTGCAAGGTCGATATCTTTCGCGGAAGCTATGTTTAAAAACAAGGCATCAGCGGCTTCGTTGATGAGCATTACTAAAATTCTTTCGAAAATTTCTTGTCCTAATTTCTTGTCTTTATTTGGTTCAGGATTGGTAGCATTTTCAGCATAATTGTAATAGCCCCTGCCTGATTTTCTTCCTAGATACCCTGCTTCTGCAAAGCGCTTTTGGGTAAACGCAGGTTTGTATCTGGGGTCGAAATAGAAGGCTGTGAAAACGGTTTCTGTAACCGTATAATTGACATCGTTTCCTATGAAATCCATCAGTTCAAACGGTCCCATTCTGAAGCCTCCCAATTCTTTCATCGCCCAGTCTATGGTGGCAAATCCTGTCTCGCCGGCAGGCAGGTCGGCGATTCCTTCTTCATAAATGCGGAGGGCTTCGCCATAAAAAGGCCGCGCTACTCGGTTAACGATAAACCCTGGCGTGTCTTTGGCCAACACACCAATTTTTTCCCAATCCTTAATAATTTGTACCACTTTATTTTTCACTTCTTCGGAAGTTTGAATCGCAGGGATGATTTCTACCAAAGGCATTAATGGTGCGGGATTGAAAAAGTGGATTCCGATGAATCGTTCCGGTTTTTTTAGGGATGCAGCAAGTGAAGCGATGGAAAGTGACGAGGTGTTTGAGGCGATGATGGCATCCTGAGATTGGTAAGTTTCCAGCTCGGCAAACACTTTTTGTTTGATTTCGGCATTTTCAACGATGGCTTCGATGGTTAAATCGGCATCGGAAAGTTCTTTTAAAGAGCCCACATAACTGATGCTGTTTTCGATGCGTGATTTTTCTGATTCATCAATTTTTCCTTTTTCTACCAGGCGGCTCATGACTTTCGCCAAAGCGGTTTTACTTTTATCCAAAGCTGCCTGATTGGTGTCATATAATTTTACTGAACAACCTGCAGTTGCAGCGACTTGCGCGATGCCGCTGCCCATGGTTCCTGATCCTATTATTGCTACTTTCATTGTAAGCCCCCTCTAGCTCCCCCGAAGGGGGAGAACTCATACTGCTGGAGGTCAGCAGGGTTTTAATTATTAATTATGGCTCAATAAATTATACCTTTATTTATAGACCTAAATTGGAGGCGTAGTATACTACGCCTTTACTTATATGTCTTTACTTATCGGTAAAGTTGGGTTTTCTTTTTTCCATGAATGCGTTTACGCCTTCACTGTAATCTTCGGTTTGGGCGGCTTCTATCTGGTATTTTGATTCCAGAGCCAGTTGGTCTTCCAGATTGTTTTGCATGGATGCGTTCAGTGCTTTTTTGGTCAATGCAAGGCCGTGGGTGGGCATTTGGGAGAGGGTTACTGCTATTTCTTCAGCTTCCTCCATAAAGGTTTCTGCTGAAAATACTTTGTAAATCATTCCCAGTTTTTCTGCTTCTTCCGCCGAAACTTTATCCCCCAGCATCATCAACGCCGAAGCTTTCTGAAAACCAATTAATCGTGGTAAAAAGAACGTCCCAGCGCTATCAGGAATCAACCCAATTTTACTAAACGCCTGAATAAAACTGGCGTGACCTGAAGCCACCACCACATCACATGCAAGGGCAATATTGGCGCCGGCTCCTGCTGCAACACCGTTTACTGCAGCGACAACGGGCTTTTCAATAGTTCGGATTCTTGTGATGATAGGGTTGTAATGTTCATCCAAAATGGCTTTAAACCCGGGGTTCAACTCGGGACTTGTTACTTCTTTTAGGTCTTGCCCCGCACAAAATGCTTTGCCGTTTCCTGTGAGGAGGATGGCGCGCACTTCTTGGTTAGAAGCACAATCATCCAGCGCTTTTTGCAATGCCAGTGCCATCTCGCGGTTGAAGCTGTTAAAAACTTCGGGGCGGTTTAGGGTGATGATGGCGAGGTTGTTTTTTATTTGGGTGGTTATTGAGTTCATAAATTATATTATTTGAAATACGAGATCCCCGCATACGCGAGGATTTACTTTAAACATTTAAAATAATCAAAAGGCTCCAGACAATCATTGCATTTAAATTGTGCTTTACAAGCTGTGGAGCCAAACTGACTTACCAATTCGGTATTCTTTGAACCGCATTGCGGGCATTTTACCAGTTTTTTATTTCCCAAAAGGGCTTCTTTGTCGGCCGTGGCGTCTAGTGGTGCTGCGATTCCGTATTTTTCCAATGCAGCTCTGCCTTCTTGGGTAATCATATCGGTGCTCCAGGCGGGTGAAAGGACGAGTTTTACTTTGGCTTTCATTCCCGCTTTCGCGAAAGCGGTTACTATATCATCACCAATCACATCCATCGCAGGACAACCACTGTATGTGGGGGTAATCTTCACCTGAACAGAACCGTCTTCCATCATTTCAGCGTCACGCACCACACCCAGGTCAATTATCGTCAAAACCGGAATCTCAGGGTCGGGAACGGTTTCGAGGATTTTAAGGAGGGATGGGTTGATATGTGCTAAGGATTCTGTCAAAATAATATATGATTAACGATTTTTGATTTTTTGACTTGAAGTTTTAATGCTTACAACAAAAATTGAAACCAATTCATCGTTTTCTTGTAATAATAAATCGAGTTTGTCAAGGTCTTTAACCAATTTAGCTCCTTTTTGGATTTTCATATTTATTAATGATTCTCGAAATTCTTTTAAACAGACTCTCATTTTATGAATAAAATCCCTATTTGACTCTGCACTTCTTGCCTCACCATAATTTAAAGCTGCTGAAGTTGACGAACGAATCAATTGATTCGCCAAATGTTGAGCAGCATAATTGTTTTCGGTGTTTTTTGTCAATAAAATAACATCTATTGCAAATTGTATTAATCGTTCTTCAAGAAGTTGAGCGTTCATGTCTAATATATTTTATTCTAAAATCCAGCCTGCGGAAGGCAGGCGTTAATCCAATAATCATAAATCGCTAATCTTCTATCCCTTACCATTTCATTCCTGGATAGGTGCGTTGCATGAATTGTAAGTCTGCTAAAATATAGCCCATATGCTCGGTATGCACGCCGTGTTTTCCACCTTTGTGGAAGTATTTACTTTCCGGGATTTCGAGCGTTGCTTCTTTGAGTAATTCTGTTACTTCTGCATAATATTTTTCTTTTAATTTGGAAACATCGACACCAATTCCGGCTTCTGCGGCTTGTTTGTCTGCTTCGGTCATTTCGAACAGTTCGTTGGTGTAAGGCCAAAGGTCATTGACGGCTTTCTGAATGCGATCGTGGCTTTCATCAGTACCATCACCTAGTCGTTTTAGCCAGTCGCCTGAAAAACGTTTGTGATAGCTCACTTCCTTTATGCCTTTTTTGGCTATGGCCGAAAGGGTTTCATCCTTACTGTGTTGCAATTCCTGCATAAGGAGTAAATGAAAGACATCAAAGAAATATTGACGGGTGATAACATAGCCAAAATCTGTGTTGGGTTGTTCAACTAGTAACACGTTTTTGTATTCGTGTTCCAAACGCAAAAAAGCGATGTCGTCTTCGGTGGGGGTTGCTGAGCATTTCGACAAGCTGAATGTATCACCTGTCGAAGCATCGCCAGAAAGTTGGGCGATGTATTGGTAGTAACTACGCACTTGGCCCAGCAAATCCAGTGACATATTGGTGATGGCAATATCGGTTTCCAGACTGGGTCCGTGACCGCAGAGTTCGCCGAGGCGTTGGCCGAGGATCAGGGAGTTGTCGGCGATGCCGAGTATATAAGGAATTCTCCCCCCTGCCTGTCCGGCAGGCAGGCAGGCCCCCTCCGAAGGAGGGGGAGTTGGATTGACAGTATTGTTTGTTTGTGTATTCAAACTCATAATTTTATAAATTTAAAAATCTGTTCCCTCCCCGCCATTGGCGGGAGGGTTAGGGTGGGGATTTACATATGTTTCAAATCATCCGGCAACTCATAAAAAGTGGGATGACGGTACACTTTGTCTGCGGCGGGTTCAAAGAATTCGCCGTTTTCTTCGGGGTTGGAGGCCGTAATGTGTTTGGATTCTACCACCCAAATGCTTACGCCTTCATTGCGGCGGGTATAGACATCGCGGGCGTTTTCCAGTGCCATTTCGGCATCGGCGGCGTGGAGACTACCGAAGTGGCGGTGCTCCAATCCGTTTTTGCTTCTTACGAAGATTTCCCAGAGGGGCCAGTTTTTCCTTCCCCCAGAGTCCCCTCCCCGGCCCTCCCCTAAGGGGAGGGTGTTTGCTTCCTTATCTTTTGACATAAGTTCTTATTTTTCTATTTAGTTAAGCATTCTGTATCGGCGTAAAATCTTACGCCGTTACTTTTGTGACGTAAATTAAGTCGCTACGATGCTTTTGATACTTTCTTATTTTCTTGTTTTTCGGCGTAAGCCATAGCGGCGTCGCGAACCCACTTGCCATTATTCCAGGCGTTGACTCTGGCTGAAAGGCGTTCTTTGTTGCAGGGCCCGTGGCCTTTTACCACTTGCCAAAACTCATCCCAATCGATGGGACCAAAATCGTAATGACCTGTTTCTTCGTTCCATTTTAAATCGGGATCAGGAATGGTTAGTCCCAGAATATCTGCTTGTGGAACAGTCTGGTCGATGAATTGCTGCCGGAGTTCGTCGTTGGTTTTTCGCTTTAGCTTCCATTTCATAGATTGTGCAGTGTGCACAGATTCGTCGTCTGTGGGCCCAAGCATCATTAATGATGGCCACCACCAGCGGTTTAAGGCGTCTTGTGCCATGGCTTTTTGCTCGGGCGTGCCATTGCAAAGGGTGAGCATAATTTCGTAACCCTGGCGTTGATGGAAACTTTCTTCCTTGCACACACGTACCATCGCACGGGCGTAAGGCCCGAAAGAAGTGTTACACAACGGCACTTGATTGATGATGGCGGCACCGTCAACCAACCAGCCAATGGCCCCCATATCTGCCCAGGTCAATGTGGGATAATTAAAGATGCTGGAGTATTTTGCTTTTCCAGTGTGGAGTTGCTCGTAGAGTTCGTCTCTAGAAATGCCTAAAGTTTCACAGGCGCTGTAAAGGTACAAACCGTGACCGGCTTCATCCTGAACTTTGGCAAGTAATGCCACTTTTCTTCGTAAAGATGGGGCTCGTGTAATCCAATTGCCTTCGGGAAGCATCCCCACAATTTCTGAGTGTGCGTGCTGAGAGATTTGCCTGATGTGAGTTTGACGGTACTTTTCGGGCATCCAGTCTTTGGGTTCGATTTTTTCGTCGCGTGCTATTTTTGCTTCGAAAATTTGTTCCAGGTTTTTTATTTCTTTTTCGCTCATAGTCTTCCTCCCCCTAGCCCCCTCCTAAGGAGGGGGGATTGTTGTGGGTGTTTTTTTAATTAAACATTATTTTCTTTTATTTTTTATCCTCGCCCAATCCCTCTGTCTGGGAGAGGAGCTTTTGGGATTTATTTTGGTTTATACTTTATTTATATTCATCATTTGATTGATCCCATTGCACTTCACAGCTTTATGCGGCGAAGTGAGATTTCCGCCTTTGCGGAAATTTGTTACACGTCAAAATCCAATACCACGGCATCAGACGTTGGAACTGCCTGGCAGCTTAGTATCAGGTTTTGGGCAACTTCTTTTTCATCCAGGGCATAGTTGACTTTCATGGCAACGGTACCTTCTTTGATTTCGCATTTGCAGGTGCTGCATACACCGCCTTTGCAGGCGAAAGGTAAATCGGCTCCGGCGGCGAGGGCTCCGTCAAGGAGGTTATCATAGTCCTCGCTCATGGTGAAATGAAACTCTTTACCGCCATCAATAATGGTGACTTGTGTGCCTTCCACTTTGCTTTCCAATGCTTTTTGGGCGCGTTCCTTGTCGGCTTCAGTGAGGCCGGACACAAAGAGTTCGTAATGGATGTTCTCTTTGGGCAAGCCTGCTTTTTGCAGTTCGTCGCGAATGAGGAAAATCATTTCTTCGGGACCACAGATAAAGCAATGTGCCGTGTCTTCAACATCAATGAACGTTTTGGTCAGGACTTCCATTTTTTCTTTATCAAAACGGCCGTTTAAAAATGGAATATCCCTTTTTTCTTTCGTAAGGAAATAGAAGACGTGAAAACGGTTAAAGTATTTATTTTTAAGCTGTTCTATTTCCTCTTTAAAGATAATGGATTTTGAGGTACGATTCAAGTAAAACAGTTTAAAGGTACTTTTAGGCTCCTGACTGAGGTGCGCTTTTATCATCGAGAGCACGGGTGTAATCCCGCTACCTGCTGCAAAAGCGATGTAGTTTTTGGGTGTGGTGCTATCACTAGGCACTCCAAACTCGCCACTGGGCGGCATCACTTCCAGCTCGTCGCCTGCTTTTAATTCCTTATTGACGAAGGTTGAGAATTTGCCTTCAAAAATCTGCTTTACGGCCACTTTCCACTCGCCTTCTGATGGGTTGGAACAAAGGGAATAGGTGCGGCGCACGTCTTCGCCGTTAATTACTTTACGTAATGTGAGGTGTTGCCCCTGTCGAAATTTAAAGTCTTCTCTGAGTTGTTGCGGCACATCAAAAGTGATTACCGAGCAGTCTTTGGTTTCTTTATAAACGTCTTCTACACGTATTTTGTGGAATTTTGCCATAATAAAATTGATTCAACTGTTTGTTGAATTGAACAAAACTAACAATTGTTAGTTTTATAAGCAAGAATTCTTATTTTTGAATTCTGATATTTATTATTATTTTAAGAAAGTTTTTTATCAGTTATAAATTTTAACAGTTTAAATGTAATAAAATTTAAAGATTTCGACTTAATCATATTAACAATATTCATTTTTTCATTATGAAAAATTCTATTTTCCTATTACTTATAATTCTTTTTTCTTTTTTAACTGGACATGCACAAGAAGAAAAATTTCATCGGGCTAAAATAGCCTATCAAAATTCTGAAACACTAAAATTACTAAGCAATCAAGGTGTTGCTATAGACCATGGTTTTCACAAAAAAGGACATTTCATCATTTCTGATTTTTCTGACTCAGAAATTGTTATGGCTCGAAATTTAGGGCTAGATGTAACGGTGCTTATTGAAGATATTCAAAAGGTGTATGTAGAACAAAACATTAAAACGTCTCCGCACTACAAAACTTTTTCAAATACAAATTGCTCAGATGAGGATTATGCAACTCCAGTAAACTATAGTGCAGGATCTATGGGTGGTTTTTTTACGTATGATGAAGTTTTGCAACACTTAGACGCTATGAGAGCTCAGTTTCCAAATCTTGTTTCTGAGAGAGCAAATGTAGGTAGTTTTTTAACTTTTGAAAATAGAAGTTTGCAATGGTTAAAAATCACGAAAGATCCGGAAGTTTTTAACAACAGACCTCAAGTGCTATACACGGCCATTCATCACGCTCGAGAACCTGCCTCCTTATCTCAACTTATTTTTTACATGTGGTATTTGCTAGAGAATTATGAAACAGATGAAGAAATTAAAAACATTGTTGATAACACAGAACTTTATTTTATTCCCGTAGTAAACCCTGACGGCTATATAAGAAACCAAAACACAGACCCAAATGGAGGAGGTATGTGGCGAAAAAACAGAAGAAATCACGGTAATGGTACATTTGGTGTTGATAATAACAGAAATTACGATTACTGGATTGACGGCGATCCCAATCAAAGTATCTGGAATACAACGGGTACTTCTGGAAGTACAAATGGGCAGACCTACGCAGGTAGTGCACCATTTTCTGAACCAGAAAATCAAGCTGTACGATTTTTTGTGGAAAATCACGATTTTGTTGTTGCCCTTAATGCTCATACTTCCGGTGAATTATTGCTATTTCCTTATGGTTATGAAATAAATGTTCCTACTCCTGACAATAATTTATACGAAAACATATCAGAGATTATGGTTTCCAAAAGCGGATACAATAATATAATTTCTTCAGGGTTATATCCTGCTGCGGGTGATAGTGACGATTTTATGTATGGACTTACCTTAAATCACGATAAAATTTTTGCTTTCACACCAGAGATTGGCCCTTCCTTTTGGCCTCCTTCAAACAGTATTGTAAGCATTAATAAAGAAATGTTGTTTACCAATATTACGGCTGCCAGATTGACTTCTAATTTTGCTCAATTTGCAGATACAAGTCCCGAATTTATTGGAGGAAATGCAAGTTTTGATGCATTGTTTTCAATCAAAAGATTGGGGCTTTCCGGTGATGGAAATTTTACTGTAAGTATCAATCCTGTTTCAAACAATATTGCCTCTGTGGGAGCTCCTGTAAGCTTTTCAAGTTTAGAACTTTTAGAAACCCAAGTGGGCAGTATTCCTGTATCACTTTTTCCGGGAACAAGTGCGGGAGATATTATAGCCTATGAAGTTGTTATAAATAACGGAAGTTTTGATGAAAAAAAGTTGGTCACTAAAATTTTTGGAAATCTCATCACTGTATTTGAGGATTTCGGAAACAGTGTGACCCAAAACTTCTCAAATAATGGTTGGGATACTACGATTCAAACCTTTGTGTCACCCTCCAGTTCTATTACCGAATCTCCAAACGGAAACTATGAAAACAATCAAAACAAGACAATTACTTTGAGTAATCCTGTTGATTTGACAAATGCTTTGGGTGCAAATGTCACATTTTTTGCACAATGGGATATTGAAAAAAGCTGGGATTATGTTCAGTTTGAAATATCTACAGATGGAGGTAATACCTGGACACCTCAATGTGGAAAGTTTACCTCATCAGGAAGCTCAAATAATTCGCAGCCCACTGGAGAGCCGCTTTATGACGGCACCCAAATGGATTGGGTGCAGGAAGAAATTAATTTAAGCGACTATATTGGTGAGACAATTTTGGCTCGATTTCAATTTGAGTCTGACGGAGCAGTCAACAGAGATGGGTTTTATTTTGATGATTTAACTTTCAATATTCTAGATGAGACTATTCTTTCGACTGGCTCAGAAGAAATTTCAAAATTTTCTGTATTTCCAAATCCGTCGAGAACTTTTGTAAATATCAACTCAAACTTAGATCATTTTTCCTTAAAGTTAGTGAGTGTTCAAGGTCAAGTTTTGTTATCAGATGCCTCGGTATCTGGAAAGCAAACTATAAATTTAAGTTCTTACGCAAAAGGGATGTATTTTTTGGTTTTGGAATCGGGACAAATTTCAGAGACTTTTAAGTTAATAAAAAATTAATTTACAACACCGTTTAAGAGGATGATGGGCATTTGTTCTTTTAGCATTTTAGCATCAATTCCATCTTTTTTGGTGTACCAGATGTAAAGGGTTCTTAGGGTTGAAAGCATTGAAAATAGCATAATTTCAGGGTCTCTGTTACCGATTTCGCCTTGAGCAGTTCCTTTTTTTAAGATGGCTCGGAAATTTTCTTCATAATCTTCTCTCATTTGTATAAAATAAGGCAGCTTTTCTTCCAGATGCATCCAGTCGTTGTTGAGACAAGCCATCGCATCCGGACTTTTGACGGTGAGGTCGATGTGGAGTTCAATAATTTTTTTTAGTTTTTCCTGAGTGGATAGTGGTTGATTTTTGATTTGCTGCATTCCATTTGTAAAATTTTCGGCAATATCAATAACGATTGTTGACAGTATTTCTTGTTTGGAGCTAATGTGATTGTACAAACTGGCGGCTTTAATATTAAGACCTTCTGCAATATCTCGCATGGTAACGGCGCTGTAGCCTTTTTTTTTAAAAAGCTTTGCCGCTTTTGAGAGAATTTCCTTTTTTCTGGTGTTGCTTTTCATGTAATCTATTTTATAAACTCAGTTCTTCAAATTTTTGCAATGACCGAACCTCTTCACTATTGTATCTGAGTGTCCAACCCAGATTATTGGTCAGTACATAAATTTTTTGAAGTTCTGAAATGAGCCGGTTTTGTGCATTTGATTTTAAGTCTGACTTTTCAATTTTCTCTTCAAGAAGTTGGTTCACTTTTCCTTTTATGGTATTAAAATCGTTTGCAGAAAATTGGTTGAAGTAGTCTTGGGTGACATCATAATATTCAATATTGGGATAAATATTGAGTTCTTCTTCAGGAATGTAGAGAATACTCACTGTTTTGTTTTCTTCATCTATATGGGTTTGAATCTGGCTTAAATCATATCCAATTGTCACTTTTGCATTGACAACAACGAGTGCTTTTTTATTGAAGGAAATCATGTCAAAAAAGCTTTTTTTGGAGTCTTCAAAAGTAAAGACCTGGGAGAAAGTGCCTTCAGTAACAATAAGCTTACCCACATTTTGCAGCTGTAGCTGGATGAGTTGTGAAGATTCAGAAAGTTGTTCTTGTTTTTCTCTTTTGTTTTCGCAATAGTGAAATGCAAATACAAATATGAGCGTAAGGATTACACCAACGATTATTTTTCGCATAGAAAATCATTTTTGTAAAAATAATCAAATTCTATACCCTGTTATAGAAAACTTGAGGTATTTGGAAAAACCTTTAAATGATATTGTGTCGTTTTGCTTTTTGGACGGCTTCCAACTTGCTATGAACTTGAAGTTTTTTATAGATGTTTTCGATGTGTTTTCTCACTGTGCTTGGTGAGAGAAAAAGGTTATCGGCAATAGCTGTATAGCTGAGGCCTTTACTGAGTTGTTCTAATACTTCGACTTCTCGTGTAGATAGTGAAATATCTTCTTTATCCCTCGGGTTATCAATATTGATGGGGTTTCTGAGAAGTTTAAGGGTTTTTAATGCGATGGATGGGTTCATTGCGGCACCTCCGTTAAGTGTTTCAACAATTCCTTTATGCAATTGTTCGGGCTTGACTTCTTTGAGCAAATAGCCGTCTGCTCCTGCTTTGATCGCGTTAAAGATGTTTTCGTCATTGTCAAAAACGGTGAGCATGATAATTTTGATGTGCGGATATTTTTGCTTGACGATTTGTGTGGTTTCGATTCCGTTTAAAACGGGCATTTCAATATCCATCAGGATGACATCAAGATTGTGATTGTCTTCTAGTTTGGTTAGTAATTCTGAGCCATTCATAGAAGTGTGTTTAATTGTAATATCTTCAAAGAACGAAAGTTTTTCCTTGATGCTATGGATTAAAAAGGTGTTATCGTCAACGATGGCTATTTTAACTAACATGGGCTTCACGTTTTGGCAATCTAAAATTACACTTATATTTTTGGATTCATTATACGTCAAATGCCTTATTTAAGATGCTTGTTTTTGCTGTAAAAGGGATGATTTATTAATCTTCAAAGTAATTTTTGTGCCGGAATTTACAGCACTGTCCACCTTTATATTTGCCTGGATTTCTTTGGATCTTTTCCGCATATTGTTGATGCCATTGCCTATTTCAATCTGGGTTATATCAAATCCGGAGCCATCGTCTTCTATGATTATATTTATATCTTTTTGGGTTTCGTTTATCCGGACATTTATACTTTTCGCGGAAGCGTATTTTAATGCATTGTGAACCGCTTCCTGAATGATGCGGTATATATTCATTCCTTCTACAGAAGTAAACTGGTATTTGTCATTTACTTCCTCTGACAGGTTAAAGTTGAAATCTATATTCCCTGAAGCTTCCCGGGCTTTATCCATAAAATTGGTAATCCTCGCATTCAAATCCTCAAAGGAAATTTCGGTTTTGTTCATTGCCCAGATAGTGTCTCGGAGTTCAAAAATAGTATTGGAAGTAAAACTACTTATGCTTTGAAGTTTTTCGCCCAGTTTTTCATTTTGCAATTTGAATCCGTATTTGATATTGTCTAAGGTGGATATAATAAATGTGAGTTGAGCCCCAATGTTATCGTGCAAATCGCGTGAAATTCTAAGGCGTTGTTCTTGAAGTTTGTTTTGGGTTTCTATTAGATTGAGTGCTTCTTTGAGCTCATTTTCTTTTTGCAGTTGTTTGTTCTTGAGCTTTTGTTGCTGGTAAACGAGGTAGCCCAAAATAGCAAGTAAAAGTGCCAGTGCCGAAGTCCCATAGATGAGTAAATTTTTTCTGCCAATCTTCAATTCATTTTCGGCTAATGCAGCACGAGTTTCGGCAAGTTGAATTTCTTTTTCCTGAGTTTTGAATTTTATTTCTAATCCAGCCACGGCATCTGCAGTATTTTTTGAAAAAATAGTGTCGTTAATTGCGATGTATTCTGATAGGTATTCACTTCCTTTTTTTGTGTTTCCAAGTAAATAATTACTTTCTGCTGCGTTTTTATAAAGTGTGCCGGCAAAGTTTTTTAGCTTGGGGTCTTGATTTATAATTTCAAAGCCTTTTTCTGCATAAGTGAGAGCAAGCTGAGGCTGGTTTAGTTGTGTATAAACTGCGGTCAAGTTGCTGTATATACTCAAATCTGATTTTGGATTTGCCCCCAAAGAAGCGGGTCTTTCTAAGGCAATTTTATAGTTGGCGATGGCTTTTTGATAATTTTCCATTTCCTGATATACATTAGCAATATTATTGTGAAAGGAATAGTAATTTCTCATACTGTTGGCACTCTTTGCCAGTGCAATAGCTCTTTCATATGACTGAATGGATTCTTCAAAGCGGGACAGGCTTTTAAAGCAAACACCCATATTGGCTAGAGAAATGGCTTGCTCAGATTCAAGATTAATTTCTTCTCTTATTTTGAGTGCTTTTTGATGATGTTCCAGAGCTTTATCATATTGCTTCAGCTCCTGATAGATGAGCCCAATATTATTTAAATAAACAGACTCTCCCTGAATGTTTTGCGGACTGTTTATACTGTTCATCTCCAGTGCCTGATAAAAATAATCCAAGGCTTTCTGAAAATTTCCATTGTTCCAATAAAACATTCCCAGGTTATTCAAAGACATTTGCTCAATGCTTTTAATCTTCAAATTCCGGCTCATTTCAAGCCCCTTTTCAAAATAATAACGTGCAGAATCTTTACTACCTTTTACATCAAAATAAATGCCTTTGGTATTGGTGAGTTCGTTTATCCCAAAGTGGAACTCTTTTTCCTGAGCTTCTTTAATTCCATTGGTTAAAAGGGTTGCTGCTCGTTCAATATCATTAAAAATGAAGTAAAAAGACACTTGGTTTGTGAGTCTTAATTTTATGGAGTCGTTTGTGGTGGTTTCTATTACCTGAAGAAGACTGTCAATTTTTTTTGGGCTTTGTGCACATAAGTTAAAGGAAAAAGCCATCAAGAGAAGTAACGTCATTGTTTTATAAGCCCCGAACTTCATAAAAAGACATTGATTATTTTAGTAGATATAAATTTATGAATTTTTAGATGTTTTAAGTAAAAATATCTATTTATCTAAAAAATTATTTAATATTTTTTACCATTTAGTACCATTTTTAAAAAATATAAGCTTGATTTTACATCAATTATTTTTTCATAAAATTCAATATTTTGATCCTGAAAATCTTGGTTTAGATATGATTTTGCCTGAAATTTATTTTGAATATAAGCATACTGATTTTTATAAAGTTGTAATTTCATAAAATGAATTTGTTTTTGTCTTCTTAAGTCAAAAACAGCTTTAATAATAAGGGAGCAAAAATAAAAGCATAAAAAAAACACTGTAAAAATTACGGCACTTTCAATTGAAAAATCTTTCATATTGAATGAATAAATATATCCTGTAATCTGGGTATACATTTTACAATGATTTTTGTTTTAAATCCGGTTTCTTCTACTTTTGAAAGTATCTATTTTAAAAAAATAAAATTAAAACCCCGGAAAATTTTCCAGGGCTTTTTACTCCTAAAATCATCCCCATAATTTTAGGCTTTGTAAAATCTTAATCCAGCAAAAAGGCTTCTATTTTATCTTTATTCTGGTAGTACAAAATACCTTCTATTTCGTCAACCTCATAAACCGGTTTTTTGTCGTTTAATACTACTTCTTTTTCGACCTTGCCAGTATCTTTATTTACTTTAACTAGTCCTACACCATTATCTGTTTTGGTTAAAATAAATTGTGCATCCCGGGTTTCCGTGGTTGCTCTAAAACGTTTGGCCATTTCATTGAAAGAGGCAGTTCCAATTGCTGAAAACATTTCTGCATTTCTATTGGCCTGAGCGCCATAATCGTTGTATTGACCTAGGGTATTTTTATTGGCTCCTGCAACTGCAGCTTGCTGTGCAGCCATGGCTGTAGTGGCAACCGCCAACACGCCCATGGCTATTTTTCCAAAGGTGCTAATGCCCGGTGATTTAAAATAAGAATTATAAATTTCGTCTCCTGAATTGTTTACTAAAAACATATTTTGACTCGAACCCACAAAGACACCGCCGTTTCGCATTTCCATACTGGTGGGTCCTTCTTTCTCCTGAAATTTTAAAGAGGCTAAGGTGCTAAAATCACCCGTGTTTTCGTCAACTGCTATTATCTCACTGTCTGTTGCGATGAGGTATTTTTTATTTTTAACATCATAAGTAGATTCCACACCGTTGGTGCGTTTGAATTTTAGTGGTTTACTCCATACTGTTTCACCGTTTGAAAGGTCAACAATATTGGCGTCTTCCTCAGTAATGTAGATAAGTCCTTGAGATGTTTTTGCCATCACGTGAATATTTTCACCTGTTTTGAGGGGTTTTTTGAAAAGTGGGGTTCCGTCATAAGAAATCTTATTAATTCCGCCTTGTTGAATCCCAAAAAGAATGCCGTCATCCATCACATAAAAGTGCTGAACATATCCCTTTGTTTTAGGTGCTTTTTCCCATAAATCTTCTCCGGTTTGTGCGCTTAAAAATCCTATTTCAGATTCACTTTTTGCACTAAAGACATTATTACCTCCTTCTTTGTTGCTCACAATAGCGAGTCCTTTTGGAGTGATTTCAAAATTAACCACTGCACCCTTTACTTTGGCGGGTTTATTCCAGATTTCATTTCCGTTTATATCCAGTTTATAAACTTCAGTATTTGTGCCAGCGAGGTTACTTTCAAAAGCATAAATTTCTTTTCCGGTTTCATCAACGGTCATCCAGTTTACGTTTTTTACTTGGTTTTCCCAAAGTGTTTCTCCGGTAGATGTTTTAGCTACAATCCCTTTGGATGTTGGAATTAAGAGTTTGTTATTTAATAAAAGTACATCACCGGTAACAGACCAGTTGGCCGAAGTAACTTTACCGGGTTTGAACATAAAAAATGAAAAGTCCAGTTTGCCGGTTCCCAGATCATAAACGGCAATTTTTGGTGTGTTATTTTCAGCCATTCCGCCTCCTTTTTGAAGACCGCTAATGATTAATTTGTTTTGAGGCATTGCAACGGTTTCTGTGTAAACTTGCTTCCAGTTGTCTTTTTCTGAGCTAAAAAGCGTTTGTCCTGAAACATAATCTATAACGGCCTTTTTGGAGCTTAAGCTTGCAAAACCCCCTTGAGAAATGATAATATAAGGGGAGTTTGGCACAAAGTAGTATTCTTCAGGTTTTACTCGTCCATAGTCTGTAAACTTAAAGTGAAGTGAATTTCCTTTTGGTTTAATTCCGGCAAGACCATCATTGGTGGCAACTACCAAAATACCGGCTTCTGTAAGGCTCATTTCATTGATATTCCCGCCAAGTTCATAAGAATAATCAATAGTTGATTTTTGAGCTAGTGTGTTGAAGGAAAAAGTCAACATGTAACAGACAGCGATTAAAAAATGAATTTTTTTCATGGTGATATAGGTTTTGGTTAGAAGTTATTTGATTTAACAATGGCACTAAATTCTGAAACTTATGAACTCCAATCAATAAGGCAATTGACTTATATTAAGGCAAAAAGCCGAAACCTTGATATTTTAAGTTTTCGGCTTTGAAAAAACAACTAGTTTATTCTAGAAATCAACATTGAATGAACCTTCAGTAATTTCTTTGAAGGTACCATCGGCATCTTTACCCGTAAATTCAAAAGTTCCTTTAATTGTAGTATCTGAAGATTCAGAAATATTTATTTCGCCTGCTACTGTATCATCATATGGTGCTGTCCAAATTTTTGTTGCTGCTGGGTTTGCTGCATTTGCCTCAATATAATTTGCTACAACAAAAACATTTGCTCCGCCTCCAATGTTATAGGTTCCTGTACCCTCAAATCCATTGATAGTAAAATTGAACCCTTTTCCATCCATATTGGTTCCTTGAATACTTACTGTTGAGGTGCCTCCAGCATTGATTATTGTTGCACTTGTCAATTGTTTTGTTGAGGTTACTAATACGCCATCAGCTTTCCCTTTTACAATTCCCGAAGCTGCATCACCGCCATCGCCACCGTCATCATCTTTACTACATGACGTAGCTGTAAAAACTAATGCCAAAGCCATTAGCATTATATACATTGTGTTTTTCATTGTTTTCATAATTAATTGGTTTTTGAGTTATTGTTTGTATTTAGATTATTTGAATTGTCCTAAGAATTCGAAATTCAATGTTCCTACATTGATTTCATTGAAATTGCCATTTATATCATCAGATGCGCCAAAGAGGGCATTGAACACACAATTGTCCCTAAAATTGGCTTCAGTGGTTCCTTCTGCAAAGAGAATGGGGTTTTCTATCGTCACACATTCTGAGCCAAAAGTCACCACAAGTTTATTGTCTGAGGTTAATTCAAACTCAGCGATGTCTCCGTTAGAAAAAGGTCCGCCGGCGTTGATTTCTGTATATGTTAATGTGTATGTACCTACAATTCCTGCCGGAACGGTTGCGGGAAATTCACCCGATGCTACCGGAACCGCACAAGTTGTGTCACAAGATGTGTTTTGTTCTTGGTTATCATCATCACTATTGCAAGCAGTAAAGAACAAGGTGCTTAAAATAGTACAAGTAAAAATTAGCTTTTTCATCCTTTTGTTTTTAAAGTCGAAGCAAAGATGAAAAATGGAGAGGTTGTGTTCAATAAGGCAGTTGCCCTATATTCACAAAATTTTAAGAAATTTTATTCAAAAACAGCCACAAGAATGGATTTTGTACTGGGAAGTGATGGGATTGTCATTGACCTGTTTTGGTAATTTAGTTCAATGGGTTTATCGATTTTCAACCATACATCTGCCCCGCTCATAAAGGGCACCATCCCAAACAACTGTATGGGATTTTTAGAAGAAACCCGGTCTGTTTTGTCATCATAAATAAAATGGGCGATGGCGGTTTTTTGAGCGGAAGCCAGTTCAGGAGTGGTTAATTCTACTTGGTTTACCGAAAGAAAATCCCTGCCGGCAATAGTTGCTTTGTTTGCACTAAAAATAACGAGTACCGATTCTTCATCATTAGCAGGCAGACCTGAAAATAACATCGCTGCCATACCTGAAGTGGGCAACGTTCTTAAATAAACCAAATGATTGGAAGTCGTAAAGGGTTCTCTGAAATAATGTATCGCTCTCCCTTTTTCAGGAGTAATGACTAACTCCAAATAACTGCTTGAATCCACCTCAACGGGAAGCCAGTTGCCCTTTTTTGATAGCGTTCTGGTTGCCAAAGGTTCTTTTTGAAGCCTTTCTCCGGTATTGGGATTGAAAGAAAAAATGGTTACGGTTGTATTTTCAGGAACACTGTTCTCACCCATCACCAATACTTTCCCGCTGATAGTGCTCGTTTTTGATTTCTTTTGCTTTTGTATGGACTTCGGGTTTTCACCGTGAAAAAAACGGTACATTTCGGCGAAAGCCAGAGAATCTGTGGCAATTTCATAATGATCTAAGCCCTGTAGTTTCACATTTGTAACACCTTCAATATCTGAGCCCTTCACAATCAAATCTGCTTCAGAATATAAATTTAAAGTAGGCACCTTTGGTAATTGTCTCAAAGTACCACTCCCCACATGTATGTATTTATTGACTTTTTTTGCAATGGAATCGCTTAGAATAAAATTAGAGACCAATCCGCCGCCGGCAGAATGCCCCACGAGATTGACTTTATTCTTAAGCGTTGTTTTCAAAAGGTGATTAATGATGCTGTCGAGTTTTTTTATAGTAACTCCTCTTTGCGGACTTAATGTATTCCAGTCGAGCACTTCCAGATAACTATCAGCATAGCCTTGATTTTTAAACTCTTGAACCGGCTTTACCCAGGTATCACCGCTTCCCAGCATACCGTGAACAAAGATGATGGGATATGTATCATTTGCCTGTGAAAACCCCTGAACATAGATAAAACCCACTAAAAACAACAAAAGAGGATAGATTTTTTTCATACCCTAAAATAATAAAATACAATCATATTGTTTATGTTTTTTATGTCAAATTTTAATTGATATTTGCCGGAAATTTAATCATCACCCACTCTATGAAAAAAATACTCTTAACCTTCCTGTTCCTTAGTTCTTTTATGAGTTACTCTCAGCAGAATGAAGAGCCTGTGGACTTCAATAAAAATGAGATTAAACTCAATATGTTGTATTTTTTATTGGGTGCTGTGGAAGTTTCCTATGAAAGAAATTTAAATGAATTTTCTTCTGTGGGCACATCGGTTCTCATTAACACAAATAATAGCGAATTTTGGGATTTAAATTATGCGATTACACCTTACTATAGATTGTTTTTTGGAAAAAAACCTGCCCAAGGTTTCTTTTTTGAAGGCTTTGGTATGCTGAATTCTTACAAAGAATATGAGTACTGGTCCTATTATGATCCGGAAACTGATTTCTATTTTTATGAAGAGTCAAGCCAAGATGCTACTTCTTTTGCACTGGGAATTGCTGTTGGCGGGAAGTTTATTTTGCGTGAAAGATTTGTTACCGAAATTTCAGGAGGTATTGGCAGAAACTTCATCAATAACAGTGAGTACAATGATACTACGATCGTTCCGCGATTTTCAATAAGTTTGGGCTACCGGTTCTAAGGTTTAAAACCGGATATGGCTATATTTTTTTTGGATTTCTACTATTTGATTTTCAAGCTTTTTTAGAAACTTGCTGTGACTCTCACTCTCAGGGTTAAACGGCTTATGCGCTAACCCTTTTTGAATGCTGTCAATCTCTTTCATGGTTTCAAGTGTCTCTTGAGTAAAATAAGTTTCAGAAAATCGTTCCCAAATCATATCAATTGCCAATTGATTGGGGTGAATCAAATCGTCTGCATAAAAACGGTAATCGCGTAGTTCGTCCATCATTATTTCATAGGAAGGGAAGTAATCTCCCCAACCCCTCGAAGGAGGGCTTTCTTTTAACAATAAACTATTTAAGCCTGCAATTAAATGAGCTTTGCTTCTTTGATTTTCCACAAAGCCATCTTTGAGATGCCTTACCGGCGAAATGGTGAAAATAAAAGAGATTTTGTGATTAACATTTTTTACTTGTTCTACAATACCCCGCAGGCTTTTTTCAATTTCGGCTATCGAAAGCAATTGTTTTTCAAACTCCTTTTGAGGCACTTTATGGCAATTGGCCACCAGCTTGTTTGATTTTTTGTGTTTATATACCCAGGCGGTTCCTAGGGTTAAAATAAAGTGGGTAGATTCCTTGAGTTGTTCCTTGGTAGTTTGCAACGCTACATTTAGGTTTTGCAACAACACTACTTTATCGGGGTGACTTAAAATAGAATGTGCATCAAAACAGTGCAAGCGGTCATTGAGAAAGAAAACGTCGTTTTCAGTGAATTCCTTTTCGCTTAAAGCGAAATGAATAAATTTTTCAATGGCCAAAGGGTGAAATAATATCCCAAAAGGGTTGGTGGTGCTTTGAAATTTAAAAAACTGAAACTTTGCTCCCATATTTTCAGCAAAACAAGACCCGATTGCCATTATTTTTGAATGGTAATCGATGGGGTGATTGCTTTTTGGGATGGGTATTACAGTTGCTAGCTTCATGTATTTCTCGGTAAGGCGTAAAGGCGCAGAGACTTGGATTCAACCCTCTCAGGGTTTTGAACCCTGAGAGGGTTGTTGCTATTAGTTTATAAATTCTTTTGCTTTTTCAAGAGCTTCTGCAATTCCAGCGGGTTTTTTTCCACCGGCCGTGGCAAAAAATGGTTGACCACCGCCGCCGCCCTGGATGTATTTCCCCAATTCGCGAACAATTTGCCCGGCATTTAGCCCTTTTTCAGCGACAAGTTCTTTGGAAATGTAACAGGTGAGCAACGGTTTATTGTCCTGAGCGGTTGCCAGTAGCAAAAACAAATTAGAGCCTAAATTGCCCAATTCATAAGCCAAATCTTTGACACCATTGGCATCAAGATCTACCTGTTTTGCTAAAAACTGAACCCCATTGATTTCCTGAAGCTCTTTTTGCAATTCGCTTTTGAGTCCTTTTGCTTTTTCTTTTAAGAGTTGCTCGAGTTGTTTTTTGAGTTCGGCGTTTTCTTCTTGTAAGCTTTTTACAGCTTTTAAAGTATCCTGCGGATTTTTTAGCGTTTCTTTTATTGAGGACAGGTTTGATTCCTGCTCTTTGAAATAAGTTTTTACGGCATCGCCTGTAATGGCTTCTATTCTTCTAATTCCGGAAGCAATTGCTCCTTCGCTTATGATTTTAAAATGCCAGATGTTGGCTGTATTTTTTACGTGAATTCCTCCACACAATTCCATGCTTTTTCCAAATTTGATGGCACGCACGGTGTCGCCATATTTTTCCCCAAACAAAGCAATCGCTCCTTCTTCTATGGCTTGGTTATACGAAATATTTCGTTTTTCATCTAGCGGTAATTGTTCTTCAATGCGGGCATTGACAAAGGTTTCAACTTGTTGCAACTCTTCTGGGGTGAGTTTTGAAAAGTGAGAAAAGTCAAATCGCAAATAGTCCGGACTTACGAGAGAGCCTTTTTGTTCTACGTGAGTACCGAGAATTTCGCGCAACGCCTGATGCAATAAATGCGTTGCTGTATGATTTTTTGAAGTTTTGGTTCTTAATTGGGTATTAACCTCAGCTTTAAAAGTCCCGTTTACATCTGACGGCAATTTTTTTGTGATATGCAAAATGAGGTTGTTTTCTTTTTTAGTGTCTATAATCTCTATAACCTCCCCAACCCCTCCCAAGGAGGGGCTTTCTTTCATCTCTGTGTATGAAGCTCCCTCTCCTTTGGAGAGGACCGGTGTGAGGACTCCTTTATCCCCCACTTGCCCACCACCTTCGGGATAAAAGGGTGTGCTATCTAAAACAATTTGGTATAGTTTCCCGTCTTTTTTAGAATCTATTTTTCTGAAACGGGTTATTTTTACTTCGTTTTCGGTTTGGTCATAGCCCACAAAAGGTTCTTTGGTAGATTCAGACACGATTGTCCAGTCATCAGTTGCCACTTCAGAGGCGGCTCTGGAGCGGTCTTTTTGTTTTTGCAATTCGCTGTTGAATTCAGCTTCGTCCAAACTAAAACCTCTTTCGCTTAAAATTAGTGTTGTTAAATCAATGGGAAACCCGAAGGTATCATACAATTCAAAGGCTTTCTTGCCTGAAATTGTTTTAGTTTTCGCTTGAGCGATTACATTGTCTAGGAGCTGGAGGCCCTGCTCGAGTGTTCTTAAAAAAGAGGTTTCTTCCTCCTGAATCACCTGAGAGATCAATTTTTTTTGGGATTTGAGCTCAGGAAAAGCAGCTCCCATTTGATTGCTTAAAGTATCAACGAGTTGATGAATAAAAGGTTCTTTAGTGTTGAGAAACGTAAATCCATAACGAATGGCGCGTCTTAAAATTCGTCTTATGACATAACCTGCTCCGTTATTGCTTGGCAATTGCCCGTCTGCAATAGAGAAAGCTACCGCACGAACGTGGTCTGCAATGACTCGAATGGCGATGTCTGTTTCTTGATTATTAGTATAAGTAGCACCGGTTAAGCTCTCAATTTTGTTGATAAGTGGCGTAAACACATCGGTATCATAGTTGCTTTGTTTGCCTTGCAAGACCATGCAGAGGCGTTCAAAACCCATTCCGGTATCGACGTGTTGAGCAGGCAATTTTTCAAGTGAACCGTCTGCCTTGCGGTTGAATTGCATAAACACAAGGTTCCAGATTTCAACCACTTGCGGGTGGTCGTTATTGACCAAATCTTTACCCGGCACTTTGGCTTTTTCTTCCGCAGAACGAATATCGACGTGAATTTCAGAACAAGGTCCGCAAGGTCCTTGGTCTCCCATTTCCCAGAAGTTGTCTTTTTTGTTTCCATTAAGAATTCGTTCTTCAGGAAGAAATTGTTTCCAGTAATTGAAAGCTTCAGTATCTCTTTCCAATCCCTCTTTTTCATCGCCTTCAAAAATGGTGACAAAGAGGATGTTTTTATCAATTTTATATACTTCGGTAAGTAGTTCCCATGCCCATTCAATAGCTTCTTTTTTAAAATACCCGCCCACGCCATTTTGACTTTGGCCTTCAGGGCTTCCAAAACTCCAGTTGCCCAGCATTTCAAACATCGTGTGGTGGTATGTGTCCTTACCCACCTCTTCCAGGTCGTTGTGTTTACCGGAGACACGCAGGCATTTTTGGGTATCGGCAACACGGGGGCTTTTGGGCTTAGAGTTCCCCAAAAAATATTCCTTAAATTGATTCATGCCGGCATTGGTAAACATCAATGTGGGATCATCCTTTATCACCATCGGAGCAGATGGCACTATGATGTGTTCTTTGGATTTAAAATATTCTAAGAATTGATTTCGAATGTCTTGTGAGTTCATAAATGCTAAAGGAATATTAATATAGATGCTGGTCTTAAACTATTTTTTATATTTGTGAGTTAAGAGTATTAGAAATTCTATTGTTTCTCTACAATTCATTGCAAAAATAGCACATTTTAACTTATGTCAAAGGTTAAATATTATTACGACAGCGATACGCTTTCTTATCGGAAAATTGAGCCTAAAAAGGGGCGCCGATTGGGTCTTATTCTTTTATATGCTTTGGGAATGGTTCTAAGTGGCTTTCTCCTGCTATTAATTTATTTAAGTGTCCCTGCATTAGAAACTCCTCGGGAAAAGGTATTGAAAAGAGAGCTTTCAAACATGCAGCTACAATTTGAACTTCTTAACAGAAAAATGACTGAAGTTGAGGAAGTACTGGCAGATGTTGCTGAAAGAGATGATAACATATACCGTTTGTATTTTGAAGCAGACCCTATCCCTGAAGAGCAACGCAAAGCCGGTTTTGGTGGCGTAAACAGATACCGGGATTTTGAAGGTTTTGACAACTCACGATTAATTATTTCCACAAACCGTAGAATGGATATTTTAACCAAACAAATCGTTGTACAATCAAGGTCGCTTGATGAAATAACCGTTTTAGCGAGTGAGAAGGAAAAATTACTTGCTGCAATCCCTGCGATACAACCTGTTGCCAATGAAGACTTATCAAGAATGGCCTCCGGTTATGGATGGCGCACAGACCCCTTCACCAAGGTGAGAAAGTTTCACCACGGAATGGATTTTACAGCACCCACAGGCACGCCCATCTATGCCACAGGAGACGGAAAGGTCATCAGGGCAGACAACACGGCTACCGGTTATGGAAACCACATAGTTATTGATCACGGTTTTGGCTATGAAACTGTTTTTGCTCACCTAAGTAAATACAACGTCAGAGCAGGTCAACAAGTAAAAAGAGGAGACATCATAGGTTTTGTGGGTAGCACAGGAAGATCACAAGCACCTCATTTGCATTATGAAGTCATTAAAGATGGTGAGCGTATTAATCCTATTAATTTCTATTATGGTAACTTAACAGCCGAAGAGTTTGAAATCCTATTGCGAAAATCTCAACAAGAGAACCAGTCACTGGATTAACGATTTTAAGAATTTTAACCTTTAGTAATTTAAAATTTTGGCTATGCACATTGTGCCTGTGCTTTTATATGAAAATGGAACTTCCTGAAAAACGGTATTACAACATTGGTGAAATTGCCAAAGCGTTTGACGTGAACACGTCCTTGATACGCTTTTGGGAAAAAGAGTTTGATGTTTTACAACCAAAGAAAAATGCTAAAGGCAACCGAAAATTCACCCCTGAGGATATAAAAACCCTTGAACTCATCTTTTATCTGGTAAAAGAACGTGGTTTTACCCTCGAAGGTGCCAAGGTTCATTTAAAAGAAAACAAGAAAAAAACACTTGATAATTTTGACATCATCAAAAGACTGGAAAATGTAAAGGCAGAATTGCTCAAAATAAAGAAAGCACTTTAAAAAATAATACCGATTTCAAAAGAATTCTTCAATAATTTATTATGAAAAAATATTGTTCTACCCCATTAGGATTTTCTCTACTTCTTATACTGTGTTTTCAAACACTTTTTTCTCAAAACAAAACATCCTTTGATTACCTGGATGTTTTTGAAATGCAATATGCCTCAAGTCCTGAAATATCCCCAGACGGCAATCAAATTGTGTATCTCAGGAATCAGTTTGATATTATGACAGACAGAAAATTCACTAATTTGTGGCTTATAGATTTTGAGGGAGAAAAAGAACTGCCGATTACTTCGGGGAAGCAAAATTTCAGCAGTGCAAAATGGTCCCCCGATGGTGAAAAAATAGCCTATGTGAGTGCTGAGGAAGGAAGTGCGCAGATTTTTGTGCGATGGATGAAAACAGGTCAAACAGCCTCAATAACCAATCTAACAAAATCGCCCGGCAACCTTAGCTGGTCACCCGATGGAAAATGGATTGCTTTCACCATGTTTGTGCCTTCAGAAGAACCAAAAATAGGTAAATTTCCCGGCCCTCCTGAAGGGGCTGAATGGGCAAAGCCCGCAAAAATCATCGACAAAGTAAACTACCGGTCTGATGGAAATTTTGGTTTTGTGGAATCGGGTTTTAGGCATCTATTTATCGTAAGTGCCAATGGTGGATCTGCAAGGCAAATCACCTTTGGAGACTTTAACCATTCGGCTTTTAGTTGGATGCCCGATGCAAAAACAATCATTGTTTCGGCCAACCGTGAAGAAAATGCCGAGCTCAACCCAAACAATACACACCTTTATAAAGTGAATACCCTCACAAACAACATTACAAAAATAACCACCGGTAAAGGACCCTATCAAAACCCAAAAGTTTCCCCTGATGGCAAGAAGGTGCTTTTCACCCACTATGAGGATAAATTTGTGGGATACCAATTATCCAAAATATTCTACATGAACCCTGACGGGTCTCAAATAACCGAAATCAACCACTCACTCAATCTGGATATGGACGATTATGAATGGGCTGCAGACGGTAAAAGTCTTTTTGTAACATACACCAAGCACGGCAAAGTTGCTTTGGCTTCTATGAAACTCAACGGAAATTACACAATCGTCACATCAAACATTGGTAGTGAAAGCTATGGAAGACCTTATAGTTCCGGCTCATTTTCAGTAGCCAAAAACGGTAATTATGTGTTCACCCAGGCCAGCACAAGCCGACCCGCAGAACTTGCAGTCAATAAATACCCTGCTAAAGGCGAAGCAAAGAGAATCACAACACTAAATGACAATTTTTTAATAAATAAGAAAATTGGAAAAGTTGAAGAAATCTGGTTTAAATCTTCATATGATAACCAAGATGTGCAAGGGTGGATTATCTATCCTCCTGATTTTGATGCTTCAAAAAAATATCCATTAATTCTGGAAATACACGGTGGCCCTTATCTTAGTTATGGCCCGCATTTCACCCCAGAGCTTCAGTTGATGGCCACTCAAGGTTATGTCGTTTTATATACCAACCCGCGCGGAAGCACAAGCTATGGTGAAGAATTTGCTGCCTATATCAACAACAACTACCCGAGTGAAGATTATGACGATTTGATGAGTGGTATTGATGCCGTGATTGCTAAAGGCTTTATTGACACAGACAGGCTTTACATTACCGGTGGTAGTGGCGGCGGTGTGCTCACCAGCTGGAGCATTGGAAAAACAGATCGTTTTGCAGCAGCTGTTGTAAGCAAGCCAGTAATTAATTGGTATAGTTTTGCTTTAACCTCAGATGGTGGGTCGATCTATTACCAGTATTGGTTTAACAAAAAACCTTGGGAAGACCCTGCTCAGTATTTAGATCATTCACCCATTTCGCTGGTGGGCAATGTAAACACTCCGGCGATGATTATTTGTGGTGAAAATGATTACAGAACTCCCATGAGCGAATCTGAACAATACTACAATGCGCTTAAAATACAAGGAAAGGATGCCATGTTAGTCCGCATTCCTGAGGCAAGTCACGGCATTACCGCCAGACCCTCAAATTTAATCAGACAGGTGGCCTATATTGTGGGTTGGTTTGACAAACATCAATAATCAATAAAGCTTATTTCTTCCTGAAATAAATCGTGACGGGTACCCCGGTAAAATCAAACTTTTCGCGAAGTTTATTTTCAAGAAATCGCTTATAGGGATCTTTTATATATTGGGGCAAATTGCAGAAAAACGCAAACGTGGGATGTGGCGTGGGCAGTTGGGTACAGTATTTAATTTTGACATATTTCCCTTTATATGCCGGTGGGGGTGTGTGCTCAATAATCTCAAGCATTACTTCATTAAATTTACTGGTGGGGATGCGTCTGCTGCGGTTTTCATAAACTTCAACAGCGGTTTCAATGGCTTTGAAAATGCGCTGTTTGGTCAATACCGAAATAAACACAATGGGAATATCAGTAAAGGGCTCACATCGCTCCCTGATCATTTTTTCAAAATGTTTGACAGAGTGGGTATCCTTTTCTACCAAATCCCACTTGTTTACCAAAATGACAATCCCTTTGTTGTTGCGTTGTGCCAGCCAAAATATATTCTGATCCTGACCTTCAAAACCACGTGTGGCATCTACTACCAGAATGGCCACATCACAATGTTCGAGTGCACGCACACTGCGCATGACAGAATAAAACTCCAGATCTTCTTTGACCTTAGATTTGCGTCTTATTCCGGCTGTATCTACCAGATTGAACTCAAACCCAAACCGGTTGTATTTGGTATCAATGGCATCGCGGGTGGTACCGGCAATGTCTGTAACAATATATCTTTCTTCACCAATTAATGCATTTATAAAAGATGATTTACCTGCGTTGGGTCTTCCCACTACAGCAAAACGAGGTAATTCTTCTTCTTCAACTTCAGGCTTGTCAGGAAGCGCGTTTACTAAATCATCCAGCAGGTCACCTGTTCCACTTCCATTGATACTCGCTATGGGGTATATTTTTTCAAAACCTAACGCATAAAATTCAACAGCGTCTTCCCCTCTTTTAGCATTATCCACTTTGTTTACGGCAAGGAAGACAGGTTTGTCTGTGCGGTGCAGTAATTTGGCAACCACCTCGTCCATACCGGTGACGCCGGCTTCTACATCGACCATAAAAATGATGGCATCTGCCTCCTCAATGGCAAGCTCCACCTGTTTGTCAATTTCTGCTTCAAAAACATCATCACTTCCTCTCACATAACCACCAGTATCGATGAGTGAAAACTCTTTGCCATTCCAATCACTTTTTCCATAATTCCTGTCACGCGTCACGCCACTCACTGCATCAACAATGGCTTCGCGACGTTTGATCATTCGGTTAAAAAAAGTTGATTTTCCCACATTGGGTCTTCCCACAACAGCAACTATATTTGACATAACAAGTTTTAAAATTTTTTGCAAAGGTAGTTGTTTTGTTGTTAGTTTTACAGCAACTCAGTATTTTAGCTTTTCTATAAAAACCTTATGGAGGTAGACAACCAAATTCAATTAAGGCCAAGATTTGAAAAAGTGGTTTCCAAAACCGTTGAAAACATTCAAACAGACGTTGATTTATTAAAACAAAAAATCAAGCCCGATTTTATTATCAACCGGCTTGACGAACATCTTTGGATTTACATAGGTAACGAACATAAAAAGTTTTATTCTCCCCACTTGCACCTGGAGCTTGAGCCTCTTGAGAACGGAAAGACTAAAATAAAAGGGCTCTTTGGACCTGAACCCGCACTCTGGACCATGTTTATGTTTTTGCATTTTGTGGTCGCAGGAATCTTTATCATTTTTGGGGTGTTTGCCTATTCAAACTGGTCTTTAGGTCAGCCATTTACAATACATCTCGCTAGTATGTTATTGATGATTATAGCTTGGTTTAGTCTCTACTTTACTGCCCGAAGCAACCGAAAAAAAGGAATGCCACAGGCGAGGGAATTGGAGAAAGTGATGGATCAACTGTTGGATGCCGGGTGACAGTGTGAAAAATTCCAAATTTAAACGTCTCTTTTTTAATAAAAAAAGCTAAAAGTGTAAGAGATTTTCTTTGTGAGTCTTTGTGACTTGGTGACTTTGTGGCAAAAAAGATTCAGATAAACTGTATCAATTTGTTTATTTTTTTTGGATTTTGGTGCTTGGGTTTTAGTGCTTTTAAATACTAACCTCTCACCACTAACCTCTATTAACTAAGAATCATATCCAAACCGTCGCAACTGTCTTGCATCACTGCGCCAATTTTTATTGACTTTTACATACAGTTCCAGATGCACCTGTTTACCGAAAAATTTTTCTAAGTCTTTGCGTGACTCTACGCCCACTCTTTTTAGTGCTTCGCCTTTATGCCCAATGATGATTCCTTTTTGAGTCTCGCGTTCCACCATGATGACGGCGCGCATTCTAATGATGTTTTCTTCTTCAAAAAATTCTTCGGTATCTACCTCAACGCTGTATGGAATTTCTTTTTTGTAATGCATCAGGATTTTTTCGCGAATGGTTTCGTTGACAAAAAAACGTTCCGGTTTGTCGGTGAGCTGGTCTTTGGGGTAAAAAGGCGGTGACTCGGGAAGAAGCTCTATGATTCTATCAAATACTTCTTTTACCTGAAATCCTTCCAGAGCCGAAATAGCAAAAATCTCTGCATTGGGCACTTTTTCAGACCAGAGCTGTACCTGCTCTTCCAGTTGTTCTTGATTGGATTTATCTATTTTGTTGATTAGCAACAACACCGGTATTTTTGAGTGAATGATTTTATTAAAAAAATCTTCATCTTTTAATTCCTTTTCGCCAATTTCTACAATGTATATCAACACATCGGCATCTTCAAAAGCAGACTTTACAAAGCCCATCATCGATTCCTGAAGTTGGTAAGCGGGTTTTATGATTCCAGGAGTGTCGCTTAAAATCATTTGAAAATTATCGCCGTTCACAATGCCCAAAATGCGGTGTCTGGTGGTTTGTGCTTTGCTGGTGATGATAGACAGTTTTTCGCCCACAAAGGCATTCATCAAGGTAGATTTCCCCACATTGGGATTGCCAATGATATTTACGAAACCGGCTTTGTGTTTTTGCATAACAAGAATTTGAGCTGCAAAAATACGGCTAATTTAGCTTCTTGAGTAATTTTTGTGCTTGAGGGTATTCTTCTGCTTCAGAGGGGATTAAACGCAACAGGCCTTCTGTTTCTTCATACTTCTTTTGTTTGAGTTTGCTCAATGCGGCATACCAACGGGCTTGATTCAAGTAGGCAGACGGTTGTTTTAGGAGGTCATCAAATACTGCTTCTGCTTCCGCGAAAGCGTTTTCTTCTACCAGTGAAACAGCTAAATATAGTTGAATTTCTGTGTTTTCAGGTTCAGCTTCCAACAAGGATTTAAACAACGGTATGGCGTCTTGGTAGTTTTGAGCATTGAAAGCGTTTTCAGCTTCAGCGGCCACTTGGCTTGTATCACCTCTCACTGTGAGACTAATTTGAGGATACGCTGCATAGTCATTATATACAGGTGTTGTGAACCATTGTGAGTAGAAAAGGCCTAAGATTAGTATAAAAGAAGCCGCCACAGCCAGTTTCCAGGGGTGTAAAAGTCTTATTTTTTTGGAAGGAGCTTTTGTATTAACCGAATGCGTTTTGCTAATTTTTGAAAGATTGGATTTAAAAGCGTCCCTTTCGGCTTTATTTGATAGTTTATGCTTCAAAAAATCTGAGGTTTCTTTGTAAAGCTCAAAGGCTTTACTGAAAGCTTCATCTTCATTTAAACGTTTTTCAAACGACTCTTTTTCAGATTCATTCAGGGAATGTAAAATATAATCTTCAAATAAAATATAGTCACGATCTTCCATCGCATTATCTTTTTAAGTTTTGGTAAACAGGAGATTCCTGTATCATTTTGGTTAATTGACCAATGCAGAGCGATTTCTTTTTTCGGGCGTAGCCATAGGTTACATTAAGTGCTTTGGCTACTTCCTCCATTGAGTCCAGTTGAAAGCTTTTTGTTAGCAATTCTTTACAAACGTCGCCCAGTTTTTGAAACATTTTTTCATAAAGCGTTTGTTGCGTTTCGAAATTTTCTGTCTCCAAAACCGGTTCTTGCACAGGTTCATTAGCAGATACAATTTCTTCATTAATTGTTACCTCGTTGAGTGAAGATTTTTTTAAAATATTGAGCCATTTTCGCTTACAAAGCAAGAAGAAATAGGCATCAAAAGGGCAAGTGAGTTGGAGATTTTTTGTTTTTGCCTGGTCATAAATCACAAGCAGCACTTCCTGAATCAAATCTTGAGCCTGCTCCTTATCTCCACTGTTTTTACACACATATCCAATAACTTTTGGAGCATACTTTTCATATATAGACTGAATGACAAAGGAGTTGTTTTGAGCCAATCCGTCAATATATTTTTGATCTTCGTGTAATTTGGAAGTACGCATCAATATGGGTTTACTATACGAAAATACTAAAGATTTCAAGATAAAGAATAAAAAAACAGGTAACAAATTGCAAGCATTTTTGATATGAAGGTAATCAGGCTGAAACCACAGCCAAAAATGAGGGTCTTATTAAAACATTAAGCCATGAAAACACAAACACTTTTTAGACACTTATTGCTTATCGCAATGCTTCTCACTGGAATTTTAGGAGGTGCGGAGAAAATTTCAGCTCAAACACCACAATTGTTGTTAGACATCAATCCGGCGGGCAATAGTTTTCCATTTGATTTTAAAGAATACAACGGGAGGTTATATTTTGCAGCTGAAAACGACCTCAACGGCGTTGAACTTTGGTCAACAGACGGCACACCATTAGGTACAGAAATGCTTTATGACATTAATTCCGGGCCTAATGGAAGTTTCCCATCCTTTTTAACAGAATACAACGGGCTCCTTTATTTTAGTTCCAGTAATGGAACAAATGGAAATGAGTTTTGGAAAACCAACGGCACCCCAGCCGGCACCCAAATGGTTCTTGATATAAATTCAGGCATAGCTGGTAGTTTTCCATTGTTTTATACTGTTTACAACGGACTGATTTATTTTAGTGCAGACGATGGGATAAAGGGTCGTGAGTTATGGGTTTCTGACGGCACCTCCGCCGGAACACAGTTGTTTATGGACATAAACGCTTCAGGCAGTAGTTTTCCCGGTCATATCACAGTATTTAACGGGCAACTTTTTTTCACAGCAAATGACGGAGTTAACGGTTTTGAACTCTGGAAAACGAATGGTACCGCTACCCAAATGGTTGCAGACATCAATCCAACTGGCAGCAGCAATCCCTCAAATCTGACCATATTTAACGGAATGCTTTATTTTAGCGCAAGCAATGGGGTTGATGGGGTTGAATTATGGAAAACAGACGGCACACTGTCTGGAACGCAGATGGTGGCAGATATTAATCCCTCGGGCGACAGTTCTCCCAATGGAATGACTGTCTTTAACGGAATGCTCTATTTTGCAGCAGATAACGGCCTGAATGGTTCTGAAATTTGGTCAACAAACGGAACAACTTCAACAACACAAATGGTGGCAGATATCAACCCGGGAACTAATGGTAGTTTTCCAATTAATTTCCAAGATTATAACGGCTTGTTGTATTTTGCTGCAGACAATGGTGTTGATGGAAACGAACTGTGGACTACCGATGGAAGTTTAGCCGGCACTTTACCATTTCCTTTCCCACTAAATCCGGGCCCATCAAGTGCTTTTCCCGGCGGATTCACACAATATGGGAGCTTGTTGTATTTTACTTCCTTTGATGATGTCAATGGACGCCAATTGTGGGCGATTGATGGAGTAAATGCGCAAATACAAACTCCCATACAACCTCCAAACTTTGATGCCCTAGATAATATATTTGAATTAATGGTCTTTGAAGGTTCACTTTACTTCTCAGCAACGTATGATGGAATAGTTGGCAATGAACTCTACACACTTACTGTGAGCTGTCAAGCTCCTACCAATTTGAATCTGGTATCTGTATCAGAAACAGAAGCGGTTATAGAATGGGGCCTGTCTCCGGATGAGTTTAATGGATACAATTGGGTTGTGATGCTTCAAGGTGAAGACCCCAATGTTGACACACCGGTGGTAACCGGCACTGAACCCGTAGGTGATTCCAGTGCATTTATAAACGGTCTTACAGCCAATACTGATTATGACTTCTATGTGCAAACCAATTGTGCTTCAGGAATATTTATGATCACGGGACCTATGGAAATGCTTTCATTCTCCACTCAAAACCTCAGCTTAAATGACAATGCCATCCCCGGTTTTGTTTTTTATCCCAACCCGGCCCTGGAGGTGATTTACCTGAGTGCTCATAACCCTATTGAAAAAGTAACACTTTACAATGTGGCTGGTCAAAAAGTTTTAGAATCAAAAATAGACTCGTCAAAGTATCCATTGAATATTGGACATCTTGCCAGTGGAATCTATCTACTTAAAGTTTTCTCCAACAATCAAAATGCTATCCATAGAGTTCTAAAAAAATAATCACAAATTAAAAAATCTGCTTTGTTTTGTTTGTTGGTGTCGAAAACCCCGTGCTTTATCGGTCTGCTGCGGGGTTTTCATTTTAAAATACAATCCATTGATTTTTTGTACATTTGGTAAAGGTTGATTTAAATTTAAAACTCAATCATGAAAAACAAGACTTCTCATTTTCTACTACTATTAATTCTCTTTGCCATAGCAAGTTGTGATCGTGATACCTGTTGTGACGATCCGGTTGAAGAAAATACTTTCACACCACCCACCTCTCAAGAATTTACTTCGATAAGAGAAGAGGCTTTAAACCAATCTGTTCAAACGGGTATTTTTATTGCAGATGAAGGTATTGATTTTACCTCAAGCAACGGCGCCCAGCTACAAATATTTCCGGGCTGTTTAACCACAATTAACGGAGAATTAATAGTCGATGAAGTAGAACTTGAGTTTATTGAATATTACAACAGGATCGAAATGCTGGGTCCCAACAAACCTACAATGGGCAGAATGCCCGATGGAAACAAAGCGATGCTCCTTACCGGTGGTGCATTTTATATTAACATTACCCGAAATGGTGAACCTGTACTACCCGTTTGCGGTATCCAACTTACTGTACCCACAACTTTAACAGGCGGGCCTGATGAAGAAATGACCCTTTGGACCGGAGTGATTGACTCAAATGGTGATTTGACCTGGGAACCCAACCCAAATGGAGAAGCCTTTGTTCAAGGCGATAATTATTTCGCTTTTTTTCAGGATTTTGGCTGGACCAATATTGACCGGTTTTTTAATGACCCCAGACCTAAAACAAGTATTCAGGTTTTAGTAACTGAAGGTTATACCGCTCAAAATGCTTCTGTTTACCTTTCTGTTGATGGAGAAGAAACCGGGCTCGCTCATCTCGATACCTTTAATCCTGGCACCAATATATTTTCTGAACATTATGGACAATTACCAATTGGGCTTGAGGTTCATTTAATTTTTGTAAGTGCAGAAGAAGATTTATGGCGTTATGCCATCAAGTCTATCACAATCTCAGAAAATCAAACCTTCACGTTCGCTCATAGCGAAACACAAATAGCTACGTTGACTGAACTTCAAGCACTAATTGCCGGTTTGCCGTAAAATATTTCTTTCTATATCTATCTATAAATCAACATCCTGCAAACGTTGCGGGGTTTTTTATTGAAAAAATTAAAAAAAAAGGGTAACAAAATTAATCCAAGATTGATATGAGGGTGTAAACAAAAAAATAAACCCTTAAAATTTAAAAATCATGAAAAATTTAAGAAACACATTCACACTTTTGTTAGCTGTACTTTTTTTAATCACAAGCTGTAGCAAAGATGATGACGCATTTGAACCCATTGAAGAAAATCCTTTTACACCACCCACTGCTGCTGCATTTAAAGCATTGCAAGAAAATGCATTCAATAATTTAAAACAAATAGCAACTTTTAATGCTGAGGACGGAATTACTTTTGAATCTGAAGCAGGAGTTACCCTTACCATTTGGGGAAATTGTCTCTCTCTTAACGGCGACCCGGTAACAGGTGCCGTTGAATTGGAATTTGTAGAAGTTTTTGACCGTGGAAATATGCTTACCACCAACGCAACAACGGTTGGTAAAGACGAAAATAATGAAATGGAACAACTCATTTCCGGTGGTGAATTTCATATCAAAGCCTTTCAAAATGGTGAAGAACTTGATAACACTTGTGGAATGATGCTATCTGTACCCACGGCTATTACCGGTGGGGAAGTGCCGGGCATGGGGCCTTTTGTTGGCGAAATTGATGAAAATGACAACCTGGTTTGGTTGCCTCAAAATACTGAATTTTGGGTAAACCCGGGTCAAGGATCACCCTCTTACAATGCTTTTATTGAAAACTTTGGCTGGTTCAACTGTGATGTTTTTGTAGCAGACCCCGACCCCAAAACTCAAATTCAAATCGCAGTGCCACAAGGATTTGATAACAACAATTCTTCTGTCTATCTGGCAAGAGTGGGACAAACTAGCAGCCTCGCTTTTCTTTACGGAGAATTTCCAATAGGACTTGAAGCTCACATCATTTTCTTGTCTGAACACGAAGGAAACTTTAGATATGCCATTCAAACCATCACAGTGGAAGACGGACAACAAGTTATATTCACCATAGAGGAAACTTCTATCGCCTCACTAGAAGACCTGACTCAAATCATCAATGATTTACCATAATTGCACTGGTAATTAGCCAATAAAAGTGATGATAACTAGCGTTGTCATCACTTTTTTATATCTTTAATTCATCTAACCAAAAAATCAAAATGAACTACAAAATCATTTTATTCCTTTTAGGTTTTTGCTGTTCGCCACTCATTGCTCAGCAAACGGTAGTATTAGATACGCTTACACGCAATGCTACTTTTGGGTATGACATCCTGGGCAATCAAATTGATTTCTCACCGGAAACACCGCCCCTCATTCAAATTGCAGGCGCTCCCAAAGCTTTTTATTCCTATTACTGGGAATTTGGTGACGGAAACTTTAGCAGGGAAGAAAACCCACAACACGTCTATAAAAAAGAAGGTGAGTATGAAGCACAACTTTGGGTAACCAACCATTATGATAACGGCAAAACACCGGCCACAAGACCGCAAAAAGTAAAAGTGAAAAGCGTCACCACGGACTACAAAGAAACGGCTTCTATGACAGATGATTTAGAACTGCTGCGCAACCGCGAACCCATACCCGATGAGGAAATCGTTGTAATAATGCGCTATAAAAATTTGAAAGACTATATCACTTCCGGGAAGCTCTATTTGTTTTACAACGAAAACCAATACAAAGCCAATAATTTTGAACTTACAGATACCCGAACCCATCACGGTGAAAAACAACGACAAGACATTCAATTTGCATATACCGGAAAAACAGAAGAACAAGAAACCTTAATCGCTTCTGCAAAAAACGAAATCCTGCATCTCATCAAAAAATGGAGTGACACCACAGAAAAAACCAACCTTCCCCTCACCCTCGAGGAGTCAAAAGAATTTTACAGAAACCACACGCTGCTAGAATTTGATGGCCTGCAACCCGGGGAAGAGCGCAACATTTTCTTCACATTACGCACCACCCCCGAAATGCTCAAAGACACCAGTGCTCTGGTTACGGTGAGAAGCGTCTATGTGCCAGACAGTAATTTTGACAACCACAAAGTCAAGGAAATGGAAATGGAAATCGTCACCTCTCACGACCCCAACAAAATGTCATCCAATGCCACAGTGATGAATTACCGGCTGGTGCGTTTTAAAACTTTCAAATTCAAAACCAAATTCCAAAACAATGGTGAGGGGCCGGCAAGAACCATAAGACTGGAAACAGAAATTCCCGAAATGTTTGACAAAAGCACCATTGAAATCACTGACCTCTACCCAAAATGCCCCATCTGCCCCAAAGAAGAAGTCATTTACAGTTGCATTGACACCACTTTTACAGACACCAAAGCCATCTTTACATTTAAAAACATATACCTGCCCGGAAGTGAGCAAAAAAATGTCAAGGAATATGACTCCACTAAAGGTTTTGTAAAATACAACATCAAACTTGCCAAAGATTTTCACAAAAAGAAAACCAAAAGTCGCACCGCTATTTACTTTGATAAAAACGAGCCCATCATTACCAACTATGCCACCACGCGTTTTTTGCCCGGTATTTCCATTGGTGCCAAAGCGGGCTATATGATTAGCCCGGAACTTGATAATCACAGGGAATATTTTGTTGGAGCTACTATTTCGCCCTACAAATCCTACCGTGGGTATTTACAGGCAGAATTGATGATCTCGGCAAACTCCTTTGATGAGTTAAGTCAATTCAGAGAAGAAACTACCGCTGCAAACGGTTTTGTTGAGAGGTTTGACATTGAGCAGCTTAAAGAACATCAAAACATTTCGCTCTATTTGGTTCCTATTTCTTACCGATATAACCTCAACAATTTTCTAGCTCTTGGAACAGGATTGCAGTTAAAACTCGATTTAAAAAGCGAGGTATGTGAAAAAAACACAGGAGAATACAGCCTTTTTATCCCCTCTGAAGGCATCCTGTTTAGAGATGACACGAGAGATTTTACTACCCTCGAAACTACAAATACCGGTTTTGACAACTTTCAGACAGGGTTGTTTGTGGGCTTTAATGCTGGTATTGCACGCATTGGCCCCAGTGCCGGTATGCGTTATGTCTATAATTTCAACGCACCAAACAGCCAAATACAATTGTATGCTATTTGGAAGTTTTAAAATGTAGTCCGGATGAAAGTAAAAAAGCTCTTTGTCCTCCTCATTATTTTGAATTTCACTTCAGGGTTTGGCCAGTCGCTGGAAGACGCAGTCTATGATGTATTAGATAGCTTTATCGAAAACCCCTCACCTTCTTCCCTCGAGCAACTGGAAGAAAAAGAAACTTTATTTTCAAAACAAGCAACCACAGCTGATGAGTTCCTTGCCCTGGTAGTGCTCAATAGTAACATGGGCTATTATCACAGGCAATTCGGCAATCACCAAAAAGCAATAAAAAATTATGAAAAGGCCTGGAAATACTATCGGGAAAAGCAACTTGTGGGTTATGACATCACTGAGTACTGCCTCAAACCTTTGGGCAATCTCTACACCATCACAGGCGATTTTACCAATGCCGAAAGCATCATCAAAAGCTATCTTTCTTTCGCTGAAAAGCAAAACAACAATGCCCAAAAAATTGCAGGCATCCTCAATCTCTCTGTTGTCTATCACAACACCGGCAAGCACAATACCGCTATTGAACTCCTTGAGGAAGGACTACAAAAATCCGGATTAAACAATCAACAGAAATTGGCCCTGGAAAATAATCTGGCGACAAATCTTATAGCTCTCAAGCAATTTGAAAAGGCACAAACGTTACTTGAGGTGCAAAATAATTTTTCAAGCTTCAGAAATAGTGCACAAATCGCCGTACAACAAGGCGAGTTTGATAAAGCCCTTGCAATCCTTGAAGAAGCGGAAAGTTCTCTTTCTAAAACACCTCCGCTTGCCAGAGATTTAGCTCGTTTTTATGTCGAAAAAGCCAGTATTTACAGCGGTAAAAAAGAAACCCAAAAAGCAATCGAAACCTTTCATATAGCCCTGCAAACCTTAATTCCCACAATTTCTATTGATGAAATTCCCGATACGGAAACGCTGTATGCAGAAAACACCTTTTTATCTATTTTTGATGGGTTGGCTTATCTTCAGAAGAATGAGGTGGAGGCATTAAACTATTATGAGCTCAGCTTTTATGTTTCGGGTTTATTGTATGAACAATTCACAGATCAGGAAGTAAAAATTATGCATCAGGCAGCCTGGAAAAGACGCACAGAACGTTGTCTGGAAATTTTGTTCAATCAGTTTGAAAAGACAAAGGACTTTAAATTTATTGTACGTGCGTTTGAATATGCCGAAAAGAGTAAAGCAACTGTCCTTCGTGAAAGTTCCTCTCAGAGAACACTTTTAGAAACCCATCCTGAAGATTCATTACTCCAAGAAAGAGCATACCTCAATCATCTTCAGGAACAAAAAATAAATGAACTCATCAGAGAGCAATTAACAACCCAAAATTTTGAAAAACTACAGGCGCTGAATGATACTTTAAGTATTATTAATTTAACACTCAGAGAGCTAAAAACTAAAATCTCACAAAAATATCCGGACACCATTTCTTCAGTGGTTTCGCTCAAAGAAGTGCAGGCTAAAAGTACAGAAGACAAAGCAGTTTTAATCTCCTACTTTTTCGGAAAAGAGAATTTATACCGTTTTGAAATTTCAGAAAATGAGGTGTATTTTCATAAAACAGAGGTCGATAAAAACCTGAGTGAATCGATTATTGGGTTCATGAGTTATTTTGAAAACAGTTCAGCCATTAACAATGATATAGCGGGATTTCAAAAACTTGCCTTTTCATTGTTTAAAACTCTTTTACCCAAAACGCTTCCTCAAGATAAAAACCTCATCCTCATCCCTGACGGATTATTGCACTTTATTCCTTTTGAAGCCCTTCTCACATCATCCACCCAAATTACTTCCTATACCGGTATGCCCTTTTTGGTAAAACAAAACACTGTGAGCTACAACACCTCTGCGACTTTATACAACAGAGCCAAAACGCCTGAAGCAAAAAATTCGGTTTTAGGGGTGTTTCCGGTATTTGAAAACAGTGCACAGGCTTTAAACTATTCGCTCGCTGAAGCAGAAAGTCTAAACAAGCTAATGAATACCAAACTGTTGATGCATCAGCAAGCATCCAAAGAAAATTTTCTCGCTTTCGCGAAAGCGCATTCCATTTTACATCTTTCTACCCACGCTCATAGCGGCAATTTCACCATTCCCGCTGCTATGGAATTTTATGATGATGTGATGTTGTTGCAAGAGTTTTACAGTTTGAATTTAAATCCGAAACTGGTGGTACTGAGTGCCTGTGAAACGGGTGTCGGAAAAATACAAACCGGTGAAGGTGCAATGAGTCTCGCACGCGGATTTCAATATGCCGGCGCACAAAATTTGCTTTTTAGTCTCTGGCAAGTCAATGATCTATCTACCTCACAATTAATGACTTCGTTTTATGAAAATTACAGCAAAACCCATTCAGCTTTTATAGCCAACCGACAATCTAAGCTGGATTATTTGAAAAACAAGGACATTTCAAATGCAAAAAAATCGCCCTACTACTGGAGTGGTTTTGTGTATTATGGTGCTATGGAAGAGCAACAAAAAACTTCGGCTTATTCTATTTGGGTTATTGGTTTTTTGGGTATTCTTGCTCTTATTTGGTATATTAAAAGAAAAATCAACAGAGTCAAAAAAAAGAAGTAGCTTTGCCACCGATATCGTCGTTTAAAAAAACGTAAATGAGGTATCGCTACTCTTTTTCTTTCCTAAATTTCGGAAATAATTCTCCAAATCATATATAAAGTTTAAGCAGTACAAAAAAGAATTCCTGTCACAAAGACCGAGACAGTGAACCTTTTCCAATTGATTCGGTCTTAAACTATTTACTATTTAGAATGACATTTGAAAATTTAAATTTAATAGCCCCCATCCTCGAGGCTTTAAAAACAGAAGGATATACAACACCCACACCCATTCAAGCTCAAACCATCCCACTTGCTCTGGAAGGAAAAGACGTTTTAGGCTGTGCTCAAACCGGCACCGGAAAAACGGCTGCTTTTGCCATTCCCATCATACAACTGATGAATCAAGACCGTACTCATGTTAGCGGGAAAAGACCTATTAAGGCTTTGATTTTAACCCCAACCCGCGAACTCGCCATACAAATTGCCGAAAGTTTTGAAAACTATGGAGCCAATACCCATTTAAAATATGAAGTGATTTTTGGCGGCGTGAATCAAAACAGTCAGGTGAGATCATTAAAATCGGGGGTGGACGTTTTGATCGCAACACCCGGAAGATTGCTGGATTTAATCAACCAAAAATTTGTGCAGTTAAACCAATTGCAGTTTTTTGTATTGGACGAAGCTGACCGTATGCTGGACATGGGTTTTTTAAACGATGTGAAAAAAATCATCACTAAAATTCCTCAAAAAAGACAATCATTGTTCTTTTCAGCAACCATGCCCGATCCTATTGTGAAATTGGCCAACACCATTTTGGTCAACCCATACAAAGTGGAAGTTACTCCCGTTTCCAGCACCGCAAACACGATCAATCAAGCGGTGTATTTTGTGGATAAGGAAAACAAAAAACATCTTTTAAAAGAAGTACTTTCTGACAAAAAAATTGACAGGGCGCTAGTTTTTACACGCACCAAGCACGGTGCAGATAAAGTGGTCAAAGACTTGGTGAAAGCCGGCATCAAATCGCAGGCCATTCATGGTAACAAATCACAAAATGCGCGTCAGCGTGCGTTGAATAGTTTTAAAACGAAAGAAACGCGGGTATTGGTGGCAACTGATATAGCTGCAAGAGGAATTGATATCGATGACCTTACACATGTGATTAACTATGAACTGCCCAACATTCCTGAATCTTATGTTCATCGCATAGGACGAACAGGAAGAGCCGGAGCAGACGGTATTGCCATCGCCTTTTGTGATGCAGAAGAAAAAGCATATTTGAAAGACATTCAAAAACTTATTGGAAAAGCGATTCCGGTTTTGGAGAATGACAACTTTCCTTTGGTTAACCATCAAGTGGAAAAAGCGCCACAAAGACAGCAGCGTTCATCAAGAAATTCGGGTAGGCAACAAAATTCAAGAAGAAGGTAGAAGATTCTATTTTGCTCTATTTATAAAGGTTTAAAACTCAAACAAGGTGCTTGTCTTCATCAACTTTAGATCTGTTCTTCTGCAATTTATTAAGTCCATAAAAACCAAAAAGAACTATTAAAGCTCCTGCTCCCCAGAGTGCGGTCTTGTTATTTTTCTTTAGCATCACCGGTGAAGGGTCACCCATTAAGACAATGCCCGCCCAATACTCCGGAGATTGTGCTCTTCCTTTTGCATTTGACAAATAATCCAGTTTTGATTTTTGTAATGCCTCGGGTTTGGTCAATCCTTCAGAGAGATACTTATAGAACGATTCCATAATGATGGCGCTAGCTTGCTCATCTATTCTCCAGATACCTGTTAGCAGGCTTTCACTTCCTGCATAATGAAATGCGTGAGCCAGTGATATCATTCCTTCACCAGCCTGATAATTTGGCTTTCCTGTTTCACAAGCGGTAAGGATTGCCAGATGTGAAGAAAAATTCTGATTATAAATTTCGTGAGCATACATAAAGTTTTCTTCATCAGTACTCAAGAGGTCTTTTGCAAATAACAATCTGGAAAACTCCGGTGAGATATTATTAGACTCGGCGTGTGTGCCAATGTGCAATATTTTAGTGTTGTGCCCATTTTTAATAAAGTTGGTAAGCGTGGAGGCTTGCTTTATATATGTTTTACCATAGTATTTTTTTCTTAAATTTTCAATGAGATCAAGAGTAAAAGGTTGAGGCAGCATAGAAAGATATAAATTTTCTTCAAGAGGCGAGGTTTTCTCTTTATTTGTATAATCTGCTTTCATTTCTTCTACAAAACCGGGTGCAAATGCCACAAAATTTGTTTTATATTCTTTTTCATTCTTTTCCTGATGTAACAACAGACTAAAATTATAAGATATACTATGTTTTGAAAGCAAACTGTGTTTCACAAAGTCTTTAGAGGTTTTAACTTGTTTTTCAACCAGCGTTTCAAAGCTTAGGTTAAAAAGATTGGCGTCTGGAATGACAATCACATTTTTAGTTTTAATAGTCTCTGCAAAAGGATGCCAAATAGCATTGTAGAGTAAATTAAGGGTAAGATACTCCTCTTCTAGGTTTCTTCCACGGTTTAAAGATTTGATAAGATCATTGACACCATTTGACTTCAAAGAGAAGAGAGATATTGAATTTTTAGTAATTAAAAAGGCGTGAAGTTCCTCTCCAATGTAAACATATCTCACTAGGGTTGTATTTTTATCAAGTTTATTTTGGACAGTAATAGCGGTTTCTGAAATGGTTTCATATCGCATTTTGTAGTACCTGGGAAATTCTATTTTCAATCGATTCAAAAATTCGTTCCACTCGTTTGTAGCGTTAAAAAAGGATTTCAAGCCTGCACTTTCTCGTTTTGAAAGGGTTGTATGGATGTTCTCTTTAAGCTCATTTTCTTTTTTGATAATTTCGGGTGGAAGACCATAAGAAGCTATTTGATCACGTTTGTTAAAGCGGCTTCTGATTTTATAATACAAACCGGATTCATGATAACCAAGTGTTTTTTCCAGATACTTTTTATTGCCTGTAAGTTTGTATAATTCTAAACCTAGTTCTTTAATAAAATCAAAAAGTTCTTTATTGTTTTCCAATAATGCTGAAACATTTTCGGGGGCTATAGTTATGGATTTTTGACGTTCCAGAATGGAAATTGTTTTTTGCATTTCCTCATATAACTTTTTCAAAAACAGGGAATCCCTATTTTGCTGAAGTTGGTGTGCAGACCTTGTTTTTATGAGCACTGCTTTGGGCTTTTGATATTCCAATTGAACAGAATCCAGGATACTTCCGGAATTTTGAATGGTTTCCAAAAGTTTTAGTGCATCATTGCTTTTAACGACAGACTTCTCGATATTCCCTATTTTAAAATTTACTTCGGCAAGATTGAGAAGTTGTTTGAACTGTACAAGGCCTTCATTAGGGGCAAATTTCACAGTATAATTATATCCCTTTAAAGCCAGTTGTTCTGCTTTTTGCTTTTCTTTGGTTTCTGCCAAAAATGAACTTTGTTTCACTAAAAAATTCAAGTATTGCCTGTCGTATCCGTCTTTTAGAATTTTTTCAAAATAACGTTCGCTTTGAGCGTAAAAATTTGAGGCTTCACTTTTATTGCCAAGAGCCTCTGCAGTTTCAGCCAGGCCAAAAAAGGTTATTGCTTTCCAGTAAAACTCATCTGCGGGATTAGCCTCAAAACCTTGTAGGGCTTTTATAAAAATGTTTTGGGCTTCTCGGTATCTTTTTAATGACATAAGCGACTGCCCTAGCTTAACACGTGTTTTAAAAACTCGTGAGTCTGTACTATCAAGTTCTCTAGCTTGATCTTCAAGCACATATGCTAATAATTTATTTGCTCTGTTGAAATCTCCAAGATCATTGTAAAAAACGGCAAGGTTGGAAGTTGCATTCCACTTATACACTTTTGCCTTGTTTATATGCTCAATATTGTCACTAAGCTCTTCTACTTCCAGATAATTTTCCAGTACTTTTTTTAAGGTTTCAATGGCCTCTGTTGATTTACCCAGATTTTGCTGTATGAGTGCTACATTTGAAAGCGTAACAGCAGAAAGATATTTTTTTGAAATTGAATCTGTATCAGATTTCTCAATACTATTCACTGATTTTTTATAATAAAGTGCAGCACTGTCAAGCTTGGTAGAAAGCCACATCATGGCACCCATGGCATTGTAAGCGTCTGCGAGTTTACTTTGTGGAGTATTATCATAAATTTCATATTGTTTTAGGGCTTGCCTGAAATGTTTTCCCGCAAGATCAAATTCACCCATCGAAAGCGCACTTGCACCCAAATTATAAATAATATAGCCTGTTTCTTCGGGAGTTTTATCGGGCATTTTTTCAGCGTGATATAGCGCTTTTTCAGTCATCGTATATGAGTGCTGAACTTTACCGGTTTCATCGAGATATCTCACATAACTCATGTATGATTTTTGCATATTTCGATCACCGGCTCCTTTTGCTTCTAGGTCTGTGATAAAGTCATCTATGTGTTTTATTGCTGAAACTGCCCCATTTGTATTGTGGTTTATAATACCTATGTAATAGGGAAATGTGGCAAGAGAATCATAACTGTTCATTGCATTGTAAAAAAGAAGCTGCTTTTCCAAAAGCAAGGCTGCTTCCGGAAATTTTTTTTCTTTTATGAGGGAATCCAAAACAGATTTGTCTTGAGCTGTATTTTGACCACAGCAAGGGTGGTAAACTCCTGCAATGAATAGAAATACTACTAAAAACCTTTTCATTATTTATTATTTAGCTCTTGCAAAATTTGATTGCATTCTTCAAGGCTGCATTTTTCAAAGGCATTGATGGCATCTACTGTTTTATCTATTTTTAGGTAAGCCAACCCAAGGTAAAAGTAAGCGTCATTTTTAAATACACTTTCAGAATCTGTAATTGTTTTTTTTAAATAAGGAATAGCCTTTTTTGCTTCATTATCTGCCAGTCGTGAAACACCCAAAAAATAATTTAGGGTATCGTTTGAAGGTGAATTTTGAAGTAAGGTTTCCCATTTATCAATTGCTGTTTTATAGTTTTTTTGTTTATAATCAACCATGGCGTCATAAAAAACATAATTATCTGTAGCACTCATTGGAGTAATAAGCCCGGGATCTGGTGTGAAAAACACGGCAAATAATTTTTCGTTTTCTGAGGGTTGATTGATCAACCACCAACCTGAAAAAAGAATTAGGGCAATTGTTATAAACGATGCCGCAATTGAAAGGTTAGAAAATCTTTTTCTACTTGTTTTTTGAGGCTTTCTAAAATGTTTTGCAACAGATTTTTTTTGTAACTCATCGTGAAATTCTTCCATTTTTGCTTTGAGAGCAGCGGTTTCTATGCCATCAATTAATTTACTGAATTGGTTTACAGTCTCCCGAAAGTGTTCATCAACTTCCATTTTATTTTTAAATGCAAGTTGTTCCTCTGGAGACATCTGTTTACTTAAATACAATTCAATATCTTGAAAGTCTTGTTCTGATATGGGGGTCATTTTTATAAATTTAATTTTTGTTAAAAACTATTTCACGCAATCTTTGCATACAACGGTATTTTTTGTTGCGTGCAGAAGCCTCATTAAGAGCAAATGCTTTTGCAATTATTTTTAAGCTTTGCTTTTTGAAATAGAAATTTGTGAGAATCTGTTTGCATTCATCTCCTAGTTTTTCAAAGGCGTGCATTGCATTTTTATAAACAGATTCTGAAAAATTATCTGAATTTTGTTCATCGCTTTCTTCTTCTGCAGACTCAAAAGAAAGGTGGGTTGTTTTAATATATTTTTTTGACCTCAAATAATCAATCCAATTGTTTTTTGCTACTCGATACAAATAAGCATTATATTCATCTTCCTTTGACGGAATAAACAAATCATTTTTCACTTTCTGCCAAACGGTGATAAAGGCTTCTTGATAAAAATCTTTAGCTTGCTCACGATTTCCATTGTTTTTCAGAATGTAAATTTCAACTTTGGAATAATTATTCAAATAAAGTTTTTCTAAAACAGAACTATCGTTTGTTTTAATCTTTTCGTGAAAATCATTTATGTTTTTGTGAGGTAACAGATTTAAGCTATTTAAGTATATAACCTAAAGATACTTAAAAAACTGTTAACTCAAAAAATGACATTTAAATTCATAAACCTTAGCTGTTTTTCATTTACTTTTTAATTATTTTATGAGTGGATATTTTCTCTCCTGATGAAATTTGCACAAAATACATTCCTGCTTGAAGGGCATTCACATTTAACTCTATTTCTCTTTGATCTTCAAAACTTTGCATAACCAATCGTCCTCTTAAGTCATAAAGCTCAACTTGGTTAATTTGTACACTTGCGTTTATAAAGAGTTTCTCTGAAACAGGATTTGGATGAATTGAAACTTCAATAAAATCATTGGACTCATTGCTAAGGTTTGTATTTACACCAAAAATTGACTCATAATCGTTTCCACCAAAATTTACTTGCAAGGTATAAACTCCATCAGGCCAGGAACCATTTACACTTAATGGCCATGACGCATATGCAGTAGCATAATCCTGCCCCCAATTTTGAGCCCAATTCCAATTAGCAAAAACCTGATTATTTGGATCAAGTATTGTAAATGTCGTGACAGCACCTTGTTGAATATCACGATAAAAAACACGAATAAATAAATCATCTCCGTGAAAGAAGTCAAGTGCCTCATAAGTGTTTTCTATTACCGGGCAAGCATCATCAAACTGATTTGTTTTATGTGTGGAAAGTCTGTTTAAACTAGGTACAAAATATTCTGGTTGACTCAGCCACCAGCTATCGGGGTTCATAGTGTTACAAGTTCCTTCATAAGGATCAATTAAATTTTCATTATTGTCATAAACCTCAAAATGCAGGTGTGGCCAATCACTACTTCCTGAACTTCCGGCGGCACCAAGATACTCTCCTGCAACTACAGAATCTCCTATATTTTTGGAAGTGATCGCTCCATTTTTAAAGTGCCAGTACCAGGTTTGTGAACCATCTGCATGTTCTAAAACAATCCCGTTCCAGTTAGGGTTTCCATTGTTTGCGCAGTTTAAATCAAAATTACCATCTCGTTTATCGACTATGATTCCATCTGCTGCGGCAATAATTTCCATAATTTCTTCGTCCATACTTTTCCAGGGATAAGGCCAAAGAATATAATCTGTACCGCTATGATTTCCAGTGCCCCAATCATAGGTGCGAGCAGCGCAGTTATAATCTAAAAGATTGTTGTTTGGGGTGAGATTGTGATCTACCTGAAAGTTTAATGTATAGTATCCATATTCATCAAAGCCATCTTTGGCTTTTATTGGCAAAACAAACAAAGGGTGACTTCCGCTTCTATTTGTCCTGAATGCATCAGGATTATTTAAAAGAATAGTCTCTTTGTTTGCAGCAATAATTTGTCTCACATCTGTTCTGGTTTGATCTGAAATGCATTCAGACGAGTTCAGAACAACAGGATGAAAATAACTTGTGGAAGGAATTTGACCCTCAAAGTGAGTGATGTCTCTCTGGGGAATTTCTAATGCTGATTTCTGACTTTGAACATTTAAAGAAAATAAGCCGATTGATAATGTAAATAATAGTAATTTTTTCATTGGTATGTGTATTATAAGGTTTACATCCTCACATCGAAAAAAAAAGAAAATGTCATCACAAAAAAGCTACTATTGAATTTCTATTTTTTTTCATTGATATTTATCATTTTAAAAACGCTTAAAAAAACCTATTTTTGAAGATGTCAAATTAAATTATGGATTCTATGACCGATTTAGACATTGCCAAAAAAGCCACGCCATTTCACATTACTGAAATTGCAAAAAAACTGGGGGTCAATCCTGACGAGTTAGAACTCTACGGAAAACACAAGGCAAAATTACCTCTTGCACTTATTGACAAATCAAAATCAGACCAAAGCAATTTAATTTTAGTTTCCGCCATTTCGCCTACTCCTGCGGGTGAAGGAAAAACCACCATTTCAATAGGCCTTTCTGAAGGACTTAACCAAGTTGGTAAAAAAACAACTGTTGTTTTAAGAGAACCCTCCTTAGGGCCTGTTTTTGGAATAAAAGGTGGTGCAACAGGAGGTGGCTATGCACAAGTCATCCCCATGGAAGACATAAACCTGCACTTTACAGGAGATTTTTCAGCTATAGAAAAAGCACACAATCTTCTTTCTGCATTGATTGATAACAACATTCAAAGTAAAACAAATAATTTGGGTATTGACCCGCGCACCGTTGCCTGGAAACGCGTGATGGATGTCAACGATCGTTCGTTGCGAAATATAATTATTGGTTTGGGCGGCACCGGTTCAGGTGTTCCTCGCGAATCGGGATTTGATATTACAGCAGCTTCTGAAATTATGGCCATTCTCTGTCTTTCCACAGATTTAAACGATTTGAAAAAAAGGATGGGAAGTATTTTTGTAGGTTATACTTTTGACAAAAAACCCGTTTATGCAAGAGATTTAAAAGCTGAAGGTGCTATGGCGGTTTTATTGAAGGACGCCATAAAGCCCAACTTAGTGCAAACGCTTGAAGGAAATCCCGCCATTATTCACGGCGGTCCATTTGCTAACATCGCTCAAGGTACAAACACGGTAATTGCCACAAAAATGGGAATGAGACTGTCTGACTATACCGTTACTGAAGCCGGTTTTGGAGCAGACCTTGGTGCAGAAAAGTTTTTAGACATTAAATGTCAAAGTGCCGGATTAAAGCCAAAGGTAGTGGTGCTTACCGCCACCATAAGAGCGTTAAAATATCATGGGGGTGCTGCTTTAGACGATTTAAAAACACCCAACACCGAAGCTCTTAAAAAAGGACTGCCCAACCTTGAAAAACACCTTGAAAACATACAGCAGTTTCAATTGACTCCGGTTATTGCCATCAATAAATTTATCACAGACAGTGATGAAGAGATTGAAGCCATCATAGAATTTGCAAAATCTAAGGGAGTTAGGGTGGCTCTGGCAGAAGTTTGGGCCAAAGGCGGAAAAGGCGCTATCGATTTAGCCCACGAGGTTATTGCTGCTGTTGAAGAAAACAAATCAAACTTTACCCCTCTTTATGATTGGAAATGGGATGTACAAACAAAAATTGAAACCATCGCCACAAAAATTTATGGTGCTTCGGGGGTTGAATTTTCATCGAGAGCAAAACTGGATTTAAAGAAAATCGCCGCTTTAGGGCTTAATGAGCTTCCGGTATGCATTGCCAAAACCCAAAAATCACTTTCAGACAATCCTGCTTTGCTGGGAAGGCCTGCCGGATTTATAATTACAGTGAGAGAAATTGAAATAGCTGCCGGTGCCGGATTTTTAGTTCCCATTACAGGAGACATGATGAGAATGCCGGGACTTCCCGCACATCCGGCTTCAGAAAATATTGATATTGATGATAATGGAAATATTTCAGGGTTGTTTTAAAGAAAGATTTATCCTTAAGTATTGCAGAAATAGAAATCTGTTGTATATTTGCAGTCCGAAAGGAAAGATGGCCAATGTATGGTTGGCAATTAAAAAGCACTTTTTTCTTTCAAACACACATCGCGGGGTAGAGCAGTAGGTAGCTCGTCGGGCTCATAACCCGAAGGTCGCTGGTTCGAGTCCAGTCCCCGCTACTAAGAATAAGAGAACTCCAAAAGAGTTCTCTTTTTTGTTTATGCCTGTCGGGCTCATATCCGACAAAGGCGGACGCTGGTTCCACCNAAGTCTCGGGGCAGTCCCCGCTACTAAGAATAAGAGAACTCCAAAAGAGTTCTCTTTTTTGTTTATGCCTGTCGGGCTCATATCCGNCAAAGGCGGACGCTGGTTCCACCAAAGTCTCGAGGCAGTCCCCGCTACTAAGAATAAGAGAACTCCAAAAGAGTTCTCTTTTTTGTTTATGCCTGTCGGGCTCATATCCGCCAAAGGCGGACGCTGGTTCCACCAAAGTCTCGGGGCAGTCCCCGCTACTAAGAATAAGAGAACTCCAAAAGAGTTCTCTTTTTTTATGCCCGTCGGGCTTATATTCGACAGAGGGAAAACAGGTTCCCTCTTAGCCCCGGGGCTGTAAAGGCTTTATAGAGCCAAGTACTTTTGTGCTTGGCTTTATTATTTTTGTTAAGTTCTGTTTAAATACATCAAGAAGTTTCAGTTTTTGAATATCTTTAGTTCATGAGTAAAAGAGCACGTATTGTTTTGGGTAGTATCCTTGGACTATTGATTTTGATAGTGGTTGCATCATTTATTGCAAATCCCATTATTCAAAATAAAATCAAAAAAACCATTACCAACGAAATCCCTGAAAATTTTCAAATTAATGACTATGAAGTCTCTGTCGATACATTTGGAGGTTCTGTATCTATAGAAAATTTTGAGGCAACTCTAAAGGACACAATTGGTGTTTTTAAAGACGCTCAAATTAGCCTTAGAAAAGCCTCCGTTAGTGGGCTTAGTTACTGGAAATACCTGTTCTTAAATAAAATTGCCGTTGATGATATCACCCTTTTTGACCTGCATATTAAAGCCTATCGGGATACCACACAGACTGGTAGTACGGAAAAACAACAAAAGGATTTTAAAGAAAATATAAGCGCAGGGAAATTCACTTTAGAAAATGCTTCGTTCTTATTTAAAAATACAGATGAAAGCGTTGTCTTGCAAATGGACAGCCTCAACTTTTCGTTAAAAAATATAGTGGTTAACGAAACAACCCTGCAAGAAAAAATTCCGTTTTATTTTTCCGAAATGGAGGTGGACACCCGCGACTTTTTGTATGAAATCAATGAAAATGAAGTCCTTTCTTTAAAAGAATTTTCCATAAAAAATCAACAGCTTAAAGTAACTGATGTTACCTTTCAAACTAAAATTGATTCACTAAAATTAAATGAAGAAACCACTACTGATAATAGCCGCACAGAACTAAAAATACCCTCGCTCACCCTAAGCGACATTTCTTTTGAGGTGGTTGATGATGCCTTTCAGCTATTTGGCGAAAATTTAGAGATTGACAAACCTTCTGTACAAATTCAAAAAGGTTTTAAAGAGGTTGACGGAAAAACTGAAACCGTTCAAACTGCAAAAAAGAAGAAAAAAGAAATGCCACTCCCTTTTTCTTTAACATCTGTTTATATCAAAGATGCAAAGATTAACGTCATAAATCCTGATGAAACGACTAATTTACAGGTTGAAAATTTCAATTTAACTCTCAAAGATTTTTTGGTAAATACAGCAAGCTTGCAACAAAAAATTCCGGCTTTGTTCTCTGACTTAGAGATAAAGAGTAATGTCATTCAATATCAATTGAACGACTATGATTTGTTATCTTTAAAAGCATTGTCACTGGAAAATAATAATCTTCAAATTGAAGATGTAGCTATTAAGACCCTCTATTCAAAAACCGAGCTTTCCAAATTGATTTCAAAAGAACGTGATTATATAGATGCAGAAATGCCAATGGTTACTCTTAGGAACTTCGATTTTGAAGTTTTGGACACAACCTTTCAGGTTTCAGCCGGTGACTTCATTATCGAAAACCCGGTTTTAAAAGTGTACAGAGATAAGTTGGTCAGGGATGACACCAGCATCAAACCTCTTTACAGTAAAGCCATACGCGACATACCATTTCCCTTAACAATCGATTCTTTACATATCAAGAATGCTACAATTCTCTATGAAGAAAAAGTAAACACTCGACAAGGTGCAGGAGCAATTAATTTTTCGATGTTAAATGCAGCGATTGGTAATTTTAGTAACACTTATGCTCAAGGCGAAAAGAAAACAACAATCAAAATCAGCTCCATTTTTATGGATGAAAGTCTGCTTACAATTGACTGGAGTTTTGATATAAATGATTTGAAAGACACGTTTCATATTCAAGGTGAACTTGATGCTTTAAATGCGACAAAAATGAACTCTTTTTCAAAAGCAAGCCTTAATGTAACACTTGAGGGAAAAGTCAACAAAATATATTTTAATATCCACGGAAATGATGAGGCTTCAAGTGTTGATTTACGTATAAGCTATGACAATTTTAAAGTTGAAATTTTAAACAAGGAGAACAAACGCAACTGGTTTTTATCTACCGTTGCAAATATTTTTGTGAAAAAGAAATCTGATACAGCAGAAAGCACTTTCAAAGAAGGCAATGCTACAGCTCAAAGAAACAGAGACAAATCTTTTTTCAATTATTTATGGATTAATATTCAGGAGGGGTTAAAAGATGTGATGGTTGCCATTTAAAATTTATTGCTCAAGATTTGAAACTTCAAATTGAGTCAATTCTCCATCGAGAAAACCAACTGTAAGCTCAATGGGGTTACAACATATTTCACAATCTTCAACATAAGTTTGTCTTGCTACAGAGGGGTCTAGCAGCATCGAGATTTCTTCCCAGCAATATGGGCATTGAAAAAAATGTTCAAACATAATAAAGTTATCAAATATAATTGTGTGCTTAAAATTCTACATCCAGCAATTTTCCGGTGAGTTGCAGTAATTCCAATTCTGCGAGTTTGGCTTCATACTTTGCCAGGTTTTTATTGGTTTGGGCATTGAGCAGGTTGATTTGGGCTTGTCTCAATTCCAGCGAACTTATTTGCCCCAGTTTGTAGCGTTCATTAGAGCGTTCAAAGTTTCCTTTGGCAGTTTCTACATTCTGCTGTTGAAGTTCATAAATTTTCTTTCGGTTGTCATAATTACCCTGCGCATTGGCAATCGTTCGTTTCACCTCAAGCGTTATTTGTTGTTTAATTAAATTTTGATTCTCAAACCTTATTTTAGCATTTTTAGAATTAACAATATTTCTTCCGCCATCAAAGAGGTTCCACGTAAGGTTGATGCCGGCATTGAAACCTGTAGAGGTGTTTGACGCCAAAAAGTTTGTCGCCGGAAAATTTCCTTCATTCCATCCATAAGAACCGGTTAGACCGAGTGATGGCAAAAACACTGAATTGCTTATTTTTCGGGCATAGTCACTTATCAAAATAGTTTGATTAGCCTGCAAAAGGGTCACATTATTTTCTTCGGCTTCAGCTATATAACTTTCTAGTGCAAGTATATTCACAAAAGTAACTGTAGTATCAATTTCAAAATTGCGTTCCAGATCATTGTTTAGAACAACATTCAAATCGCGCTTGGCATTGATGAGTGCTTGTCTGGTATTCATCACATTCACACTATCTGTAGTGATGTCAACTTTGGCGTTAAGCACTTCGAGTCGTGTGTTTTGGCCAAATTCAAATTGGTATTCAGCTCGTGTGAGGCGTTCTTTTGTGTTTTCGAGGGTTTCTTGTAAAACACTTAAATTTTCTGTCAATCTTGCCACTTCAAAGTAAACCGAAAACAGTTGCAAAATAGTGATTTCAATACTTTCACGAGCTTCGAGTTCACTCAGGTTGTATTGCTCTTTGAGGCTTTTGTAATTATAATGCCTTCCCAAGCCGTCAAAGAGCAAGAAATTTAAATTAAGAGAAGCGTTGTATCTTTCAGTTTCAGCACCATTTACCGCGCTGCTTGAACCGTCTTGAAAAGTAGCTTCTTGATTTTCGATATTGTATTGTCCTCCGGCAATTCCGGTTAAAGAGGGTAAATAACCCGAATTTAAGACACCTGAATTATTTTTGGCAACCAACACTTCATTATTGGCTATTTGAATTCCAAAATTATTCTCTAATGTCAACCTAATCGCTTCCTCTTTTGTGAGTAACTCCTGTGCCCCTACTTGGAAGAAAAAACAGCAAAACAATCCTAAAAATAAATACTTAATTGTCATATTCTTCATCTATTTCTTTTTCTTTTATGGCGCGTTCAACAGATTCTTTATCCACTTTTTTTCCGGTTGCCAGCCAGATGGTTCCGGTTTTTATTTTGTTGTTTATGGTTAAAAACAAAGGAAGCAAAAACAAGGTCAAAACAGTCGCAATCCCAATTCCATAAGCAATGGAAATTGCCATTGGCTTTAAAAACTGAGCTTGTCTGCTTTTTTCAAAAATAAGAGGTGCCAATCCTGCAATGGTGGTTAAAGAAGTCAAAAATATAGCTCTGAATCTGGATCTGCCCGCTTCATACAAGGCTTTATCAAAAGGCAATCCTTCTTTTAGAAACGTATTGAATTTTGTGATTAAAACCAGCCCGTCATTTACCATAATCCCAATGAGTGCTATAATTCCCATTGCAGACAACATATTGACCGGAAAACCGTGAATCCAGTGTCCCCAGGCAACACCAATGACACTAAAGGGAATCAGCATTAATAGCAATAGCGGCTGACTGTAACTTCTAAAAGTAAAAGCGATGGTGGCATAAATTAAAAACAGGATAATGGGTATAATCCCGGAAGCAGAGCGGGATAATTTTTGTCCTTCCCTATTTTGCCCTTCATAAGAAACAGATACTGTGTTGTATTTTGCCAATATCTCAGGGATTATACCGGATTGAATTTCAAAAAGAATTTCGGTGGCACTGTCGTTGGGGTTTTCCAAATCTGCATTTACCTGTATTTCTCTCTTACCGTCGAGGTGTCTGATGGATTCATCACCTCGTTCTATAGTGTATGTGGCTATTTCGCCGAAAGGCACCCGTTCACCGGAAGGTGTAATAATTCGCATCGCATTCAAATCGTTTATTGAAGACCTCCCCTCACGATCATAGCGCACCCAAACCCTCACTTCATCTTGTCCTCTTTGAAAACGTTGTGCTTGCGCACCAAAGAAGCCGGCTCTTATTTGCTGCATCACTTCGTTGAGTGTAAGACCCAATGCATAAGCAGTTTGATTGAGCTCTACCCTGATTTCTTTGATACCTTGCGGGTCTGTATCGGTTACATCTTTCAGTCTGGAATCATTTTCAAAATGGGCTTTGAGCTCTTCTTTCGCAGCTTTAAGTTCTTGTGTATTGTTACCCAGAAAAGCAACGGAAACCGGAGAGCCACCAAAAGTACCCCCGGAGCCAAAAGTGAGTTGTTCCACACCATAAACGGGCCCAACGGCATCGCGTATCGCTGCAGTAATTTCGGGAGATGAAAAGTCTCGATCTTCGCCGGGTAGAAGATTTACATTCAAGGAAGCTTTGTTATTGCCCGGACCCACGCGCTTGATAATGTTTTGAACAACTTGCAAATTGCCTGTTTGTTTTTTTGTAAATTCTTCATTGACTTCCCAGGCTTTGGCCTCCACATAAGAAATTATGGAGTCTGTTGTTGCCGGATTGACTCCTTCACTCATCAATAAATTGATGGAGACCCTGTCACTGGCTATACTGGGAAATATGGTAACCCGAATGATTCCCCCCATAATGGATGCCACAGTTAACATCAACACAGAAACAATAATTGCTAGTGATAAAAAATTGTTTTTAAGAACAAAAGCCAGCACGGGACTATAAAATTTATCTCTTAAGAATCGCATACTTTTATCACCCAATTTATTGAGGATACGCAATTCTGCAAAAATTTTGTCGATTCCCTTTTTTTCTTGTTGTTCTTTTTCACCATTGCGCACCAATGCTTTTGAATGAGCAATGTGAGCCGGCAAAATGATAAATGCTTCAATAAGTGAAATAACAAGTGTCAAAATCACTACAACAGATACCTCTGCATAAAATTTACCGATGCGACTATCCAAAAACTGGAATGTCAAAAAAGCCAATACCGTAGTTATAATAGCTGAAAGTATGGGAGGAACCACTTCCATCGTTCCATCAACGGCAGCTCTAATGGGTCCTTTTCCCTTTTCATAATGCTGGTAAATATTTTCTGAAATTACAATCCCATCATCTACAAGAATACCAATGACGATAATCATCCCAAAAAGCGATAAAATGTTGATTGTTATCCCAAAAAACGGGGCGAGCATAAACATACCCATAAATGCAATGGGCAATCCAAAGGCAACCCAAAAGGCAACACGGGTATTGAGAAAAAAGGATAGAAAAAACAAAACGAGTAAGATTCCCATTCCGCCATTTTCAATCAAAATTTGCGTGCGTTGATTTAATGAAATAGAAGAGTCGTTCACTACATCAAGCCTTACATTGCTGTTTTTTGCATTAAAGTCTTTGATGTAATTATTCACATTTTCGGCAGAAGAGAGCAAATCTTCATTGTTTGTGTTGCTTACATTGATATTGACAGAAAGGTTTCCATTGAAATAAGACGCATTGGGGGTTTCAGCAAACCGATCTCTCACAGAAGCCAGGTCTTTAAGTCGAACCATTGCTCCGCCCTCATCTGCTCTTACGATGATATTATCAATTTCCTCTGCAAAATAACCTCTGTTATTTGCCCTGATTAGATAGTCTTCTACATTGGTTTTTATGGTTCCACCGGTGGTAAAAATATTGGCTCCCCTCACTGCATTTGCGACTTCCTGAAATGAAATATTATAGGCCAAAAGATCATTTTCTCTCACGGCAATTTCAATTTCTTCGGCCGGGTATCCGGTAATTTCTATTTGAGAGATTCCGGGAATGGTTCTTAATTCATTTTCAATTTGCCGGGCAATTTGTTTCAAGGTAGCTAGCGGCACATTATCCCCACTCACTGCAAACTGTATGGTTTCCCTAATGGGAATTTGTTTAGAAACCACCAAGGGCTCCATATCTGCCGGAAATGTAGGCACACGATCAACTGCATTTTTTACCTCTGCAAGAATGATATCGATATTTTCACCGCGTTCAATTTCGACAGTAATCGAACCTCCATTTTCTCTTGCTGTAGAGGTAACGCGTGCTATCCCTTCAAGACCTTTTAAATTATCTTCAATTTTTATGACAATACCCTCTTCTATTTCCTGTGGAGAAGCCGCCGGATAATTGATGTTGATATTGATTATTTCTGAATCTACTAAGGGAAAAAAAGAGGATTTGAGACTGCTAACACCAAAAATACCGAAGATGACAAACGCAAAAATAATCACATTTACAGCGACGCTGTATTTTATAAAATATTCAATTATTTTACGCATAAAATTTATTTTTTAATCAACAGAGATAATTTTTAATTGATAATAACATGTTGACCGGCAAATGCTCCCGGCAAGACTTCTCTGAGAATGATTGTACCATCGGGGATTCCTTTTACTACAACTTCACGGTCTGTGATATAAATCAAATCAACATCGAGTAAATTGAGTTTATCGTCTTCAACAATGTAAATTTGAGATTCATTGACCAAAAGTTTTCTTTGAAGCTTGTAGGCGTTTGGCTCTTCTCGGGCATCTAAATTTGCTTCCAGGAACATGCCCTCCCTTAAATTTTCACCTTTTACCTCTACAAAGGCATTCACCGTTTGGGTATTTGGGTCTATTCTGGCATTGATTCTACTAATTATTCCTTCAAACTCTCTTGTTTTATCTAGTGTGTGAAGTTTAACTTTTCTTCCGGTTTCCAAAAAATCAACGAAGTTTTTTGAAACAGCTACTTCCATTTCATAAATTGCCGGGTTGATAAATTCACCCAATTTTTGCCCGGGTCTTACAAGACTTCCTTTGTTGACCAAAGCTTCTGTTAGGATGCCCCTAAAGGGTGCTCTAATATTGAATTTACCCAAACGCTCTTCCATTCGTTTGATTTCAAAATAGTTGGCCGTGATATTTCTACCTGTGATAAAATATCTTTCTTGTTCTGAAGTTGGTTCCGGTAAAGGAGCTACTGTTTTATTAACGTCAAAATTGGAAAGATAGGTTTGCCATTTTGAAAACGAATCGGGATAATCTAGTCTCAAATCGGGCATGATTGCCGTAATTAAATTGTGCAAATTACTACGTGCCGATTGTACAGAAGCTGTATATTCAGAAGAATTTATTTGCAGTAAAAGTTCGCCTTGATTGTATTGTTGCCCGGGTCTGAAATCTCTGGAACTTCCAGAAAACAAACCTTCTACTTCAGAAAACAATTCAAGTCGGTCTTTTGCAGAAAGTGTGCCGGTAGCGGGAACAACAATGGGAATAGTTGTGTTCGTAACGGTATCAACAAATACCACTTTTTCAACTTTTTCAATTGCAGGGTTTTGTTTTTTCTCGACGTTTGCAATGCTTCGAGCCCAAAAAAATGCAACTATTAGAATGAGTACTCCAAGAGCAATGAGTATAGTTTTACGCATGAATTATAACAAATAAGTTAGATAGCTTACAAATCTATCTTATTGTTGTGGTAAAGAAGGTTAAGGGTTTCTTAAAAAATTGTTTTACGTAAAATAATTGAGGTGGAATTATAACTGAAAGAAGCTATCCGCCATTGTTAAATCTTCAGAGTTTAAAGGGGTTTGGCAGTGAGTCCTTCAACTTTGACATTCCCGCACTTGACGGTTAAATTAAGTTTAGAGCTGATCGAGTGTTTCATGAATTTCTTCCCACTGCTTCATGTTTTTTTCCAATTCGGTTTTTTTTGTTTCATAAGTTTTAAAAAACTCCGGTTTGGAACTCGTAATTTCATAATTTAGAGCCAGGTCACTATCCATTTTAGCAATTTCTTTTTCCAGCCTTTGGATATTTGACTCAATGGTACTTAGTTTATTTTTGAGTGTTTTTTCTTTTTTTTGATCGTTGTACTCTTGTTTGTTGTTGTTGTTGCCTTTTGGGGTTTTCTTTTCCTTGGTCATTAATTCTGCTTCGCGCATGGAAGATATTTTGCGCTGCTCAAGGTAAAAATCAATGTCGCCCAAGTACTCCTTTATTTTTCGGTCTTTAAATTCATATACTTTATCACACAGTCCTTGTAAAAAATCCCTGTCGTGAGAAACGAGAATAAGAGTTCCTTCAAAACTTTTTAAGGATTCCTTTAAAACATTTTTTGATTTGATATCGAGGTGGTTTGTGGGCTCATCCATCACCAACACATTGAGTGGTTGTAGTAGCAATTTGGCTAAAGCCAAACGATTGCGCTCCCCTCCTGAAAGAACCTTTACAAACTTATCCACTTCCTCTCCTCTAAAGAGAAAAGAGCCCAGAATATCTCTTACTTTGCTTCGGTTAGTTTCATTTGCGGCATTAATCATGGTGTCGAGCACTGTGATGTTTCCGTCGAGATAATCAGCTTGATTTTGAGCAAAGTAGCCAATTTGCACATTATGTCCCAGTTTTACTGTTCCCTGATGGGAAATTTCGCCAACAATAATCTTGGCCAATGTTGACTTTCCCTGGCCGTTTTGTCCTACAAAAGCGGTTTTTACACCACGCTCAATCATCATACTCACATTATCTAAAACGTGGTTTTGCCCATAACTTTTTGAAATGTGATTCATTTCTATGACCACTTTTCCCGGTTGAACCGAAATTGGAAACCGCACATTCATCACCGCATTGTCATCTTCATCAACTTCAATTCTGTCAACTTTATCCAGTTTTTTGATGAGTGATTGTGCCATAGAGGCTTTAGAGGCTTTTGCTCTAAATTTTTCAATGAGTCTTTCTGTTTGTTGAATTTGTTTCTCTTGATTTTTTTGGGAAGCCAATTGTTGCTCTCGCAGTTCTTGTCTTAAAACCAAATATTTTGAATAGGGTTTGTTATAATCATATATGCGTCCCAATGAAATTTCGATAGTTCTGTTTGTCACATTATCGAGAAACATTTTATCGTGAGATACAATAACAACCGCACCGGCATAGTTGTTCAAAAAACTCTCGAGCCAGATGATAGATTCGATATCCAGGTGGTTTGTTGGCTCATCGAGCAGTAATATATCATTGCTTTGCAAAAGGAGTTTTGCAAGTTCGATGCGCATACGCCAACCTCCAGAAAATTCTTCGGTTTTTTTATCAAACTCTTCTCTTTTGAAGCCGAGTCCCTGAAGTATTTTTTCTGTATCTCCCTGATAATTATATCCACCTAAAATTTCATAGTGATGAGTTAAATCGCTTATAGCCACCATCAAATCGTGATAGGCTTCAGACTCATAGTCGGTGCGAGTGGTGAGTTGGTGATTGATCGAATCCATCTTGGCTTCTGTAGCTTTAATTTCTTCAAAGGCTTGATAAGCCTCTTCAAGTACCGTTCTGCCTTGCACAAAGTCGATATCCTGTCTTAAAAACCCAATTTTTATTTCTTTATCTGAAGCAATTGTTCCGGTATCTGACGCCAAATCTTTGGCCAAAATTTTAAGAAGTGTTGATTTTCCTGCACCATTTTTTCCAACTAAACCCACGCGATCTCCCGCCTTGAGCTGAAATGAAATTTCCTCAAAAAGATTCTCTCCCTGAAATGCAACCGACAAATTAGAAACGTTTAACATGTATGTAACCTTTGTAACAAATTATCGTGCAAAGATGCTTAAATTTGTAGTCTTAAAAAAATAGAATTTTCAATGTTAAAAGGCACAAAATTATACAGCATTTTAAGCGGTTCTTGTCCGGTTTGCCAAAAAGAATCGATGTATGTGGATTCTAACCCTTACAAAATGAACAAGATTTTTAAAATGCACGAGAGGTGTAGTCATTGTAATACAAAATATAAAATTGAACCTTCGTTTTTCTACGGGGCTATGTATGTGAGTTATGGTTTGGGGGTTGCCTTTGCAATAGCGGCATTTATCGTTAGTTATGTATTTTTTGATGGTGGTTTGATGACTTCATTTATAGCGATAGTGGGTACATTAATCATTTTTATGCCTGTAATTATGAGGCTTTCGCGAAATATTTGGATCAATATTTTTTTGAATTATGACAAAGAAAAGGCTAACTAAACCTGCAAATATCTATTTCTTTAGGTAAGGGTACTTCATTTTCGATGAAGTCGAAAAGATTCTTTGCTACAGTGGGTCCAATCATCACCCCATGAGTGCCCAGACCATTCAAGACAAACAAGTTTTTAAATTCCGGATGTCGCCCCACCAAAGGTTTTCTGTCAATAACTGTGGGACGCACACCGGCTTCGTGTGAGGTCACTTCATAGTTGCAATTGACAATTTTATGTAGTTTGGCTAAAAGCTCCTCTCTGGCCTCAAAAGTAGTCGTTGTGTCTTTGTCTGCCCAATTGTAAGTGGCTCCCACTTTATAGACATCCTCCCCTATTGGAATAATAAATACTCCCGATTTTAAAATATTGTGTAATTTTAAATTGGGTGCTTTGATAGTCAAAAGTTCTCCCTTATTTCCAACAAGTGGAAGGTAATTGAAAAAGGGATTGTTCTTAATTCCAAAACCTTCAGAAAAAACAATGTATTTTGATTGAATGGAGTTGTATTGAAGTCTCTGAGTGAGTTGGAGTGCCGAGTATTCAAATTGTTTTTCAATGAGCCATTCGTTTTCCAGTAGGTAATCTCTGTAAGCCTTTAAAAGTACCTTTGTGTCAATTCTCCCACTTTGCAGTACTTCTCCAAATCCAAAGGGTGCATTAATGTGCTTGTTTTGATTTATGTGGACTTTGGGAGAAATAAAATGTTCCAGCACAGGTTTATCTGATGCTTCAAACCAACGGTTTTGTTCTTCAACAGAATTAAATATTCTATGAACAGAGGTTTTATAATCTATTTTTACACCCAGTTTGTTCTCCAGTTTTTCATAAAATGGAAGTGTTTTTTGAATTTGTTCTGAGGCGTTCCAGACGGGAGTAAAGCGTTTTAAAATAACGGGATTATACAAACCGGCGGCCACGGTTGAGGAAGTATCATTTCCCGCATCAAAAACTACAAAGGTTTTTTTGTTTTCCAGTAATGTTTCGCAAAGAGCGATTCCTGCAAGACCTAAGCCCACTATAATATAATCAATCTTCATAGTCATAGAGCGAAACTAAAAAACTCCCGTGAATTACGGGAGTTTTTCAATAGTTAAATTATTGGATTTTGAACTTAGTAATTCCAGAGATCAATTTCAATATTTCTGATGGTTTCTTTAATTCTTTCAGATTCTAGAAGTTGCATGAGGGCATTATCAGTAATGTAGTCTCTCACTTCTCTATCTCCATACTCATTGTCTTCTTTATAAATCACACCGCTAAACCTTCTTGAATTGAGCATATGATCAAATGATATAGGCATAGATGTATTCATCCTGTTGAAGGCTTTTGCTTCATGAAGTACTTCACGTGCTTCGGGAAAGAATACCCAAAATAATTCAACCATCGTTGAATTTTCATCGTCAATAAAGTTTACGTCAGGAGCTACAGGAGCAATACCAATGAGGCGGTATTTTAATTCCCCTAATCTTTTGTCAATATACCAGTACCCTCGCACACGGTATTCTTCAATATCTGCAGCAGTAATATCTCTTCTGTCTATGTATTGAAGATCCAGTTCTTCACCGGCATTCAATTGGGCAATACCCGCATCTGTAGTGTCAATTCTTGAAAGTGTGGCTTGTATATCTGCAAGTGTTCTTTTTTCTGTAAAATAAGAATCAGTGTAGATATTGGCAATTCTTCCATTCTTGATGTTTTTAATTAATACATCATACAGAGATCTGCGCTCGGGTCCGATGTTGTTTGTGTCAATTGGGTAATACAGCGGAAAATTCATTCTTTCGTCAAGATCGATGATTTCCCATACAGTTTTTGCCCAAAGTACATCACGCTGATCGATGAATCCATAAGATAATGGGTTGTCATTGTCATAAGCAATCTGCGCTTCTGTTCTCTTGTTCATATCTTCCGGGGTTTTGGCATTTAAAATATTAGATTGCCCAAACCCGGTTGATGTAATCAACATTGCGGTTAGAATTATTAAAAAAGATTTCAGGTTCATAATATGTTTTTAATTTTAATTTGTAAGCTCTACAAATACAGGGGAGATTTTTTGTAATCGATATCCAGATGCACCTGCAAGGTTTGCTGTGATATCAAATATTTGTACTGTTTCTCCTCTTTTTGCTCTTCGCAGGGTATTTTTTGCTGCATCGTTCAAACGACTGCCATTTACAACAACTGTGGGTTGACCGGGCACATTGAATTTGAATCCGGTAACGTTGAGTCCTATCTCAAAGTCAAAATCAGGAATCATAGCTCCAATTGTTGAAATTTCCAGTGCGTTACGTTGCATTTTAATTAAACCGTCTTCACCTCTTACAGTTCCAACAGGTCTTGGGATGTCTTTGATGCGGAAAGTAGCTCTTGAGGGATAAGAAGTTCCATCAATAGTTCCGCTGACGTTAATAGTTACTTCTCTTCCTTGAACTGTGGTAACATCCATCATATAACTACTTCCTGAAACCCTTCTAAGGCCCGGTGCATTTGCTGTAATATTATTATCGGTTACTCCAGCCATTGAAATTGTCATCGGGTTTTGAACACCGCGATACACAACATTCATCTTATCAGCTGAAATCACAGCATCTGTGGGTTTAGAAATAGTTGTAAAGCTTAAGTCGACGGGGACTTCTGTTTCTTCTCCACCTTCTTCAAAAACTAATTTACCGCCTATTTTATGTTCTCCGGCAGATCCGGCATTTACATTCAATTTAACACGTCCTCCTTCTATAGTATATTGATCTGCAGTAAGTGGTCTTCCATCAAGAGTTAACTCCACTCTGTTTGGTCTGGTAGTTTCATCTGTTCTTCCTAGAACTACAGCGCCGTCAAAAACATCTCCCTGAAAATAAGCAGATCGATTTGTTTGAAGTAAAGTACCATAGTTTGTCATTGCAACTGCAGCTGTTAACTCACCTTCAAGCATCGTTGATAAGATTTCACTATTGGTTGTTTTAACATCTGCCTGCATTTGAGTTAACTTAGTTAACGAAGCAATCAAAGGGAATCCTTCAAAGTGATAATTTAACCATTCAACTTCAATTCCATCTCTACGGGTTTCTTTTTCAGTACTGAATTTTTTATTGATATCAGATTTAATTTTATCAAATGCAGGTGAATCTCCTAAATTTGATAATAAGCCCTCTCTATATTTATTTATTTTATCTATAAACTCTTGTCCTTCAGGAGTATATTTGTCGCCAACAAAGAATTTCTGATTTAGAAAATCAGGCTTATCCATCACTTCATAGTTTCCTGTTGCAAGATCATCTTCTTTGACGGTTCCTTTTAGTTCATTTTTGATAGATTCAATGTAACTATCAAATTCGTTGGATAGCATTCCAATTTCATCTGCTTTCATTTTAGCATCGGCAAATCGTGTTGGATTCTCAGTTGCTTTTTCAGCCAAACCGGCCATATAATCTGCATTTCTTTGTTGTGCAGAACTGTTTGCCTCAGTTAATCGTTCATTCATGAGTCCAAAGGCTGAAAGCACCTCTTTGGACATATTTAGTGCAAGCATAGCGATGAATACCAGATACATCAGGTTAATCATCTTCTGTCTTGGGGATAGTTTTCCTCCTGCCATTTTTTAAGTTTTTGAAAGTTAGTTATACAGTTAGAAAAATATTAGTTTCTGTTTGTCATTGCAGAGAGCATACCTCCATAAACTCCATTTAAAGAAGATAGGTTTGTAGCCATTGCTTGCATTTGTTGTTTTAATTGATCTGCATTTTCTGCGACTTCTTCATTGATTTGTGCTTGACGGCTTGCAGACTCTACTTGTACTTTATAAAGCGAGTTCAATGACTCCATTTGGGCAGCTGCAAGGCTCATTTCCTGGCTGTATTTTTTTGTTGCGTTCATTGCATCTGCTGTGGGCTGCATTTCTCTGGCAGCTCCTTCAAAAGAACGAATGCTTTCACCAAGGCTGGACATTAAACTTGCGTCTAGTTTAGCTTCTTTAAGCATTTCGTCTAATTTTTTAGACAACAGACCTTGAGCGTCTTCGGGGTTTTCTTGTTTCCCTTTTTTACCTGAAGATTGCCCACCTGCAAGTTCAGGATAAACCAATGACCAATCCAAATCGTCATCTACCGGCTCGAAAGCAGAGATGGCAAAAATGATGGCTTCAGTAATAAGTCCAATCGCAAGTAAAATACCACCGTTTAAGGGACCTATTTCCCAGTGAAGTATTTTGAAAAGAGCTCCTATAATTACAATTGAAGCCCCAAGGCCATAGGCCATATTAAATAATTTTTTTGAAGATTTTGATTGTGCCATGATAAATTAAAATTTTAAGTTAAGTTTTAGTTAGTGTATTTAGGTTAAAATTACGTATACTATCGAGCGTCGCCAAATTGTTGATTGAGGACAACATCTGTTCCCATATAATCTTGAACAGTTCTAAATCCGATGTAGCTTCTGGCGGTATCTGCATATTCATAGTCTCGAGTGCTTACTTGTAGAAAGTATGCGACGTCTTTCCACGAACCACCACGCACTACTTTGCGCATATTGTCTTTGTCATTAACTGTGGGGTTCATAGTGGACATAAATTCATAGGATGCAGGGTCATAGGATGAATCTACCCATTCTGAGACATTGCCTGCCATATTGTATAAATTATAATCGTTAGGTTCATAGGATTTTGCTTCAACGGTATAAAGAGCTTGATCTGCAGCATAATCACCACGCAGGGGTTTGAAGTTTGCCATAAAACAGCCTCTATCGTTTAATGTGTATGGACCACCCCAAGGGTAGGTTCCTGATGCAATGCCTCCTCGTGCAGCATATTCCCATTCTCCTTCAAAAGGCAACCTGAAAGAAGGCACTTGATATCTTCCTCTTTCTTTTTGATACGCATTTTTGTAGAGGGTTCTCCAGGTTGCAAAAGCTTTCGCTTGCTTCCAATTGACACCCACAACAGGATACTCATCATATGCCTTATGCCAGAAATAGTCATTGTGCATAGGCTCGTTGTAGGAGTAATTAAAATCTCTAATCCAAACGGTTGTATCTGGATAAATTTCAAGTTCTTCTTTAGTTATATATTTACTTCTTTTTTCTCTGGTATCTGAGCTATTGTCTTTTGCAGCTGCAGCAATATCCATAGTGGTGTACTGAAATTTTAGTTTACTAACATCAAGTGTTCTCAAACCATTGTATGACTCAGACATGGGTAGATACATTGAATCCATTACTTCAGCATAATACTCGTCTGGATAAAGTGCCGTATCCCAAATGAGCTCTATGTCTTTATTTATTTTTCTTCCCTCATAAAAGTCTTCTCCAAAACCCCAGTAGTTATCATACATATACTGTTCATAGGGAGTCATGTCTTCATTTTGCTGATCTGTAAATGCAAATTCACCGGTACCGGCATCTCCGGGTGTCAACCCAAATTCATCTGCAATAATAGCTAGTCTTAATCTAACGATGGAGTCTCTAACCCAATATACAAACTGACGGTATTGAGAATTTGTAATTTCTGTTTCATCCATGTAGAAAGAACGAACAGTTACCGTTTTAGTGGGAGCATCCATAACACCCACAAAGTCGTTGTCTGGCTTACCCATGATAAATGAGCCACCGGGAACCAAAGTCATTCCATAGGGTTTCTCAGGATGCCATTTTTTTCCTTTAACACCAACTAGTTCGCCTCTATCTCCCGAGTTACAACTAATCAAAAAGGACATAATCGCAGTAAATGCAATAAACTTCTTCATAAGTATATTAGGTTAAATTTTGTAGATTTCAAGGGCGTAAACCTATTTATAAATTTCCTAAAAAACAACATTTTTTAGAAAAAAGCCTTAAAATCTATTGTTTTATCTTTAATTAAATTTCATTTTTTCTTCTGGCTTTAAACCAGCGTTCTGGAATTTCTTGATTACAGGCACTTTCATAATCCTGATAAGTGCAAGGTAATAACGTGTGTCTTTTTAATTTATTATTCATTTCTGAAATAAATGGTATTTCTATCCACCATCTTTGTGTTTTCAAACTTTTTTTAAAAAGCAGCACTTCATTATCTACAGGGACACGATAATTTTTATAATCTGTTTCTGAGCTTAAATCTCCATCGTCAATTCTGTAGTTGACTCCTTCAATAAAATACCACAAAACCTGCGCAATCAACATAGAGGCCGATAAAGATGTACTAAAATCATTAATTTCAAAAATTCCAAAAGCACATGCTTTATTGCTGATTCCTGAGTATCTCGAAATGGCACAAACTTCTCTGCCGTCAAAACCGTTTGGTGAATTGTTATTAATATAACTAAGTTCTGCACTTTTTATTGCAGAAACATCCAAAGTTATCAAGTCTGCATCACGAAGGATGGGCTCCACAACACTAAGGTCATTTACTATTTCGCCAAGACGATATCCTTCAAAATAAAGCTTCTCAAGCAATGCGATTTCATCTGAGGAATTATAATAAGATTGATAACCTATGTTGCTGTAGTTAAATAAATTGTAGGGTTTTTCAACAATCATTTTCCCCACATAAGAAGTATTGGTGATGGGAGCGTCTGCATTTCCAATATCAAACTTGCTATCAATGTTTACATAGTTTATCATTTTGCTAAAACCATCAAAAGCTCTGTAAATGGGGTAAACAAGGTCTTGACTACCTCCCAGGACAATGGGAATTATTTTTTTTGAAATCAATTCATTTACAACTGTTCTCAGAGCAAAATAGCTGTCTTCAACAGTCTCTCCGGCACTAATATCTCCCAAATCGGCTATTTGATGGTGCCAATTTCCGGCATAAAGGGAGTAGAACGATTTTCTAACCGAATCAAAAGAGGGATATACTCCATTAAAATTTTCGCTATTTCTCGCTTCCTTGACTCCAAGAATTACAAGTTTACAGGTTTCTAACTCTGGGAAACCTGATTGTTTTGAATAAACTTGCAACTGTTTGCCGAGCACGTGTTCCGGGAGCATCTCCCGATGAGCTAGTACTGTTTTGTTGACAGGAGTGAAAAACTCTTGCATAAGTATTATTTCTTAGAGGGTTTCTTTGTTGCTGTTTTTTTTGTGGCTCTTTTCTTTGGGGTCTTTTTTTCAATCAATGCCTTGGCTTCTTCTAAAGACATTTTTTCAACTTTGGTTTCTTTGGGGAGCTCTACCTTTATTTTTCCCTTTAAAAGATTGTATCGACCCCAACGTGCTTTTTCAATTTTAATTCCCTCTTCCGGCCATTCTTGAATGAGCTTTTCTTTTTCCTTTTGTAATTTGTCTTCTATGAGGGTTTCAATATCTTCTTGCGAAAGATTATCAAAATCATACTTCTTACTCACATTGATGAATAAATTGTTCCATTTAATGAAAGGACCAAATCGCCCCACTCCTTTTTGAACAGGTTTGCCGTCATAAGTCGCGATGGGGGCATCTGCTTTTTTCTTTTCATCAATGAGTTCCTTTGCGGTTTCCATAGAAACCTCAAGCGGATCCATTCCTTTTGGCAACGAAATAAACTTTTTACCAAATCGCACATAAGGCCCAAAACGCCCATTATTGACTTCTACTTCTTCACCGTCAACCTGTCCCAACTTTCGCGGAAGCTTAAACAGGTCTAATGCTTCCTCTAGAGTGATGGTATTGAGTTGTTGATCGGGTGTTAAACTGGCAAATTGTTTTTCTTCATCATCGGGTGCCCCAATTTGTGCCATTGCACCAAACTTACCTAATCGCACTAAAATAGTTCTTCCGGTTTCCGGGTGCTTGCCCAGAATGCGCTCACCACTTTCGCGTTCAGCGTTTTTTTCTACATCCTTCACCTGAGGGTGAAAATCTTTATAGAAATCGCGAAGCATATCGGTCCATTCTTCTTTTCCTTCAGCAATCTCATCAAAATCTTGTTCTACTTTTGCCGTAAAATTATAATCCAAAATGGTTTTAAAGTTTTCAACCAGAAAGTCATTTACAATCATCCCGATATCTGTGGGAACTAGTTTTCCTTTATCTGAACCCACCACTTCAGTAAGTGTTTTTTCTGAAACGGTTTCTCTTTTTAAAGTAAGCTGCGTGTAGTTTCGCTCAACACCTTCAATGGTTCCTTTTTCGACATAGTTTCTGTTTTGAATAGTCGATATAGTAGGTGCATAAGTAGAGGGTCGACCAATTCCCAGTTCCTCCAGCTGCTTAACCAAAGAAGCCTCTGTGTAGCGGTATGGAGCTCTGGTAAATCGTTCTGTAGCCGTGATGTATTTGTTTTTCAAAACTTCTCCTTGCTTGAGATTGGGCAACATGCCTTCCTGCTCTTCGTCTTCATTATCGTGTCCTTCCAAATACACTTTTAGAAAACCGTCAAATTTAATCATCTCACCATTTGCAGTAAAATCCTGATTGTGGGTTGATGCCGAAATTCGCACATTGGTGCGTTCCAGCTGGGCATCACTCATTTGAGAAGCGATGGTTCTTTTCCATATTAATTCATACAACCTTGCTTGATCTCTGTCAATATCTACACTATGAACGGCGATGTTTGTGGGTCTTATGGCTTCATGGGCTTCCTGTGCACCTTTAGATTTTCCTTTAAAATTGCGAGGCTGACTGTATTTTTCGCCAAAAGCCGAAGTAATTTCAGCTTGGGCAGCATTTTTTGCATCATTAGAAAGGTTGACACTATCAGTTCTCATGTAAGTAATTAATCCCGCTTCATAAAGTCGTTGTGCCACATTCATTGTTTTACTTACCGGAAAATAAAGTTTTCTGGAAGCCTCCTGTTGCAAGGTAGATGTTGTAAAAGGTGGTGAAGGTTGTTTTTTAGCCGGCTTTTTTGTGAGTTCGGCAATGGTAAAAGTGGCTCCTATATTTTTTTCAAGAAAGGCTGCTGCTTCTTTTTGTGTGTCTATATTTTTGGGCAATTTTGCCTTAAAGGCTTTTCCTTCTTCATTCTCAAACTCTGCATCCACCCTATAAGACGCCTCGGTTTTGAAATTCTGAATTTCGCGCTCGCGCTCCACAATCAACCGCACCGAAACAGACTGCACACGTCCTGCTGAAAGGCCTCCCTTTACTTTTTTCCAAAGCACGGGTGACAATTCATAGCCCACAAGCCGGTCTAAAACCCTCCTCGCTTGCTGAGCATTGACCAGGTTATAATTAATCTTCCTTGGGTTTTCTATGGCTTTTAAAATCGCGGTTTTCGTAATTTCATGAAAAACAATGCGCTTTGTTTTTGCTTCATCCAGTTTCAATTCCTCTGCAAGATGCCAGGCAATGGCTTCTCCTTCTCGATCCTCATCACTTGCCAGCCATACCATATCTGCTTTGTCTGCCAATGCTTTCAGGTTTTTTACAAGTGCTTTTTTATCGCGAGGCACGATGTATTTTGGTTTGAAATCTCCTTCTACATCGACTGCCAATTCTTTGGAAGGCAAATCGGCTATATGCCCAAAACTGGATTCTACTTTGAAATCCTTACCAAGAAATTTCTCAATGGTTTTTGCTTTTGCCGGTGACTCAACGATTACTAAATTTTTTGCCATACTCCTATTTCCGCGAAAGCGGTAATCTCATTATTAAAAGGTTAAAAATTATCTCAAAGGTATGCACAAAATTTTCTCTTTTTCGTATCAGAACTTCGAGATTCCTCCCCAAAAAAAGTTGGAGACGAGAATTGCAAAAGTATAGGATTTTTTTTATAAGAAACTAATTCCCTTTAAATCTAGGTCCTAAAACACCTCACAAGCAGTAAATAAATTCTGCCAATTTGTCACAAATGCTTTAAAATTTGTATCTTTGCACGCTCGTAGCTATAGGACTATTTATGGAGAAAATAATTGACGAAAAAAAACAAGGAACACAACTCGTTTTAGAGAACACAGAGGGCAACACCAAAAAACTTTTTATAGAAAGTTATGGGTGTCAAATGAATTTTAGCGACAGCGAAATCGTAGCTTCCATTCTTGCAGAAAACGGTTACAATACCACTTCCAACCTTGAAGATGCCGATTTGGTTTTGGTGAATACCTGTTCCATTCGCGATAAAGCTGAACAAACCGTTAGAAAACGACTTGAAAAATACAATGCCGTTAAAAAAACAACCAATCCCGGTATGAAAGTGGGTGTATTGGGCTGTATGGCAGAACGACTCAAAAGCAAGTTTCTCGAAGAAGAAAAAATTGTTGACCTCGTCGTGGGTCCAGATGCTTATAAAGACTTGCCCAATCTTTTAAGTGAAGTGGAAGAAGGAAGAAATGCAGTAAACGTTATTCTCTCTAAAGAAGAAACCTATGGCGACATATCACCTGTGCGATTGCAAAGCAATGGTGTGACTGCTTTTGTCTCCATCACACGAGGCTGTGACAATATGTGTACCTTTTGTGTGGTGCCTTTTACCAGAGGTCGTGAACGCAGCCGTGACCCGCAAAGCATCCTCGAAGAAGTCAACGACCTTGCCTCAAAAGGTTTTAAAGAAATTACACTCCTGGGCCAAAATGTGGATAGTTATTTGTGGTATGGCGGTGGTCTCAAAAAAGATTTTGACAAAGCCAGCGACATGCAAAAAGCAACAGCTACCAATTTTGCAGGACTACTTTCGCTTGTAGCGGAAGCTCAACCCAAAATGCGCATTCGTTTTTCAACTTCAAACCCACAAGACTTTACCATGGATGTGATTGAAACCATGGCCAAATACCCGAATATCTGCAACTACATTCACCTGCCCGTTCAAAGCGGAAGCACACGCATTTTAAAAGAAATGAACCGCCAGCACACCCGCGAGGAATACATGCAGTTAATCGATAATATAAAAAGCAGGATGCCAGACTGTGGTATATCACAAGATATGATTTCCGGGTTTCCCACTGAAACAGAGGAGGATCACCAAGACACCCTAAGCTTGATGGAATATGTGAAATATGATTTTGGATTTATGTTTATGTATTCTGAACGCCCGGGCACAATGGCCGCCCGAAAACTAGAAGATGACGTCCCTGAAGAAACGAAAAAAAGAAGACTACAAGAAATTGTAGAACTCCAACAAAAACACAGTGCTTACCGCACAAAACAATTTGTGGGTCAAACAGTTGAAGTTTTGATTGAAAAAACCTCTAAAAGAGATCAAAATCAGTGGAGCGGAAGAATTCCTCAAAACACCGTGGTTGTTTTTCCAAAAGAAAACTACAACATTGGGGACTTTGTGATGGTTAAAATTACAGATTGTACCTCGGCGACCTTGATTGGGGAGGCAGTGGGTTACTCGAGGGGATAGTGTGGATTTGTTTCAGGTTTCAAGTTTAGGTTATGGCCACAATAAAAAGATGTGAGGATTTAGAGATATGGATGCAAGCTAGAAGGTTAGCAGTCATTCTTCATAAAATAGCAGTTGAAACTGATTTGAAAACTGACTTTAAATTTAAAGAACAAATAAAATCATCTTCAGGGTCTGTAATGGATAACATAGCCAAAGGTTTTGAAAGGGACGGAAAGATACAATTCAGACAGTTTCTTTCGATAGCCAAAGGTTCTGCCGGAGAAATCAAGTCGCAAGTGTACAGAGTTTTAACTTTGGTTATATTGACAAACAACAGTTTCTTCAATTAAAAAATGATTATGAAACGTTAAGTGGAAAAATAAAAAACTTTATCGCTTATTTAAATAAAAAGGACTTTAAAGGAAATAAGTTTCAATAACTGAAACAATCATCAAGATAAATTAAATGATAAAAGAGTGAAAGAGTCAGCTTCAAAAACCTGAAACCTGAAACTTGAAACAAAAAAATGGAAAGTGTACAAGCAATCAAACAACGTTTTGGGATCATTGGCAACAATGAAAAACTCAACCGGGCCATAGAAAAAGCCATACAAGTGGCACCTACAGATATTTCGGTATTAGTTACCGGTGAAAGCGGTGTGGGAAAAGAAAGCATTCCAAAAATTATCCATTCCCTCTCACACAGAAAACACGGAAAATACATCGCCGTAAATTGTGGTGCCATTCCCGAAGGAACCATAGACAGTGAACTTTTTGGTCACGAAAAAGGTTCCTTCACCGGAGCCACACAAACACGAAGCGGTTATTTTGAAGTGGCAGACGGCGGAACCATATTCTTAGATGAAGTGGGTGAATTACCCTTGCCTACCCAAGTGCGCTTACTTAGGGTATTGGAAAATGGCGAATTTCTAAAAGTGGGTTCTTCTAAAACCCAAAAAACCAATGTGCGCATCGTTGCAGCCACCAATGTGAATATGGCAGATGCCATCAATGAGGGTAAATTTAGAGAAGATTTGTACTACCGCCTCAGCACCGTTGATATTCATTTACCACCACTTCGTGAGCGTGAAGAAGACATTCATTTGTTGTTTAGAAAATTTGCGGCAGATTTTGCGCAAAAATACAAAATGCCCACTATCAGATTAAATGAGGAAGCTACCCTTTTGCTCTTAAAATACCGTTGGAGCGGAAACATAAGACAACTGCGCAATGTAGCAGAACAAATTTCTGTTCTAGAACAAAACAGGGAAATTACTGCAACTACATTAAAAAACTATTTGCCCGATATGGGTCGCAATCTTCCGGCGGTTGTGGGTTCCAGGAAGTCTGAAAGCGATTTTGGTTCAGAAAGAGAAATTCTTTACAAAGTGTTGTTTGACATGCAACGCGACGTGAACGACTTAAAAAAACTCACCCTCGAACTGTTGAAAAGTGGCAACGCCGAAAATGTGCAAAAAGAGCATTCCGGCTTGATCAAAAAAATATACACTCCACAAGAAGAAGACTCTTTTGAAGAGTTAACAGATATTATGGACGATAACGACTCTCCAAATGATGTTGAAATTCTTGAAGTAAAAAACGCCGCAAATCGCGAAGAAGCAAAAGATAAATACTATTTTGCCGAAGAAATTCAAGAAGAAGAAACACTCTCAATTAAGGACAAAGAACTAGAACTCATAAAAAAAGCATTGGAAAAAAACCAGGGCAAACGAAAAGCAGCCGCAGATGAACTGGGCGTTTCTGAACGCACGCTTTACAGAAAAATTAAACAATTTGGACTTTAGAAAGACCTGCGTTTTTAGATGATAGATTTTAGAAATTATATAAAGTACAACCGCAATACATTGTGGTTTCGACAATAACAATTACATTAAATATTGAAGCTTTGAAACTTGAATCCAACAAATAAATGAAAAAAAACCTCTACTTTATTATTTTAATTACTACAGCTTTTGCAATTCAAAGCTGTGGTTTTTATTCATTTACAGGCGCCTCAGTTGCACCCAATATTAAAACGTTTCAGGTTAATTTTTTTAGAAATAACGCCCCCATAGTAGAGCCGGGCATAGACAGACTGTTTACCCAAACGCTACAGGACTTGATTGTCAATCAAACAAGTTTAGACCTCACAAACCAAAATGCAGATTTGATTTATGAAGGTGAGATCGTTCAATACTACATTGCCCCCATAACAGCAACAGCACAAAACACAGCTGCTCAAAACCGGTTGACGATTGCGGTGAATGTGCGCTTTTTTGACACTAAAAATGAAGGGAACGATTTGGAGCAACGATTTACTTTCTACTTTGATTATGGTGGGTCTGCACAACTTACAGGATCACAAAGAGATGAAGCCATCGCTGTGATTTATGAACGAATTACTCAAGATGTATTTAATGCCACCCTTGCAAAATGGTAAAAATGTGAACAAAGAAGAATTTACATATCTACTTCAAAACCCTGAAATATCTTCTAATAACACAAAAGTGCAACTGGAAGAAATCATCAGCAATTTTCCTTATTTTCAGCCCGCAAGAGCGATCTATTTAAGTCTTCTTAAAAAAGAAAACAGTTATTTATACAATCAGGAACTAAAAAAAACAGCTGCATATACTACAGACCGAAGTGTACTTTTTGATTTTATTACGTCAGATCATTTTGCTGAACAGCCAGACCATCAGAAAGCAGAAGTTAATGAAATAGACAAAAAAGAAATTGAAAAGGCGGAAGCAATTCTAAATCCGAATCTCTTTGAACGAAAAAAAGAAAAATCAGAGCAAGAAAAAGCCATTGAAGAAATCCTTGAAGTTCATAAGCCCTTACCTTTTTCAAAAAGTGACAAACATTCTTTTGAAGAGTGGTTAAAACTTACCAGTATAAACCCCATCAATAGAAACGACCACTCAGATGAAACTGAAAGTGAAAAAGAGGATAAATTCCGTTTAATTGACAAATTCATACAAGAAAACCCAAAAATAAAACCACTCGTTTCAGGCCCTAAAGAAGATCCCATAAAACCCCTATCAAAGCCCAGTGACCAACTAATGACTGAAACTTTGGCTAAAGTTTACTTACAACAAAACAACTATAAAAAAGCCATTCAAGCTTATAAAATATTAATTTTGAAAAATCCCGAAAAAAGTGGTTTCTTTGCAGACCAAATTCGGGCAATAGAAAAATTACAACAAAATAATTAAATAGAGATTCATGAGTACGTTCACAGTTTTTTTAATTTTAATCGTTCTGGTAGCTTTCTTACTAGTCGTAGTGATTATGGTTCAAAACCCTAAAGGTGGTGGGCTTTCATCTTCTTTTGGTGGAGGTGGCACACAGCAATTGGGCGGTGTACAAAAAACAACAGATTTCCTTAATAATATTACCTGGACACTTGCCGTTATACTTTTGGCTTTGATTTTATTATCAAATGTGTCTATAATGAGTGGTTTGGGAACACCTGAATCAAGAGCATTGGATACAACCGAAAGAACAAACCCATTACCCTCAACTCCTGTTCAACAAACACCTTCTGAATAAGGTATACAAAACTATAGATTTCCGCTTTCGCGGAAATAGTAAATGCCGGCTTATGACAAGCTGGCATTTTTTATTTCAATCTGTCAGTTACCTCACCTGTGGCATAATTTCTGCCAAGTTAAAGCAATAACAACTAATTTAAAAATACAAATTATATGGCATTAAAAATTCAACCTCTAGCAGACCGTGTCTTGGTAACTCCTCAAGAAGCGGAAACAAAAACTGCATCAGGTATCTATATACCTGACTCTGCAAAAGAAAAACCACAACAAGGTAAAGTTGTTGCCGTTGGTTCCGGAAAAAAAGACCACAAAATGACCGTAAAAGTAGGCGATACCGTTCTTTACGGAAAATATGCAGGAACCGAATTAAAACTGGAAGGCAACGATTATCTCATCATGCGTGAGGACGACATTCTTGCGATTGTCTAATAAATACTTAAAATAATAATTCAAAAAATCATACTAAAATTATGGCAAAAGATATAAAATATGACATTGAAGCCCGCGACGGACTCAAACGCGGTGTTGATGCCTTGGCCAATGCAGTAAAAGTAACGCTAGGACCCAAGGGAAGAAATGTAATCATCAGCAAATCATTTGGTGCTCCACAAGTTACCAAAGACGGTGTTACCGTAGCTAAGGAAATTGAACTGGAAGACGCCCTTGAAAACATGGGTGCTCAAATGGTAAAAGAGGTCGCCTCAAAAACAAACGATCTTGCCGGAGACGGTACCACAACAGCAACCGTACTTGCACAAGCCATTGTAAAAGAAGGTTTAAAAAACGTGGCTGCAGGTGCCAACCCAATGGACCTAAAGAGAGGTATTGATAAAGCCGTTGAAGCCATCGTAAAGGACCTTGAAAAGCAGGCTACCAAAGTGGGTAACTCCTCAGAAATGATCAAACAAGTTGCTTCAATTTCAGCTAACAATGACGATGTTATTGGTGAATTAATTGCAAAAGCTTTTAGTAAAGTGGGTAAAGAGGGTGTCATAACCGTTGAAGAAGCAAAAGGGACTGAGACTTATGTAGATGTTGTAGAAGGTATGCAATTTGACAGAGGGTACCTCTCCCCATATTTTGTGACTAATTCTGAAAAAATGAATGCAGAATTAGAAAACCCAATGATTCTTATCTGCGATAAGAAAATTTCTTCTATGAAAGATTTGCTTCCTGTTTTAGAACCGGTTGCTCAACAAGGGAAATCATTGCTTATTATCGCAGAAGATGTTGACGGTGAAGCACTGGCAACTCTTGTGGTAAACAAATTGAGAGGCTCTCTAAAAATCGCCGCTGTAAAAGCTCCGGGTTTTGGTGACCGCAGAAAAGCCATGCTTGAAGACATTGCTGTATTAACCGGCGGAACTGTGATTTCTGAAGAAAGAGGATTCACCTTAGAAAATGCAACAGTCGATATGCTGGGTACAGCTGAGACTATCACAATGGATAAAGACAATACGACCATTGTAAACGGTGCAGGTGATAAAAGTGCTATCAAAGCTCGTGTAAACGAAATCAAAGCGCAAATAGAATCTACAACAAGCGACTATGACAGAGAAAAACTTCAAGAGCGTTTGGCAAAACTTGCCGGAGGTGTTGCCGTACTCTATGTGGGTGCTGCCAGTGAAGTGGAAATGAAAGAGAAAAAAGACCGCGTGGATGACGCCCTCAACGCAACCAGAGCTGCAGTTGAAGAAGGCATTGTCGCGGGTGGTGGTGTTGCTCTAGTAAGAGCTATCGCAGTATTACAAAAATTAACAACCGAAAACCTTGATGAAACCACGGGTGTACAAATTGTTGCGAAAGCCATTGAAGCGCCTCTTCGCACCATTGTTCAAAATGCCGGTGGAGAAGGGTCAGTTGTGATTGCAAAAGTATTGGAAGGTAAGAAAAACTTCGGTTTTGATGCCAAAACTGATACTTATGTAGATATGCTAAAAGCAGGAATCATCGATCCTAAGAAGGTAACACGCATCGCTTTGGAAAATGCAGCATCAGTTGCAGGAATGATTTTAACTACTGAATGTTCCCTAACAGATATTAAAGAAGAAAACGCAGGCGGAGGTATGCCGGGCGGAATGGGTGGCGGTATGCCGGGGATGATGTAAAAACTTCCTAAATCCCATTAATGGGACTTGATAAAAAAAAAGACCTCTTCTCAAATGAAGGGGTTTTTTTGTGCTTCAAAAAACAAACTTTATAGATGGTATGGAATTTCAAAAAAAAAATAGTGAAAAGATTAGAAAAATTGATGATGCCTCTTTGCTTATTGAAAAATGAGTTTCCCAGTGTAAAATTCCTCAACCTCGACTACCGGCGGCACATTATGCGAAAAGATATCACCCACACCGCGAATTTCTCCAATAATTGATTGTTGTGGATTGACAATCATCTTATTGCTGCTACGGTGAAAAACCGTTAAATCCTGCACAATCAAATTTACCGCTTCAACACGCCCATCACCTCCATACAAACCTATTGTTGCCCTTTCGGCTTGACCGGAAAGAAAAAAATTGGATTTACCGTTTGCAACGATATTGAGATTCTCAACGTCCAGTTGTAATTCAAAATCACCCACGGTGTGAATATCATCCTCAAGAGCCGTATCTTCTGAAATTAAATTTAACGAAGTGTAATGCAAGACTCCATCACTCAAAACGGGCAAACCGGATCCGTTTCTGATATGGGTGATGTTTGGCGAAGTTACAAATAGCTTTGTGATTCCATAATCACGCAGCAAGTTACAGCTGTTTTCATTGTCGATGCGCAATTCACCGTTTGCTACATTGAGAGAGATTTTTCCTCTCAGGTTTTCTCCGGTTTCTAAAACCACTTGTTGTTCATTGCCTTGCTTAACAACGAGCTGCACCCGATGGCGCACATCAATTTTTTGAAATGAATTTAAAGTGATTTCTTGCTGTGTAATTGCACCCGTAGTTTTTACACAGTCCCATGCCGAGTCTGAATCACAGGCTATGAAAACAAAGCACAAAACTAAATATTTAAAAACTCTTTTCATTTTATAAAATCATACTCAAACTAGAAACTTTAAAATCTCACTCCCACTCCAAACTCTACCGCTTCGGCTTTTGCGGCGTGAGATTTAACGCTAATAAGCGCAAATAGTTGTTCTTGTGCACCAAAATAGCGTTTAATCCCCAGCCTGTTGTAAGTCCTGCCTTCAAAATCATAAGGATAATACACATAATGTCCCAAATTTACAAAAGGTGCTAGTTTATGAATGCGCATTTCATATCCCACAAAAATGCCTACGCGTTTAAAGTCTTCATCGCCAGAAAGATTAAATTCTGGAAATGCAAGGGCTCTAAATTCTATTAAGTCTTTTAAAAAATAGGATAAAAACAATTCAGTGCCGAAAATAAGACTGCTACTTTTGCTCAAGCGTTTGTCTGCAAATGCAGAGATAACAAAAAAAGGATGCTGTCCCAAACCAATAAAATCACTTTCATTGATTCCGGTTCTTAGCACTATATTAAACTTGATGGGCTCGGTATATTTTACGCTTTCGCCTTGGGTGATATATTCGGGTTCATTTTCAACGTCAAGTTGGTAGTTTAACCCCACATTAAAAGCAAAGGTATTGGTGCTGGTATTGGGTGCTTTAAAGTTTCCGTTGGAATAATGAAATAAAGAAATACCACTTTGAAGGCCAAAACCCTTCCAAATGTTTGGGCGGTGATAATTTAACTTTAAAACGGTGGCACTCAGCAGCGAGGTTCCAAAGGCATTGTTTCTAAAATTGGTCTCACTATCATAAGGATTGGTGGCATAAGCGATGCCTTGAGCCACTGTGAGTCTTAAATTTCGCTTTAAAAAATACCAGCTTATGTGACTGTAAACCCCATAAAGTTCTCCCAGATTTGGATTTTTCATATCCTGAAAAGCAAACGTAAAACCCCAATCGGGATAATTATGTCTGCGTTCCCATTCCTCTTGCCCAAAAGTTTTAAAGTTGTACTGCAGCACAAAACCTTCTGGATGGTGGGTGATTAAATGACCAATGTCTGGATTGTGTTCCAGGATGGTTCCATAGAAATAATCGGCTTCTAAACTAGCAAACTTTTGTTGCATATCCTGAGCACTCAGAGCCAGGGTAAAAAAAGAGAGAAACAGAAAACAGCTTTTTTTCATCGGCATAAAAATAAGAGAATTTCCGGTATATTGAAGTTGTTTGTTGATTTATAGCTACGCTATTTTTTTATTGTGTTTAAATAGCTACTTTTGTCTTGATTTTTGAGGAAAAATTTGACTGATTGCAACCTCTAGTTCCGAACTTGTTTCGGAACCTCATCACAGATGAGATACCAATTAAGTTTGGCATAAAAATGCTAAAACAGTGAAAGTCTTACCTGCTATTTACGTCAAATATTTTTCTTACTTTTAAAAACTTTTTATACAAAATCTATGGCTTATTTATTTACTTCAGAAAGTGTTTCTGAAGGACACCCTGATAAAGTGGCAGACCAAATTAGCGACGCCCTTTTAGATAATTTTCTCGCTTTTGATCCCTCTTCAAAAGTGGCCTGTGAAACACTGGTTACCACCGGTCAAGTAGTGCTAGCAGGTGAAGTAAAAAGCAGCACCTATCTCGATGTGCAGCAAATTGCTCGCGATGTGGTGAATAAAATCGGGTACACCAAAGGAGCTTATAAATTCAGTGGTGATTCCTGCGGGGTGATTTCCTTGATTCACGAGCAATCGCAAGACATTAATCAAGGAGTGGATCGCGAAAACAAGGAAGAACAGGGCGCCGGCGACCAGGGAATGATGTTTGGTTATGCCACCAATGAAACGGCCAACTTTATGCCTTTGGCTCTAGATATCTCTCATAAAATTCTTATTGAGCTGGCTGCTTTGCGCCGCGAAGAAAAAGAAATACCTTACTTGCGTCCCGATTCTAAAAGTCAAGTTACTATAGAATATAGTGACGACAATGTACCTCAAAGAATTGATGCAATTGTAGTGTCCACACAACACGATGATTTTGATGAGGACGATAAAATGCTTGCCAAAATTAAAAGCGATATCATCAACGTTTTAATCCCTAGAGTAAAAGCACAATTACCTGAATATGTACAGGAGTTGTTTAATGACGATATTACCTACCACATCAATCCCACGGGAAAATTTGTGATTGGCGGTCCGCATGGTGATACCGGTTTAACCGGAAGAAAAATCATCGTAGATACTTATGGTGGAAAAGGTGCTCATGGTGGGGGCGCTTTCTCAGGAAAAGACCCCAGTAAAGTGGATAGAAGTGCTGCTTATGCCGCACGCCACATTGCCAAAAATCTTGTTGCCGCCGGAATAGCAGACGAAGTGTTGGTACAGGTGAGTTATGCCATTGGTGTGGTACAACCCACTTCCATTAACGTGAATACCTTTGGGTCTTCAAAATTAAACGTAACCGATGGCGAAATCGCTGAAGAAGTCGTAAAGCTTTTTGATATGCGTCCTGCCGCTATTGAAGAACGACTTAAACTTCGCAACCCCATTTATAGTGAAACAGCAGCTTATGGCCATATGGGTCGCGAGCCTCAAAAAATCACCAAAGTATTTGAAAGCCCCTACTCCGGAAAAAAAGAAGTGGAAGTAGAACTTTTTACCTGGGAAAAACTCGATATGGTGGAAAAGGTGAGGGAGGCGTTTGGGTTTTAGTTTGTAAAGCAAACTAATGACGTAGATCTAAGGGATTATCACAGATTTAACTCAGTAAAATCCTGCTAGGCATGAAACTCAAAAACTACAAATCATACTTCACCGTCAACATCACTATGCGGGGCATTACAGAATAAAATGAAGTGGTGCTAAAGGTTTCATTAAAGCTGTCTTGATTAATGGTCTTCACATCCAAAAGGTTTGTAGCCTGAACTCTAAACTCCCACTTGCTGTCTTTTTTCTGATAGTATAAATCTGCAGATAAAAAGGAATAGTCATTTTTTATGGTGTTATCTTTATTGCTGTAATCATAATAACTCCAGTCTGCTTTAAAAGTAAAGTCTTTCAAAAAATTAAACTCAATATTGGCAAAAGGTCTGTGCGTAAAAAATTGTGAAGTAACCCCGCCATTATCATAATCATTGATGATTAGGTTGTAACCCACTTCAAAGTTGGGAAATTCCTTAAAATTGCTTCGTGCGCTGGTGCGGTAATTCTGGGTAAAACTCTCAGAAATCGTCACGGCATCATTGATAATGTTATTAAAACTGCTCCAGCCAAAGTTTCCATTAATGCTATACTGCATTTTTTTGATGCGTTTGCTAAAGCTTCCAAAAGCAGAAAAGGTTTCGTCGGCAAAATTACTGTCAATATTAATGGGCGAAGACACCTGATTGATGGCCACGATTTGGGTGTTGTTTTTAATGCCTTCTATTCTTCGGGTGTAATTCAAACTTCCGGTCACATTGGTATAATTGAACATGTTAAAACTAAAATAAGTCAAATTAAAACTGTTTGCCAATGAGTTTTCAAGGTTACGATTTCCTCTAAACAAGCGGTTGTAGTTGTTAAACACAAACCCTTCGGCATAGTTATTCACATCGGTATATTCTGCGGTCATGGCATAGTTAAACCGAATGCTTTCACTGCGTTTTAATTGTGCAATGGCAAAAAAATCGGGCAAAACACGCCACTCATTTTGAGAGGTAGTAGTGCCCAGTTGCTCTGTTTTCAGGTCATAATTGTGAAGCGTCACACCGGGAGTGAAGGTAAATTTACCGGTAATGAATTTGTATTTTGCACCCAGAAAAACATCACTAAAGTGGTATGTGACATCATTTCCTAAAGGAAAGACTTCGCCGTCTATTTCAGGGCTTTCCTCAAAGTTTATAGTACTTCCGTTATCTAATAGTTGAAAGATTGAAGAGTTAAATCGTTGGCGGCTTTGGGTGGTTCCCAAAGTAAAATTGAGGTTGCTTTTGTTGTTGAGAATGTAGTAATGGTCAATTTTGGCGTCCAGCTTGTTGGTTTTTACGCGTTTGTCTTGATTGATATCAAAATTGCTTTGATTTTCATCGGCATTTAAAATTCCCGAAAAGGGTAAAAAGTCAAGCACTGCATTGTAAAATGGGTCTTCATCTTGCCATAAATGTTGCACTTGCCCCGCAAAAATATTCTTGTCATTCAAGGTGTAGTAGGCATTTACGTTTTGATTAATGGAAAACGGATTGTTTTCTTTGTCTTCAAAGATGTTGTTATCAACACCTCCAAAGCTGGAAAGTTGGTTGGAAAACTCGGTTTGTTTTGAAAGCTTTGCCAGCACATCATAATCGAGTTGAAAGAGCAGATTGGGTTTGTAAACTGAACTCAATTTCAACATTCCCAGTTGATTTCTTTGATCACTCACGCTGGTATTATTTTCAACCTCGCCGGTGGTTACAAAACTGCGCACGGTATTGGTTACAAAATTGGTACGGTTGTCTGAAAGGATAGCAAAACCACTCAAATCGATTTTTTCTGATGCTTTATAGCTAAAGTTTCCGGCGACAAACTCGGCTTCAATGTCATTGGCTCTGTTATTTTGTGTCACTGCAAAACCAAGACCGCTGTCATTGATATTAAAACGGGTTCCTCCACCTTGGTTAAAATTTCTGAACCCGCCTGTGAAATTAAAATAATCCCTAAAGGTAAAAGGCACATCTCCGGTATTATTGATGTTTGTGATGATATTGATACTGTAATCGGGGCTGTAGTAAAACAGTTTGGGATTGGTAAGATATCTGAATTTTTCACCATACCCGGCACCTGCTGTAACCTCTCCAAACCAAAAGTTTGTTTTTCCTTCTTTCAACCGTATGTTAATCGCTACTTGGTCCTGCGTGTTAGTCACGCCTCTCAACTGGCCCACTTCGTTGTAATTTCGCAACACTTCCACTTTGCTTACGGCATCTGCGGGGATGTTTTTCGTAGCAAGTTTGGAGTCGCCGTCAAAAAAATCTTTCCCGTCCACCATCACTTTTTGAACCACTTTTCCATCCACTTCAATTTCGCCTTCTTCGTTGAGCTCCATACCCGGAAGTGCTTTGATCACATCACCCAGTTTTTTTTCGTTACCGGTTACAAAAGCATCGGTATTGTAAACAATCGTGTCGCCTTTGATGGTTACCGGCATTTCATAAACAAGCTCAATCCCGTCAAGTTCGTCGGCAGCAGATTTTAGTGTGATATCCCTGATAATGTCTGCCCGGTCTTCACCAACAGTTACTTCAAACGATTGCGTTTCAAAACCCAAATAACCTGTTTCTAAAATATAGGTTTCATTAATTGGTAAAAAAAGCTGGTACCTTCCGGCATCGTTGGTAATTGCATAGCTTTCAATCGCTGCCGTTTCTTTTACTTTGGCGATGATGCTGGCCATTTCCAGTGGAGTACCAATTGAGTCTTTTATGGTTCCTGTGAGTTTTACGCTTTGGGCGTTTATTTGTAGTGAGAAAATAATTGCAAAACAACTGAAAAGAAAGGAATAGTTTTTCATTAAAAAGAAATTAGTTTAGAATAAATAACCCAAAAAAGGTCGCTTTAAAAATGTATTGGTTATTAGCCTCCTATCCGAAAACTTCCACGTCCACCTCTTCTTTGTCCGCCGTACATCTCCTGCATTTCTTCCACTTTTTCTTTGACAATTTTTTTGTATTCTTCCTGTGAAACTTTTTGTCCTTTAGAGGGTTTTTTAATTTCCTCTGCTTCTTTGGGGTTTAAGACTATTTTTGAACATAAAATAGAGGTGCGGTCAGCCTGAACTTCGAGTATCAATCCCGGCAGTCCAAAATATTCGCCTGGACCTTGGGGTACAGGAATTTGCGGGGTGTACCAAGCAACGATTTCTATTTCTTTTGGAATTTCTATTTGATCCATAAGATCAACTTCGGTGGAGTCGTTTTTTGCTTCGGCGTCTTTTTTCTCCTCACCATTATCTCTGTTTCTTCTTCGCATCGATTGCCAGTCTGTGTCATCCAATTTTTTGATAGCTGTTGCTTTAAAAGCCACATATTGACCAATTTGTTTGGATTCATTAACGAGGGTCCACTCTAGTTTGGGCAATGTATCTGTTATTAAAAACTGTTTCCCAAAAAACTCTTGTTCCTGGAGATACAGATTCTCTTTGGTGTTTTTGTATTGGGCTCCTGCGGTAAAATTACCCATCATCATCATCATTCCGCCACCGGCACCGGGTGCTGCCAATTTTTCTTCTTCTTTAAAGGAAGATTCTTCTTTGTTGAAATTTAAAATATAGGTTTTTTCAAGGGCACTTTTCATCATATCGGCGATTTGCTTGCGCATTTGGTCTGTCATTTCGCGACCTCCAAAATCCATATCTACATTGGTTTTAGACTGATAAGTGGCTTGACCCGAAAAGATTTGAGCCGTCATCAAAACAGAAAATAAAAGACAGAAAAGTGTGAGTAATTTTTTCATAGTGTTCAACATTGGTTTAAAGTTTGATTCAAATCTAAAGTAAATGTTACATTTAGACGCTAATTTTAACACATGGTTTAACTAAATCAACCACCAATTCTAAACTCAATAGTGTTTCCGTCTCCCTGCCTGTTTTGCTGAAAGCGCTCTCTCAATTCTTCGTTTTTCTCTTGTACGACCTTATCATATTTCTCTTTTGTGATTTTTGTTCCCTTTTTGGGTTCCGAAATCTCAATGGCGTCTTTATTGTTCAAAACAATCTTTGTGCAAAGCAATGAATAATTTCCGTCGTTAATTTCCAGTATCATACCCGGTAATCCCCAATAATTCTCTGGACCATGACCCAGTGGAATTTGTGGTGTGTACCAGGCTGTAACGGTTTGCGCATCTTCAACTGTTTCAGCTTGCTCATCACCTTCATTTAAGTTAATAACTGTTTTTTTAACGGTTCGATCATAGGTGGCTTTAAAGCAAACATATTCACCAATGCTTTTGGTTTCATTGATGAGTGTCCATTCTGGCTTTTCCAATTCATCACGGATTAGGAACACTTTCCCATGAAATTCATTTTGATTGACAAAGCGGTTTTCATTCAAGATTCTGTAAAATATATCGCTCCCCCCGAAACCGTAAAAACCATCTCCATCCCTCCCGAGCTAATTACCCCGGGACCACTATCCAACATTTTTTCTTCCTGAAATACAGATTCATTTGAATTAAAATCCAAACGAAATTCTTTTTGAAATTGCTTTTCAATCATCGCTTGCATTTGAGCCTTTTGGGCATCACTCATTTGATTGTTGTTCATTGAAAAGTCTGTCATCTTGCGGTGGCTTTTATAAAATGCCGTCCCGTTAATGTTCTGTGAAAAAACAGTTTCCGTTAGAAAAAGACTGGAAACTATAATTAATAAAAATGAAAGTTTAATTGTGTATTGCATACTGTTTGATTTTTGATTGTGGTACAAATTTTAGAAAAAAAGAATTAGCACAAAGTTAAGCAGTGTTAACGTGTGTTAACGGGTTTGGAAATTGATTCACACTCTGATTACCTTTGACTCATGAATGAACTTAAATACAAGTGGATTTTATATTTAATTGCAGGTGTAATCCTATGCACAGTTGCTATACAAACTTATTGGAATCATAAAAATTATCTTTCCGGTAAACAACATTTGATGAATGACGTTCAAGAGAGCTTGGACAATGCAGTCGACAAATATTATACACTTTTAGTTCAAAAAAATATATACCCTTACTTTTCAAACACAAATGATTCCCTTTTCAGTATTGATATCAGAGGAAATCTTAATAAGGATTCCCAATTGGAAATTCAAACGCTTTCTGACTCCATTTTAAAGACAAAACAAATAAATCAAAGTTTTTTAACCACTAAAAATAATAATGAAAAACTTCAAATAATTACTGATTCACTAAAAACAATCACAGATACATTAAAATTTGCAAAAAAACCTTTTAAAACACTCACCGCCAAAGTAATGATTTCGTTTGCACAGGACAGTCTCTCTCTAAGTGTGATTGACAGTCTTTTTAGTTTGGAATTAGAAACAAAAAACATCTATATCAACCACAAGATTTTACTGAAAAAAAAAGAAGATGAACAAGAATTTTTGAAACAGCAATCAAATAAATTTTATGCTATTGCCAACTCTTTTTATATTCCACAAGGCAATAAACTACTTACGGTTTATGATAACATTACAATCCAAGTCCTGAAAAAAAATGTGTTGGGCATACTGTTGTCTTTTATACTTCTTGGCAGTGTTATCGCTTCTTTGCTCTACCTTTTAAAAATCATCAGGCATCAAAAGAAGCTTTCTGAAATGAAAAATGACCTCATCAGCAATATTACTCATGAGTTTAAAACACCCATTGCAACGATAAGCGTCGCTACAGAAAGTATAACAGGGTTTAGTATTAGCGATATTGATGAAAAAACTCAACGATATGCACAAGTCACAAATGAGCAAGTAAAAAAACTAAACCTGATGGTGGAAAAACTGCTTGAGACCGCCTCGCTTGACAGCAGCGAATTAACCCTAAACAAGGAAGACGTCAACCTGAACGAACTGATTAATTCATCCATCAGAAACCAAAATGTGATGGATTCAAAATCAATTTCCGTTTTGCTTCCTGACCAATCAATCAATTATTTTGCAGATGCATTTCATTTTGAAAATGCTATAAATAACGTGATTGACAATGCTTTGAAATATGGAGGTGATGAAGTATTTGTTGCCCTTGAAAAAAAACCGGCACATTTTGAAATTTCAATTGCAGATTCTGGAACAGGGCTCACAGAAGAACAAAAAGATCTTATTTTTGATAAGTTTTACAGGGTTCCAAAAGGAAATTTACACGATGTAAAAGGTTTTGGCATTGGGCTGTATTACACCAAAAAAATTATCGAAAAACACGATGGTAAAATCTGGGTGGAACTGCACCGCGACCATACTAAATTTTTAATTCGGTTACCTTATGCATAAGGCCATCCACATACTGCTTGCAGAGGATGAAACCTCATTGGGGCAAATCATCAAAGAAAGCCTGGAAACCCGTGGTTTTATAATTGACTATTGTCAAAACGGGGCTGAAGCACTCAAAAATTACCTAAACAAAAAGCCTGATATACTTGTACTCGATGTTATGATGCCTAAAAAAGACGGTTTTACCTTAGCCCGGGAGATCAGGATGCAGGACACAGAAACACCCATAATCTTTCTAACGGCAAAATCACAAACCGCCGATGTGGTGGAAGGTTTCACTTTGGGTGGCAACGATTACCTAAAAAAACCCTTCAGCCTTGAAGAACTTATCGTCCGGGTTAAAAATCTCGTGGAACACAAAAACCCATTTGAGGAACAAGCTAAAATTCCCATTGGTGAATACCTTTTTGATTTCAATAAACAAACCCTTCAATACCAAGAGAATAGTGTATTATCCCTTACCCATCGTGAAGCAGAACTACTTCTCTATTTGTGTAAAAACAAAAATGCGCTACTCGACCGTTCTGTTATCCTAAAAAAACTTTGGGGCGATGATGATTTTTTCAATGCCCGAAGTATGGACGTTTTTATCACACGCCTTAGGAAAAAACTGCAACAAGACAAAAACATCAGTATTGTAAATGTGCGTGGTTTTGGTTATAAAATTGTTTTTTAATATAATCTGAATTCTTTTTTCTAACTTGCTTCACTGATGAAACAATTTTTTTCATACCTGATTTTTTTTGTTTTTTTGGGCTCTTTCGCTCAAGGCGAAATACTCCTTAATTCCCCAGAAAAAATTCCGCTTCAAGCGGAACGTTTTGTCGGGATTGACAACTATGGCGACCTGTATTACCTAAAAAATAGAACCTTATTTAAACAAACCAAAACCGAAACATTTCAGTTTAAAGATTTTCAGTTGGGCGCTGTTGGCAATGTCGATTTATTAAACCCTTTGAAAATCACTATCTTTTTTCCTGATTATCAAACAGCCGTGATTCTCGACAACAAACTCAACGAAGTAAACCGCATTTCGTTTGCTATGGAACCACCCTTTTTAAATATCAAAAATGCCACCACCGCAAATGACAACCGTCTATGGACCTTTAATGAAGACAACCAACAGCTAGAGCTCTATAATTACCGCGAAAAAACAAACCAACAATTATCCAGACCCCTTGCAGAAACTTACAACACGCACAAAAGCAATTTTAATTTTTGCTACCTGCTCACAGATAAAAACCTGCGTCTTTTTAATATTTATGGTAGTTTACTAAACAGTATTTCCTCTGAAGGAATTGAAAAAATGGCTCTTTCAAATGACAAACTGGTGCTCTTGAGAAATGATACCCTCTATTTGGTGACTGAAAATCTCTCCCGAGAAGTTTTGATAAAAACCCCCGATTTAGAACTAAAAGATTTGTATCTATCTGATGAATTCCTGTATATTTACGATGGTGAAATGATTCACAAATTGAAGCTAACCAAAACTCAAAATTAACACATGCACGTTGCCATCGCAGGAAATATAGGATCAGGAAAAACAACGCTAACACGCCTTTTATCAAAACATTATAAATGGCAACCTCATTATGAAGAAGTTGATGACAACCCTTATCTGGATGATTTTTACAACCAGATGGAGCGTTGGTCTTTCAACCTGCAGATTTACTTTTTAAACAGCCGTTTTCGCCAAATTCTCGACATTCGCAACAGCGGTAAAAATGTTATTCAGGACAGAACCATTTATGAAGATGCCTACATTTTTGCCCCAAACCTGCACGCGATGGGCTTGATGACCAACCGCGATTTTGAAAACTACAAATCGCTCTTTGATTTGATGGAAGAAGTGACAGAAAGCCCTGATTTGATTATCTACCTGCGCAGTTCTATACCTAATCTGGTAGCGCAAATACACAAGCGCGGCAGAGAATATGAAAACAGTATTAGTATTGATTACCTGAGCCGTTTGAACGAACGTTATGAAGCTTGGATTCATAATTATGATAAAGGGAAACTATTAATTATTGATGTGGACAATCTCAATTTTGTTGACAATCCTGAAGACCTTGGCGATGTGATTAACCGCATTGACGCAGAAATTCACGGGTTGTTTTAAAATCAATCTCTTTAGTATCCCAAAAAAAAACCTCGCTAAAAAGCGAGGTTTTTTTTCTAATCATAGAATCAAAAATTAATTTTGAATCACTTTCTTTTCCTTTTTGATTGAAACTTTATTTTCAAAAGCAGCAACAGCAGCTTTCACCTCAGCTTCAGTTCCTTGAAAGGTTTGCACATTGGTTTGCTCCACACCATTTTCAACAGTGGTATAATTAACAGTCGCCTCTGCCACACCGTTTACGATATTCATTTCAACTTTCACCTCATTTTCTGCGACAGCCGTTTCCCCGTGGTTTCCTAATATGGGTGCAATCACCAAGCCGACAAGACAGGTTAGTTTAATCAAAATATTCATAGAAGGACCTGATGTATCTTTAAACGGGTCACCCACAGTATCTCCGGTAACGGCCGCTTTGTGAGCGTCTGAGCCTTTGTATTCCATTTTTCCGTTAATCATCACCCCGGCTTCAAACGATTTTTTAGCATTATCCCAAGCACCACCGGCATTGTTTTGAAAAATAGCCCACATCACACCACTCACACAAACCCCTGCCATATAACCTCCCAGCGGTTCTGCACCAAAAATCAAACCAATTAAAACAGGTGTTATAATAGTGATTAATCCGGGTAAAATCATTTCTTTGAGTGCAGCATTGGTAGAAATTGCCACACATTTTGCATACTCCGGTGTGGCTGTACCTTCCATAATTCCGGGGATTTCTCTAAACTGACGACGTACTTCCTGAACCATTTCCATGGCAGCTTTCCCAACAGATTGCATGGCAAGTGCCGAGAAGATAACAGGTATCATACCTCCAATAAAAAGCATGGCCAATACATCAGCTTTAAAGATGTTTATCCCATCAATTCCTGTAAAAGTTACATAAGCGGCAAAGAGTGCCAGTGCTGTAAGTGCTGCAGAGGCAATTGCAAAACCTTTCCCAACAGCTGCGGTGGTATTTCCTACAGAGTCTAAAATGTCTGTGCGTTCTCTCACTTCAGGATCAAGATTGCTCATTTCAGCAACTCCACCAGCGTTATCGGCTATGGGTCCAAAAGCATCTATAGCCAATTGCATTCCTGTGGTTGCCATCATGGCTGAGGCAGCAAGTGCAACACCATAGAAGCCGGCGAGTTCATAAGAGCCGTAAATCGCCGCTGCAAAAAGAATTACAGAAGCAAAAGTAGATTTCATACCCACAGCAAGACCGGCTATGATGTTTGTTGCGGCTCCTGTGGAACTATTTTTAACGATATCCAATACCGGCTTTTTACCTAAACTGGTATAATAAGCCGTTACAAAAGAGATTAAAGCTCCCACAGCCAGACCAATACAGGCAGCATAAAACACATTCATAGAAGAAATGTTTTTCACTCCTTCATCAAAGAAACGCATTTGCATGGTTTCCGGAAGCATCCAGTCAATAAGGAAATAACTGGCAATTAATGTTAAAAGAATTGCAGACCAGTTTCCTATATCTAATGCTTTTTGCACCTGAGGCTCTTTCGCTGAATTGTCTTTAATTTTAACAAGAAAGGTTCCTAAAACAGAAGCCAAAACACCTACTCCTGCAATGGCAAGTGGAAGCAAGATGGGTCCCATATTATTAAATGCATCTGCAAACTGTATTGTTTCAGACATATCTCTAATCACATAATTCCCAAGTACCATAGCTGCAAGAACGGTAGCTACATAACTTCCAAAAAGGTCTGCGCCCATACCGGCTACATCACCCACATTATCACCCACATTATCTGCTATAGTTGCCGGGTTTCTGGGGTCATCCTCAGGAATTCCTGCTTCTACTTTTCCCACTAAGTCTGCTCCCACATCGGCTGCTTTGGTATAAATACCTCCACCTACACGGGCAAATAATGCTATGGATTCTGCTCCAAGAGAAAAACCTGCCAGTGCTTCAAGAACAATAGTCATTTTGGTATAGAAATCAAGATTTTCAATACCCATAAACTGGCCAAGGAAAAACAAGAAGAGTAAACTTAACCCTAAAACTGCTAAGCCTGCAACTCCAAGTCCCATAACAGTTCCGCCGCTAAAAGAAACCTTCAATGCTTTTGGCAAACTTGTTTTGGCGGCTTCTGCAGTGCGCGCATTGGCATCGGTGGCGATGCGCATCCCGATGTTACCGGCAAGGGCAGAGAAAAAGGCTCCAATGATAAAGGCAGGAACAATCATCCAACTGGTTAACTCAACTTGAGTTGAAATAAAATATAATGCTACAGAAGCAATAACAACAAAAATGGCAAGCAAACGATATTCGGCATTTAAAAAAGCCAGCGCGCCTTCTTTTACACTTTTGGAAATAAACTGCATGCGGTCACTCCCGGGAGATTGTTTTTTAACCCAGCTCATTTTATAGAGCATAAATAAAAGCCCAATTACAGAAAGAGCTATCGGTAAGAATATTACATTGGATTCCATATATATAAATTTGATTTTTTAGTTAAGACGTGCAAAAGTAAGAAATAAGTCTTTAACAAAAAAAGCAATACCTATATAGTATTGCTTTTTACGTAACCTAAAATTTAACTTAAAAACCTAAATTATTTTACTTGTTTGAATTTATATCTTATAAAATTGCTTTTTTGCTTCATCCAAAGCTTCAAATCTATCTGAACATTTATCAATGATATCAAAGGCTTCATCAACATTTCCCCAGCCTTCAACATCTACCTTTTTATGTTCAAGGTCTTTATACACCTGAAAGAAATGTTCTATCTCTTTGATTAAGTGCGGATTGATATCTGATATATCATTGATTTTATCGCCATTTGGATCGCTGAGTGGTACACAGATTATTTTTTCATCAGGACCCTTTTCATCGGCCATGTGAAAAACGCCAATGGGTTTTACTTCAATAAGACATCCGGGAAAGGTGGGCTCTGTAACGAGCACTAATACATCCAGCGGATCGCCATCAAGTGCAAAGGTATCAGGTATAAAACCATAGTCTGCAGGATACATCATTGAGGAAAACAACATACGGTCATATCTGATTTTTTTTAGTTCAAAATCAAACTCATATTTGTTTCGGCTACCTTTGGGTATTTCTACTAAAACATCAAACTTTTTTAACTTAGCTGCGCTCATAATTCATCTGTAAAAGGGGTGCAAAAATACGACTAAAAAGAAGTATAAAACAAGGAAACTAGATGAAGAATTTTATCTGTTTTACATTTAAAACTGAAACCCGAAAGAACCGGTTACCCCAAAAGATCTGGCTCCCACATTTTCAAAATAATTTCCTCTAAAATTAAAGTCAATTCTAAATATTTTAAAAATATTTCCCACACCAAAACTGTACTCAAAATAAATATCTTCGGGTGCCTGGTATAAAATATTTGATGCGTTAATAGCAATATTTTCTTCTGAGATTTCGCCATAAATAGCTCGAAAGCCAATAATCTCTCTTAGGTTTAAATTTCGTAAAAAACCAATTCTGGAAAACAGTCTCCCGCCCAAATTGTGCTCCAGGTGTAAAGATGCGTATGTATCACTCACAAACTCATAATAATCAAGCAAAGTAAAGGTGTTGTATATACTAAAAAGTGTTTGATTTCCCGGCACGGGGCTCAATAGAGAAAGTGGAACTTCGCCAAAAATCTTACCGGCTTCAAGGGTGCTGTATAACCTCCCAATACCACCCAGATTCCAGGGCTGAGTATAGAGCATCTGTACTTTTTGGTAATCAAAATCACTTTCTAAGATGTCTTTTATGCCTTTGGTATATCCAAAATAAAATTGCGGATATTTGCCTTCATTGATAATGGTGCGTTCCACCCCAAAACCTGAGGTGCGTATCCCCGGTGTGTAACCCAATGCCATTTCAATTTCGGTTTGTTTCACACGAGATTGTATATTGCCCGCTTCATCAAAATAGTCAATACTAAAAGTTTCTGTGGCAGATTTTAAGGTTCTGTGAGAAAGGGTCGATCTAAAAGTAAGGTTTTTTAGAGGCTCCAGCTCAAGCCCAAAGGTGCTTAAATTGATATTTGTTAATCGGTCATTTGAGCCAACACTTATTAAAGACGATGATGCCAAATTGCGCCCCAACACATCGTTTGAAGTTGTTAAGCTTGCGCCTGTTTGCTCAATATCTCTTCGGTTTCCACCAAAAACAATCAATCGTGAATTTCTATCCAGTAGCCATTTTCCTGAAATGCCATACTTGAATTTATCGTCTTTAAATCCATAAGCCAAAAACCCTTCCAATCGCCACAGGTCGTTTTGACTAAAATAAGTGCGTCCTCCGGCCCTGATGCGCAAACCTTCTGCTTCATTAAAACCAAAAATGGAAAAAACAGGTCCCAGGTCAAAATTAGGCAATTCATAATACCCAGATGCCAAAACCGTTCCAAGGCTATACAACCTTTGAAAACGCCTCACGGTTTGCAAAGTATCGAGCATCTCATAGATTTGTCGCTCGTCTTTGTTGAGTTTTTCCATCCTCTTTTCATCCCAGAAATCATCGGGTCTGTTATAGATTTCCCATTGATAGGGATCCACCTGCTTTCTGTAGAAAGTACGTTCTTTTTCCTGGTCAAAAACATGGTTTTCATAAAGCGTGGTGCGTTTTCCATAAACACCTCTTGCTTCTTCTTTTTTAGAAAAACTAAAATCTGACATGAAGTGGTCGCGTTTCAATAGAAAAATGGAGTCATTTAACACATCAAATTCTTGCTCAATATAAACTTCTTTTACCCAGTTAATATTGGCACTTTTGTTGAGATACATGTTGATTTCCTTGATGGCCCAGGTAGTATCATTCACCCAAAAATCGCCTCTAAAAGTGAGCTCGCCTTTTCGCCTTGGGTAAAAAACAATATTATAACACCATTTGTTGTCGCGGTATGCACTGTCGAGAAGCGCATAATTGTATACATCAATTCCGGTTTTTGAAAGCGGACTCGTAAAGGCTTTATCAAAAAATTTCAGATAATTGTCATAAATGTCATAGTCTGCATACAATTCTTTTACAAACTCAATCATCGCTTGGTTGTTACTAAAACCCGAATTTTTGTTGCCTTCTAAAATTTCTTTTTCCAGATTCATTAAGTTATCACCATACACTTTATAGATGGCTTCATTGATAAAAATGGGCAGATAGGTTTTTCCGGTAACTCTGGAGGTGTCTGAATAATCAAAAACAAATTCCATCCCTTTAAACAACCTGCTGTTAATCAAGGCACTGTCAATTGTATTTAAATCAAATTCCAGTTTTTCATATTTGTCATAGCTGTATTGCTTGAACTTTTTGACACCGTTTTCTCTTCTGTTTTCCCAGATTTTTCGAAGTATATCTATGGCCGGATTGTTCTTTTTAGAAAGTTTGCCGCTAAGTAATACAATTTCATCGAGTTGTGATGATTCCTCTACAAGCTCAATTCGCATCTCGTAGGTAGTTCTTTTATCGAGTGTGATTTCTTTGGTTTGATAACCCACAAAGGAAATGACAAGTGTGTCATAATTTTCATCTGATTCTAAGTAAAACCTACCGTTTTCATCAGTAATAGTTCCTTTATTTGAATCTTTAAACAACACATTTGCAAAAGATACAGGCACATCAAAATTATCAAAGACCCTTCCTCCCACTTTGGTTTGAGAAAAAGAATTAAAGATAGCAAACAAGAAAAGGATGCAGGTTAACTTTACTTTCATTTGAAATTATAGGTTTTGCTCTATTTTGAGGCTTGTATTTGTCGAACTTGCTTTCAGTTACTTTCAAAACAAAAAACTTCGCCAACAAAAGTGACGAAGTTAATTGAAATATTGTAAGAATTGTTATTTATATAACACCTTTTTAACAGCTTTAACAACATCATCGCTATTGGGCAACCACTCTTTTAAAAGATTTGGCGAGTAAGGAGCGGGTGTGTCTGCCGTATTGATTTTGATGATGGGTGCATCCAAATAGTCAAAAGCTTGCTCTTGAACTTGGTATGTAATTTCTGTTGAGATATTTCCAAAAGGCCAAGACTCTTCTAAAATGACCAAGCGATTCGTTTTCTTTACAGACTCAATAATCGTTTTGTGATCCATTGGGCGAATGGTGCGCAAATCGATAATTTCACAACTAATGTTTTCCTTTTCTAATTCTTCTGCAGCCTTATAGGCTTCTTTGATTATTTTTCCAAAGGACACGATGGTTACATCTTTACCTTCACGCTTGATATCTGCTACCCCAATTGGGATTACATACTCGCCTTCGGGTACTTCCCCTTTATCACCATACATTTGCTCGCTTTCCATAAAAATAACAGGATCGTCATCTCTAATCGCAGCTTTCAAAAGCCCTTTTGCGTCTTTTGGGTTTGACGGAACAATTACTTTCAAACCGGGACAGTTGGCATACCAGCTTTCAAAAGCTTGGGAGTGGGTTGCCGCAAGTTGACCGGCAGAAGCAGTAGGCCCTCTGAAAACAATGGGGATATTAAATTGTCCTCCGCTCATTTGACGCATTTTTGCTGCGTTGTTGATAATTTGATCAATACCAACTAAAGAGAAATTGAAGGTCATAAATTCCACTATGGGACGGTTTCCATTCATAGCAGAGCCAATAGCAATTCCAGAAAACCCAAGTTCAGAGATTGGGGTGTCAATAACACGTTTTTCACCAAACTCATCTAGCATTCCTTTAGAAGCCTTGTAGGCGCCATTATATTCGGCAACTTCCTCACCCATTAAATAAATCGTCTCATCGCGACGCATTTCTTCACTCATTGCTTCGGCTATGGCTTCTCTAAATTGTAGTGTCTTCATCTTTATTCCCCGAAAAAGCGGGTAAAGTTTAATTGATTAAAAAATTTTGGAATACAAAAATAACATTATTTCCACTCTAAGTGAGATAAAAAAGAAACTTTTAACGGAAATTTATTATGCGTGCATAGTATAAAATTAAAAATAGATTAGTACCTTCGTAACATCAAAACTGTTGCCTTTCAGTTTAAGTAAAAATCCTAATAAAAAAGTTTCAAAAATGAAAATATTAGTCTGTATCAGTCACGTTCCTGACACAACTTCAAAAATTAATTTTACAGATAACGACACCCAGTTTGACACAAACGGTGTACAATTTGTGATTAACCCAAATGACGAGTTTGGATTAACCAGAGCCATGTGGTTTAAAGAAAAACAGGGTGCTACTGTGCACGTTGTGAATGTGGGTGGTCCTGAAACCGAGCCCACTCTTAGAAAAGCACTCGCCATTGGTGCTGATGAGGCCATAAGAGTAAATGCGACTCCCACAGATGGTTTTTTTGTAGCCAAACAACTTGCTGCTGTTATGAAGGAAGGCGGTTATGACCTGGTCATTGCCGGAAGAGAATCCATAGACTATAACGGTGGAATGGTTCCCGGAATGCTTGCATCAATCACAGGAGCAAACTTTGTGAATACCTGCATCAGTCTCGAAATTGAAGGAAACAATGCAAAAGCCACCAGAGAAATCGATGGAGGTAAAGAAATGCTTAGCACTTCCCTTCCTCTGGTAATTGGAGGTCAAAAAGGACTTGTGGAGGAAAGCGATTTGCGCATCCCCAATATGAGAGGAATTATGCAAGCCCGCCAAAAACCTTTAAAGGTTGTTGAGGCAACTGATGCTGAAAATTCCACTCAGGTAACCGGCTATGAAAAACCGGCTCCCAAAGGTGCCGTAAAAATGGTAGATGCCGATAAGGTGGAAGAGTTGGTAAACCTACTCCACAATGAAGCCAAGGTTATTTAAAAGAAAAGCATTACCAAATAACAATTAACGATTAACTAAAAACTATAAATACATGTCAGTTTTAGTCTATACAGAATCAGACAAAGGAAAATTTAAGAAAATAGCATTGGAAGCCACTTCCTATGCCAAAGGTGTTGCAGATATGCTGGGTACCACTGTGACTGCTATTTCAATAAATGGTGGTGATGCATCAGAATTGGGAACTCACGGTGCATCAAAAGTGCTTCAGGTTACAGACAGCAAACTCGAGCAATTTAACGCAAAGGGGTATGCTGATGCTATTGCTCAAGCGGCGCAAAATGAAGGTGCAAAAGTAGTCATCATCAGTTCAAGTGCAAACGCCAAGTTTTTATCACCCCTGCTTGCGGTTCAGTTAAATGCTTCTTATGCTCCCAATGTGGTGGCTTTGCCAGAGGGCAACTCACCTTTTGTTGTCAAATCAAATGTTTTTACAAACAAAGCTTTCGCCAAAACGCAATTAAAATCTGATATCAAACTCATCGGTCTTTCCAAAAATGCTTATGGCTTAAAAGAAAACCCAACAACAGCTGCAACCGAAGCCTTTTCACCCTCATTAAATGACGCCGATTTCTCCGTAAAAGTAGAATCAGTCGATAAAGTGACCGGAAAAGTAACAATCGCCGATGCCGAAATCGTAGTTTCAGGAGGTCGCGGACTCAAGGGGCCCGAAAATTGGGGAATGATTGAAGACCTGGCCGAAGTTCTGGGTGCTGCAACAGCCTGTTCAAAACCCGTGAGTGATATGGGATGGAGACCTCACAGCGAACACGTAGGACAAACCGGAAAACCGGTTGCTTCAAACTTGTATATCGCCATAGGAATTTCAGGAGCGATTCAACACCTTGCAGGAATTAATTCATCAAAAGTAAAAGTAGTTATCAACAACGACCCGGAAGCACCTTTCTTTAAAGCCGCTGATTATGGGATAGTTGGCGATGCTTTTGAAGTAGTGCCAAAACTCATTGAAAAATTAAAAGAATTTAAAGCCGATAACGCATAATTTTTTATAAATTGTGCCTTTATTCAAGGGCTGTTTAAATGTGGTTAAGCCCTGTTTAAACAGCCTTTTGGTTTGAATCAATTATGAGCTTAGTTAGACTTAATATAAAAGGAATTTCATATAGCCAGACTCAAAACGGAGCTTATGCGCTCATTTTAAGTGAAGTGGATGGTGAAAGAAAACTACCCATCGTTATCGGAGCATTTGAAGCACAATCCATTGCGATTGCTTTGGAAAAAGAAATCAAACCTCCCAGACCGCTTACCCACGACCTGTTCAAAAATTTTGCAGACCGCTTTGAAATTCAAGTAAAACAAGTAATCATTCACAAATTGGTAGATGGCGTTTTCTTTTCAAGCATCATCTGTGAAAGAGACAAAATTGAAGAAATCATCGATGCAAGAACCAGTGATGCCATAGCCCTGGCTTTGCGGTTTAATGCACCCATTTTCACTTATAAAAATATACTCGAAAAAGCCGGAATCTACCTCAAGGCAAGCCCAAAGAAAAAAGATTCTCCTGAAGAAGAGCAAGCCATACTTGAACAATTGATGACAGACGATACAGAATCTAAAAAGAAAACCTCAAAAAGTTATAAAACTTATTCGCTCAAGGAATTAAACAACATGCTGGATAAAGCTGTGGAAAATGAAGATTATGAAAAAGCAGCACTTATTAGAGATGAAATTTCCAAACGGGAAAAATAACCACCTAAAAACATGATCAGACTTTTACTTCTCAGTGTATTTTTGTTATTTTCTCAGTTGCAAATCGCACAAACCCTTGAAAAATCCTGGACATTTTCATCCATAACCAATCAGGAAAATGAGTCACTTTATGAAGTCAATCCAAGTAATGATTCACTTATTTTTGACAATGGAAAATTTCAGTATTACCTCACCGCAAAAGACAGTTTGAAAGCTTCCGGTGATTATATAGTACAGAACAATTTGCTGGTTTTGTTTTATAACCAGCCCAATGATACTCTAAGAAGATATCATATTTCAGAATTGACAGATAGCTCCCTCTCCTTTAGTGAAAACGGAGTTGTCTATCGTTTTTCTGAAAGAAAGACCACACTTGAAGAAGTAATCCAGAAAGAAATGATTCCCAATGCAGGGTTTTCTTTTGACAGCTTATGGAGAGGTGTTATGGGAATGCTTGCTTTGTTGCTTCTGGCGTTTCTCTTTAGCAGCAACAAAAAAGCCATAAGATGGAAAACGGTTGGTATTGGACTATCAGCTCAACTTCTCCTTGCCATAGGCGTCTTAAAAGTACCTTTTATTCAAAGTGCTTTTGAATTTGTTGGAAAAATATTCGTCAAAATTTTGGACTTCACACAGGCCGGAAGTGAGTTTCTCCTCGGTGGTATGATGAACGTGGAAAGCTTTGGGTTTATCTTTTTATTTCAGGTGTTACCAACAATCGTGTTCTTTTCGGCATTGACCTCGGTTTTATTTTACTTAGGATTCATACAAGTGGTTGTCAAAGGAATGGCCTGGGTTTTAACCCGTTTAATGGGTATATCGGGGGCTGAGAGTTTATCGGTTGCCGGAAATATTTTCTTAGGTCAAACAGAAGCCCCACTAATGATTAAGGCCTATCTCGAGAAAATGAGTAAATCTGAAATGCTGCTCGTGATGGTGGGCGGTATGGCCACCGTTGCCGGTGGAGTTCTCGCTGCATACATTGGTTTTTTAGGTGGTGAAGATGAAGTCATGAAAATATTTTATGCCAAACACTTACTCACAGCTTCTGTGATGGCAGCACCAGGCGCCATAGTTATTGCTAAAATGCTTTATCCCGAAACTCAAAAAATCACCAATGAAGTGGCCGTTTCTGAAGACAAAATTGGCTCTAACATTCTGGACGCCATCGCAAACGGAACCACCGAAGGCCTAAAACTGGCTGCCAATGTGGGCGCCATGCTTTTGGTTTTTATCGCCTTTATCGCAATGATTAACTACGGTTTTGAAAAAGTAGGTGACATAACTTCTTTAAACAAATGGGTAGCATCCAGCACACCCTATGATAAATTTTCTTTGGAGTTCATACTGGGGTATCTTTTTGCCCCCTTGATGTGGCTCATTGGTGTCGCAAAAGAAGATATGGCGCTAATGGGACAGTTATTGGGCATCAAGTTGGTAGCCAGTGAATTTGTGGGCTACATTCAGCTAGCCGATTTAAAAAATACCGCAAACCTCATTAGTTTCAACTATGAGAAATCGGTTATTATGGCGACATATATGCTTTGCGGCTTCGCTAATTTTGCCTCCATCGGTATCCAGATTGGCGGAATTGGTTCGCTTGCACCGGGGCAACGCAAAACCCTTTCAGAATTTGGAATAAAAGCCCTAATAGGTGGCACCATTGCTTCTTTGCTTTCGGCGACTATTGCGGGGATGATTATTGGATGATGAATACCCGCGTAGGCGGGTATCTCGTGATTCAAACTCCAAATTTAGTTAATAACTTTTAATAGAATTTTTTATCTTTCCAAACACATTCAAAAGCTTTTTTTTAATTTCGAAATTCTAAATAGATAAATAAGTTTTTAATTAATTTAATGAGATTCCCGCTTTCGCGGGAATATGACTATGCAACAATACCACGACCTAGTAAAACACGTCATTGAAAATGGCACCTTTAAAGGCGACCGCACCGGGACAGGCACCAAAAGTGTTTTTGGCTATCAAATGCGTTTTGACCTCAGTGAAGGTTTTCCTATGGTAACCACCAAAAAATTACATCTAAAATCCATCATCTACGAACTCTTGTGGTTCTTAAAAGGCGACACCAACATAGGGTATCTACAAGAAAACGGTGTGAAAATCTGGAATGAATGGGCAGATGAAAATGGTGATTTAGGACCTGTTTATGGTCATCAATGGCGCAACTGGAACAGCGAGCAAATCGATCAGATTAGCGAACTCATCCATACCATTAAAACAAACCCAAATAGTCGCAGAATGCTAATCTCGGCTTGGAACCCCAGTGTGTTGCCTGACACTTCGGTTTCGTTTAGCGAAAATGTGGCCAATGGCAAAGCTGCTCTTCCACCCTGCCACGCTTTTTTTCAGTTTTATGTGGCCCCACCAGATGAATCAAAAGGGGAAACAAAAGGAAAACTTTCCTGTCAACTCTACCAGCGCAGTGCTGATATTTTCTTGGGCGTGCCTTTTAATATTGCCTCTTATGCGCTACTCACGATGATGATTGCCCAAGTATGTGACCTGCAAGCAGGAGATTTTGTGCATACATTTGGTGATGCACATATTTACTCAAATCACTTTCAACAGTTAGATTTACAGCTCTCCAGAGAACCAAGACCACTTCCAAAAATGATAATCAATCCCGAGGTAAAAAATATCTTTGATTTTACGTTTGAAGACTTTACCTTAGTAGATTACAATCCGCATCCTCACATCAAGGGAGCGGTAGCAGTTTAAATTTTAACCCAAACACCTATGAAAAAATTAGCTCTTTTACTTGTACTTTTAATTTCTTTACCAGCTTTGGCTCAAGAAAAATGGGGAGATGTTGACAAAAACAAGGTAACGATGAAAGAAATTGCACCGGTTTGGCCCGGTTGTGAAAGCAATGACAACTCAAAAACCGATGCCTGTTTTGATCAGAAACTCAATGAACACATTAGAAAAAACTTTAAATATCCTGCCAATGCTTGGAAAAACAATGTCCAGGAACGCATAGTGGTCCATTTTGTAATCAATACCAGTGGCCAAGTGGAAATCACTAAGGTAGAAGGAAAAAACAATGAACTCGTTGAAGAAGCTAAAAGAAACATTCTCGCCATTCCAAAAATGAAGCCGGGCATGCTCGCCGGTAAACCAAGAGCCATTTCTTATGCCGTGCCTTTTAATTTTAAAACCGGAAATTAAAAACTCTGATAAAAATGGCTGACAATAGCAACCAAAAAACCGAAGACCGCGAGCAATTTCTGTATGCTCAAGACCGCATTCGACAGAAAAAAAGACTCAATCAGCACTTTGTTGTTTTCCTTATTGGTTCTGCTTTTATCATTTTGCTCGACCAGCTAATGGGAGTTGGTAAAAACTTGCCTATTGAAAACTGGTATGTATGGGCCATCCTCATCTGGACCTTCTTTTTTCTCATTCACGCCTTTAATGTCTTTTTTACCAATCGGTTTATGGGAAAAAAATGGGAGAATGAACAACTGGACAAGCTCAAAGCCAAACAACAAAAACGAATTGCTGAACTCCAAAAAAGAGTTGAGAAGGAAATGCCTTTAACAAATGAGCCTGCTTTAATTCAAAACCCAAAACAAACCAAAAACCAAACTATTACCCTCATTGCCGCTGCTTCAGAAAATGACGCTTTGGGAAAAAACAACGGTCTGGTGTGGCATTTACCAGACGATTTCAAACGCTTCAAAAAACTCACTACCGGTCACCACATCATCATGGGACGGAAAACATTTGAAACCTTCCCGGAGCCTCTGCCAAATAGAATTCACGTGGTCATCACAAGAGACAAAACCTATAAAAAATTTGGTGCTATTGTGGTTCATTCTATCAAAGAAGCCCTTGAAATTGCAAAACAAGACGACCAACCCTTCATCATTGGTGGAGGCGAAATCTACAAACAAGGACTTGAGTATGCAGATAAAATTGAACTCACTCGTGTGCACTCTGAATTTTCAGCAGACACCTTTTTTCCTCACATTGATGAAAACAAATGGGAACTTGTCAATGAAGAACACCATCCAAAAGATGAAAAACACGAGTTTCCGTTTACCTATTTAACATATATTCGGAAATAACTATTTATCCTTTGCGCCTTTGCGCCTTTGCGAGAAAACATATAATAACATAAGTATAACTTTCCTAAATACCATCCTTCAACAGGAAAACCTCAAACTCCTAAACCTCAAACAACTTCAAGGTGGTGACATTAACGAAGTATTTTTAGTTGAAACAAATCAAGGTACATTTGTCATTAAAATCAACAGTGCAAGTCGTTTCCCAAATATGTTTGAAAAAGAAGCTAACGGTCTCCGGCTTTTGGCAAAAACACACACATTTAAAATTCCTGATACAATCGCTCAAGGCGAAATTAACAACCATTCCTATTTGCTTTTAGAGTACATTTCGCCGGGCGAAATGGAGAACAATTTTTGGGAAAATTTCGGCAAACAACTGGCAAAACTACATCAAAACAGCACGACTTCATTTGGCCTCGACCACGACAACTATATAGGCAGTTTGCCGCAATACAATGTGTGTGACATTCAAAACGCCGCTCAATTCTATATTGAAAAACGCCTAAAACCACAGTTTGCATTGGCAACAAAAAAAGGATTTGCTTTCAAAAACGTCTCTTCCCTTTATAAAAACTGCACCGATGAAATCCCAAATGAAAAACCGGCACTTATCCACGGCGATTTATGGAACGGCAACTATCTCGTGGATGAAAACAGCAATCCGTGTCTCATTGACCCTGCAGTGTGTTACGCTTCACGCGAAATGGATCTCGCGATGATGCAACTTTTCGGCGGTTTCCCCGAAAGTATTTTTGATGTTTACAACGAAAACTATCCTTTAACTCCCAACTGGAAAAACCGCCTCGACCTCTGGCAACTCTATTATTTATTGGCACACCTGAATCTTTTCGGAGTTGGATATTACAATCAGGTAAACTCTATCTTTAAGAAGTATTCCTAAAATATTTTAGTATTTTTGTTTTAAATACAGGTGGTTGAGCGAAGCCGAAACCACCACCACATTTTCAAACACTGAAAACCATTACACAATTAACCATTAACCAAAAACCATGAACGCATACATCTTCCCGGGCCAAGGCGCCCAATTTACCGGAATGGGCAAAGACCTTTACGACAATTCAGACATCGCAAAAAAACGCTTTCAGCAAGCCAATGAAATCCTAGGCTTTGACATCACCAAAATTATGTTTGAGGGTACTGCTGACGAGCTTAAGGAAACCAAAGTAACCCAACCGGCTATTTTTTTACACTCAATCATATTAGCCGAAGTATTGGGCGACAGCTTCAAACCTGATATGGTTGCAGGACACTCGCTGGGCGAATTCTCAGCCTTGGTGGCCAACAAATGTTTAAAGTTTGAAGACGCTTTACTGTTGGTTTCCAAACGTGCCTTGGCCATGCAAAAAGCCTGCGAAATGCAACCCTCCACTATGGCTGCCGTACTCGGACTAGAAGACCAAATCGTGGAAGCTGTTTGCGCCGATGTAGATGGTATTGTTGTGGCGGCAAATTACAACTGCCCCGGCCAGCTGGTGATTTCAGGAGAAGTCAAAGCCGTTGAGGAAGCCTGTGACCGACTGAAAGAACGCGGCGCCAGACGTGCCTTGTTACTTCCTGTGGGTGGTGCGTTCCATTCCCCGTTGATGGAACCGGCCCGTGAAGAACTCGCCAAAGCTATTGAAAACACTCCTTTTGAAACACCTATATGTCCGGTCTATCAAAATGTAACCACCTTTGCTGTAAACGACCCCGAAGAAATTAAAAAGAACCTCATCTTCCAGCTCACCGCTCCTGTAAAATGGACACAAAGTATACAAAATATGGTAGCAGATGGTGCGACCAAATTCATTGAAGTGGGTCCCGGAAATGTGCTGCAAGGACTCGTAAAAAAGATTCATAAAGACGCTGTAACAGACGCAGCTAAATTTGAGTAGAAATAATGAACCCTCTCAGGTTATATCCCAAAGTTTCGGGACTGAGAGGGTTCATTAATTCTGCGAAAATCCGCGAGAACTTGCCTGCCTCAGGCTGGTGCGGGAAAAACAAATCTAATGTTCTAAATAAATTCATCGGTCATCGGTTACCCGTCATCTGACCATAGCCACCGAATACTGACCACCAAAGCTATCCCAAGAGTAGCCACAAAGTGCCACAGAGAAAATCATCAATCCTTAATCATCAATCGTTAATCATCAATCTTTATACACCACTCCATCCTTCATCACAAACACCACCTCTTCAACGGTATTGACGTTTTGTGTAGGATCTTCATTGGTGGCTATAATATCAGCAATATAACCGGCTTCAATAACACCCAATTTGCCCTTCATATCCAATAAATCGGCATTGGTTACTGTAGCCGATTGGATTGCTTTCATCACCGGCATACCGGCTTCGGTCATATAGATAAACTCTTTGGCATTTTCGCCGTGAGGAAACACACCGGCATCGGTTCCAAAAGCAATGGGTACTCCGGCTTTATAGGCTCTTCCAAAAGTTTCTTGTATTTGAGCACCTATTGCTAAAGCTTTGGGAACAATAATCGCCGGATAGTAATTTTCTACTTTTGCTTTCTCAGCTACATACCTACCGGCACTTATCGTCGCTACCAGATACACATCATTTTGCTTCATCAAATTCATTGTTGCTTCGCTCATTTGTGTACCGTGTTCTATGGTTTTCACGCCGCCTTTAATGGCGCGTTGCATCCCCTCGTCACCGTGGGCATGAGCTGCTACTTTCATTCCATAATCTTTAGCGGTTTCTACAATGGCTTTGATTTCGTCAATAAAAAATTGCGGATTGGACCCACTTTTTGCGACACTGAGTACACCTCCTGTAGCGGTGATTTTAATCCAATCGGCTCCGTTTTTATAGCGTTGACGCACTGCTTTTCGGGCATCTTCAATACTATTCACAACTCCTTCTTTAGGACCGGGATCGCCCATCAATTCACTTTTAACGCCATTGGTGGGGTCAGCATGTCCTCCTGTGGTTGCGAGGGATTTTTCAGAAGTAAAAATTCGGGGACCTGCAACTTTCTTACGGTTTATAGCATTGCGGAGGGAAACATTGACACCGCTTCCACCAAGATCTCTCACAGTTGTAAAACCTGCCATCAAGGTTCGTCTTGCAATTTCCTGGGCATCATAAGCCACATCAGCTACGTTTAGGGTGAACTCATCCAAGTATTGTGTTGGGCTAGTCTCAGATTCTATATGCACATGCATATCAATCCAGCCCGGCATGACGGTTTTGGACTTTAAGTCAATCACTTTGTCATTATCAGTTGACGGATTTACATAACCATCCTGAACATTGACAATGGTATTCCCGGAAACCACAATGGTTTTTTCAGTAAGCACCCGTCCGTTTTGGGTGTCAATCAATTTACCGCAGTGGATGTAGGTGTTTTGGGAAAAAACAATTGTTGTAAAGAAGATTAGGGTAAGATTAATTAGATTTTTCATTGGATTTATCTTTTAAATTATTTTTTAGCAACTATTTATTTTTCCTTCCGCACCCGCTGCTCCCACTTCCAAGCAGAACCCAAAGCCTCCTCCAAATCACGTTTGGATTTCCATCCCAGTTCCTTATTGGCAAGGGTGGTGTCTGCATAAACGGCAATCACATCGCCGGGGCGGCGATCCACCACTTTATAGTTTAAGGGTTTACCGGCAACGTTTTCAAAAGCCTGTATCACTTCAAATACTGAAGAACCTTTTCCGGTACCCACATTAAAGACTTCAAAGGACTTCTTGTTTTTGTTTTCGAGTAATCGTTGCAGCGCTACTACATGAGCTTCAGCCAAATCCATCACGTGAATATAATCCCTGATGCAACTGCCATCTTTAGTGGGATAATCATTTCCAAAAACGGAAAGTTGCTCGCGCAATCCTATAGCGGTTTGTGTAATAAACGGCACCAGATTTTGGGGAACACCAAGAGGCAACTCCCCTATTTCAGCAGATTCATGAGCTCCAATGGGATTGAAGTAGCGTAAAGCAATGGCTTTGACATCAGAAACTTTGGTGGTGTCCAGAATGATTTCCTCACTGATTTGTTTGGTGTTTCCGTAAGGCGAATTGGCGACCTTAATGGGGGCATTTTCGGTGATGGGCAAATTGTCAGGCTCACCATACACAGTACAAGACGAACTGAAAATTAGGTTTTGAATCTTGTGGGCATTGCATTCCTGAAGCAGGTAAACCAGCGTATGGATGTTGTTTTCGTAATACAACAATGGGTTTTCCACACTCTCACCCACCGCTTTGGAAGCAGCAAAATGGATAATACCGTCAATTTCTTTGTGAGTTTTGAAATAGTGATGCACTTCTTCTTTTTCACGCAAATCCAAATATTTAAACTGCGGCGTGATGCCTGTTATATGCGTAATCCCTTCCAATACATCAATAGACGAATTAGACATATTGTCCACAATCAACACTTCAAACCCGGCTTGCTGCAAGGCAACTACCGTGTGTGAGCCAATGTATCCCAAACCTCCTGTAACTAATATTTTCATAGTGCTCCCCCTAACCCCCTCCAAAGGAGGGGAAATAGATTATTTTAAAAATTCTATAATAGTATTTGTTATAAACCCAATCTGCTCATCATCCAACTCAGTATGCATCGGTAAGGAAATCACTTCCTTAACCAATTGGTTGGTCACCGGGAAATCGTCCTCATTGTAACGGTCATCTTTATATGCTTTCTGGCTATGCAATGGGATGGGATAATAAATCCCGTGGGGAATTCCAGTTTCCTGTAAATGTTTGGCGAGTGCATCACGTTGACCGTTAGTAATCTTTAAAGTATATTGATGAAAAACGTGGCAATCACAGGTGTCGCAAATGCCGTTGGTTTTGGAGCAATTCACATTGGTTTTGGTCACAGGGGTTTCAATTGCCGGGTGGTCTTTCAATGCCGCTGTATATTTTCTGGCCGCTTCCTGGCGGGCTTTGTTGTACCTGTTGAGATTGGGTAATTTAGCACGCAAAACGGCTGCTTGTATGGAGTCTAAACGCGAGTTCACCCCCACCACATCGTGGTAGTAACGCTCATACATCCCGTGATTGACAATGCCTCGCAGGGTATGCGCCAGCTCGTCATCATTGGTGAAAATGGCGCCGCCATCACCATAACAACCCAGATTTTTTGACGGAAAAAACGAAGTAGCTCCCACATGACCAATGGTTCCGGCTTTCTTTTTGCTTCCGTTTTTGAAGGTATAATTGGCGCCAATGGCCTGAGCATTGTCCTCAATAACATAGAGATTGTGTTTTTCGGCGACAGCCATAATCGCATCCATATTGGCAGATTGCCCAAAAAGATGAACAGGCACGATGGCTTTTGTTTTTGGAGTAATGGCTTTTTCTAAAGCTTCTATATTGATATTAAAGGTATCTGGATACACATCTACCAGAACGGGGGTCAATTGCAAAAGGGCAATCACCTCAACTGTGGCGGCAAAGGTAAAATCGGCCGTGATGACTTCGTCGCCGGGTTTTAAATTGAGTCCCATCATGGCGATTTGAAGCGCGTCTGTCCCGTTTGCACAAGGAATCACGTGTTTAACGCCCAGGTAGTCTTCCAATTCTTTCTGAAAAGTGTGAACTTGAGGCCCGTTGACATAGGCATTGCTCTCAAGCACTTCGTTGATGGATTGATTGACTTGCACTTTAATGCCTTCATATTGACCCTTGAGGTCAACCATTTGTAATTTCTTCATAGATTATAAATAAGGTAGGAGAACAAAAATAGGAAATTTCACTTCGGGAAACAATGTAATTTTATAAAGTAACGTATTTTAGCACTATAAATAATTGTATGCAATTCTTATATTCCTCTTTAACGGCAGTTTTTGAAAAGTTGTTACCTGTGAGTAGTTTGTTTTCGGGCAAAATGAAGCTGTTTGTTAACGGAAGGAAAGCAGTGTTTGAATCACTGAAAAACAAACTTTCGGAAAGGGATAAAACCATCTGGTTCCATTGTGCCTCACTAGGTGAATATGAGCAAGGGCTTCCGGTGATGGAGGCGGTGAAAGAAAAATACCCGAAGTACAAACTGGTGGTTTCCTTTTTTTCACCATCGGGCTATGAAAACAAGAAAGACAGCTCGATTGGTGATGTCACAGTATATCTTCCGCTAGACACAAAAAGAAATGTAAAAAGGTTTTTAAATCTCATTAACCCTAAAATAGCTGTGTTTGTAAAATATGAATTTTGGCCCAACTATTTACTCGAACTTCACAAAAGAAACACACCCACTTTTTTAATATCGGCTTTTTTCCGAAAAAAACAGTTGTTTTTTAAGCCTTACGGTTTCTGGATGCGTAAGGTTTTAAGCACATTTACCCACATTTTTGTTCAAGACGAAAAATCAAAACAACTTTTGGAGTCCATTTCTATAAAGCAAGTTACTGTGAGTGGAGACACGAGGTATGACCGGGTATCTAAACAAATTGAAGAAGATAATAATCTCGATTTTATTGAAACTTTTAAAGGGAAATCAATGTGTGTTGTAGCCGGAAGCACCTGGCCTGAAGATGAGGAAATCCTTATTGACTATATCAATCAGTCTTCTGAAAACATAAAGTTTATTGTGGCTCCACACAACTTGAAAAAGGAACAAATTAAAGACCTTGAAAAAAGACTTGCCAAAAAGACCGTGCGTTTTACTGAAATGGAAAGTAAGGATTTGAGCGATTATGAAGTATTTATTATGGATACCATCGGGCTTTTAAAAAAGGTGTACAGTTATGCTGATATTGCCTATGTGGGTGGCGGTATGGGCAGTACCGGTCTTCATAATATCCTAGAGGCTGCTACCTTTGGAGTTCCTATTGTCATTGGAAAAAACTATGACCATTTTCCCGAAGCCAAAGCATTACAAAGTCGCGCAGGATTGTTTTCGGTGGCAACCAAAAAGGAACTTAGGACGATACTGGATAAACTGATTGAAAATAGATCTTTAAGGGAGAAAACCGGAATGATTAATGGGCATTTTGTTCAAAACAACACGGGAGCAACTAATACTACAATAAATTATTTGAGTAATTTTATAAATAATTAATTTTTAGAACTTTAATTGTTTAATTTTACGCTCTAATCTAAAAAATAAATTATGAAAAGAATTGTTTTAATGTTAAGCATTTTGACTCTAACACTTACTGCTTTTACATCCTGCAGAGAGACAACAACCACGAAAGAGGTAATCAAGGAAGTTGAGGTTGAAAAGGATGAATCTAAAGGAGCTCTGGAACGCGCTGCAGAAAAAGCAGATAAGGAGGTTAATGAAGAAATTGACAAGGCGATTGATAAAATTGGTGATGACAATTAATTTTTAAAACTAGATTCAATTAGAGCAGGAGTTAAAACTCTTGCTCTAATTAATTTTTTTAAGTTGACTTTTCAACTCCTTCATAGACTCTTTCAACTCTCTCAACAAGTTGCTTTCGGTCATATCATCTATTCCAAACGACAACTTACTGTTTACCAGCCACAACTCTTGAACCTCGTTAAAATGAATTTCAACGGGCAAATAGCCTTCATTGAAAGAAATGAGTTTTATTTTATTTTTTTCGGGAAGTTTTTGAAGTTTTTTAACCAAAATAGAGTCAGACAATACAACCACATAAACCCGGTTGTTTATGATGTCATTAAAAGTACTCATCGCTCTTCCAATGACCCACTCACCCGGTTTTATATTGGGCAACATACTATCGCCTTCCACCTGAAATCCTCTGTATGAGGCATTTCTGAATTGCGGTAAAGGCAAATCGAAAGCCGGTAATTGTTCATACCATTGTGGATCTTGAAGGTTATGAGGATAGCCGGCTGCAGCTTTTTCGTTGACCAATAAAATATTTTCGTTGTTTTGAGAATTGAGCGTTATGACTTTGGGTAAAATAGAATTCTGCGTTGGTTTCTTGATGAATTTTTCCTGGCTTTCGCCAAAGAGCCACAATGGATTTATTTGAAAATGTTTCATTAAAGCAACAAGGACAAATCCAGCAATTTTTGTCTTTCCCCTTTCGATATCTGCTGTTGTTGAGGGAATCCCCAATAAGTCTGCAAAAGCCTGTTGGGTATATCGAAACTCCTCTCTTATCATTTTAAACCGTTGTGCATCTATAGAAAGTGTTGGGCTCATGAATTTTAATTTGTTCTAAAAATAAACAATATTTTGGATATAATCCATATTTTAATGGAATAATTTGATGCCCCACTATTGAAGCGCAAGAAATTAAAAAGAAATGTTAAAGATTTGAAAAAAAATAATAAATTTGCACGTTAATAACCATTAAAACTTTTAAAAATGAAAAAAATATTTCTAAGTATTTTTGTACTCGTTTTCACATTTGCTGTTACTTCTTGTAGAGATACAGAGAAAAAAACAGGAGAGGCAATGGAAGACGCTATTGAAAACGTTGAAGATGCTGCTGATGCTACAGAAGATGCTGTAGAAGAAGCCGCAGAAGAAGCAGGTGATGCTTTAAATGAAGCTGCTGACAGCCTCGAAGATGCTGCAAACGAAGCTGCAGACGGTGCTAAAGATGCCGCTAACAAAACCATCGACAAAGCCGGAAACGCTGCTAAAGATGCAATAAATAAAAATTAATTAAACATTTTTTATTTATTGAAAAACTCCTCACAGGAGTTTTTTTTTGCTCTATACTTTTTTATCTCCTCCCTTTGTTTAGACTCCTTTCCTTTAAAAATGAAACTGAATTAAAAATGAAACTGAATAGATTTCAAACGAATACCATTTAGAATAATTTAAAACTACCTTTTATCAATTGATGGATGCTAATTTTTACTTGGGATGAACAATAAACGAAATTCAGATTTTAACATTGTTGATAAGTTGTTAATACTTTTTTGCTTATTTAATCGTCAAGATGCATTTTTTATCGTTTATTAGCATCAAATTCTAACTTAAAAATCATTCCCATGAAAAAATTAATGTTTATTTTAGGCATTCTAGCTTTTACAGCTAGTTGCACACCGGAATCAATTGGATCTGACGAACAAAACCTTGACAAAGCGAAATATGAAATACCGCCAAACGGATAGGAAAAAAGATTTATTAAAAGGCGGCGTAATTTCAATTATATTGATTTCTACGCCCTTTTTATTTTATATATATAAGTATGCTCCTGCAGATCAAACAAGTTGGGATACACTTGTTGGCACATTTGAATCGGGTGCTTTTAGTAATGTTCAGACCTATATGCATGCATTATTTACTAAAATAACCTTTGTTGTTTTAACCGGTTTATGGTTTTTAACCTCAAGCAAATGGTGGCGTTATGCAATTCTGGTTCCCTTTACCATGTTTCTTTTTCAACTCTCTGGAGTGATAAGCTATAAAGTAAAGTATATGGATGAATATGATTTTTGGGACGCATTGCCTTTTATACTACCCATTCTCTTTTTTATGGGCTATTTGTCACATCGACTTAGTGTAAGAAAATCAGCGAACACACTGGATAATGAAGCAGAGGAAGAAATTAAAAAAATGTTTAGTGACGAAATTTAAATAATTTTCAAAATTTACTAATAAAAAAAGCCTTATAAAATTTTATAAGGCTTTTTATGTACTCGAGGCGGGACTTGAACCCGCACGGGCAAATGCCCACAGGATTTTAAGTCCGGCGTGTCTACCAATTCCACCACTCGAGCGTGGAAATTCCGCATTAATACCGGAACTCTGGTCGAGCGAAAAACGGCCCCGAAGCCTCGGGGGAACCCGCGACCTCAGAAATGCTTTTCTCGCTGAGCGAAAAACGGGATTCGAACCCGCGACCTCCACCTTGGCAAGGTGGCGCTCTACCAACTGAGCTATTTTCGCAATTCATACCCTTTCACGTGGGTATTTCATCAATATCTTCTTAGAACTTTTATATATTATCTGTCAAACGAG
>JGI12316J14372_10000278_pt1 | contig 110164 bp, 100 predicted proteins | sample MarCyaLeptolynsp_FD_14372 | JGI IMG/M metagenome (IMG submission 14372)
GGCCGGCCGGCAAGCTCGTATAGAACCTTGCCGGGCAGGCGTGTCGAGCCGAGCCGGGCCTGGACGACGGCGACCGTTCTCATGATTGGGGGCGCTCCCCTGGCGCAGGGCCGAAGTCACCCAACAGCGCCAACCACAATGCATACAGGATGCGGCAGTTCGCCCGCAGGCCTGAGCCAAACCGCGGTTTCCCGTGTTGCCGTGGGAGCACTTCGACCGGAACGACCGCGTACCGGGATCCGCTTCGCAGAGCCGACAAGGCGAGTTCTGTCGCAATCGATCGCCCGGAATCGAACCGGCCGTGCCGCCGATAGACCGGCATTGCGTACCCCTTGGCGCCGCAAAGAATGTCCGTCACGCCAAAGCGGATCCGTGTATAGAGATTGAAGATTGCCTCTCCCAACCGCGCACTTTTCGGTCGCTTGCCGAGTACGAGATCGGTTTCTCCATTCAGGATAGGTTGCGACAATTCCGTAATAATCGTTGGTACGAACTGTCCGTCGGCGTCAAAGGTGACGACGACTTTCGCATCGGATTTGCTGGCAGCTTGGAAACCCCTGTCCAAAGCGCCTTCGTACCCGCAGTTTTCGGGAAGCCGCAAAACCTTGGCGCCCGCGGCTTCCGCCAAGGCGGCCGTGTTATCCGTCGATCCATCGTCAACCACGAGGGGGGCGCCGTATGGCTTCACAGCCTGGATAACCGTGGAAATCGACGCCGCCTCGTTGAAGGCGGGGATCAGAACGATGACACCGTTCTCAGCCGACATCGTTCGCGCGAACCACATCTCCGGCCGGGACGTCCCGGGCGAGTGCCTTGCCGATCAGGTCATCCATCCGGTAGGGCGGCAAGGCGTCGGTCGGACAGGGCCGAAGGACGCTGAGGTCTTCCGGTCGCAGCACCGAACCTTTGGCGAGATCCCGGGCCGCGCGGATGGCGCGGCGCTGCAGCACCACCGTCTCGGTTTCGTTGTCCATGACGCGTTTTTCCACAGGGCCAAGTGCCAGTTCCAACTCCCGCGTCCGGTCCACCATCTCGGCCCAGGACTTCCGGTCCATGGAAAAACCGTGGTCGGGGCCCTCGCGGTCGGTGTCGTCGGTATAGTGCTTTTCGACAGCGCGCGCTCCCAATGCGATGGCGCCAAGAACGGTGGCATGTCCGGGGGTGTGGTCCGACAATCCCAAAATCGCATCGGGGAAAGCCGCGCCGTAGGTCTTGAGAACGTTCAGGGCGATGTGGCTGAAGTTCTCCAAGGATCCTGTGTAGTTCGTATTGCACTGCATGATGCAAAGCTTTTCGGTGTGCCGGGCCGCCACCGCCATGGCCTGTTCGACCTCGCTGAAATCGGCGGCTCCGGTTGCGATGAAAACCGGTTTCCCCGACTTGGCCATCCATTCGATGGAGTCATGCCAGGTAATGTCACCCGACCCGACCTTCCAGGCAACGACATGTTCGTTCAGATAGGGTAGCAGTCCCATGTCGTAGGGAGCGGTGAAGTAGTCGATCCCCGCATCCTCGCAGGCTGCCTTCAGCTCCTCTGTCCATTCGACCGGCAAGGCGGCATCCTGGTAGACTTCGAAGACGCTTTTTTCCCAGGTGGCCTGGTGCGATTGCTGCGATCCCAAGGACCGGAACCCGTAGTCGGAAACAATGGTTTCAGCCTGGAAATTCTGAAACTTCGCGGCATTCGCGCCCGCTTCGGCACAGGAGTAGATGAGGTCCTTGGCGCGGCTGAGGTCCCCGTCATGGTTGGCGGCGATATCGGCAATGAAGTAGGTCGGTTTATCCTCCCCTATTTCAAAGCGTCCGGTAGAAAATCCATTTGTCACGGTTCTAGTTCCTCAGTTTCAGAATCTCGCTTTGCAGCGTCGGCATACTCAGACCGCACTTCTCTTCGAATTTAGTGATCGCCATCCGAAGGTCGCTGGGTCTCTTGGCTCGGTCAGGGATTGCAGTCGAGCGCTGCTCTTGGGCTGTTTCGGTTTGAATGCCCATTGTCTTGGCAACTTGTAGAGCGAAGGCTGCCTTCGACAGTCCTTCACGGCTACCTACGTTGAAGACACCTTTTAAATCCTCTTTTCCAACAAGGCAGATAAAAGCGGCCAACGTTTCGACATGCAGCGGCGAGAACAGGCTGTCTGTGAAAATCGAGATTCTCTGACGAGCCATGAGACTTTCTTCCACCCAATCAGAGAGGCTCTTGCGACCCACTGTTCGAGATGGGCCGAAGAAGTTCACGCGTAGGACGGATGTATTCGCATGCTGGAGAGCGGCTTCCTCTCCTGCCAGTTTGCTGGAGCCGTAAACGTTAACGGGCCCGGTTTCATCTTCTGCATGAGGACCCGCGGTATCGGGATAGACTTGGTCTGTCGAAATCTGCACGAGCTTCGTCGATTTGGGCAAGGCGTGTACGATGTTTCCGACTGCGGTTGCATTGAGCAGATATGCGGTTTTCGGGTCTGCTTCGCAGCGATCGACATTTGTCCAAGCGGCGCAATTGAACACGACATCCGGTACGGTACTCGTAATGATCTCTTTCGTAGCGCTTGGACAAGTAATGTCGCACTGCACTTCTCCGGATCGACGGCCAACTGAGACCACGCTTGCCGTTGCGCTAAGCGCATTAACCAAGTAGGGCCCCAGCAGGCCATAGGCTCCAAAGACAAGGACCCGCATTGGCGTTAGGTACCGAACTCCAGCAGCATGTGGACTTCGGAAGAGAGGTGCCGGCGGTCTAGGGCCAATTGGGCCTCGTCAATCGTTTGAATCATGGCGGACTGCCAATAGGAGACAAGTTCGCGTGTGTCATCGCTTCTGGACAGTTCGACGGAGACAGCTCGTAGAAGGTCCACAAGATCCGTGCCGAACCACCATTCAGCAACGCGCTTCATGCCGAACTCCTGGCAAATCCAGTCTATTGATTGCTCTGTGAACAAGTGTGTATGACCTGCACTAAGTTGTCTTTGCATCACTTTGGGAAAAACAGCTTCCAGCATGACGCAAGCACTGAAAAGAGGGACCGACATATAGAAGAAGCGGACATTCGGGTTCTCTTTCAGCGCGCTTAGCATCTCCCTTGGTTTCTGTACGTGCTCAAGGACGCCTATCATGGATACGACTTCTGCTTCGACGGTCTCTGCCAGGAAGACAGCGCTCTCCAGTTCGTGTCGCTCTACAGCGCCCTCTCCGATCATCCGGTTGGCAAGATCTACTTGAACCTCGGACACTTCGTAACCGGTTGAATTCATCATCCCGCTGTCCCGCATTGCGGAGACGAAGTACCCCGATCCGGCGCCAAAGTCGGCGATCTTCATGTTTGCTGGCGCGAGATTTTGGTTGGATAAGGCTTCTTGCAGGAACTCGGCCTTTGGCAAATAGATATCGCGCACCCGGGCGCGGTATTGAGCTTCGTCCGCGGCGGTGTAGGTCCGGGCGTATGCCTTTCCGCCTTCGTCCGTATACACCGCCTGGCAGAATGCATCCGTATCTTCATGCATGCCGTTCAGATGGCCGCAGCGATCACACACGCTGTAACGGATGCCCTTTTTTACGAACGTGGTCGATCCGATAGGATGATGACAGCACTTGCAATGGGTCCGCTCGGGTTGCTGCACGTACAGCGTCCCAAATTTTTCCAGAGCGGCTTGAACCGCATCGTTGTTCTCAAAGAAATCCGCTTTGTGCGACAGTAAGGACTGGGCACTCTTGCCAAACCTGATCATTGCTGTTCGCTGCCTTCCCCTTGCTTTATGAGCTCAATCAAGTCGTCTTGGCTCAGCCACCAGTTGTTCAGGTCCGAACGGTACTGAAACTCATTCTCGACGCGCGCCCCGCTTTGCCCAAGAACGTTCCATTCGAAGTTTGCGAATTTCGGGACATTCGTTGGCGTGATTACATAGCAATTCTCAAACTCCAAAGTGTTGTCGACATCATCTGTTGTAATCATCGACTCGTGCAGTTTCTCGCCAGGTCGAATGCCGCTAATGTAAGTCGGGTATCCGGGTGCAATCGTGTCGATCAAATCAGTGATCCGCATGCTTGGTATCTTTGGGACAAAAATCTCGCCCCCGTTCATGTCCCCAAGACACTGCAGCACAAAATCGACGCCCTGCTGAAGGGTAATCCAAAACCGGGTCATCCGGTCGTCGGTGATCGGGAGGGCTTCAACCTTGTTGCGGATCATCTCCATGAAGACCGGAATGATACTGCCGCGGCTTCCCAGCACGTTGCCGTACCGGACCACGCTGAACTGGGTGCCTTCTTCGCCTGAGAGATTGTTGGCCGCGACCAGGAGTTTGTCGGAACAGAGCTTCGTGGCGCCATAGAGATTGATGGGATTGGACGCCTTGTCGGTTGAAAGCCCAATCACTTTCTTGACGCCATGATCTATGCACACGTTGACCACATTTTCAGCGCCGAGGATGTTGGTCTTGATCGTCTCGATCGGATTGTACTCCGCGACCGGGACATGTTTGATCGCAGCAGCATGCACGACGCAATCGATGCCGTTCATCGCCCGGCTCAGGCGTGAGGCATCCCGGATATCCCCAATGAAATAGCGCAGGTTCGGATGGCGCTCGGGAGACAGCTTTTGGGCCATCGCGACCTGTTTCTGTTCGTCCCGGCTGTAGATGACTACTCGTGATGGGCTGTAGTGCTTCAATACTCTCTCGACGAACGCCTGGCCGAAAGATCCGGTGCCGCCGGTGACAAGAATGCTCTTGCCGTTCAAATCAGCTGTCGGTTTGGGGGTGAACTGTTTTACCATTTCTCAGTTTCTCTAATTCTTCTGGGACTGTATGTGATTGACAAAGGGAACCGTTCGTTCTCGGGTGCAGACCGTATCCGAACGGGTTCGAACGAACCGTCAGAACTGCTGGATGGTCGTACCTACACCGTCAAACCAACCAGTGCGATCCTTGTTGGGTAGGGCTTTTGTAACCGTGACCACTCTTGAACCTTCTGGTCCGCCAGCCGCCACCCGTTTTCCGGTGCAGCTCGGCACCGTTCACTTTGGCATGCCGTACGGTTTCCGGAACGATGCATTGCCGCTGGAAACGTCCCTGCATCTGATGGACAGGGCTTGGGATATCGGTATCCGCACATTTGATACTGCTGAAGCTTACGGTCATGCGGAAAGTGTTGTTGGAGCCTGGGTGACCAGCCGTAAACAAACGCCGGAAATCGTTTCCAAGTTCTCGCCCTTGAGCGGGCTAGCCGGCACGGCGCTGCGTGAGAGGTTGGAACGCCGGATACAGAATTGCCTGCGGGAAATGGGTGTCTCTTGTATCGACGTCATGCTGGCGCACGACCAGGCCGACATGCTTCGCGACGACGTTATGGACATCCTGCTGAAGGAAGTTGAACGCGGCCGGATACGCACGCTCGGCGCGTCGGTATACGAGCCGTCTGAAACGCTGCGGCAACTTGAAACGTCCAGTCTGGAGTTCATTCAGGCGCCATCAAGCATCGTTGATTCCAGGCAGTTCGACGAAGGAGCCATCGGCGAATGCGAAAGCGCCGGTATCCGCTTTGTCGGGAGAAGCGTTTATCTTCAAGGGGTCGTCGGTTCTTCGCCCGATGACCTCGCACCGCATCTGCACGATCTCGCCGGACCGGTGCGACTGATCCGTGAGGCGGCGGGTGAGCTGGGGATCGCATTGCATGCCCTGGCGGTCGCCTTTCCACTGATCGTGTACGGGCAGCGAGAAGTTGTCATAGGTGCATCCGCACCGGAACATTTCGACGCCATCATACAGGGGTTGGAAACACCCGCTGTCCCCGACGCTATCCGGCGGTGCATTCATGATGCGTGCGCCGGCTTGCCGCTCGGCGTCCTGGACCCGCGCCGTTGGCCGCGCAAGGCGGTCGGGGCAGGGTAGTCGTCGCAACAGCAGGGCCATGTTCTGCTACTTCACTTGATTGTAGTCGTCGGTGGCGGACCGAAGGTCCGTTTGCCGGCCGACATCCTTCCAGTATTCGTGGATCGGGAAGACACCGATCCGCAATCCGGCATGCGCGGCGCTGTTGAGCAACTCCGGCATATCAATATGTCGGTTCTTCGGAGCAAGGTTGAGTGCCTTCTCGCTGAGCAGATAGATTCCGGCGGCAACGAACTGGCTGATCGTCGGTTTCTCCTCGATCCGGGTGAAGATGCCGTCTGCGGAATGTTGGACGACCCCAAAGGGGATTTCTATTTCGTACCGGGCGACGCCGATGGTCGCATCGTGATCCAGTTGATCATGAAAGTCGCGCATGGCCCGGAAGTCGGTCTGAGTCACCACATCCCCGTTAAGAACAAGGAGGGGCGGGCGAATGCCCTCGGGTAGCAGTCCGACCGCCCCAGCAGTGCCGAGTTTTGTTTCTTCATGCACAAGCGCCAGTTCGGCTTTTCCCGTCCGTTCGCTGGCAAAACGTTCGACCTGATCGGCGAGATAGTGAGTAGACAGAAAAATCCGGCGATGGCCCGCTTTTTCGAGGCCCAGCAACACATGCTCAAGTATCGGTTTGTCGCCAAGCGGCAACAGTGGCTTTGGACAGTTCCGGGTGAGTTCGCCCATCCTGGATCCATGCCCACCTGCCATGACAAGACAGTCGGATGAGATCTCATCCCGCTCCCGAGGCAGCAGTATGGCGATTGGCCGGCCCGTATCGTCGATCTCGGGAACGAAGGAGTAGGCCATCGCGTCCGACGGCGGTGCCTCTCCCGACCTGATGACCAGCGGCTTTCGGGTGGCGCATTCAAGGATCGGGTCTTCCAAGGTCATCTGCCGCAGGAAACCGCGACGAAGGTCGCCATCGGTGACCGTTCCGGTCAACTGTCCGTCCGCATCGACCACAAGCCCGATCTGGTGGTCCAGAAGGTTGAAGCGGTCCAGGACCAAACGAACGGTGTCTTCCGCATCGAAGAGGTAGGGTTGGATGTTGGTTTCCCGGTACACGGCTTGGCGTTGCTCCTATTGTCCGGACACGGCGTGCGCGATCTGAAACAGTTCTTCGTACCAAAGTCCGGCGGCGTCCGTCCGGTGAAGAAGCGCCTCCACACGATCAGGGGTATGATCGAGTACGGCTTCAAGCTGCAGGATCGGCGCGAGCGCCTGCTTTCGGTCATCGGTCTGCGGCAAGGCGTCGTAATGCTGTTTTACGATGTCGATCAGACGGCGCACGGTCCGAAGATCCGAGATGGACTTACTTCCAAGCGTGTTCCGCTCGTATTGCCGGTAGTCCGCGACCCGTCCATCCGCACGCCGCGCCGTGAACCCTCGTTCCAGCAGTGTCGTGAAAAGCCACCAATCAACCGCGGTGATGGAATCGGGTACGGACAACTCGGTGTCCGCCAACCTGTTCCTTTTTATGGCGCTGTTCGACAGACCGATAACGTTCCGGCGGGACAGCTCGCTGTAGTTTTCAAGGCGCTCCGGCACTATGCAGCCGCCGAACAAGGTGGCGTCGATATCGCAGCCATCCCGATCGATCAACTGCATGTCGCCGTAGGCGATATCGGCATCATCAAGCGCCTCGCTATATAGCGCCGGCGCTTCCGGCCTCAGCCTGTCGTCGCAATCCAAAAACATTACGTAGTCGCAACTCTCACAGCGAGCGGCTTCGTCCAGCATCACCTGTCTCAAGGCTGGGCCGGTTACGCCCGGCAAGGCCTGATGCACATGGACATTTAGCGGGTCAACGTCACTTGGAACGAACGGACCGACGTCTGTCCCGCTCTCCACCGCGAACAGGACGGAAACAGAGGGTGTCTGGACGGCACAGGCATTGATGCTTTCGGCAAAGGCCATCGCGATGTCCGCTTCCTGTGGATACACGGCTGACGCAATGAGGCCCCGGCTAATCACTGGCGAGCGGCGCACCCAGGTGCGAGAGGTCGAGGATCGTGTCTTCGGCTATATCCGACGTGACTGTCATCCCGACGATCTGATCCACCTGATGCGGCGGTATTCCGGTCCCCGGCCGGCGAATGTCCAGATCTTCTGCCGTGATCACGCTACCGGCCTTGAGTGCGCGCGCGCTGACGATGGATCGGCGGTATTCCTGGCGCCGCTCCATTTCGCGCGCGCCGACCACCCGTTTCGTACCGCCCAAGGCCAGGGAAAGACGGTCCCGTGCGGTGCAGATCGCCTCCAGTTCCTCCGGCGTGCAGGACATCTTGTGATCCCAGCCAAACATGTCCCGGTCGAGCGTGAAGTGTTTTTCGATGATCACCGCGCCTTTCGCGAGGGCGGCAATCGGGATTTCGGTTCCCATCGTATGGTCCGAGAAACCGACGGCATAGCCAAAGGCCGACTGAAGCATCTCTATGTTGTTCAGGTTTACTTCGCGGTCTTCCGGCGGGTAGAGCGATACGCAGTGCAGGATGGCGATGTTGCTGTTCCCGGCATCTTCGATCCAGCGCACGGCCCTATCAATTTCCGCAAGTTGGGAAAACCCCGTCGACAGGACGATCGGCATCCCCGTGCCGGCGGCGTGCCGAAGCAGCCGGGGATTGTCGATATCCATCGAGGCGATTTTCACATAGGGCGCACCGCACGCCACAAGCTCGTCAATCTGCCGTTCGTTGAAAGGCGTAGACGAGAAGTCGATCGCTTGACTGCGGCAGTACTGCGCGAGTTCACCCATCTGGTCGGCGGTCACGGAGAACTCGTCCACGATTTCCTTCAGCGTGAAGTCCGTTCTATTCCGGTAGTCATCGCCCAGGAAGTAGTTCTTCTCATAAACGGATTTCGAGAAGATCGTGGTATCCCAGGACTGGAACTTGACCGCGTCGGCGCCGCACTTCTTGGCTTCGTCGATCATTTTCCGCGCCAGATCCATATCGCCATTGTGGTTGGCGCCAATCTCCGCGATCACATATGCCTTTTTCCGATTTTCGAACACTGGGGTCTCTCCTTCCGATCGCGCTTTCTACGATCCTTTGTAGACGCTTTGTGCGGGCACGACCGTTCCGGCGGGAACACTCGTACCGGGAAGGACAATTGCCCCCGCGCCAATCATCGCGGCCTCGCCAACCGAAGCGCTTCCGAGGATACAGGCCTTCGGTGCGACATGCGCTCCGGCGGCGATGCGCGCGTCATGCTCGACGATGGCGCCGGTGTTGACGATTGCCGCCAAGCCGATCCATGCATCTGGCTGAACGACAGCGCTGGCCAGGACATGAGCCCCCTCGTCAATCGAAGCGCTTTTGCTGATTATCGCGGAAGTGTGGCAGGCGTTCGAAAACGTGAAACCGCGCTGCCGAAACCGTTGGACCAGAGCGAGACGCGACGCCAGCGCTTCGGGCGTAACGCCGCCAAGGCCGACAAGGACGGAGCCGCCGTCAGGCGAGGCCAATTCGTCCTGCTCGATGTGTTCGACGGCGCCGAGCCAGGGACAGGCGGCCGGATCGATGTATCGGCCGATAGTGCCGCCGGCCGCGCTGCAGATCTCCGCAATGACCTTCGCATGGCCGCCGGCGCCGAGCAGTTGGTAAACGCTCACGCTGGTTCCAAATCCGTTCCGTGCCACCCGTCCAGGCCGTCCAAGACCCGGTTGAGATCGGCATCCGTGAGATGGCTGGAGGAGGGTAGGGTCACGACACGATCTGTCAGTGAGGCGGATACCGGCGTCTCAACGGCAGGGTAATCCGAATAGGGCGGTTGATCGGACAGCCGGCACCAGAACGGCCTCGCGCTGATTTTCAGGTCGTCGAGGTGCGCGACCAGCGATCGCGCGTCCGCTTCCGAGCCAACGACGACGTTCGACAGCCAGCCGCTATCGGTGCAGTCCTCCAGGTCGAACGGCATGAACCGGATATCCGGCCGATGTCGAACAGCTTCCCGATAGGTTTCAGCAGTCTTGCGCTTTTCCGCGATCATATCCGCCATACGGTCGAGCTGCGCCATGCCCACCGCTGCGTTGAGGTTGGTCATCCGGAAGTTGAACCCGATGGCGTCATGCCGATAGTCGGCAGCGACTCGGGCCTGGGTGGAGAGGTGCCTGATCCGGCCTGCCACTTCGGCGTCGTCGGTCATGATCATGCCGCCGCCGCCAGCCGTTACGGTCTTGTTCCCGTTGAAACTGAAGGTCGCCAGATCTCCGGTTGATCCGGCGGGTTGGCCGGCGCGGGTGCTGCCGATGGACCCAGCGGCGTCGACAAGAATAGGGCCGTCGAAGGCCGAGTGGATTCTGTCGATGGTTGTGGGAGCGGCGACGCGCCCGGCCGCGTCGACCACGATGACTGCCTTGACCCGGGCGCCGAAACGCCGGACGGCCGAAATCGCGCTATCCGCATCCATGCACCAGTCGGTTGCGGAAACGTCCACGAACGCGGGTTCCGCCCCCGTCATCAGGACGGCGTTCGCCGTGGCGGCGAATGTCCAGTCGGGAACGATGACAAGGTCGCCCCGGCCCACGCCCAACCCCATCAAGGAGGCGGTCAGGGCGGCGGTGCCGTTCACACAGGCAATCGCGTGCGCCCGATTGGTCAGAGCCGCAATAGAGTCTTCGAACTGAGTGACGAACGGACCGGCGGAGGAAACCCAGTTGTCCTCGACACAAGCAATGAGGTTCTCCCGCTCCCGACCGCGCAAATCCGGTGTGGAAAGAGGAATTACGGCAAGACTATTGGACGGTGCCAAGGATCGCTTCCAGTTTCGAGGCGGCGTTGGAAAGCCGCGCGCGCAAAGGGGTGGGGTCGGGTATGGGCGTTTCCAGCGCCCGGACCAGGTCTTCCTCGTCCAAAGCCCGCGGCGCAAGATCTTGCCGGCTCGCAGACCACATGTCTGTTCCAAGGGCGTCCGGCTGGACGCTAACGGCCCGCCGCCCGGCAAGGAAAGCTTCTATCAGAGGGGTCGAAAACATCCCGAGTACTTGTCCGTAGTCCGATTCCAGCACGCCGAAATCGTAGCGCCGGCACGGCGTCTCCGCGTCCGGCGGGCCGGCTTCTTCCGGGTGCGGCGCATAGGCGAGGTCGGATATCAGGTCCGGTCGCTTTTTCTGAACTTGTTTCGCCAAGGCCCAACTGGTCGCTTCCGTATAGCCAAGACTGTGTCCGTAGTCGCGCCGGGCCGGTGCCCCGATAAACAAGGTTTTCCTATCGGCCGTCGGGGGCAATAAAGGAATGCGGGCCAAGCCCGGATGTCCGAGGCATGTAAGCCTTTCTTCGGGAAGACCTTCTGCGACGGCCTCTTGAACCGCGACATCGTCGATCACGGCGATCTTTCCGGGCAAGTTCAACTGTCCGTTCTTTTCCAGCCGTCTGCGGTAGTTGTACCAAGTGTCGATGAATTGAACCGTCGGGATGGCGCGCGCGCGGGCACCGTCGATGACGGCGTGTTCCAACGCATGTCCGCCTGCGGAACAAAGAATCGCACTGGTTTCCACCTTGTCCAGTATAGCCCCGACCGGGGCGGCGCTGGTTCTGTCGAGGTTGGTTCCGACAATCCTGCCGGGGTCGATAATCGGTCCCAGAACGTCGGCGCTTTTGTCTGTCAGCGCGATAGACCACTCAAAATCAGGTGGTGTATCGCGCCAGGCCTCGAAAACAGGCTTTAGAAAACCCGCGGCACCAGCCTCCACGACGACGAACAAAACCGACACAGGGCTGGACCGGCGCTGTCTACTCCGCGGCAGCGTTGTGCCGCAGCAGCTTGTCCTTGGCGCTCAGGACCTTTTCCGCGCCGGCGGCCCAGAGCTTCATGTCTTCTTCGGTTTGCGGCGGCTGCATGACGGCGGTGATCATCAACTCCCGATCCTGAAGCCGTTCGCAGGTTGGGCAAAGGCCGGGCGCGTAACTCAGGTTGGCGTTCCTGGGGTTCGCGGTAAACGGAAAACCGGATGTCCCAAAACAGATTTTCTGTTGGTATAGCGGTTCCATATAGGTTGGCCGCAGATAACCCGCCCGAACGAACAGGCCTTCCGCCAACATGGCGTCAGCGAACAGATCCCGTGGCATGCCTGCAAGTTTCTCGTCAAACTTCATCGCATACATGTAGTAAACATGCGTATCGCCCGCTTCCACGGTCGGCGGAACGATGGCTGGAACAGTCTCCAAAGCCTCCGTCAACGCATCCGCGAGAGCAATCCGTTCGGCGTTGAGGCGCGGCAGTTTCTTAAACTGCTCTATGGCGACCGCGGCCTCCATCTCGGTCATGCGCAGGTTCAGGCCGGCGGTATTGACGATGTCTTCAATGCCCATTGCATCGACCACCGCCTCGCCGTGATTCCGGAACAGGGCCGCTTTCTCATAAAGCGTCGCGTTGTTGGTGATCAACACACCGCCTTCGCCGGATTGCATGACCTTGTGGCGGTTGAAGCTGAAGATCCCGATATCCCCGATCGTCGCGGTCTTCCGGCCCTGGTGAATGGCGTCGGGCGCCTGGCTGTTGTCCTCGATAAGATACAAACCGTGACGGTCCGCGATCTCCCGCAGTTCAAGCAGTCGGGCGGCATGTCCAAAGATATTTACGGCGCAGATCGCCTTGGTCTGCGGCGTGATGTTCGCTTCGACCGATGCGGGGTCGATCCCGAATGTCCGGTCTTCAATATCGGCGAAGACCGGCACAGCCCCCGTCATCAAGACCGTGGTCGAGGTCGCACTCATCGTATAGGGCGACGTAATGACCTCATCCCCCGGGCCGAGGCCGCAGGCCATCATCGCGCAGTGCAGCCCCGATGTGGCCGAGTTTACGGCAACCGCATGACCGACACCGAAATGCGCGGACATCATATCCTGCAGTTCCCGAACCTTGGGGCCGCCCCAGAACGGTTCGCCCGGGGAGGCGATAAACCCACTCAGTTCCTTCGACGCCAACACTTCTTGGACAGCGCGGGCCTCCTCGTCGCCAATAGCGCTGTTGAAGCGGAACGGACGGTCCGGGTTGATCATGGGTCCGCCCAGCAAAGCGGGAAGAGAGTTATCCGCCATCTTAACCAGCCTCCATCAATGAAGCGTTCTCGAGTATCCGACCTGGCGCCACAGCGGCACCGTCCCTCTCCGCCGAAATCCGCACCGCTTCCAAAACCGCTGCGTTGTGCAGGGCTTCTTCCGCGGAGCAAAGGGCGACAGGGTCGTTCTGCTTTATGTACGCCGCCAGAGTGGAATAGATTTCCGTGAACCCGGCTACAGGCGCGCGGTCGATTGTCCCAGCGCTCAGATGCGTATATCCGTTGTAAAACCTGTTCGCCTCAGCGGCTTCGGTAACGATCTCTGCGCCCCCGGCCACAAAGGTGACTTTGCTGCTTTCGCACCAGATCGATATGTCGAAAAGGTCGTAGGCCAGCCCCGGCAATCCTGAGAAGAGCGCGCTGGAACCGTCCTCAAAACGCAAAGAGAAGGACGGTGTTGGATCGGCATTCGTTTCGAGGCCTCCGCAAATCCAGCGTACATCCGCCACCGGGCCAAAGACCTGGATCAACAGATCAAGCGCATGGCTGGCGTAATTGTGCATGCCGCGCCCATAGGTCACATGCGCCGATACCGGCTTCCGGCCGCGAACCGCGTCCACCGCGGCGGCGATCCGCGTATCCGTGCGCCGGTTGAAATTCACGAAAATCGGCACGTCCTGAGATCGCGCCAGAGATGCAATCTGCATGGCGGTTTTCAAATCGGCGGCCAGAGGCTTTTCAACGACGACGGCGCTGGCCCCGCGTTTCAGGGCGTCGGTGATAGGGGATAACCGAACAGATGGCGGCGTGCAGATCGTAACAATCTCCGGGCTGCCGGACCGATCCGGTACGTCAGAGAGTGTTTGAAAAACCGGCAGGCCGCGCGTGGTTGCTTCGAGCCGCCGGGCCGGATCGCTGTCGACAACGCCCGTAAGGACGGCGCTCTCTGTGTGCCGGATCGCCGCCGCATGGCTCAGCGGGGTCTCCCCCGCCAACCCGTCGTTCCCCATCGCAATGCGCCCGGCGCCGATGAGGATCACCTGCAGTGGTTCGTTAGCGGACATGCTCGGCCCGATTGTCGCCAAGATGGCGCAGAACCTCCTTCTGGCCGAAGGTCTGGCCGGGAACGTATAGCGCGTCGAAGATGCTACGCACCAAGGCAAGATCTTCAGGAGTGTCCACGCACCAGTTCTGATCGGTGAGATCGATATCCTGCTTGACGGCGACGACCTTGAAGCGATCCGGGTTGTCCCTGATGTAGACGGCAAACAATTCGCGATCCTCGGCGGAAGTGAGGTTCGCGTCGGCCCACTCCACGGCTTTGCGGCTAACCACGTCCGCCGATAGACCGAGCGGGTAGGACCATTCCACGCGGTTTGAAACGAAATCCGCATCTCCCAGCGAGACGGCGGTATCGACCATCTTTTGAAGCACGGAAGTGTCGATAAGCGGGCAGTCGCCGCCGGTCTTCAGAATGATGTCACCCTGCCGGCCGGCAATTGCTCCCGCGATACGGCCGGCCAGGTCGTCTTCGTCCGGATGCTGAAAGACACCCAACCCCTCCGCCTGGCAAAAAGCGACAAGCGGTTCGTTGCGCGGGTCCGTCGTCGTTGCCAGGACAATCTCGTCTACGCCGACGACCCGCCGCATCCGGTCTATCATGTGCCAAACCAGCGGCTTCCCAGCCAGGTCGGTCAGAGCCTTGCCGGGTAGCCTGGTAGACCCCATGCGGGCTTGAACGACACCAAGGACGGTGTGTGCGGTCACGATTTCGCGGCCTCGAACTCGGACTTCAGGATAGAGTACATTGCGCTATCGTAGTATTTTCCATTGCAGAATACGAACTTGCGCCGGGTTCCTTCATGCACGAACCCGGCCTTTTCGTAGGTCTTGATCGCGGCCGCATTGGCGGTGTTTACGCCAAGGTTGATGCTTTCAAGGTTTAGGCGCTCGAACCCGTACTTGACGGTCAGCGCCGTCGCTTCGGCGCCGAAGCCCTTACCCCAACTGTCCGTTTCCCCGATCAGGATGTTGAACTGCGCGCGTCTCGCGGTCCAACTGATAAGGTATAAGCCGCAAGTTCCGATAAGGCGGCCTGTTTCCCGCTCGCAAATTGAAAAGACGACCGCGTCTTCACTTTCGGATGCGACACGCCAGAATGCTTGCAGGTCTTTACCCCGCGTAGGCCTGGCGCCCATCTCCAACAATTCCGTAACAGTGGGGTTATCCCACCATTGGGCAAGGTGGGTCAGGTCAGATTCCTGAAACGATCTCAGTGCCGTGTTCCCGGCATGCAGATATGTCTTCGGTTGGTCAGCCATAACCGGTCTCGCTACCCTCATATGGGTCGGATTTGTATCCCGCTGGTTTGAAGATAAGACTTCACCTTGATCGGCTTGTTGTCCGTAAACAGGAACAAGCTGGAACAGGCGACAGCTTGAACACCGGTCTTTTCAATAAGATCCGATACGTCGAGCAGCAGACCCGCACCGCCGTTGGCGATAACCGGAATGGAGACGGCGTCCTGGACGCTGCGCACGAGGTCGAAATCATACCCCTCCATCGTGCCTTCGCGATCCATCGACGTAATCATGATCTCTCCAGCACCGAGACTCTCCACCTCTTTCGCCCAATCAACGACGTCCTTCCCGGTTTTTTCGTAACCGCCATCAATCATCACTTCGTAACCGGAATTGCTGTATCGCTTGGCGTCAATGGAAACGACGATGCATTGGCTGCCGAAGCTGTTTGCCGCCGTAGTGACAAAGTCCGGACGGCGCACGGCCTCGCTGTTGATAACGACTTTGTCTGCGCCGATGTTCAACAAAGAGCGGATGATTTCACGAGATTTCACCCCGCCACCGATGGTAAGCGGCATCGCGCATTCTTCGGCAAACATATGAATCGACTCGTAATCCGGTTCGCGATTCTCCTGCGTTGCCGTGATGTCCAGGAACACCAATTCATCGACATCCTGACTGTCATACACCTTTCCCATGGTTCGGGGGTGCCCGACGTCTCGGTACTCGTCGAACTTGATGGTTTTGATCATACGGCCGTCTTTGAGCGTTAGGACGGGGATGAGCCGAACAAAACTCATGACTAAAGATCCTTCTCGATGAAGTTCCGCAACAGCATGAAACCAGAGGATTGACTCTTCTCCGGGTGGAACTGCGTTCCATAGACATTGCCTTGCTGGATTACGGCGGTGAAATCATGGCCGTAGTTGCTGGTGGCGGCGACCAACTCGGGCTTATGCGCCACCATATGAAAGCTGTGCACGAAGTAGAAAAAGGACCCATCGTCGATGCCGTCCAATAACGGGCTTTCGTTTCGGTTGGTGATTTGGTTCCACCCGACATGCGGCACCCTCATTTCGGCCCTGTCGAAGGGCTTCATTTCGGCATCAACCCAGCCAAGCCCTTGCGTGTCGCGAACCTCGGGACTGAATTGCGCAAGCAACTCCATCCCCAAGCAGATGCCCAATAGCGGCTTTTTAGCGTCCTCGACGATGGCACGCAGCGGGTCGACAAGGTTCAGGCGGTGCAGTTCGGACATCGCGTCCGGGAAGGCGCCTACGCCAGGCAGAATGATCCGTTCCGCCCAGTCGAAGTCGGCGGGGTCGGCGGAAACCCGCACCTCGCCACCGGCCCTGGATGTATATTTGGCAACCGAGCGGAGGTTACCCATACCGTAGTCGACAACGGCAACCCGCCGCCGCACAATATCACGTGGTAGACTCACGCGAATTCTCCTTGATCAGAGCTATTACGTTTCGGCCTATTCTTCGCCGTCTTTGGAAGGGGAAGCGGTGAGCAGCTTTTCCCAGATCGGGTGATCGTCGACCTTGCGCTGTGCAGCACGCACCTTGTCGGGATCATGGACATGCGGATAGACCTGATGGTCCTGGGCTATGGCGTTGAACTCATCTTCATCGATACCAAGATAGTCGAGGATGACATCCAAGCTTGCCGGACGCTGTGCGTCGTAGTGAATCATCTCTTCCGCTTCGTCGCGAGTCATGACCCCGTTTCGGATGTCGAGATTTGCGCGCTGAACCGTCCGGCTATAGCCGCGCTTGATGTAGCGCAGGTAGTCGCGGGTCCCTTGCAGGAAGCACTCTACTTTTTCGTAGTGATAGCGCGGATGGAGGTTTTCGACCTCCGCCATCTGCCAGCCTAGTTCTTTGTGAAGAATCTCGTACTGCAGCGGTGCATTCCACTTGATGTAGTCGCCAAGGTGAACCGAGGTTACACCGAGATCCATCAGGTCTTCCCATGGCGGAAGTTGAAACGGCTCAAGGTCGCGCATTTCGACGCCATCGATGAACCCGTGCATATCCTCGGCGTTGATCGACAGATTGATCTGGCGGTTGAACCAGCGTTCGTCCGGCGGTGTCTTGGTCTTGTAGTTATAGTAGCCGCCCGACTGCTCGGACCCGGGCTCTCCCCAAACAAGCAGCGGCACCTTGTACATCAGGGCGACTTTGAACGGGGTGGCGACAACGCCTGTATGGCAGAACCAGCAATAGTCGCCCCTGCGGCGGAGCGACTCCAGCATCGTCTTTTTGATGACCTCGTCATTGGCCTTGAAGGTCACGTGGTCGCAACCCAAGGCGCGGACGACCCTCTCGATGTTTTCCATGTGCAGGGGGCGCCGGAAGTGCGAATCGAACGTCGCAAGCAGTACTTTCAAACCATACTTGCGAACCAGTGTATAGGCGACCCATGAACTGTCCTTGCCGCCGCTGAAGGGGACGATCGCGTCATAACGGTACTTGCCGCGGAACTGGTCCAGAATGTCCTCGAACTCCTGACGCCGCGCGTCCCAATCGACGTCTTCGTCCCGCTCTTTCGCGACGGCGCACATATTACACACTCCGTCGGCATCGAATGTTACCGTTTGCTCGGTCTCGGGAATGAGGCACTTCTTACAGCGCCTCACGCCATCTTCGCCTTGCAGTCGGCCTGCGCGTTCCGCCATCTCTTTGGAGCGGCGCGCAATAGTGCCGAGCGGTTTGAAGGCAATGGGGTTCGTCTGACGCGTCATTTGGGGGCCGCCTTTCTATGCCGACAGTGCGTTGGAACTCGGTAGATCACTCTCAAGAGACTCAAGCAGACTTGTCGTGAGAATCTCCAGTTCATCGTCAGATGGATCTTCCCGACGGTATTCCGCAAAGGTTTTCGGCAGATCCATGCAAAATTCCGTTAGGCAGAAAAGATACTTCAATCCATCCTGCTGACGCTGCCTTTGAGCGTCGGCGTCGTCCGATCGCCTGATCATATCCGCGGTCCAGGATAGATCCTGGCGGGACCGGTACTTCCGGACATGGGGAAGCGCATGCATCAGCCCATGGATCGAGTAGGACGTAACCGGTATTCCCCGGACAGCAGCTTCATACCCGAGAGAGCTGTTGGTCTGAACCACCATGGCGGTCCTGTCCATCAGGGCGGCGCTGGGAATGCCGGGCTGAACCAATACCGCATTCGGCAGACCCGCAATCAAGTCATACATCCATAGGGGACGGCGTCCAAGTTGAAGGGGGTGTTCTTTCACCAGCAGAAGGCAATCGGCAGGTAAAGAAAGAGCCGTCTCATAAACGAGTTTTAGGCTAAGGCTTTCTTCGGGCGACTGACCATTGAGAGATGATTCCGGCTCAAACTGCAGGGGAAGGAGGCACCATTTGCGATCTGTCGGAATTTCGTCGAACGCCATAAAGGGTCGGCGGTTAACCAGCCTTTCATGATACCAGCTTAGCAGTGGCATGGCGGCATACGACAACGGCTTATAACCGAACGCCGCTTTTTCATGCCCGCGAATCTTGAGAAGGAGGCGGGAAGCGAGCCTCCGGGCCGATTGGTAGATCGCCTTAACCAGGTCGAAGGCGTTGGAACTGCGGTACACACTGGTGAACGCAACAGGCGGTGTCACCATGCTGAGGAGCGTCTCCTCCGAGGCGGGCGGCACCTTGTCGGGCGTCCTGTCCCAGATTTCCTGGAACTTGTCCGTATTTTCGAACTCGTTGTCGCTCCAATAATACAGGCCGCCGAACCGTCCGGACGCAAGATTTCTGAAAGGAACGCCGCGCCGTCTGGAGATTACGGCCAATGGCTTCTGCGACAAACCGGTGCCGATGCCATATCCCACGATTAGTCCCGGTGGAAACTGCTGCCAGACCTGTTCAACGACGCCAAACATTTTCACGGCAGCCGCAAGCGCTCTTTCATGGTTCACGTTCTCTGCTGCTGTCGATCTGGGGCGCTTGTTCCAACCCCAAATGAACCCGCTGCCGTAGTGGCGATCGCTTTGAATTACGTCGCGGTAGAGTGACACATCGTACTCGTTCTCAATTTCAACGGCGCGCTCGACGATCGAGCGGTCAACCGCTCTTGCGAACGATCCGGAATACGGCGATGGCATAACGAAAGTCTCAATTTCGATATTGTGCCGTTGTGCCTGCCCTTCGAAGTACGAGGCGTCGGCCTTGCTACTGACGATAAGAAGCGGCTTTAGGTTTAGAGCTTTGGAAAGACGTTTTAGAAAAGGGATCCAAACCAACCTCATGGAGGTCGTCGGTCGGAGCCAGACGTAACGAACAGACATACTCGCGTTACCTTGCATCGAAGAAATGGGGCTGTGCTATGAAGCGGTTGCCGGACTTTTGGCTTTGTCTGACTTGATTGGGCGGAGAAGAACTTGGCGGATAGGTCGCGTTCGAGGCTTAATGCCCCTTTACCTGCCAGCCCGAAATGTCCAAGTGCGAGATGGCGCGAAAATCCTGCACCATGGGGTTCAGGAACCCGATGAGTTGCTTGCGTTCCTTATCGCTCAGAAATCCGCTCTTCGCCGCGTTCAGACTCAAGATCCAGGACAGTAACGAGGGCTTCAGCCTTTGGGACGCATGTGCCTTCGCGAGTACACTGCTGTCTAAGCCCGTGATCATATGAAAGGTCTTCATTACAAGGTTTTCCAAGAGCTCACTCTTGACGCTACGGCCAATACCGACCTGCTTGTCCGTTGCCGCCGCCGGGACATCCAGCGGGACGCCAAATTCAGCAAAGGATGCACAGAACTGCTCAGTCAAACTCGTGCTTGGAAGGTTCAGGTTGATCTCCTTAAAGCGGCGAAACCTTTCTCTGATGATTTGTGCGCTTCGTGGATAGTCGAACTCGGTTTTCAGAATCTTATTCAACTCGCCAAACTGAACGGAATGGCAGAAGGTTGCATTGGTAATTTTGGTGTCGATCGACATGAAACTGCCGCCGGTGCCCGGTCGTCCATAGGACGAACGGTAGCCATTATGGAAGGATATCATCGCTTCGAGCGGGTCGCGATAGACGACGATGGCCGTAATGTCGGGATCGACCTCCGTAATCATGTCAATGAAACCAGGAGTATGAAGGCCCTGGTTGAAATGAACATAGACCGGCTTTTCAGACGAACTAACCAATTCCTTTAGGCGCTCCTTGGCACCCGTGGTGCCCACGATCGCCAAAACGTCTTTGTCGTACAGAACAGTACGATAGTTGCTCGACGACCGCACCAACTGGCCGAGAGAGCGCGTTCCGCTTTTGGTATGTCCCAACAGTACGAAGTTCATCGTTCGATCAACATAGAGGCTGTTAGCCGCCAGCCGGCTTGCCAAGCCTGACCGGGACGTTGTGCTGCGACAGCGCGGCCTTGACCTTATCCGGCGTTACTTCGCGAAAGTGATAAAGACTGCCGGCGGCGACGGCGTGTGCGCCCGACATTTTAACGGCGTCGACGAAGTCCTGGTAGGAGCCTGCTCCGCCGGCGGCGATCACCGGAATTTCTACAGCGGCCGACACTCGGCCGATTAGATCAAGGTCGTACCCTTCCATGGTGCCGTCCCGATGAATGGCATTCAGAAGGATCTCGCCGGCACCCCGGTCTTCAGCCTCTTTTGCCCACGTCACCGGATCGCGTCCTGTAGCCAAGCGGGCGTTGCTGGAGAAAACCTCGTACTTTCCGCTCTCCAGCTTCTCGGCATCGATGGAAACAACGGTGCACTGCGACCCAAGATAGTCTGACAACTCGGTGATCAGCTCCGGTCGTTCCAGGGCGGCCGTGTTGATGGAAACCTTTTCGGCGCCGGCTTCAATCAGTTTCCGTGCCTGGTCCAGGTTGCGGATTCCGCCGCCCACAGTGAAGGGCACCGTCAGCGTTTCGGCGGCCTGGGAAACAATGATCGGATTGACATTCCTTCCCGACTTGGCGGCGCCGATGTCCAATAAAATAAGTTCGTCCACTTGACGGGATTCAAAAACCTGAACGATCGAGATTGGATTGGCGATGGTCCGCGGGCGCTCTCTGAAGCGCACCGGCTTCTTCATCAACCCGTCTTTCAACAGAAGCAGCGGGATCACGCGTGTCTTGATCATCTCAACCGAACTCAGCCGCTATGGTCACGAAGTTCTTCAATACCTTGTGTCCGGAAACCTGGCTCTTCTCCGGATGAAACTGCGCTGCGAAAATGTTTCCTTTTTCAAAAGCGCAGGCAAAGGCCGCGCCGTATTCGCAGTGCGCGGCGACTTCCTCATCGGCGACGCCGTACAACGCGTGGCTATGCACGAAATAGAAGTCCTCGCCGGTCTCAACACCCGCAAACAACCGACTGTTGGCAGACGGCGTGATGTCATTCCAGCCGATATGCGGCAGGCGTAACGGGCGGCCCATAAAGTCACGTGCGCCATCTAAGGGCATCTTGGAGATTTTTCCTTCCGCCAGCCCCAACCCTTCGTGGCGCCCTCCTTCATCGCTCTCCTCGAACAGAAGCTGCATGCCGAGGCAAATGCCAAGAACCGGACGTTTGCGGACCGCGGCGCAATGCTTAATCGCGGCGTCCAGTCCTTGCTGCCGAAGTTTCTCGATGGCAGCTTGGAATGCGCCAACGCCGGGAAGCAACAGCGCGGCCGCTTCCGCGATTACGGAGGATTCGCCGGACACAGACACGTCTGCCCCCGCGCGCTTAAGCGCGCGTTCCACGTTGGCAATATTGCCAACGCCATAGTCTACGATGACAATTTCATTGGTCATTCGGATTCCGCCGCCGGTCGAGGATTTCCTGGCGCATGATCAGTGAGTTGTCGATATCGCGGACGAACTTTCCATCTTCGTATTCAAAGATTTCGGGATTGGTAAAGCGGTCGCATATCTCGTCGAAATCCTCAGGCGTAAGGCCAAATTTCTCGGCCCAGGCCTTCACCGTGGCCTTGGGGTACACGCCGTCATACCGTTCGACCAAGCGAACGGCTTGCTTGCGATCGATGATTTCGTCGCGAACATCGCGGCAGGCGTCGTCGGTCGCGCGGCCATAGCCGTATTTGCAGTACTTCACGTAGTCGTACAGGTTCATCGAGAGGCAATCGAGATTGTTGAAGTCGCAGTAGGTCGTCTCCGGCCGGCCGTCGTGGTGAGACCAGCCGTACTGCTCGATCGCCGCGACGTTCTCGCGGACCTTCCAATTGAAGAAGTAACCTAGGAATATTCCGGTTACACCTTTGTTTCCCCCGACTTTCGTCAGTTCTTCCATCGGGGGAAACTTGTAGGTTTGAATGTCGTCCATTGTCAGACCGGTTTCCGGGCCAACGAAATCCTCGGCGCGCAGGCCATTCATGCAGCCGTAGTCCGCCGCCCAGTCCTCATCGAGTTCTCGCAAGTGTTTCTCCGAAATGAACTCGGTCCCCGCATATTCCATGCGCCCCTCACCCCACAGGATAAGGGGAATGTCGAAGGCAACGGCGAAGCGATACGGTGTGCTCCAGATCCCGACATGGTTCGGCCATTCCATGTCACCGACGCGCTTGAAGGCCTCCAAACTGAGTTTCTCATAGACCAGCGGGTTGCGCCGTACCTCGAACATATCGACGCCCATACGGCTCAAGGCCTCAAGGTTTCGTTCACCCAACTCGGTGCGGATCGTCGGGTAGAAGTACAGACACAGGGGGCGCAGGCCGTACACGTTTTTCGCGACGTGAACCTGATAGGTGCTGTCCTTGCCACCCGAGACCGGAATGATGCAGTCATACTGTCCGACTTTTTCGGAGCGGCAGCGCTCGATCAGCTCCTCGAACTCGATCTTTCTGGCTTCCCAGTCAACGCCATTCTCGACCCTGTGGTACTTGCGGTCGGCGGTTCGGCACGCATCGCACTTGCCCTCTTCGTCAAACTCGAGGTCCGGCCGGGTGCTGGGCATGACGCAGTTGGAACAGAAATACATCTAATGAGTCCTCCTAGACTACGATACGGCGTTCCGTACCCATCTCGTCGGTGTACATAAGAAAGGATTTTTCATCCGTTCGCGCCCAGTAGTCGTCGTTGAGATGCAGGTTTTGGGACGCAACATCCGGATGGGCGTTCAAGTACTCGACCGTATCGGAAAGGCTGAACACGTTGTCCTGTTGAAACAGGGTTTCGAAGATCTGTCTGAAAACGGCAAGATCATCCGGATAGTCGAGTGTCAGCCGCGCGGTGTCGTGCTGGTGTTCCGGCTTTTCGCATGTCAGTTCGACATGGTCGCAAATACCGGTTTTCGTGAAGAAGTAGATGAAGCCGGTATCGTTCAGCTCAGACCGATACCGTGCCATAACTTTTTCGAGCCCTTTGGCACTGAAACTCTTTGTCGCGCATCCCAATGGCAGTCCCGACACGGTGACGATATCGGCGTTGGGCAAATCCGGGTCCAGCAGACGTGCCATCGTCAGATCCATGTACTCGGTCGCGGAAAGCGGATCGTCCCCGTCAGCTTGAATGACCGCATCGAAACCAAAGGCCGTCATCGCACCGCTGAAACGCGCGATGATGTCATCGCGCTCGCCACGGTAAGTGGACGCGCCGTAGGACTCTACCGCCTCGCACAAGGCGTCATCCGATGCGTCTTCGGTTGTGCAGACCACGATATCCCGTGGACTCTCGATGAACCGGCAGGCGGCGATCCTGTCGAGTAGGTGATACAGAACGGGCTGGCCCGCGAGGTCCAAGAGAGCTTTTCCCGGCAGCCGTTCAGAGGTCATCCTTACGGGAATAAGCCCTCCGATCTTCAATTCAGTCATATCGCTTCCTCTCGGAGCAGAGGGGTTGGGGCGCCGGTTTGCTGTCGGTTCATGGCGCCTGCAAACCAACCGCCCGTGCGGATGAGGTCTTGTTGGCTGCCCTCCTCGACAATCGCCCCATCCTTGAGGACGATTATCCGGTCGGCGTCTTCCAAACTGCTCAGTCGATGGCCGATCAGAATGATTGTGGTATTCCGACGTGCATGGATTTGAGCAAGGGCCTGCCGAATCTTGAACTCGCTTTCGGCATCCAGGCTGCTCGTCGGTTCGTCCAATATCAGAATCGGAACCTTGCGCAGCAATGCACGCGCCAACTCAATGCGCTGCCTTTGTCCGCCAGAGAGTCCCTTGCCATCTTCGCCCAGCAGCGTCTCATAGCCGTTCGGCAGGCTGCAGATGAAGTCGTGGGCATTGGCTTGCCGCGCGGCCTCTTCAATCTCTTCCATGGAAGCGTCCGGCTTCGCATAGGCAATCTGTTCACCCACCGTGCCTGCCATCATGAGGGGCGATTGTCCGACAAACGCAACGGCGTTTCTCAGGGACGACAACTTGAACTCGTCAATCGAAGTTCCGTTGAACTTCACCGTCCCGCCTGTCGGCAGCCGCAAGCGCGGAATCAAGTCGATCAGTGTTGATTTTCCTGCCCCCGAGGGGCCGACCAATCCGATGAATTCACCCTCATTTATGTCCAGATCGACACCGCGCAACACTTCCGGTTCATCCGGTCGATACCGGTAGGAGACATTTCGGAAACTCAGAAGGTTGATCCGGTCCGGCAACAGAAGGTGACCGGAATCCACTTCCCGAACCTCTTGCAGTCTCGAGAGGGTGTCGCGGACAACGCGGACCGACGCCCCGGTTCGCAACAGCGACTGCCACGCCCCGGCTCCTTGTTTGGCAATGGGCATCATTCTGGCCAAAAGGACGAGCATGAACCCGACCGTGGCGAGCGCCATACCGTAAACGGTCACGGCCAGAATCAGCAGTGGAACGCCGATAATGATGGTTATCGGTTCCATACCGGCTTCTGTGATCGCCGTGAGTTTTTTCGCTCTTACGTTGGCGTCACGCTGGATTGCAGCCCGATCGTCCGCCAGTTGGATTTCAAGATCTTCCATTCGGGACAGGCGAACCATTCGGGTGTTTCGGGTTCGTTCGACAAGGTGCTGCAGGAAAACGGTGTTCGCTTGCACAATCGTTTTGCCCACCAGGGCGGTCTTGCGAAACACGCTTCGCAATAGAAACGCGCTGACACCCAACAGCGCGGCCATAACCAATGTTGCCGCGGGTGCGACAGCCAGCATCAAGCCCAAATAGACAACAGCCAACAGAATGGTGATGATTACTTCTACGCCGAGCGAAACAAGCGGCAAGACCTGGTTCACTTCGGTGGTAACCGTGTTTGCGAACTGCCCGGCCCCCTCGCGCTCCTGGGTGATCAAGTCGCTATGCAAGTATGAAGAAAAAAGCGACACCCGGATTTTCCGCGCAAGGTTGTGATTCACCTGCGCTTGATAGACCAACCTGAAATACGCAAAGACCTGCCGAATACACATCGCCAGCAGGCTCAGCCCCGCGATGTGAACGATGCCGATCTCAAACCCGGCATAGTCGGATGCCTCGAACATCGCCTGCCAGAACCGCGATGTTTCCCGCAGCTGCTGTAGTTCGCCGCCTTCGATCAGGTACTGTCCAATGGGCATCAGCAGCCCCAGCCCAAGCGCTTCGAAAAGCACGGACCCGATAGCCAATGCCAGCAGTATCGCGATCTGCCGCCGCGTCAGGCCGCGTTCCCGGAGAAACTTGAATGCTTCGCGAAAGTCTTGCACGTGAGGCTGTGTTCTCTACGAGAAATACGCGATCGTTTTACGCAGCGCTTCAACCTTGCCTTCGGCTTCTTCGACACTGCCGTAGTTGTTGACGAACTGCATCAGTTTCGGCTGCACGGTTTCCGCGTTGGGGCAGGTCCCTTCGAGCGGAAAGTCGATCCCGTCATAGAGGGGCGGGCAGCGCTTTTTCCAAGCACCCGACGTCATGATCGTTTCATGATAGAGCAGGGCCCAAGCTGCGTAGATGCCGTCGCCGCCGAAATCGATGAATTTGTAGCGGAAGTCCTGCCAAGAGATATCTGTCCGATCGAACCGGAAGACCACGGTCCAATAGGTGTTGTTGTATCCGTCCGGAACTTTCTGCGGCACCAGATAGTCCGCTGCGGAAGCTGCATCGAGATACATCTGAGAGATCTGCTGGCGGATATCGAGAAACCACTCCATCCGCTCCGTCTGGGCGAGGCCAAGAGCGGCGGCCACTTCCGGCATACGGTAGTTGTGGCCGTATGCATCATGCCGTTTGTAGGTCGGATCCTGGAAAATGTCCTTGTTGGACCGGATCCGGCCGTCGGAGGCCTTGAGAGCGGCATAGCCCAGGCTGCCGAACTTCCGCATCTTGTTCGCGAGTTCCTCGTCGTTCGTAACGACGATGCCGCCGTCTCCCGTTGTGATGTGTTTCGAGTTCTCCGTCGAATAGGAGGTGATGTCGGCAATCTCCGCGATCCGCCGCCCCTTGTAGAGGGTTCCGAAAGCTTCCGCGGCGTCGTTGATAACCGGAATGTTGTGCTCTTTGCCCAACGCCATCAGCGGATCCAAGTCGCAACTCAGACCATAAAGGCAAATCGGCATGATGGCCTTGGTGCGCGGGGTAATTTTCCGTGCGACGTCTTCCGGGTCGATATTGAAGGTGTCCGGATCGATGTCGGCAAAAACCGGAACGGCGTTCTGCGCTAGAATGACGTCCAAGTTGGAGATTACGGTCAGGGGCGCGGTGATCACCTCATCGCCGTATCCGACCCCGACCGCATCGAGAGCCGCGTGCAGGGTCGAGGTGCCGGAGTTGAAGGTCACGGCATATTTTGCCCCGATCTTCTCGGCGAAAGCCGCCTCGAAACGGTTGTTCATGCTGCCGGAAGTGCTGGAACCGAACCCGGAGTCCAAGACTTCCCGGATGTAACCCGCTTCCAATTCACCGAAGCGCCAGGTGTTTTTCATATCGTTTGCCGCCTGTTTTCTTGTTGGCCGCGTTGTGCGGTGGCCGGAACGAACTCGTCCCGTAAGCATCCCAGATGGATATGGTCGATATAGTCATCGCCGAGGCGGTCCTGTTGCCGGAACAGCCCTTCGCGCTTGAATCCGAGTTTTTCGAAAACCCGGATCATGCCCGGGTTCGATGCCATCGAGCCCGCGGTCAACCGGCGAAGGCTCAGTTCTTCGAAAAGGAAGCGCCCCAGCAACGACAGGGCGTCGGTCGCCAATCCCCGGCCCCAAAAGGCTTTCTCGCCGATCATGATCCCGAGATCTGCGACCGCGCTGTAGATGTCGATCGGCCCCGCTTTCACCGTGCCGATGAAACTGTCCTGATCTTTCAACTCCAAGGCGAAGAACAGGGTCGTAGGGTCCGCCACCCTGCCGCGTGCATAGGCGCGGATCTCCTCCTCGCTGACCTCCCCAAGCCAATATCGGGGCAAATTCAGGCTTTCGAGGACCTCCCGGTCACCGAGCCAGGCGCAATAGGCCGGGTCTTCCAAATGCCGCCGTTCGAAGGGCGTCAGTCGGATGCGCGCCCCTTCCAATACGGGCGTTGCCAAGGGCTGTTCCTGCATCATGCCGCTCAATAGACGGTCCATCCGCCGTCAACCGGCAGCACGACACCGGTAATGTAGGAAGCCGCCGGGGAAACGAGGAACAGTGCAGGACCGGCGATGTCCGCCTCCGACGCCATTCTGCCCAAGGCTGTCTTAGCCTCGTAGGCCGAAACGAAACCTTCCGGCTGGTTCGCGAAGACCCCACCCGGCGCCAGAGCATTCACGCGAACTTGCTGCTGCCCGTATTGGCCGGCGAGATAGCGCGTATGCGCGCCAAGGCCGCCCTTGATTGCGGCATACGCTGCCGGCGTTTCCATATCCTGCCCCTCGTAGAGGGCGAAATCCGGCGCGACCAGACCGTAGATCGACGAGATATTCAGGATGGCGCCGCCCGTGTCGGCTTGCGCCATGCTGCGGGCGACTGCGGCCGAAGCGACGCAGGCAGCCGTCAATTGCATCGTAACGTTCGCCTGCCATTCGGCAGGCGTGTTGCCGGCGGATTTCCGGCCCCAGTTTTCGGTCCGGGGGTAGGCGGCGTTCACCCAGATATCCACGGCACCGTTCGCCGCAAGCAGGTCTTGAACGGCTTGTTCCGCCGTCAGCGGGTCCGAAAAGTCGCGTTCCACCACTTGGTAGGGGGGCGCTGCGTCCGGCCTGCGGATGTCGACGCCAAGAACATCGGCGCCGGCAGCGTCGCAAGCATCGGCGATGGCGCGCCCGATCCTGCCGGCGGCGCCTGTCACAACCGCGCGCCGGCCTTCAAGGCTGAAGGAAGAGGGGAAATTCATGGAGTTTCAAGAGAATTCTGTGCGGTAGCATCAGGGAACGGCTACCGCACACCGGCAGAATCGATCCACGGGTGTCCGAGCGTGTTTACGTGCGGAACGCCATGCCTGTCAACGGTCGAATGATTTCGGAAGGAACGGCCGGGTCAGCTCTGTTCCGCCAGATACACTTTGGCCAGATTCTGGTGATAATGCTTCCAGTTCATCTCAATAAACCCTTTTTCAGCGTCTTTGACCTCGCGAAAGGGTTTGGCGGGCACGCCGGCCCACATCTCCCCGGACTTCACGCGCTTGCCGGGCGACACAACGGCGCCCGCGGCAACGACGGCGCCGCTCTCGACATGCGCGCCATCCAGGATCTTGGAGCCGATGCCGACCATGCAGTCGTCTTCCAACACGCAGCCGTGCAGCATGACGCCATGGCCAACCGTCACCCGTTTGCCGATAATTGTCGGGTACTTGCCCTCGAAGACGTGCACGACCGTCCCGTCCTGGATGTTGCTGTCCTCGCCGACCTCGATGTAGTGGTCGTCGCCGCGCAGGACGCAGGAAAACCAGACGCTGGAGCGGTCGCCCAACCGAACATCCCCGATCACCGCCGCCGTCGGCGCGATGAAGACGTCGGTTCCGATTGTCGGCGTAACGCCTTTGAACGGCATGATGACGGGTTGGGGTGCGGACATGGCTGGCTCCTTTGGCTATCGGCTTGGAAGATGCGGTAAAGTCCGGCGCTGAGCAACCGGAACGACCGGGGCCGGCGTTCCCCTAGAAGATCTGCCGGGGCGCAAGAACTGTGTCGTGTACAATTTCCGAAGGACGATCGCGGCGGTCGGTCCGGTGCGGTCGTTTAACCCCTTTTTCAAGTCGCAACGTTATGGTTGGAATGGTACGAGGATTGCAGCGGCCGGTTTTTGAAAATGGATAAATACTCCAGCGGTTTGGTACCGCGCGAGCGCCGCACCCGACCGATGGCTGGCCGGGGTTGCTTTCCAGGACAGCCGCGGTTCCGGGCCGCGTAGGCAAGAATCGCTGGAATGAGAATAGGTTTGTCTAGCAGCGCAAAATGGGGGTACGGACAGAGTGTGCGATGCGTGGCAGCCCGTTCGCTTTTACCTGGTCGAGACGCTCAATCCGCTGGCTGGGTGGAAGCGAGGAGACCTGGTGCACTGGCCGAAGATTACTGTGTGGAAGAGAGTTCGACGTTATCCATGGGCAAGATTTTAATGGCTGGCCGGGTGTGTGCGGCTGAAGTTGTCCTAGTCTATGGTCGGGGCGGTACGCGGAGCGAAACCCCTCGTAAAGAAGCTGCAGCAGAGCATCGTTAGATGATCCGGTATCCTTATTCGCGTCCGTATGTGACGGAAGACGATCTGCGTTGTCTTACGGACACGGCTAACGGTCAGTTCCTGACCCAAGGGCCGCGGGTCGTTGAGTTCGAAAGGGCCCTGTCGGAAGCCTTCGGCGCCGATCATGCAATTGTTTGTAATTCAGGCACCGCGGCCCTGCATATGATCTACCACGGTTTGGGCCTTGGGCCCGACAAGGGTTTGATTACATCGCCGCTGACGTTTCTCGCAACCGCCAGTGCGGCACGTATGTGCGACGCCCCCGTTGCATTCTGCGACGTAGATCGGGACACCGGCCTGATGACGCCGGAGACGCTGGAACAGGCGTTCACGCAGGTATCGTTCCCGGTCGGCGTTGTTGCGCCGGTGCATCTGGGCGGCCGGGTCGCCGACCTCAGCGGTTTGGCGGAGGTCGCAAAGGCCCATGGTGCGGTTCTTGTCGACGACGCCTGCCATGCCCCGGGTGCATTCTATGTTTCCGGTGACGCGCACCAGCGGGTAGGGGACGGTTTCGCCGCTCATGCGTCATCCTTCAGTTTTCATGCGATCAAGCACCTCACGATGGGAGAGGGCGGCGCGATCCTGACAAACGATGCGGACTTGGCAAAGAGTGCCAAGGTGTTTCGTGGGCATGGCATGGTGCGGGATCCCAGCGGGTGGGAGTCGCCGCCCGAGCCCGACGCGCCATGGTATTATGAAATGCACGAAGTTGGTTATAACTATCACGCTAGTGAGTTGTCGTGCGCGCTGGGCCTCAGTCAATTGGCCCGGTTGAGCGAGGGGCTGCGTTTTCGCCGGGCGTTGGTCGATGTCTACTCGGAGCTTCTGTCGGATATTCCGCACGTCACTCTGCCGACGGTTCCACAAGACCCAAACGAGCACGCGTGGCATCTTTACGCCGTGGCGGTGGACTTCGAAGCCGCCGGTAAATCCCGTGGCACGGTGATGCGCGCGCTAATGGAGGCCGGGATCGGCACGCAAGTGCATTATATACCCCTCTATCGCCAACCCTTTTTCGGCTGCAAGGGCTTCGACCGATATCCGGGGGCGGAACACTATTACAGCAGAACCCTTAGTATCCCTCTGCATCTTGGTATCGCGGCAGAGGACGCCCGGGAGATCGCGGACGCTTTGCGCCGGGTGCTCACGGAATAGCCGCGACGGCCTGGATAGTGCCAATCGCGGGCTGACGGCGTAGTTGTAGTTAGAGCTCTATGTCTTCCCAGGTCAGTGGGTGATGGATTGGTAAGTTGCGCGCCGCTACACGCCCGATGAGTTTTGGCAGTTGCTTCGGTGCCAGGCCGCCGGACGGCCGAATGGAGCGTACGTTCTTGCTGCTCAAGGGTTCACCCTTCGCGATCGGCGCGACGGTATAGAGAGAGCGCCGGAACGAGAGTGTGTGTTCCTCGCTTTCCTTCACCCCATAGACGATTTCGCCGCGCGCGGCGAAGGCTACGTGCGCCGCGCCCACCATCGACTTGAATTCATTGGGTTCCAGCGAAAACGCGGCATCCGGTCCACCATCGCTTCTACGCAGGGTCATGTGCTTCTCGATGACCATGGCCCCAAGCGCAACGGCGGCTGTCGCAACGTCGGTGCCCGTCGTGTGATCCGAAAAGCCGACAGTGCAGCCGAGCTTCGCGGCCAGATCGGGAATTGTCAGCAGGTTTGCGTGATTGGCCGGCGTGGGATAGCCGCTGACGCAATGCAGAAAAGCGGTATTTTCTTTGCCGACCGCGAAGGCCGCTTCTGCCGCATCGAAGATTTCTTCGAGAGACGCCATGCCGGTTGAAAGCACCATCGACTTTCCAGTTTCAGCGACTTTCTCGATTAAGGGGATGTCGACCAGTTCGCAGGATGCGATCTTGTAGAGAACAGGGTCTAGTTCCTCCAACATCGCAAGCGCGGTTTCATCGAAGACCGATGCAAACGGCAGGATATCCATGGACGCGGCCTTCTCCCAAAGCCTCGGGAACCAATCGAACGGCGTTTGCGCCTCGGTATAGAGGTCGTAGAGGGTCCGTCCTTTCCACATCGGATCGGATATGACGAAGGCGGGGTCGCTGCATTCGACGGTAATCGTATCGGGGTGGTAGGCCTGGAATTTGACCGCGTCCGCACCGGCGTGTTTGGCCGCTTCGATCAAGTCGAACGCACGATCGAGGGAACCCAAATGGTTCGCTGAAATCTCCGCGATTATGAAAGGGCTGTTGCGCCAAAGGGCGGGCTGTTTTTGCTTCATTTTAGACTTGCACAATCATGGCTGCTCGGCCGGTTGGCCTAGCTTCGATTTGATTAGCAGATGACGCCGCCCGGTGCCATTGATCAAGCACCCCGGATGCCCCTTGCGGACATGAACCCTCCGCGTCGCCGGTAGCGGGACATGGCAGGCTGTTGTGGTTTTCAGCCCGGAAGATGCTGTAGAGTCGATGGATGAGCAACCTGGACGATATGGACCGCAAGATCCTGACCCTGCTGCAAAAGCAGGGCGATATGCCGATTGCCGAACTGGCCCGCGCGGTTGGCATGTCCCAAAGTCCGTGCTGGCGGCGGGTCAAGCGGCTGAAAGAGGACGGCGTCATTGCCGGACAAGTCGCTTTGGTCGATCCGAAGCGCGCGGGGCTTAGCCTGACGATCCTGGCGACCGTATCGCTCGCCGATCATCATGACGCGACTGTCGAGGCCTTCGAGCGCGCGCTTTTCACCTGGCCGGAAGTGCTGGAATGCCATGCGGTCACGGGGGACCGTGACTACCATTTACGCATCGTCGCCGAAGACATGGAAAGCTATGAACGCTTCCTGTCCCAGCGGCTGCTGAAACTGCCCCAGGTCGCGACGGTCAATTCGCGTTTCTCTCTGCGGCGGGTGAAGTACTCGACCGCGTTGCCGGTTTAGCGGCCTCGGCTACTCCGCGGCATACCGAAAGCCGTCGGGCTCCGCTGTCGGGGACGGGTTCCGGAACGCTTCCAGAAGCGTGTCCCAGCGCGGCACCACCTGCGCCAGGTGCCGCTCCTTGACCGGACCGAAACCGCGAATCTCTTCCGGCAGGGAGAGCAGGTCCAGGGCCACCTGATAGGTTTCCGGCGACAGCGCGCCTGCAACCTCTTCGATCAAGGCTTCATACCGGGCGATCAAGCGGCGTTCCGTCTTGCGCTCGGCCGTGTAGCCGAACGGATCGAACGCCGTCCCCCGCAAGCCCTTGAACCGGGCCAGCACTCTCATGGCGGACAGCATCCAAGGCCCGAACGGCCGCTTTTCCGGTTCCGTCTTGCCGGGCTTGGTCTTGGACAGAACCGGCGGCGCCAGATGCAGGGTAACGCGGTAGTCGCCGTCGAACGTCTCGGCCAGCCGTTTGTAAAAATCGCCGTCGGTATACAGGCGCGCCACTTCGTATTCATCCTTATATGCCATCAGCTTGAACAGACCGCGCACCGCCGCCTTGCTGAGCGTCAAATCGCTGAAGCCTGCTTGTTCTTCCCGCTCGCGCAGCAACGCCACGCTGGTTGCATACCGGTCGGCATAGTCTTCGTTCTGATAGTCGGTCAGGAACGCGGCCCGCCGTGCGACGAGGTCGTCCAGCGTCTCCGCCCGGCCGAAACGCTCCGGTTGGTTCTTTGGCGCGCAGGCGGCCATCACATAGGCGCGGTCGTCGGCCAACAGCCGGCCCCAATCGAACAGCCGTTTGTTCGCCTCGACGGCGACGCCGTTCAATTCGATGGCGCGGACCATCGCCTCCAGCCCCACCGGTACCCGGCCCCTCTGCCAGGCATAGCCCAGCATCAGGATGTTGCTGCCGATGGAGTCGCCCATCAGGGCGCGCGCCGCGTCCGTTGCGTTCAGTGTATCCACTCGCGACTTACCGACGGCGTCGTGCAACGTCTTGGTCAGAAAGGCCGAATTCGGAACTGCATCCGGGTCCTGAACGAATGCGGCGGTATGAATCTCCTGACTGTTCGCGATCACTGCCGAGGCTTTGGGGTCCAGGGTCGCCAGCGCGTCCTGCCCGGTGCCGACCACCAGATCGCAGGCCAACAGCGTGTCGGCCTGCCCCGGTTCGATCCGGACCTGGTTCAGGTTTTCGCCGGGTGCGCCGATCCGGACATAACTCAATACGGTGCCGCCTTTTTGCGCGAACCCGGTAAAATCCAGGACCGAGGCGGCGCGTCCTTCCAGATGGGCGGCCATGGTGATCAGCGCGCCGACGGTCACCACGCCCGTGCCGCCGACCCCCGCCACCAGGATTTCGGCGGGCTTGCCGCCGGTCCTCATCGTCGGCTGCGCGAGCGCGGCCACATGCTCCCGAAAGTCTTCCGCCGAGACGTCTGCGCCGGCGGGCTTTTTCAGCACACCCCCTTCAACGGTTACGAAGCTGGGGCAGAAGCCGCCGACACAGGAGAAATCCTTGTTGCAGCTGGACTGGTCGATTTGCCGTTTACGCCCGAACTCGGTCTCCAGGGGGGCGATGGAGAGGCAGTTGGACTTGCCGCCGCAGTCGCCGCAGCCTTCACAGACCAGATCGTTGATAAAGGCGCGCTTCGGCGGATCGGGATAGTCGTTCTTCTTGCGGCGGCGGCGTTTTTCCGCGGCGCAGGTCTGGTCGTAGATCAGGGCGGTCACGCCCTCGGTCTCGCGCAGCTCCCGCTGCAGGATATCCAGCTCCGCCCGGTCGTGGACGGTCGCGCCATTGTCCAGCGCGACGCCGCGATAAAGGCTTGGCTGATCGGTGACGACAATCGTCTTACCCACGCCCTCCGCGGCCAGTTGACGGGTGATCCGCGGGACGGTCAATTGGCCGTCGACCGGCTGGCCTCCGGTCATGGCGACCGCATCGTTGAACAGGATCTTGAAGGTGATGTTCGCCTTGGCGGCGACCGCCTGCCGGATCGCCATGTATCCGGAATGGAAATAGGTCCCTTCGCCGAGATTTTGAAAGACATGCTTTGTCTTGGTGAAGGGGGCGAGACCGACCCAGTTAACCCCTTCGCCGCCCATCTGCGTCAGCCCCTTGGTTTGCCGGTTCATCCAGCTTGCCATGAAATGACAGCCGATACCGGCGAAGGCCGTGGAGCCGTCGGGCACTTTGGTCGAGCTGTTGTGCGGACAGCCGGAACAGAAGTAGGGCAGGCGTTTCGCACCGCCCGGCGCCGGCGCCGCGGCTTCCGGTTTCGGGGCAAGGCCGGCCCGGGCCAGACGGGCCCCGGCGTTCAATTCCGGCGCGTTGGCGTCCAGCCAGACGGCCAGCGCCCGGGCGATCCGCACGGGGCGCAGCTCGCCGCAGCTCGGCAGGAAGAGTGCGCCGTCCGGGGCTTGTTTGCCCCACAGGCGCGGCCGGCTCGCGGGGGCGGTATTGTAGAACAGATCCTTGATCTGCTGTTCCACCACGGGACCTTTTTCCTCGACCACCAGCAGGTCGCTCAAGCCGGCGCAGAAGTCCTGCATGCCGGTCGGTTCAATCGGATAGGTGAGGCCCAGTTTGCGGATTGCGATGCCGTGGGCGGCGAGCGTTTCGGGCTTCAGGTCCAACAGGCGCGCGGCTTCCATCAGATCGAGATGCGCCTTGCCGGCGGTGACGATGCCCAGGCGTTTGTCCGCGGCGGCCACCGCCACGCGGTCGATTGGGTTGGTCCGGGCGAAGGCGCGGACCGCGTCCAGTTTGTGCTGCAGGCGACTTTCGATCGCCAGGCTGGGCAGATCGCTCCAACGATAGTGCAGCCCGCCCGGGGGCAGGTCGAAATCGGCTGGGATGCCAAATCGCGGCAAGCTATCCGGCAGGGTGATCGATGCGGCGCTTTCCACGGTTTCGGAAATCGCCTTGAAGCCGATCCAGGCGCCGCTGAACCGGCTCAGCGCCCAACCGTAGAGTCCGAAAAGCAGATATTCCTCGATATTGGCGGGATTGAGGATCGGCATCGACCATGCAATCAGCGCTTGATCGCTTTGATGCGGCATGGAGGACGACACCACGCCGTGGTCGTCGCCGCATACCACCAGCACGCCGCCATGCGGGGAGGAGCCATAGGCATTGCCGTGCTTCAGGGCGTCGCCGGATCGGTCGACGCCGGGACCTTTGCCGTACCAGATGCTGAAGACGCCATCGACCGTCGCGTTCCCCTCAACTTCCACCTGCTGGGTGCCTAGGACGGCGGTCGCCGCCAGATCCTCGTTGATTGCCGGTTGAAAACGGATGTTGCTGCCGTCGAGAAGCGCCTTGGCGCTCCAAAGCGCTTTGTCGTATCCGCCGAGCGGCGATCCCCGGTAGCCCGAGATGAACCCGGCCGTATTCAACCCATCCCGCCGGTCGAGCGCGGCCTGCATCAGGGGCAGCCGCACCAGGGCCTGTGTGCCGGTCAGGAAAACCTTCCCGGCATCGCGGGAATACCGATCGTTCAAACGATAGCTGAAATCCGGCGATGCGGCGGGTCGATGGGGCAGGGTAAGGGCGGTCATGGCATGGTCCTGGCGAGGGCGGGTTCCAAAAGCCAGGATGTCCTGTCAGGCCCGGAAAATCTTTCCTGTTTGCATCGTTCTTTTCACTGAAAGAGAATTTTTATACCGCTTGATAGTGGAAAAAAGGAAAAATCATTCTGATAGATCCGATCTGCGCAAGGCGCCTAGCGCGGGGAGCTCCCGCTTCGCCGGACGGCCGATCAAGCCGTCCGCCTCGGCAGGATTGAGTTCCGACACGGGCCGGACAATGAGCAGGTCTTTCTCGCCAACCGGCTCTCCGGCTGCGATATCGTTCCTGGCGTAGACCCCGCGACGGATCAGCGGCCGCATCGCGTCCTCGCCCTCGGCGGGGCGTTTCACGCCGTCCCCCAACATGGCTTCGATGCGCCGGATCATGGCGATGGCGGCGGCCAGTTCATCGGGTTCCGCAGACAGAATGTGGTCGCCGGGCCTTTGTGTCTTGTCCAAGGTGAAATGTTTCTCAATCACCCGGGCGCCCCGGGCCGCGGCCGCCACGATCGCCTCGCAGCCGATCGTGTGGTCCGAGTACCCGATCGTCGCATCCGGAAAGGCCTCGGCCAGGGCGTCGATGGCGCGCAAGTTCACCGCCGCATCGGGCAGGGGATAAAGCGACACGCAATGCAGGATGGCGCGATTGGCTTCCGGGATGTCGGCGACGGCAACTGCGATTTCCTCAAGCGTCGAGGCGCCGGTCGACAGCAGCACCGGAAGCCCGGTCGATGCGGCTTTCCGGACCAACTGTCGAAAGGTGAGGTCGCCGGATGCGATCTTCACAGCCGGCATGTGCGGCGCGAAGCGGTCGACAATGTCCGGATCGAACGGCGTGGTCAGAAAATCCACGCCGAGTTCGGCGCATTGCGCGAACAAGGCCTCGTATACCGGCCACTCCAGTTCCAGGGCACGGAACTTCTCCAATTGAGTGGCAAAAGGCTGGTTCGCCGAGGGCGGGATCTCCACCGACGGATGGACGAGGTGTTCGGCCCGATAGGTCTGGAACTTGACGGCATTCGCGCCGGCCTTCGCGGCCGCCTCGACCAGCGCATGGGCTTGCTCCGGCGACCCGCCGTGATTTCCGCCGATTTCGGCGATTATGTAGGCTTCCGCGCCGGTGTCCGTCCGTCCGATCTTCATGTGTTCGCTCCTCGATGCCGCGACGATATGGGTATCATTCTTTGCAGCCCCTCCAAAGCGGGGTTGACGCTGCGGCGCCGTGGACCCGTTATTGAGCGTTCGGGCCCGCGCAACAGGCGCGAAGTGCGGGGCTTCGTTACGAGCATCGCGCGGATTGCCGGCCGAACAAGGAAGGGCTGACGTTGAGAAAAAGCTCCGTTGGGCGCGCCATTGCCATCCTATGCCTGGTTCTGGCCTGTGCCGGCGCATTTGTGGTGGCCGTGCGCACGGTCGATGCCTTGAACGTGCCCTACAAGCGCCTGAAAGCGGATTCGCCCTTTGTCTATGAAGAGATTCGGCCGGAACTTGCCGCCGTGGATCCCGAGACACTGCTCGCGATTCGCTCGCCGGAGGATGTCGCGGCGCGCCGGGCCGCGTTGCGGGGATGGATTTATGGAACGGCGACCGGCGCGCGGCAGGTCTCCCGACTTGTCGATCCCGGTGCCGGCTGGTCCCATGCCGAAGAGGTCGCGGACTGGCGCGGCCTTCAGTCGGTGGCGCAATTTTTCATCAATGTCCGGCCCTCTGTGATCTCGCATGCCTATATGCTGAGGCCCGATGGCGATCCGAACGGCCGGGCGTTGATCTACCACCACGGCATGGCGTCGGACTTCCGGGCGGCGCGCGCCTGGCTGGAACCGTTTCTGAAGGACGGATGGCATATTCTGGCCTTCGACCAGCTTGGCTACGGGGAAAACAGCCGGGAGGTTCCTTGCGACACACCGGCGGATCCAGCCGTCCCATGCAGGGCAAACCTGCAATCGGGCTTGGCGCAGGTCCAATCGCCGGTCGCCTTGCATGTCGAGCCGGTGCTTGCCGGGCTCGACCATCTTGAGGAAGCGGGCTTCACGGCGATTGACGCCATGGGTTTTTCGGCCGGGGCGGCGACCGTAACCTTCGCCGCCGCCATCGATCCGCGGATCAAACGGACGGCGGCCGTAGCGGGAATTCTTCCCCCTTACCTGCGCGAAGGACAGGACGAGGCGTTCGGCATTGCCGAGGCGCTGGCCGTATCCGGCCCGGTGTCCTTCCTGGATCTGTTTCTTCTGGCCGGCGCCGGCAAGGACCGCCGGTACCTGCAAGTCTTCAACCGGTTCGACAGGTGCTGCTTCCGAAACCTGAAGGGCCGGCACTACGAGAGTGTTCTCAAAGATCGCCTGGCCGGCACCGGCGATGGCGCCTTTTCCGTCCATATCGACGAAAGCCACGCCCGCCATACCGTTTCCGCCGAGGGCGTTGCGGTTATTCGGGCGATGCTGTCCGGGGACGCCGGCGCAGCATCAGACTAAAGACGAAAAGCACCAGGGCCGCCGCCGCCACCCCGATGGCGATGCCGCCCCCGTTCGCCACCATGTCCAGGCCGCTCATCACCCGGTTCGGGATCAGCGCCTGCAGCAGTTCCATGAGCACGCCGTACAGAAACAGCAAGGCGATCAGCGGCATGGCTGGAAGACGGTCACGGTATGCGGAGAAGCCGAAAAAACCGAGCACAGCATAGGCGATGAAGTGCCAGAATTTGTCGGACCCCGGCGTTTCGGCCCGCAGATCGAAGGGCATAAGGTTCAGCACGATGTCCGGCAGCAGATGGCCGAGCGGCAGGAGAGAAAACGCTGCGATTGCCGCGGCGCTTCCCCAGAAACCCAATTTCAGGATTATTGTCATGCGTCCCGTTCTTCTGCGGCGCCTTGGCGCTATGGATGTTTCATCGCCAAGGTGCTGGAGACCGCCGTTCGCCACAGCGCGTAGCGGCGCTCCCGCTCGCCCGCGTCCATGGACGGGCTGAAACGTGTCTCCAAGGCCCAGTCCTTGCCGAAATCTTGCGGCTCCGGAAACAGTCCGGCTTGCAGACCGGCCAGGTAGGCCGCGCCCTTGGCCGTGGTTTCCAGATTTGTCGGGCGGTCGACCGGTGCGTCCAGAATGTCGGCGAGCCGTTGCATCGTCCAGTCGGACGCCACCATGCCGCCGTCGACGCGCAACACGGTATCGGCCTCCGTGCTCCAATCGCCGCGCATGGCTTCCAACAGGTCGCGCGTCTGGAAACAAACGCTTTCCAACGCGGCCAATGACAGTTCGGCGGGGCCGGACCCGCGTGTCAGACCGTAGATCGCGCCGCGGCACTCCGCATCCCAGTAGGGCGCGCCCATGCCTGTGAAGGCCGGCACCATGATGACATCCTGTTCCGCGTCCGCCGTGACGGCCAAAGCGCCGGATTGCGGCGCGTCTTCAATAACGCCCAGCCCGTCGCGCAGCCATTGCACCGCCGCGCCGGCGACGAAGATGGAGCCTTCCAGCGCATAGGTCGGCGCGCCCTTCAACTGATAGGCGATGGTGGTCAGCAAGCGGTTCTGGGAGGTCACCGGTTCCGCGCCTGTGTTCAGCAGCGCGAAACAGCCGGTCCCGTAGGTGGACTTCGCCATGCCGGGTTCGAAACAGGCCTGCCCGACCGTCGCGGCCTGTTGATCGCCGGCAATGCCCAGAACGGGGATCGGGGCGCCGAAAAGCGCTGGGTCCGTCATGCCGAAGTCGGCCGCCGAGTCCCGGACCTCCGGCAACATGGGGCGGGGCACCCGCAGCATCTCCAGCAGCGTGTCGTCCCAGTCGCCCGTATGGATGTTGTAGAGCATGGTGCGGCTGGCGTTCGTGGCGTCGGTGGCGTGGACCTTGCCGCCGGTAAGCCGCCACAGCAGATAGGCGTCGACCGTACCGAAGGCGAGGTCGCCGCGCGCCGCGGCGTCGCGCGCGCCTTCGACAGTGTCCAGGATCCAGGCCGCCTTCGTGCCGGAGAAATAGGGGTCCAGCAGCAGCCCGGACCGTTTCGTCACTTCCGCCTCGTGGCCCGCCGCTTTCAAGGCGGCGCAGGTTTCAGCGGTCCGACGGTCCTGCCAGACGATGGCGCGATGCAGGGGCTCTCCGGTGCGCCGGTTCCAGACCAGCGTGGTCTCCCTTTGGTTGGTGATCCCGATCGCGGCGATATCGGATGGGCCGGCCCCGGCCTCGGCGATCGCCAGCCGGGCGGTCTCCATGCTGGTGCGCCAGATGTCTTCGGGGTCGTGTTCGACCCAACCGGACGCGGGAAAGTGCTGGGTGAATTCCTGCTGCGCGACCGCCACGGCGTTCATTGCCTTGTCGAACAGGATCGCGCGCGACGACGTCGTTCCCTGGTCCATCGCGAGTATCAGATCCGCCATGGAAAACCCCTCCCTGTCTGTGCGGCTTCTCGCGGTGGGTACGGGTTAGATCGCGTGCCGCGCGGGAGCCGTCGTATCTTGTTTGGCGGAAAGCCAGGCCGCCAGGCCTTTCCGCTCCTCCTCGGTCAACCGCAAGCCGAGTTTGGAGCGCCGCCACAGAATGTCGTCGGCCTCAACGGCCCATTCCTCACGCATCAGATACTCGATTTCCCGCTCATACAAGTCGGCCCCGAAATGCCGGCCCAGATCGTCGAGCGACCGTGCTTCGCCGAGCATACCGGCCGCCTGCGTGCCATAGGCGTGGCAGAGCCGCTCGACCGTGGCGTCCGACAGGAAGCCGTAGGCGGACTTTGTCTTGGCCAGTAGGTCGTCGAAGCGCAGGACTGCGAAATCGCCGCCCGGCAGGGTGGCGCCCCGTGTCCAGGGCTCGCCCATCATCGGGAGTGAGGGTTTCAGTTTGGCCAGAACTTCTTCGGCCAGGTGCCGGTAGGTCGTGATCTTCCCGCCGAAGACATTCAGCAGCGCGGGTTGATCTCCGCCGCCGTTGAGATCCAGAACAAAATCCCGGGTCGCCTTCTGGGCCGCACTGGCACCGTCGTCGTAAAGCGGCCTGACCCCGGAGTAGGTCCAGACCACATCTTCGGTTTGGACCGGTTCGTCGAAATACTCCGAAGCCGCCGCGCAGAGATACTCGATCTCATCGGCCGAGATCTCCACCGCGCCGGGATCGTCCTGATAGTCGACATCCGTGGTGCCGATCAGGGTGAAATCCTGTTCGTACGGAATCGCGAAGATGATCCTGTTATCCGCGTTCTGGAAAATGTAGGCACGGTCGTGCTCAAACTTTTGCCGGATGACGATATGGCTGCCTTTCACCAGACGGACCGAGGCTTTGCTGTTGATGCCCAGCCGCCGGGCCAGCACGTCGGCGACCCAGGGGCCGGCGGCGTTCACAACGGCCTTCGCCCGCACACTGCTGCGCGCGCCTGACGATTGATCCTCCAGATCGACGGTCCAGGCACCTTCTTCCCGTTTGGCATTGGTAACCGCCGTGCGGGTACGCACATCGGCCCCGCGGCGCGCCGCGTCCACCGCGTTCAGCACAACCAGACGGGCATCGTCGACCCAGCAGTCGGAGTATTCGAAGGCCTTGGAAAAGCTTTTCCGCAAGGGGCCGCCCGTTACGTCCTTGCGTAAATTCAGGGTGCGGCAGCCGGGCAGGATTTCCCGCCCACCCAGATGGTCGTATAGGAAAAGACCTAGTCGGATCAGCCAGGCCGGGCGCAGCCCGCCATGGTGCGGCAGGACGAACCGCAGCGGCCAGGCGATATGCGGCGCCATCGACAGCAAAACTTCGCGCTCCTTCAGCGATTCCCGCACCAGCGCGAATTCGTAGTGCTCTAGATACCGTAATCCCCCATGGATCAGTTTCGTCGAGGCCGAAGAAGTGCCGATCGCCAAATCGCTGCGTTCGGCCAATAGGACTTTCAGGCCGCGGCCCACGGCGTCCCGCGCGATCCCGCAGCCGTTAATGCCCCCCCCGATTACCACCAGATCGTATGTTGCATCGTCGGTCATCGGTCGTTCCACATTTGGGGCCGGTCGGACGGCCCGCATTGCCTCGTATAGTAATTCGAAAGAAAACGAACTTTAAACGAATATAAGAACATCGCCGGTTCGAATTCAAGCGTCTTGGGGAACGATGACATCGGTCCCGGCGTCCCGGCAAAGATCGGTCAGGGTTTCCGGGAACGGTATATCGGTAACGACGGTGTTGATTTGCGACAGGTGTCCTATGCGAACCGGTGCCGACCGCTCCAGCTTGCTGTGGTCGGTCACTAGGATCGTGTGTCTGGCATTTTCCATGATCGCCTGCGCGACCTTAACTTCGCGGTAGTCATAGTCCAACAAGGTGCCGTCGGTGTCGATTGCAGACACGCCGATGATGGCGAAGTCGACTTTGAACTGTCGGATGAAATCGACGGCGGCTTCGCCGACGATGCCGCCGTCGGACTGCCGTACCAGGCCGCCGGCGACGATGACTTCACAGTTGGGGTTTGTTCCTAAGATGTTAACAACATTGATATTATTGGTGATTACCATCAAGCCATGCTTGTCCCGCAAAGCAAGGGCGACCTGTTCCGTCGTGGTGCCGATATTGATCAGGATCGTGCAGTCGTCCGGGATGATGGCTGCCGCCGCGAGACCGATCACACGCTTCGCGTCGACGGCCAGGCGCCGTCGTGCTTCGTAGCCGAAGTTGGAGACGCCGGCCTTGACCACCGCCCCGCCATGAACGCGCGCCAGCAGGCCGCGCCCGCAGAGCTCGTTCAGATCTTTTCTTATGGTTTGCGGCGTAACCTCGAAGGCTGTTGCGAGGTCGTCCACCATAACGCGCCCGGTCAGGCGCGCCTTCGACATGATGTCTGTTTGCCGCGGTGATATTGGTTCCATAGAGCGTTTCCTTTTTTTGGGGCGCGGTATCCCAAGAGGGAAATCGTATCCCGATCAGTAAGAAATGCAAAGAAAGTTTTCGGTTGACGTTCGTTTTGTTTCACATGATCATTAAATCGCAAAAATCTAAATCACCGTATTCCGGGAGGAACACAATGAAGAGGCGTTTGTTAGCCGCGGTTGCCGCGGTCGCCGTATGCGGTTTCGGCTTTGCCGCGCATGCGGATATGGACGCGGCCAAGAAGTGGGTCGATTCCGAATTCCAGCCGTCGACCTTGTCCAAGGACGCGCAGATGGCGGAGATGGAATGGTTCATCAAGGCCGCAGAACCTTTCAAGGGGATGGAGATCAATGTGCTGTCGGAAACCATTCCGACCCACGAATACGAGTCCAAGACCCTAGCGAAAGCGTTCGAAGAAATCACGGGCATCAAAGTGAACCACCAGCTCCTCGGCGAAGGCGAGGTGGTGCAGGCGGTTCAGACCCAAATGCAGACCAACCGCAACCTGTACGATGCCTATATCAACGACAGTGATCTGATCGGCACTCACTCGCGCCTTCAGTTGGCCGTGAACCTGACCGACTGGATGGCCGGCGAAGGGTCGGACGTCACGCTGCCGACGCTTGATGTCGACGACTTCATCGGTAAAAGCTTCACCACCGGGCCGGACGGCAAGCTCTACCAGCTTCCCGATCAGCAGTTCGCGAACCTTTACTGGTTCCGCTACGACTGGTTCCAGCGGGAAGATCTGAAAGCCAAGTTCAAAGACATGTACGGCTATGACCTGGGCGTGCCGGTCAACTGGTCCGCTTATGAAGACATCGCCGAATTCTTCTCCGTCCACGTCAAGGAAATCGACGGTGTCCGTGTCTACGGCCACATGGACTACGGCAAGCGCGCCCCGGATCTGGGCTGGCGGATGACCGACGCCTGGCTGTCGATGGCCGGCGCTGGATCCAAGGGCCTGCCGAACGGGAGACCGATCGACGAATGGGGCATCCGCATGGAAGCCGATAGCTGCAACCCGGCCGGTGCTTCCGTCACCCGCGGCGGCGGCACGAACGGTCCGGCGGCTGTCTACGCGATCCGGAAGTGGGACGAATGGCTCCGCCAGTATGCGCCTCCGGCTGCGGCCGACTATGACTTCTATCAGTCGCTGCCGGCGCTGAGCCAAGGCAACGTGGCGCAGCAGATCTTCTGGTACACGGCCTTCACCGCCTCGATGGTTGCGCCGAAGAGCGAAGGCAACAACACCGTCGACGATAGCGGCAAGCCGCTGTGGCGGATGGCGCCCTCGCCGAAAGGCCCCTATTGGGAAGAAGGTCAGAAGCTTGGCTATCAGGACGCCGGTTCCTGGACGCTGTTCAAATCGACCCCGGTCGACCGTCGCAAGGCCGCCTGGCTGTACGCGCAGTTCGTCGTGTCCAAGAGCGTTTCGCTGAAGAAAAGCCATGTCGGTCTGACCATCATCCGCGACAGCGACATCAACGATCAGAGCTTCACCGACCGTGCGCCGAACCTCGGCGGGTTGGTTGAGTTCTACCGTTCGCCGGACCGGGTGAACTGGACCCCGACGGGCGTCAACGTTCCCGATTATCCGAAGCTGGCCCAGTTGTGGTGGCAGAATATCGGTGACGTGAACTCGGGCGCCTTCACGCCGCAACAGGCGATGGACCGTCTGGCCGGTGAAATGGACCAGGTCATGGCCCGTATGGAGCGTGCCGACAAAGGTGCGAACACCTACGGCGGCTGCGGCCCGCGCCTGAATGCGGAAAAGGACGCGTCCGAATGGCTCGGCAAGGGTGGCGCAAAAGCCAAACTCGCCAACGAAAAGCCGCAGGGTCAGACCATCCCGTATGACGAACTGGTCAAACGCTGGGCGCAAAACTAACCCAGCCTCGTATTGAGTGTGGATAGGGCGGACGGTCCGGGTCGCGGCAGCGCTGCGAACCCGGGCCGGCCATCCTAGCCGAAGATCACGCACTCACACCGAACAATCCCAAGCTACCTGACGCACGGGCGATGACGCTGGAACTCAAACAAATATCCAAGGCGGTCGGTGCCGATACGCACATCTATCCGACGGACCTGACGCTGGAGCCGGGAGGGTTCAACATCCTGTTGGGCACCACACTGTCGGGCAAGACGACGATGATGCAGTTAATGGCCGGGCTAGACCGGCCGACGGCCGGCACGCTGCATTTCAACGGCCGGAATGTTACGGGGACCCGTGTCCAGGACCGCAACGTGTCCATGGTCTACCAGCAATTCATCAATTACCCGAATTTCACGGTCTTCGATAACATCGCTTCGCCGCTGCGGGTCGCCCGGATGGCGGAAGCGGAGATCAAGAAGCGCGTGGTCGATATGGCCGACCTTCTGCGGCTTGTGCCGATGCTGGACCGCAAGCCGGCGGAACTGTCCGGCGGGCAGCAGCAGCGCACGGCGCTGGCGCGGGCCTTGGTCAAAGACTCCGATCTCGTCCTGCTGGACGAGCCGCTCGCCAACCTGGATTTCAAACTGCGCGAAGAGCTGCGCGAGGAATTGCCGAAGCTGTTCGCGGACAGAAACTGTGTGGTGGTCTACGCGACCACCGAACCGATTGAAGCGCTGCTGCTGGCTGGGTCCACGGCGACCCTGCATGAAGGGCGCGTTACCCAGTTCGGACCGACCGATCGGGTCTATCGCAATCCGAAGGATGTGATCAGCGCCCAGGTCTTCTCCGAACCCCCCATCAATACGGCGACGGTCAGGAAAGCCGGCGAGAAGATGCATCTTGGCGCGATCGCGGACTGGAACACGCCGCCGGTCATGGCGGGCCAGCCCGACGGCGACTACCAGATCGGCCTGCGGCCCCATCACATCGCCCCGGCGACGACGGCGCCCGATGCAGTGCGCATCGCCGGCAAGGTTCTGGTGACGGAGTTGAGCGGGTCCGAAAGCACCGTCCATTTCGAAGTGGGGACGGATACTTGGGTGTCGCTCAGCCACGGCATTCACTCTTTCGATGTCGGCGACACCGCGGAACTTCATGCGGATATCTCCAAGGCTTTCTATTTCGGCGCGGACGGCGCGCTGATAGCCGCGTAAGGCGAAGACGATGGCACAGATCACCCTCGATGGGCTCAAACACAGTTACGTCGAAGAACCCGGATCGGAAGAAGACTGGGCGCTGAAGCAAGTCGACATCACCTGGGACGACGGCGGCGCCTATGCGTTGCTGGGGCCCTCCGGCTGCGGCAAGACGACCTTGCTCAACATCATCTCCGGCCTGCTGCACCCGTCTCGAGGGCGTATCCTTTTCGACGGCGATGACGTGACGGATCTGGCGCCGGACCAGCGGCACATCGCCCAGGTGTTCCAGTTCCCGGTCGTCTACGACACCATGACTGTTTACGACAATCTTGCATTCCCCTTGCGCAACCGTCATGTCGACGAGGCGACGGTGGACAAGCGCGTGCGCGAGGTGGCCGAATTCATCGACATGTCCGACCGGCTGCAGGAACGCGCCAAGGGGCTTACGGCGGACGGAAAGCAGAAGATCTCGCTCGGCCGCGGCCTGGTGCGGACCGACGTCAACGTCATCATGTTCGACGAGCCTTTGACGGTGATCGACCCGCATCTGAAATGGGAGTTGCGGTCGAAACTGAAGGAACTGCACCAGCGGGTCCGGGTTACGATGATCTATGTGACCCACGACCAGACCGAAGCCCTGACATTCGCCGACAAGGTCGTCGTCATGAATTTGGGCGAGGTGGTGCAGGTCGGCACGCCAGTCGATCTGTTCGAACGGCCGCAGCATACCTTCGTCGGCCACTTCATCGGCTCCCCCGGCATGAACGTCATCCCGTGCGAGATGAACAACGGCACGGCCTATTTCGGCGGCATGGCCATCCAGACCGCGAACAGGACCGAGCGGACCGGGCCCGGCATCGAACTAGGCGTCCGGCCCGAATTCGTCCGGTTCGCCGATACCGGCGTGCCGGCGACCATCACCAAGGTTTCGGATGCCGGCCGTCACCGCATCGTCGAGACGCAGTGCGCGGGCGCCACGGTGCGCATGCTGCTTTCCGAAGAGCAGGAGATTCCGGCCGACGGGGTGAAGCTGTCGTTCGATGTCGATAACACGCGGCTCTATGCCGACGGCTGGCTGACCGTGTAGGGGGCGGGTTCCATGGGCAAAACCGAAAATCAAAAGGCCTGGCTCTTCGTTCTGCCGGTCTTCGCGTTGGTGGCGTTCAACGCGGTCATCCCGTTGATGACCGTGGTGAACTACTCCTTCCAGGAAACTTTCGGGGACAATACGTTCTTCTGGTCCGGCGTGCTGTGGTTCGAGGAAGTTCTGAAGTCGGAACGCTTTCACGATAGTCTGATCCGGCAACTGACCTTCACCTTCTCGATCCTGGCGATCGAGGTGCCGCTCGGCGTGGCGATTGCGCTCACCATGCCGCGTAAGGGACCGTGGGTTCCGGTCTGTCTGGTGCTGATGGCCCTGCCGTTGCTGATTCCCTGGAATGTGGTCGGCGCGATGTGGAACATTCTGGCGCTGCCGGACATCGGGTTACTGGGCTATACGCTGAACGCCATCGGCTTCGACTACAACTTTACCCGTCAGGTCGGCGATGCCTGGTTCACGCTGATCCTGATGGATGTCTGGCACTGGACGTCCCTGGTGGTGCTGCTGGCCTATGCCGGTCTGGTCTCGATCCCGGATGCTTATTACCAGGCCGCCAGGATCGATGGGGCCGGCAGTTTCGCGATCTTCCGGCATATCCAGCTGCCGAAGATGAAGCGGGTGCTGACCATCGCCATTCTGCTGCGCTTCATGGACAGCTTTAACATCTTCACCGAGGTCTCCGTGCTCACCGGAGGCGGGCCCGGCAACTCGACGACGCTGTTGTCGATCGACCTGGAAAAGATGGCGCTGGGACAGTTCGACCTGGGGCCGGCGGCGGCCATGTCGCTGGTCTATTTCCTGATCATCCTGGCGATGAGCTGGCTGTTCTACACCCTGATGATGCGGAACGAGGATCAGTAGAATGAAACGCACGGCCATCGTCCCGACGCTCTACATCATCTTTCTGATGCTGCCGATCTATTGGCTGATGAATATGTCGTTCAAGACAACGAACGAAATTCTCGCCGGGTTCAGCCTGTATCCGAAGGAATTCACGCTCGACAATTACATCACGATTTTTACCGATCCGACCTGGTATACCGGCTATCTGAACTCGATCGCCTATGTCGTGATAAACACGGTCCTGTCGGTTGCCGTCGCGCTGCCCGCCGCCTATGCTTTCAGCCGCTACAAATTCATCGGCGACAAGCATCTGTTCTTCTGGCTGCTGACCAACCGGATGGCGCCGGGAGCGGTCTTCGCCCTGCCGTTCTTCCAGCTCTACTCGGCGGTCAATCTGTTCGACACGCATATCGCGGTTGCCTTGGCGCACACGCTGTTCAACATCCCGCTGGCGGTCTGGATCCTGGAAGGCTTCATGTCCGGCGTACCGAAGGAATTGGACGAGACGGCCTATGTCGACGGGCATTCTTTCTGGAGTTTCTTCCTCAAGATCTTCATTCCCACCATCGCCGCCGGGATCGGTGTGGCCTGTTTCTTCTGTTTCATGTTCTCCTGGGTCGAACTGCTGCTGGCGAAAACCCTGACGGCGGTGGAGGCGAAACCGATCGCCGCCACCATGACCAGAACGGCAAGTACCTCCGGGTATGAACTCGGCCTGTTGGCGGCGGCGGGTACGCTGACCATCGTGCCGGGCGCCATCGTGATCTATTTCGTTCGAAACTACATCGCCAAGGGCTTTGCCCTGGGCCGCGTGTAAGGAAGGGGAGGGGACATGTTCGACCTCAGCTGGATGGCCTGGACCTGGCCGACCGCCCTGTTCTTCATCACCATCGCCTTCTTCCTGTGCTGCATGACGATTTGGGAACTCAAATCGCCGGGCGGCGGCCCGCGGCGGGGCATCCTGGCCTTAGAGACGACGCGCGGCGACCGGCTGTTCATTTCCCTTTTGGGCAGCGCCTTCATCCATCTCGCCTGGCTGGGGCTGACCGATCAGCCCCTATGGATCGCGACTGCGATCTGCGTCGCCTATGCAGGCGCGGTTTTCCGCTGGGTCTGACCGCAGGCTCCCCTTTCGGACGCTCCGTTTCCGGCAGGCACGGATTGCCGCACCTTGTGGCGCGGCGTATAAGGTCCGCTGTTAACACCAAAGTACCTTAAGGAAAGGGACAACAGCATGCAGAACAGCATGACGATGCGGCATCCGACGTTGGTGGACGCCCTGTGGGCGGGCGACGGACGGTCGGAGTCGCAGAAACTTATGCGCTACGCGTTGCTGGCGATCGGGGGATCCTTGCTGATTTGGTTGAGTGCCAAGATCCAAGTGCCGTTTTACCCGGTCCCGATGACCATGGGGACATTCGCTATCCTGGCGATTGGCGCGGCGTTCGGTGCGCGCCTCGGCGCAGCGACCGTCATTCTCTATCTCGCCCAGGGCGCGGCCGGTTTGCCGGTCTTCGCCGGAACACCGGAAAAGGGTATCGGCCTGGCCTATATGGTGGGCCCGACGGGCGGTTACCTGGTCGGTTACGTTTTGGCGGCCTATGCGGTGGGCTGGCTCGCCGAACGCGGCTGGGACCGGAACGTCTTGACCACCGCGGCGGCCATGCTGGTCGGGACCGTACTGATCTATGTGCCGGGCCTGTTGTATCTGGGCGTTCTGTTCGGATGGGACAAACCGCTCCTGGAGTGGGGCCTCTACCCGTTCGTTCTTGGCGACGTAGCCAAGCTCGCTCTGGCGGCTTCGGTTCTGCCGCTCGGCTGGCAGTTCCTGAAACGCAAGTAGCCGGTCTTATACAGTCCGACGATCAGAGCCCCCGTTCCGCGGGGGCTCTTTTCTTTTGCGCCCACGCGGCAGCGCCTGTTTGTCCAATCGTTCAATCGGTTGACTTGCTGTTCAGGGCTGGCATGCTCATCCCTCAACCGGAACTAATATGAAGATTCCGGACGATCCCGGCGGGTGATCGACAACGCGAACAGGGACAAAAGGGTGACGCCGCAGGCGCGTCACCGACGAGGGGCGATGACATCCGGTAGAGCTTTCGATGAAATGACATTGGACGGCGGCAGTTGTCGCGAGGCTTATGCGGGCCTGTCCCAATGGCTGCAGTGGACGCCGATCGATCACTTGCGTTTGAAACGGCAGGAAGCGGACGTGCTTTTCCGCCGGTTGGGTATCACCTTCGCCGTTTATGGCGAGGGGGGCGATCCCGAACGCCTTATTCCGTTCGATCTTATCCCCCGGGTCCTGTCGGCGCAGGAATGGTCGAAGATGGAGCGTGGTCTGCACCAGCGGGTCAAGGCGCTCAATATGTTCATCAACGACGTTTATCACGGCCAGGAGATCCTGCGCGCGGGCGTCGTGCCGGAACGGCTTGTGCTGAACAACAGCTCCTACATGCCGGAGATGCAGGGCGTCGACGTGCCGCTGGGGATCTACAGCCATATCGCCGGGATCGACATGGTGCGGGTCGGCGAGGACGAATTCTACGTCCTGGAGGATAATTGCCGAACGCCGTCGGGCGTGTCCTACATGCTGGAAAACCGCGAGGTGATGATGCGGCTGTTCCCGTCGCTGTTCTCGCAAAACCGGATTGCGCCGGTGGACAGTTACGCGGATGCCCTGCTCGAGACCCTGAAGGAGTGCGCGCCGGCCAAGGTCGCCGGCGACCCGACCGTCGTGGTGCTGACGCCCGGCATCTACAACAGCGCCTATTTCGAACATTCCTTTCTGGCCGACCAGATGGGTGTCGAACTGGTGGAGGGGCCGGATCTGTTCGTCGACGGCGACAAGGTCTATATGCGCACCACCCAGGGACCGCAGAAGGTCGACGTCATCTACCGCCGGATCGATGACGAGTTTCTCGATCCGCTGACCTTCAATCCGGATTCGATCCTGGGGGTGCCGGGTGTGATGAACGCCTACCGGTCGGGCCAGGTAACCCTGGCGAACGCGGTCGGCGCGGGCATCGCGGACGACAAGGCGATCTACACCTACGTGCCCGACATGATCAAATTCTACCTGGGCGAAGACGCTATCCTGAACAATGTCCCGACCTATCGCTGCGGCGACGATCAGGAATGCCAGACCTATGTCCTGGAAAACCTGGACAAGCTGGTGGTCAAGGAAGTCCATGGGTCCGGCGGCTACGGCATGCTTGTCGGTCCCGCGGCCACGGCGCAGGAGCGCGAGGACTATGGCGAACGGATCAAGGCGGCGCCCGAGGAGTTCATCGCCCAGCCGACGCTGGCGCTGAGCACCTGCCCGACCTTTGTGGATAGCGGTATCGCGCCGCGGCACGTCGACTTCCGTCCGTTCGTGCTGTCGGGCAAGGAGGGTAGGCTGGTCAAAGGCGGGCTTACACGGGTGGCTTTGCGGGAAGGGTCGCTGGTGGTGAATTCCAGCCAGGGCGGCGGCACCAAGGATACCTGGGTGCTGGAGGACTGACCCCATGTTGAGCCGCACCGCAAACAATCTCTATTGGTTGAGCCGCTACATGGAGCGGGCCGAGAATTTCGCTCGCGCCCTGGAAGTCGCCGACCGCATGACCATGATGCCGGACGGGTCCTCCGGCGGTTATGAAAGCGAATGGCGTTCGACCGTCATCACGTCCGGCTGTCTGAAGGAATTCGAGGAAGCCGGCCTGCGCGCCGACGGCCCGACGGTGACGGAGTTCGTCGGCCGCAATGCGGACAACCCCTCCAGCATCTATAGCTGCATCCGGCTGGCGCGGGAGAACGGACGCGCCGTGCGGACGACGCTGACCACTGAAATGTGGGAGAGCTTGAACGACACCTGGCTGTCGTTCGATCAGCGCTGGGCCGACGCGCGGCGCTACAACGAGATCCGCGGCTTTCTCGATTGGGTGAAGGAACGTTCGACACTGTTCCGGGGCAGTCTTTACGGCACCATGCTGCGCGACGATGCGTTCGATTTCGCACGGCTGGGCACCTATATCGAACGGGCGGACAACACGGCCCGCATCCTGGATGTGAAATACCATATTCTGCTGCCGGAAGGCGAAACGGTCGGCGGCGGCGTCGACTATTTCCAGTGGACCAGTTTGCTGCGCGCTTTTTCGGCGCTCGGCAGTTATCACTATCTCTATCGCGAGAATCCGAAGCCCTGGAAGATTGCCGAACTGATGATCCTGCGCCGCGAAATGCCGCGTTCGATGATCAGCTGTTACCGGGAAATCGTCGCGCATTTGGACAAGCTGGCGGAAACCTACGGCTCGCGGCATGAATGCCACCGGCTTGCCGGCAAGCTCCATTCACGGCTGCAGTTCGCCGACGCCAACGAGATCTTTCAAAGCGGCATGCACGAATTTCTCACCGAGTTTATTGAGCGGAACAACCGACTCGGGAATGAAATAACCCGCAGCTATATGTTCATCGGCTGACCCGGTCCGGCATGCGCCGGCGGGCTGTTCCTGATCGAGGGCGGGGTTCATCGTCGTGTTGATTTCGATCCAGCATGAGACGCATTACCGGTACGACGCGCCGGCGGCCTATACGATTCAAAGCCTGAAACAGACCCCGCAGGACACATCCGGTCAGCGGATCCTCTCCTGGTCCGTCGATTGCGGTGTGGACAAGACCATCCCCGCTTTCGTCGATTCGTTCGGTAACCTGACCCACACCCTGGTGATCAACGAGGACCATGACGAAGTGCGGATTCGGGTGACCGGTCAGGTCGAAACCACGAATATGTCGGGCGTGGTCGCCGGGGCGCGCGAACCTTTTCCGCTGGTCGCCTATTTCCGGGAAACGGATTTGACCCGGCCGAACGAGCCGCTGACGGATCTGGCGGCCTCCGTTTCCGGCATTGGCGATACGCTGGAACGCGCACACGCGCTGATGGAGACGATCCGGGATCGCATCGACTACCGCGATGGGGAGACCCATGTGGAAACAACCGCGGCAGAGGCGTTGAAACACGGTTATGGCGTCTGCCAGGATCACGCGCATGTCTTCATTTGCTGCGCCCGGCTGGTCGGTATACCCGCACGCTACGTGAGTGGATATTTGCAGGCCAGTGAGAATCGGGATGAGGTTTACGAGGCGGGACACGCCTGGGCCGAAGCCCATATTCCGGACCTCGGCTGGGTAGGGTTCGACGTTGCGAACCGGTCCTGTCCGCACGAAGCCTATGTCCGCGTTGCGGTGGGACTCGACTACCGCGAGGCGGCGCCGATCCGGGGTCTGCGCCTTGGCGGCGGTGCGGAGAAGCTGGACGTCTCCGTCCAAGTTGTGCAGGAAAGTGCACAACAACAGTAAGGAAAAGGGTCTGGGGAGAGCATGACCTACTGTATAGGCCTCTACATGGCCGACGGATTGGTAATGTTGGCCGACACGCGGACCAACGCCGGCGTCGACAACATCTCGACTTTCCGGAAGCTCTCCGTCTGGGAACAGCCGGGTGAAAGGATGATCGCCCTGATGACCGCCGGGAATCTGGCGATCTCCCAAACCGTGGTGAACCTGCTGAATGAAGGAATCGAATTCTGCGAAGGCGGTCAGGAACGGGACTGCCCTATAGAGACCTTGATGACCGTCCCGTCGATGTTCCAGGCTGCGCAGCTGGTGGGGCGCGCCGTGCGGGAGGTGCATAAGGTCGACGCGGAAGCGCTGGAGGCGCAGTCCGCCAAATTCGACGTCTCCTTCATCCTGGCCGGTCAGATCAAGGGCCGGCGGATGCGAATGTTCCAGGTATACAGCGCCGGGAACTTCATCGAAGCGACCGAGGACACGCCTTTCTTCCAGATCGGGGAAAACAAATACGGCAAGCCCATCCTGGACCGGGCGTTCACCCATGGAACCGATCTGGCCACGGCGGTGAAACTGTCGCTCCTCAGCATGGACTCGACTCTGCGAAGCAACATGTCGGTGGGCATGCCGCTGGATCTCATGGTCTATGGCAAGGACAGCCTGGCGATCGAAATCCAGAAACGTATCGAGCCGGACGACCAGTATTTCGCCAATATCAGCCAGCTCTGGGCCCAGGCTTTGCGGGATTCGCAGGCGGCCCTTCCCAAACCGCCCTGGCTGGAAGGGACGATCTGCTAGCGCATAGAGCCTTAGCGGGCGACCCCGGCGATGGTGATATCCCGCAGGGCGATGTCGCCGCCGCGGTTCAGGACCGCGAACCCATCGAACGGATCGCGGAAACTGCGGTCGGTCACCCGCATCACCTCGACCCCATCGATGGATATCGCCATCAGACCGTCCCGGTCCCGCGTCCAGGAAAGGCTGTGCGGCTGACCGTCGAGCAACTGGATGGGCCGATTGGAGAATTCGATTGTGGCGACGCCGCCCCGGCTGCTGACTTTCAGCAGTTGCAGGCTGCCGGCGGATCCGGCCGCGCTGTCGCCGGCGATATAGGAGAGGCGATATCCGCCGCTGGCGTTGGCGCCTTGATAGGGGCCGAGTTCGAACCCGTCGTCGCCGCCGCGCTGCAACGCCCGCAGTGACAATGTCATGTCGATGGCGAACGCGTTGCTGAGGCGGAGCGGCGCCTGGATGGCGGAAAAGGACGGTCCGGTCTGGGTTGGTTGACCTTGCTGGGAATTGCCGCCTTGCTGCTGGCCCTGGAGCGCGCCTTGCAGCAGCGCGCCGAGCAGGGCCTTGCCCAGATCCTTTTCGTCCGTCTGGCCGCCGCCGCTGGATTGCGCCGTCGTTGCCCCGGATTTTTCCACCACCGAGCGCAGGCCATGCCGCCAGTCGATCAGGAATTCGCCCGCGGTCACCTGCCAGGGCGGATCCGGTTGCGGCCCCCGAGCCGAGAAATCGTCGCTGAGGAGGATTTCCGTCCAGGGCCGATCATAGCGGGAAAGCGCCGTGCGCAGATCGCGCAGGAACCAGGGGTCGATCAGGCGTTCTTGCTCGCCCCGGTCGAGCAGAGTGTTCAACTCCCGGATCAAGGCGTTGGTGTCGTTTTCCGCGCTTCCCGGGAAGGATTGCGCGGTGGCCGGTGTCTGACTCAGGAAGAGGAAGCCGAAAACGGCCAGTGACGGAACTGCGAACTGGGCCCGGCGTCGGTGCATGGTTGTCTCTCCCTAGGCGGTTGCCGCATTGTGGCGTTCATTGAAAACTGGCGCAACGGCTGCCACCGCCGGGATTGGGGAGAAAATGCGATGATCAAGGAAAAGAACTTGCTGACCGTGCGGCGCGGATTCGACCGGCCGGAGCCGGGCGATGTCACTGGGTTGGCGGGCGCGATGACCGGTAACATAGTCGATTGCATGGGCGGGCGGGGCGGCCTCGACTACCGGATAAAACCGCTGGATCCCAGCAATGCCGCGATCTGTGGCGTTGCGCTGACGGCGCACGTGTCGCCCGGCGACAACGCGGCCTTGCACGCGGCGCTGGACGCGGCACGGCCCGGCGATGTGGTGATTTGCGCCAGTGACGGCTTTCTGGAGACGGCGGTGATCGGTGACTTGCTGGCTGGCATGATGAAGAACAAAGGCGTGGCGGGGTTTGTCACGGACGGTCTGGTCCGCGACATCACGGGATTGCTGGCGGTCGGTCTGCCGGTTTTCTCGCGGGGCGTGACGCCGAATTCGCCGACCGGCACGGGGACCGGCACGGTCGGCCTTCCAATCGTCTGCGGCGGCGTGGCCGTCGCGCCGGGCGACATTGTCGTAACCGATCAGGACGGCGTGGTGGTGGTGCCACAGGCGATTGCTGCGCAGGTCACCGAAACTCTCGCCGAAGTGCGCAGTCTCGAACAGGAGACGGAGGCGAAGGTCAAAGCCGGCGCGACCGGGTTCGGTAAGTTCGAGGCGATGGTCGCGGCGGGCCGGGTGCAGGAGATCTGAACCGGCCTTGCCGGACGCGATCAGCAAAGGTTTGGTTTCCTAGCCTCCTTGTCCCTAAGTGGGACTCGTGATCCTTTCATGGGCACTTGGTCGATCCTACGAAGGAAAGCGAAAAATGGCTGACACTGCGCAAACCGTTCTTGATGTGCATGAAAGACCGGCGCCCGGAACCTGGGCGCTGCTCAGCGTCCAACATCTGTTCGCCATGTTCGGCGCCACCGTTTTGGTGCCGATCCTGACGGGGCTTTCCCCGGCCGTTGCGCTCGTTTCCAGCGGGCTGGGGACCCTGCTTTATCTGTTGATTACGGGCGGGCGCGTTCCGGCCTATCTGGGGTCGTCCTTCGCCTTTATCGGACCGATTATCGCGGCCTCAGCGGTCGGCGGCGTGGGTGGTGCGATGCTGGGCGCGTTCGTTGCCGGCATTGTTTATCTGATCGTGTCCGCCGGCATCAGAATGTTCGGTGTGGGTTGGTTGCTCAAACTTCTCCCCCCCGTCGTGGTCGGCCCGGTCATCATGGTGATTGGGTTGGGGCTTGCCTCCGTGGCGGTGAATATGGCGGAAAACACGGCCGCCGGGGGCGACTACAGCCTACCGCACCTTCTGGTCGCCTTGTTTACGCTCGGCGCGATCTTCCTGTTTTCGATCGTGCTGAAAGGTTTCTTCACGGTCGTGCCGATCCTGCTGGGGATCGTGTGCGGCTACATCCTGGCCGCATTGGTGGGAATGGTGGATTTCACGCCGGTTGCTCAGGCCGCCTTTTTCACGGTCCCGGAATTCAACTTCGCTTTTGCGAACATGACCGAAGGTGTCTCGGCGATTACCGTCATTCTGATCATCGCCCCGGTCGCCATCGTGACGATGGCCGAACATATCGGCGATGTGGTCGTGTTGAGCCGCGTGGTCGGCCGCCGGTTTATCCGCGAACCGGGCCTGCATCGCACCCTGATGGGGGATGGGTTCGCCACCATGCTGGCCGCGCTGATCGGCGGTCCGCCGAACACGACTTATGGCGAGAATGTCGGGGTCATGGCGATTACCCGCGTGTTCAGCGCCTATGTGATCGGCGGGGCCGCGGTTCTGGCGATCCTGCTGGGCTTCGTCGGTCCGCTCTCCGCCTTCATCGGTACAATCCCGATGGCCGTGATGGGCGGGGTCTCCATCGCCTTGTTCGGGGTGATCGCCTCTTCGGGGATCCGCACCTTGATCGAAGGCCGCGTGGATTTGGGCGAGAAGCGGAACCTGCTCATCACATCCGCCATTCTTGTGATCGGGATCGGCGGTGCGAGCCTCAAGTTCGGCGATGCGAATTTCACGGTTTCATCCATGGCATTGTCTGCAATCGTCGGCGTTCTGCTGCACGCTCTGCTGCCCGGTAAGGAAACCGGCGGGGATACGGAATTGCTGTAACCCTTCCGCCGCAAAGACAGCTTAGAAACAGCGGCCCGCTTCCGATGGAGGCGGGCCGCGGTGCTGATGGCGGCTGTTGCCGGGTTCGCTAAGAGGGTCGATCCTTCTTGCCTAGTAGAGCGGGAAACTGTTGCCGCCGTTCTGGGGCAAGCACGTTAGTGTTTTGAATTAAAACAGAAATTGAATGGCATGGAGCCTGCTAGTTCCTTGAGCAGGAGGCTCCTTTTTCATGAAACTCGATTCCCTGCTGTCGGTGTTTAAGAAACCCCCGGTCGAGTCCGGCGGGTCAGGCGACGCAACGATACGCGTGGCGCGGCGCGGCCGTGACCTCCCCGACCGCTCCGACCGGCCGCAGCAACAGTCCCCGCAACCGGCCCCGGACGAGCCGGTAGACACGGTCCAGATCAGTGTCCAGGCCACCTTTGTTCTGGCCGCCTCGCAATACGATCCCCGTTCGATCAGCGTTCCCGAAGCGCAGAGACTTGCCGACCAACTGTTGCAAGGAGGGGCGATCTCACGGCGCGAACGGGACGTTATCTCCAGCGGTCCGCGCACAATCGAAACCGTCGGCCAGGACCCGTTTGTGAACCGCGATCTTCTGTCGGGGTTTCAGGAGCAATTGGCGGCGGATGTCGGGCGCAGCGATTTACGAAGCATCGACGAAAGCACCCGGGCCGTTTCCATCCTGGGCCGCGTGGCCACCCTGCGCGAAGCCATCGCCTAGTACCTGCCGCTACCGTTGCTTTCCGGCATGGCCTTCGCGGGGGGTGCGGATTGGCAGCACTCTCGCTGGTTCGGTGCTAAACATCTGATTTCGTTTGTTTTTTCTTGAAGCTAGATTCGCTCGGCGCAACACTGATGGGTGACGCGCCGCAGCAAACAGGCGCGTCTTGGGACCGACACCGGAAAGGAGATGCGTAGATGCGGAATTGGAACGGCGACGGGGCACCGGAGGTGCAGATGCAAATGCAGGGCTATCGCCTGACGACAGCCGAAATCCTGTATCACATGCCGGATCACCCGGCGCTATTGCAGACTTATCTTTGGCAAGATCTCGACCTCGCGCCGCGTTTTCCGGTTCTCAAGAATTTCCTCGATTTCTGGGAGAGCAATCTGGATGGACGTCTGCATTCGGTTCAAGTCGCCAGCGCGGGCGTGATTGCGCCGTCGAAATACCGTTTCGTCGATGGCGAAATGACGTTGCACTAGTGTCCTGGAACAGAATTACGGATCATTAAAGATCGCCTTTCCACCCGTCCGGGCAGGAAAGGGTGTGAAGGCGATGCGGCGGATCGGCAAACAGTCGTGACGCCCTCTGGACGGGTCGTAAGGCGACCGAAGGCGCGCCTGGAAAAGCGCCGGACAGCGTCAGGCCCCGCTCGCGATGCGTCTGCATCGCGTCGCGAACCCTTCCTTGCCGGTGCATTTCCTGACACGTCTTTAATCATCCGTCGTTCTGTTCCAGGGCACTGGGCGCTCCGCCCTTTGTGACTGTCGGTGTTCGGCGGAATCGTGTTTGATCACGAACGCATCGCCAAAGAAATCCGAGGGGAAGCATGTCCCGATTGCGTGTCGCGGTCGTGGGGTCCGGGCCGAGCGGGTTTTACGCCATCAGCGCGCTGAACAAGGCGTGCCCCGACGCGCTTGTCGATATTGTCGAACGTTTGCCGACGCCGTTCGGGCTGATCCGGGCCGGCGTGGCGCCGGATCATCAGACCACCAAGAACGTCATCCGGGCTTATGCGAGAACAGCGGAACAGGCAGGCGTCACCTATTTCGGAAATGTCGAACTGGGCCGCGATATCAGCCTTGATGAGCTGCGCGGGCTTTACGACGCGGTGATCCTTGCGGTCGGCGCGCCCGCCGACAAGGTGCTGAACATTCCCGGCATCGATCTGCCCGGCGTTCACGGATCGGCGGAGTTTGTTGGCTGGTACAACGGCCATCCGGACCACCGCACCTTGAATCCCGATCTGGATGTTTCAACCGCGGTCGTTATCGGCAACGGGAATGTGGCCATCGACGTGGCCCGCGTCCTGGTAAAAAGCCCGAGTGAGATGGCCGACAGCGATCTGCCGGCGGCGGTCGCCGATGTCATCCATGCCAGTCCGATCCGCGACGTCTATGTCGCCGGCCGAAGAGGCCCGGCGGACGCAAAGTTCACCACCGTGGAACTGAAGGAGATGCTTGGCTTGGAAGAGGCCGTGTCTCTGATCGACCATGCTTCCTTGCCCGAAACCGTGCCCGAGGATCTGGAAGGCCGCGACAGACGGGTGCGCGAAAAGAACCTGCTCACCTTGGCGCGCTTCGAGGAAGAAGGCGACCCCGCCGCGCTCGACGGGAAAAAGCGCGTCCATTTCGCCTTCTACGCCAACCCGGTCGAAGTACGCGGGGAGGATCGGGTCACCGGCGTTCTGTTCGAAACGACCTGCGCGACGGAGGACGGGAAGATCGCCGGCACCGGTACGTTTTTCGAGGTTCCCTGCGGCCTCATCGTCACCGCCATCGGCTATCGCAGCCGGTCTTTCGAAGGCGTGCCGTTCGACCACCGGACCGGCGCCCTGCTCAACACCGACGGGCGCATCTCCGGAAACCTTTTCACCGTCGGCTGGGCCAAGCGCGGCCCCAGCGGCGTGATCGGCAGCTCCAAGCGCGACGGCGACAGGGTCGCGGAAATGATCCTATCCGACTGGCAGGCGTCGGACGGCGGCGAGACGGCCGGGCGGGCCGGACTGCAGGCCTTGCTTGAAGAGCGGAACGTGCCCTTCGTCGATTACGAAGACTGGCGGCGGATCGACGCGGCGGAGATCGACAGGGCGCAGGAAACGGGCGCGCCCCGCGAGAAATTTCTTTCGGTGGAAGAAATGCTGGCGGTTTTGGAGCCAACGACAAGATAAGGAAAGGTCCTTTGCCAAACGGACAATATGCGAAAAGGTAGAGGGCGGTTTATGCTGGGCGCGCATGCCAGGGTTGAGATAGCGCAGTTTTGCGCCGGCCTGGATGGCGCGGTATTGAAGGACTGGCCCAGGGCGGGTATGCGATTCCTCCCCAAATACGGTCCCCCTTCTCAAGCCGGTTGATTGGTTGCGGAGCGCGGGCCGCCAAAGGAGTTACGGTATGGACGGGACAGCGGTCACTCAGACCCAGACTTCCCAAATTGTGGAACAGGAAGCCGCCGTCGTGCGGTTTGCCGGCGACAGCGGCGACGGTATGCAGCTGACCGGCGGGCGCTTTACTCTGGCGACCGCGCAGGCGGGCAACGATCTGGCGACCTTCCCGGATTTTCCGGCGGAGATCCGCGCACCCGTCGGCACGACCTTCGGCGTCTCGGCCTTTCAGATCAATTTCGGCGGCCGCAAGATCAAGACAGTCGGCGATGACCTGGACGTGCTGGTCGCGATGAACCCGGCGGCCTTGAAGGTCAATCTGGGGGATGTGAAGCCGGGCGGCCTGATCATCGCGGACACCGGAACGTTCAACGAAAAGAACCTCCGCAAAGCCGGCTACGAAACGAACCCCTTGGAAGACGGCAGCCTCGAGAAGGTAAAACTGCTGACGATCGACATGTCCAAGCTGACCTTGGAGGCGGTGAAACAATTCGGCGTCAGCAACAAGGAAGGCCTGCGCACCAAGAACATGTGGGCCTTGGGGCTGGTCTATTGGATGTATGGGCGCGACCGGCAGTCGACCCAGGACTGGCTGCGGCAGAAATTCGCGGCCCGGCCCGAGATCGCGGACGCGAACATTGCGGCCATCGATGCGGGCCATGCCTTTGGCGAAACTGTCGAACAGCATCCCGAAGTGCGCCAAGTCCATGTGCCGCAAGCGCCTATCGCACCCGGCCAGTACCGTGCGGTTACCGGGGCCCAGGCGATGGCGTGGGGCCTTGCCGCGGCGGCTCAACTTTCCGGCGTGCGCATGGTGTTCTGTTCCTACCCGATCACCCCGGCCTCGTCGCTTCTGCACACTCTGGCGGGCCTGAAGCGGTTCAATGTTGAAACGTTCCAGGCGGAGGATGAAATCGCGGCCGTTTGTGCGGCGATCGGCGCCTCCTATGCCGGAACGATGGGCGTCACCTCCAGTTCCGGCCCCGGCGTCGCTTTGAAGACGGAGGCGCTGGGCCTCGCGATCTCCGCCGAACTGCCGCTGGTCGTGATCAACTCCCAGCGCGGCGGTCCGTCGACGGGCCTGCCGACGAAAACCGAACAGTCCGATCTGTTCCAGGCGGTTTGGGGCCGGAACGGTGACGCGCCGGTCTGCGTGCTGGCTACCCGAACGCCGAGCGACTGTTTCGAGGTCGCCATCGAAGCCGTGCGCATCGCCACGAAGTTCATGGTGCCGGTGATCGTTCTGACAGACGGGTTCCTGGCCAATGCATCCGAACCCTGGCTGATCCCCGATACCGAGGGGCTGAAACCCTTTCCGGCGACGTTCGCTACCGACCCGGAGACCTTCCAGCCGTTCGACAGGGACCCGAACACCCTGGCGCGACCCTGGGCGAAGCCCGGAACGCCGGGCCTCGAGCACCGTATCGGCGGGATCGAGAAACAGCAGGGCAGCGGTCATATCTCCTACGATCCGCAAAACCACCATGCGATGACCCTACAACGGGCGGAAAAAGTCGAACGGATCGCGGACGATGTGCCCGAACAACAGGTCGATCTGGGGACGCCGTCGGGCAAGCTCGCCATCGTCGGCTGGGGGTCGACCTACGGGCCGATCAGCCGGGCGGTAACGGTCGCCCGCGCCGACGGTCTGGATGTCAGCCATATCCATCTGCGGCACATCTGGCCGCTGCCGCGGAACCTGAAGGAACTGCTGTCCGGCTATGAGCAGATTCTGGTGCCGGAGATGAATGCCGGGCAGTTGGTGAAACTGTTGCGCGCCGAGTACCTGCTGCCCGCCGAAGGGCTGAACAAGATCGCCGGGCAGCCTTTCAAGATTTACGAACTGGATGCCGCCATCCGCGAAAGGTTGGCCTGAACAGGCCGTGGAGCAAAAGATGAACGTTCAAGCGCCACTGACCAAACTGCAGCCGAAAGACTTCGCCTCCGACCAGGAAGTGCGCTGGTGTCCGGGCTGCGGCGATTACGCGATCCTAAAGTCCGTGCAGCGGGTGCTGTCGGATATCGAGGCCACGACCGAGGGCACGGTGTTCGTCAGCGGCATCGGCTGTGCGGCGCGTTTTCCCTATTATCTTTCGACCTATGGGTTCCATACGATTCACGGCCGCGCGGCGGCGATCGCCACCGGTGTGAAACTCGCCAATCCGGATCTCGACATCTGGGTCGTCGGCGGCGACGGTGACTCGCTTTCCATCGGCGGGAACCACTTGATGCACGCGCTGCGGCGCAACGTCGATCTGCAATATCTGTTGTTCAACAACGAGATCTACGGCCTGACGAAAGGGCAGTATTCGCCGACCAGCCGGATCGGGACCAAGTCGCCCTCCACCCCGAAAGGATCGGTGGACACGCCGGTGAATGCGGCCTCCTTCGCCTTGGGCTGCGGGGCGCGCTTCGTGGCGCGGTCGGGCGATATCATGCAGGCGCACCTTGTGGAAACCCTGCAGCGGGCGCATGGGCACCGCGGGATGAGTTTCGTTGAGATCATGCAGAACTGCATCGTCTATAATGATGGCGTGTTCGGTCACTTCATGGATAAGAAGGTCCAGGCCGATGCGCAGATCCGTGTCGAACACGGCAAACCGTTGCGTTTCGGCAAGGACGACGAGAAAGGTTTGGTGTTCGACACAAAGACGCTGTCGCTCCGCGTCGTGACGGTGGGCGAGGGCGCGGACGAGGCGGATATCCTGGTCCATGACGAAACCAACCTGACGCTGGCCGGCCTGCTGGCCGCCATGGAACCGCCGGAATTTCCGGTCGCAATGGGTGTTCTCTACAACAACCCGGCGCCCAGCAGTTTCGATCAGGACATGGAATCCCAGATGCAAGGGGCCCTGGACGAAGGACCGGTGAAAATCGCCGATCTGCTGACCCAAGGTCACACCTGGACCGTTTCCTAGTAAGCGTGACACGCACTAAGGGACGGCCCGGGCGGGCCCTCTCCGGTGTCGGTCCGTTGCCGCATTGCGGCACTGTGTCCGCCTTGTGCATTCCGGGAAGGGGAATAGGGTGCGCCGCATGACAATGGCGAGCACGGCAAACACCACCTCATCGATCGACGCGGCCCGGCCCGTGGGGCTTTGGCTGGCGGCAAGCGCCGTCATGGTCTTCGCCATGATGCTGATCGGGGCCATCACCCGGTTGACCGAGTCCGGCCTCAGCATGGTCGAATGGCGTCCGCTGATCGGGGCGCTCCCCCCTTTGACGGAGGTTGAGTGGCAGCGGATATTCGATCTCTACCGGCAGACCTCGGAGTACCAGATCGACAATGCGGGCATGTCGCTGGCCCAGTTCAAAGAGATCTTCTGGTGGGAATATATCCACCGCGTCTGGGGACGCCTGATCGGCCTGGTCTATGCCGTGCCGTTTTTCTTCTTTCTGTTCACGCGCCGTATTCCCGCCGGTTATCAGGGGCATTTGTGGGTCTTGTTGCTGCTTGGCGGTCTGCAGGGCGTGATCGGCTGGTGGATGGTCAAAAGCGGCTTTGTCGACCGCACGGATGTCAGCCAGTACCGGCTGGCGGTGCATCTCGGCATGGCCTTTTTCATCCTGGGGTATTTGGTGTGGCTGGCCATGGGATTGCTCTCGCCGCTGCCCGCCGCGCAAGGGCCCGCGCCGCGGGGGTTCCGGCGGCTCGGCGCCTGGTGTCACGCGGTGATCTTTTTCACCGTGTTCAGCGGCGCCCTGGTCGCGGGCTTGAATGCCGGTTTGCTCCACAATGACTGGCCTTTCATGACCGGCGCGCTGATCCCTGAAGGTCTGACCGTCTTGGACCCGCTGTGGCGCAATCTGTTCGAGAACGAGACGACCGTACAGTTCGATCACCGGCTGCTCGCCTATTTGACGCTGGCGGTGGTTACTCTGACCTGGTGGCGGGCCCGCGGGATCGATCTTGCCGGCCGCGCCCGCCTGTCGGTGAACTGTCTGGCGTTGATGGTCTGGGTTCAGGCCGGATTGGGGATCTCCACCCTGATGCTTCAGGTGCCGCTGACGCTGGCCGTTCTGCACCAGGCGGGCGCGGCGATCAGCTTCTGCCTGTCGCTGTGGGTGATGAAGGAGTTGCGCGGCTACCGCGCCTGAACCGGAAACCGTTTTAGAGTTTGTAGCCGACCCGCACGCCGCCCCAGTGACGGCCGCCGACATAGATCGGCACGGACAAGTCCTTCATCAGGACATAGTTTCCGCCTCCCATGTCCCGCAGATAGGATTGGACCAGGAACGGCTCCGTATTGCGTCCCGCCGCCAATCCGGTGCGGTCGTTGAAGATCCGGTGGTTGCGGCAGTTCGCGGCGTTCCAGACCGGATCGTCCGGTTTTTGAGGGTGGCAGTATTTCAGGTTGTGGGTCGGCAGATAGCCGTTTCGGTCGACCGCGGCGCAAAAGATGATGGCGTCGTGGCTTTCCATCGCCGGTTCCTGAATGGCCGGCAATTCCTTGTCGGTGAAGGCCGTGAAGCGCGTCAGATGCTGGGGCGGGTCGCTGCCGTCGACGGTCTGGTAGCTCTCATCGAACAGATCGTCCGCCGACAGCGTCCCCTCGTCCAGGGCTCGCTGAAACACATGTTGAATCCGTTCCGCGGCATCCATCCCGACGGCGATCACGGGCTGGTCGGGGCCGACGCACCGCGTGTTGAAATGGTCGATCGCCTGATCGGTTGCCGGATCGGCCGCGAGTAGCACCAGGTACCCGTCGTCGGAGGGCTGGGTGACTTCCGCTGCGATGTCGCCGAGTGCGGGGATCTTTATGGTAACGCGCGCTCCCGCCGGCAGGGCCGTCCCGCCGCACTGAAGGGTCGCCGACTGTTTTGTCAGGCTGGAGACGCGGCAGGGATGACTGCGGTCGCCTACGTCCAAACTGGCAGTCAGGTCGAAGGGAATGGAGGATGCCGTTTCCCCGGTGCCTTGCCGTGTCGCGGCGATGGCGATGTTCAGGCGATCGCTCAGCGCGGAGATACCGTCGGCCATATTGCCGGCGGTCTGTTTTTGCGACTCACTCAAGGTTTCCGCGGCGCCGGCTTTGGAGGCGATCTGATCGACCGAGCTTGCAAGATGTTCCGAGATCGACAGCGTCTCGCTGGCGATCCGGCCGATCCCGGAGATGGCTTCATGCTGGTCCGCCACGGCCTCGGACACTTCGTTGGAGTTTTTTTCCACGCCGGAAATCGCCGCGCCGATTTCACCCAGCGCCGAGACGGCGGCTTCCGTCACGCTCTGGATTTCGGAGATTTGATCGCCGATTTCCGTCGTGGCGCTCGCGGTCTGGCCTGCAAGGGCCTTCACTTCGTTCGCCACGACGGCGAATCCGCGTCCCGCTTCCCCGGCGCGGGCCGCTTCGATCGTGGCGTTCAAGGCCAATAGGTTGGTCTGGTTGGCGATATCCTGAATGAGCTGGACAATGTCACCGATCTTGGCGGAGGCCTGCGACAGGTTCCGAACGACTTCGGTCGCCTCTTCCATTTTTGCGACGGCGTCCCCGGTCTTCGAGAGGGCCTGGCCGACCCGTTCGGAGATCAGGCCGGACGATGCATTCAGCGTTTCAGCCTTGGACGACAGGTCCTCGGCGTTCGCGGATGTCTTGGCGGCGTCCTGGGTCAAAGTATCGGCAAGCGTGTGCACGTCGGCAATCGCCGCTGCCAAATCGGCGGAAGCGGTATTGACCGTGTCACCGTCCTTTTCGACCTGTCCGACCGTACCTTCCAGTTCCCCGGCCAGAGCGTCCGACAGGCTGAGCAACTCGCGTCGGGTATTGTAAGCCTGCCGTTGCGATTGCATGAGTTCGTTTGACCGGCCCCGGTCGTCCGTCGCCGCACCCGAATCCATACTTTTAGGGGAACTGCTGTCCGTTACCGATGAGGCGGCCCCCTGTTCGTGCGGCCGCTTCTGCGTGAAGCCAAACATTTTTTATCCTCGTACGGTCATTGTGATCCATACTGTGCGCCGGCTCCGGAAAAGGGCATTCCCCTGGCCGTAACCCGCGGCAACCTCCCATACTTAAGGCTTGTCGGATATGATGAATATCCGGTTAACAGGTATTCCGGTACGCGCCGATATACCGAAACTGCGTCATGAAGGCGTTTTTTGGAACGCCCACTAGTACGAGAATTTCATATCTTCTTTACTTTTTTGGTCCAAATTTGACCTGTCGCAGGCCGTGACATTTGGCAATGGGGGCAGAAAGCCAATTTTCTGGGTCTAGCCGAAAAGGCGTAAGGGTTGAGTTGAGTCGGATATCCGCGTTTCGAACAAGGAATGGTTTGCCATGTCGCGCCCGCTTGGTGCGCGGGCACGGAATCCGATGCGTTAACCGAGGGATGTGCCGCAGAGTATGAGTACCGCGTTGCCGCATAGACAGACTGTCGACTCCATGTTGGAGGAGACCGAGGCCGCGTACGCGCAGCTCTACACGGCAATGTCCGCTGCCGGAGATCTCGCCTATGTGTGGAACCTGGTTGACGACCGTATTTCCTGGTTGGGGGATACCGGCCCTGTCTTCGGCTCTCCAAGACCTGCTATCGCGCCGGATGGTGAAGCGCTCAATGAACGCATCAATATCGAGGATCTGTCGAAGCGGCTGCAGTCCCTGAGCCGGCACTTCCAGACCAATGCCGCCTATGACTGCGAGTATCGTATACGGCGCGAGGACGGCGAGTTTTCCTGGGTCCATGACAAGGGGCGCGCGGATTTCGACACCGACGGCAGGCCGCTGCGTTTGGTCGGGGTTCTGCGGCCGGTCAACCTGCGCAAACGTCAGGAAGCCCTGCTGGAACGCAAGGCGAATTTCGACGAGCTGACCGGGCATCTCAACCGTTCCCGTCTGCACGAGACGCTGGAAAACGCCTTTGCCTACAACAAGCGCTACAACGTCCCGGGCGGCTATCTGGCGGTCGGGATCGACAAACTGGCCATGGTCAACGACGCCTATGGGTACGAGATCGCTGATGCGCTGATCGTCGGCGTCGGACACCGGATCGAGCAGGCGCTTAGGATCACCGATCAGATCGGCAGGCTGGGGGGTGACCGTTTTGGGGTTGTTCTGGGGCAATGCGACCAGAAAGGAATGGAGATCGCCGCCGAGAAGATCCTGGAGACCATCCGGTCGGCGCCGATCGATACCCCCGCGGGTGAGATTCATGTGACGGTTTCGATCGGCGGATGCGCCTTTCCAAGCTTGATCCAGACCGCCCAGGAAGCCATGGCCGCGGCGGAAGGCGCCATGACGGAAGCCAAAGCGCGCGGGCGCAACTGCCTTGTATGTTACGAGATGTCCGAAGATCAGCGGCGTGTGCGCCGGGAGAGCATGGACATGGGCGAGCGCGTCATGAAAGCGCTCGACGAGAACCGGATAACGTTCGCCTATCAGCCGGTCGTTGACAGCAAAACGCAGGAGATCGCGTACTATGAGACGCTCCTGCGAATGCGCGACCCGTCCGGAGAAGTTGTCTCCGCGGCCGCGTTCGTGCCGGTCGCCGAGAAGCTCGGCATCATGCGGTTGTTGGACCATCGCGCCTTGCAGATCGCCCTCGACGATCTGATCAAATATCCCGAGGTCACGCTGGCGTTGAACATCTCCAGCCTGACCGTGACGGACCAGTCCTGGCTTCGGACTTTGGTGAGCCGGATCACGAGCAATCCGACGGTTGCCGAGCGTCTGATCGTGGAGATCACCGAAACGGCGGCGCTGGAGGATTTCGAGGTTTCGGCGCGGTTCGTCACCGCCGTCCGGACGTTGGGGTGCAAGGTCGCCTTGGACGACTTTGGATCCGGCTATACCAGTTTCCGCCACATGAAGGCGTTGACCGTGGATGTCGTGAAGATCGACGGCGCCTTCATCAAGGACCTGGACACCAACGCCGACAACCAGCTCTTCGTCCGTACGCTGCTGGGATTGGCGGACGGGTTTGGGCTTACGACAGTCGCCGAATGTGTAGAGACCCAGAACGAAGTGCGGATCCTTCAGGACGAAGGTGCACATTATCTGCAAGGTTGGTATTTCGGAAAACCAGATTTGTCGCCGCCCTGGCGGACCTAGAGCATCGCGCTTTAATTCGGACGCAATTGAGATCTTCTTGGAAGCCTACCGGGCAGGAGCCGTTGCGCCGGCGATGCAGCGCATTGGCAAGGGGCGGCGACGCATCCGGAAGGTTTCCAAGAAGACCGAAGGCGGCGTATCCGGGCTTCTGGACGGCGTCACGCCGCACTTCCGATGCCTCCAGCATCGCTGCGCCCGGCCTTCCTGGCCAGAAGCTTGGATACGACGTCTCAATGGGTCCGAATTAAGGCGCGATGCTCTAGCGCATTTCACCTTTACCGATGAAACATTGAAGCGGCGGTCGGCCGTCGGGCGGCACGCTAGCTCGATTTTTCCCCGAGCTTCTTGAGCTGTTGTTGCATCGCGTCGATCTGGTCCTGCAGCGCTTCAATCTCGCGCGTGCTCGTTTCGCCGGAAGGCTTTTCAGCGTTTCTGGCGGCTTCGGCCTCGGCTTCGACCTTGGGCGTGAAGAACTGCATGGCGCGTTCGAACATCGCCAGGTTCTGTTTGCTCATCTCCTCGAACTGGCCGAATGGAAAGACCGACCCAAAGGTATCTTCCATGTAACTGCGCATCTTTTCCTGATTATCAGTAAAAGATTTCATGGAAAAGTCGAGGTATCGGGGCAACAGCATCTGCTGCATGTTGTCGCCGTAGAAGCTTATGAGTTGCCGCAAGAAACTGATCGGAAGCAGGTTTTGGCCCTTGGCTTCCTCTTCCACGATGATCTGAGTCAGAACCGACCGGGTAATGTCGTCACCCGTCTTGGCATCGAAAACGGCGAAATCGACGCCGTCTTTTACCATCTGGCATAGATGATCGAGTGTCACGTAACTGCTGGTCGCCGTATTATAGAGGCGGCGGTTCGCATATTTCTTAATCGTTACCGGCGTTTTTTCGTCGGAAGTAGCCTCAGCCATAAACCAGCTCTCGCGATTACATCCTAATCCGTCGTGGGTCCCGGCTTGTGTTGCAAAGCCGCATTTGTTGCACCGCACAGTGGTGTAGCCTTGTTTAAATTGAAGTTATAATCAAGTCTTATCTGCGCGAGCCCGGGGCCGGAACGCTTTGGAATTGGGGCGTCGCATGGATTGCCCGGTTGCTGCTGCGATGCGAAGATCTGCCGATGACGACTCCGCCTGACTATAACAAGCTGGCACAGCAGTATTTGGCCTTGTGGCAGGAGCAGATCGCAAATGCTGCCGCGGATCCGGCTGTGTCTGACAATCTGACCCGGATGATGGCGGGTTGGCAGTCCATGATGGGTGCGGTAGCTCAAGCATCGGCGATGGCCACGAACGACGGCGACGGAGAAGCAAGCAATGACGGAGGGGCAGGCCCGAGCGGACCAACCGCCCCCACGCATGGGGCCGAGGCCGCTGCCGCTCCATCTGGCGGCGCCGATGATGCTGTACGGCGCCTCAGTCAGCGCGTTGCCGATCTTGAAGAGCGGCTGGCCGCTCTCGAAGCAAAGCTCACCGGCTGATCTGTTCGCCACGGATTGGCTGAACGGTCTGACGCCGTTCTTACACACCGCGCCGTTCCCATGGCCCGATATGGCGCATGCGGGGGAACTCGATCCCTTGGTTTCGCTGGTTCGCGACGGCGATTTGGCGGAGCTTTATTTTTCAATCGACGGGGTGTTTCGCGAACAGATCGCGGCCATGATGGATGGGGTTACCCGCTACTGGGCGCATCCTTTCCATCGCATGGAAAGCTCGCACAAGGTCGTTTGGGCCGAGGGCGCAACCCGGGTTTTATGCTACGCGGAGGAGGAGGCCGGACCCCCGGTTCTGGTTGTCCCATCACTGGTCAATAAATCCTACATCATGGATTTGGAGGAGAGTTGCAGTTTCTGTCTGGCCTTGGCCAGTGCCGGACTGATCCCCTACTTGGTCGATTGGGGGGAGCCGGGCCAGCAGGAACAGGCTTTCGGCCTGGGCGACTATATCGAACGTTTGGACGGTGCCTTGACCCGGATATCGGACCGCTTCCCGCCGGGTCAGAAGGTCGGCCTGGTCGGATACTGCATGGGCGGCTTGCTTGCCCTTCCATTGGCCATCCGGCAGCAGAGTCTCATCGAAAAACTGGTTCTGTTGGCGACGCCTTGGGATTTTCATGCCGGGCGCGTGCCGGACCGAAACGCCGCCCCCGTCGCGTCGGCGGTTTGCGATTCCATAGTCTCCGTGTTCAGCAAGATGCCGGTCGACTGGATCCAGGCCATGTTTATGGCCTTGGACCCGTTGCTGGCCTTCCGCAAGTTCCAGAACTTCGCGACGCTCGATCCGGACTCGCCGGTCACCCGACGCTTCGTGCTTCTGGAAGACTGGTTGAACGACGGCGTGTCGCTCACCGGCCCGGTGGCCCGGGAGACGCTGGTCGGCTGGTACGCGGAAAACGCTACCGGCGCGCTGAACTGGCGGATCGGTGGCGAGCCTGTCGACCCGTCGCATTTCCTGGGCGAGAGTTTGGTTGTCATCCCGACGGCGGACAGGATCGTGCCGCCGGAAAGCGCTTTGGCGATCACGGAAAGGCTGGAGGATGTCCGCCTTCTTCGGCCTGCGCTGGGGCATATCGGCATGATGTCGAGCCGTAGCGCCGACCGATTGTGGGGCCGGGTGGCGAAATTCCTGCTGTGATTACCGTCCCGGCCGGCCTTTGATCTAAGACAATTTTCGGGAATCCGGTACCGCTGTCGGTTGTGGCTGCGCAGACCGGCTTATATAGTCCGGCGCGCATACACGCCGCACGCGTTGCGGCGGCAAGATGGGGCGCCACGATGTGCTCCGAGGGGCCGGCCCCTAAGAACTGCGAGGAAGAGAATATGACCGAAGTTGTGATTACGGGCGCGGCCCGGACACCAGTAGGAGCGTTCAATGGGGGGCTCAGCGGCGTCGCGGCATCTTATTTGGGCTCGGTGGCGATCAAGGAAGCGTTGTCGCGGTCCGGGGTCGCCCCGGAAGATGTCGACGAAGCGATCCTGGGCCAAATCCTGATCGCCGGACAAGGGCAGAACCCGGCCCGGCAAGCGGCCGTGGATGCGGGTATTCCTGTCGAAGCGACCGCCTATCAGGTCAACCAGCTTTGCGGCTCGGGGCTGCGTACGGTCGCGCTCGGCAGTCAGGCCATCAAGGCCGGCGACAGCTCGATCGTCGTCGCGGGCGGCCAGGAGAGCATGAGCCAGGCGCCGCATGCCGCGCATCTGCGCAACGGCAAGAAAATGGGCGACCTCGGCTTCGTGGACACCATGATCAAGGACGGTCTTTGGTGCGCGTTCAACGGCTACCACATGGGCAACACGGCCGAGAACGTGGCGCGCCAATGGCAGTTGACCCGCGAACAGCAGGACGAATTTGCCGCCATGTCGCAGCAAAAAGCCGAAGCGGCGCAGAAAGACGGACGCTTCAAGGACGAAATCGTTCCGGTCACGATCAAGACCCGCAGGGGTGAGACGGTCGTCTCGGACGACGAACACCCGACCCACGGCACCACCATGGACAGTCTCGGCAAGCTGCGTCCGGCCTTCGCGAAAGACGGCACGGTGACGGCCGGCAACGCGTCCGGCATCAATGACGGCGCTGCGGCTGTCGTCCTGATGTCCGCGGAAGAGGCGGAAAAGCGCGGTACGGCGCCGCTCGCCAGGATCGTGTCCTGGGCGACCGCCGGCGTCGACCCGGCCATCATGGGAACCGGGCCGATCCCGTCCTCCCGCTTGGCATTGGAAAAAGCCGGATGGTCTGTCGGCGATCTCGACTTGATCGAAGCGAATGAGGCGTTCGCCGCACAAGCGATGGCGGTCAACAAGGATCTGGGCTGGGATACGGATAAGGTGAACGTCAATGGCGGCGCCATTGCCCTTGGTCACCCGATTGGAGCCTCCGGGGCCCGTGTACTCGTAACGCTGCTGCATGAAATGCAAAAGCGGGACGCCAAAAAAGGCTTGGCGACCTTGTGCATCGGGGGCGGTATGGGCATCGCTATGTGCCTGCAGCGCGATTAGTCACCCATCGGTTCAGTTTCACCGAAAGACGGCGGAAGCGGGCGATTCCCGCTTCCGCCGTTTCTTTTTGGGAAGACTGTCCCAGACGGGTGCGGCCGCCAGTGTGCACTGCACATATATTGAGCAAGAAGTGTCAAAGTTGAAAAATATTGGGATAATCAGACGTTTTCTCTTGTCTAAAATCAAAGGCATTGCCATATTGTGCAACGCAACATGTTCCGCCTAGGCATGATGCAGCGCGGCAGGTTCATCGAACCATCCGTGCTTTTTATGGGCGTTTCCTCCCTGAACTTAGGCCGCGCCTTTTGACGCGGCCTTTTTTTTGCGTCTGTATGTCACCGAGTGGAGACTTTTTGGGGTGCCCGGCCTGTCCTGCTTTGAGCGCCGCATGGGCGGCGTAAGCGCGCCCCGACCGTCCGGGCGCTCAATTGGCCTTGGCCGTCCGGGCCGGACCTAAAGCCAGCGATTTAAACGTGGATCCAGTCGCCGAGGCCGTTCCGGCAGGCGGTATGTTTCGAAAGCTCCGTTTCGCCGGCGACCGTGATTGAGCGGTTATAGTCGCGGCACAGCTTGCCGTCGCGCGACAGAAAGGTACGGAGCGGCGTGATCTCGCCTTCATTGCCGCTGCGGGGATTGGACCAGGCGACAGATTCGCCGCTGGGCGCATTGGTCAGACCCTCGTAGGTCTTGTCGTTCATCACGCGCAGGTCCAACTGGGTCAGCCGTTCGGTCAAAACGTAGCCGCCCGCCGAACCTGCCGCCGCGCCGAGGGCCAAGCCGACGAGCTGTCCCGTGCCGCTGCCGATCAGCTCGTATCCCAGCGCACCGCCGACGACTGCTCCGGCGATCGCCCCTTGAGCCAGTTTGTCGTCGCGGCTGATCGTGCCGATGCCCGTGCAGCCTTGCAGAAGGACGCAGGCCACCCCGGCGGCAAGCAGAGTTTTTGTCGAACGGCGCATCGGATTCTTCCTTTCCGGACCCTATCTTATACGGTGTAAGGTTGTTTCAGGCCAATGATCGAGCGAAATCATGCAAAATGCTCGCCATTTTAAGGATGCGCCCCGCGTGAAACCGGCTTTCCGCAGGGTTTCTGCACGGATCGGTGTGTCTCTGCTGCTTTGCGCGGCCATCGCCGCTTGCGCAGCGCCTAGACTGGAACCCGCGCGGTGGGAGAACCCGGACAGGCCGCGCGCGGACTGGAAGGTAGACCGGGCGCAGTGTCTCGCCTTTGCGGATCGGCGCGCCGGCGAGGAACTGGAGATCCGTACCGGGGCGCAGCGCCGGAAATCTCAAACCCCGTCGGGCGGTTCTATTCGCCGCTTGCTCGCCGCGGACGACGCGAAGCGTCTCCGTGCGGACATTTTCCGCGCCTGCATGGAGGCCCGGGGGTATCAGGAACGGCCGGGCGGTTAGTGCCGCCAAGTAGCGGTGACAGGCACCAGAGGCGGCTTATGTCGGTAAGGACTGTTCCGGCCAAAGCAGCTGGTAGGAGGTGTCGCCGTCGCAGCGGATCGTCACCGGGAGCGTGCCGATAAGATCGCCGTCGGCCTGAACCGGATGATCCGCCGGTCCTAGGAGGGTAACTTCTTGCGCCCGGACGATGTCGACATCCGGCAAGCTGGCGAGACGGTTGGTCAGGAGCGCCGCAGCATAGCGCAGCATGGCGAAGAATCCGCGCCGTTGCGGGGCGACGACATAAAGGTACCGGTCCCGCAGATCCGCTTCCGGCGCAATACAAAACGGCCCGGCATAGTGTTTCGCCCGGGTCACGATAATCAGATCCGCGGAAATCTCTCGACCGTCGGCCAGCGCCTGGACCGGTCCGCTCCAGCGCGGCCGGCAGAGTTCCTGAACCGCGGCCAGAACATAGGCGCCCTGGCTCAACACGCGTTTGACCCGGGGGGAGACGCGCGCGACCACCCGGGAATCGATACCGGCGCTGACCATCAGCAGAAACCGGTCCCGTCCAACGGTGCCTGTGTAGCAGGTCTGGGGAACGGCGGTCTCTAGGGCGTCGGCAACCGCTTCCGGCTGCTGCTTCAGACCGAGTTCCACGGCCAGGATGTTCGCCGTGCCGAGCGGCAGGAACCCCAAGGTGACGTCCGATCCCCGCACACCCTGTGCGGTTTCACGGACGGTGCCATCGCCACCTGCCGCGACAATCGTCGAAACGCCGGAGGTGACCGCCTTTGCCGCGATCATCGTCGCGTCTCCGGGATGCGCCGTCTTACGCACCGTGACCGTCAGATCGTGATGACGGAGAGATTTCAGGAACCGTTTCAGCTTGTTGCGCTGCCACCAACCCGCCACGGGATTGTGCACGACCAGCATTTTCCGCTTGCGGTCGGCGGCTGTGGAATGTGCAGGCGATTCGGGGACCGGCTTGGGGCTGGCGCCATTCATGACAGTATTCTTAAAGGAGTGGTGAAATATTCGCGTGTTTGATTTCAGTAATGTTAAGTCCATGAACCATTTGTTAAGAATAAGCTATAACTTCGTTACTCAAGAAGAATTACTTATTTTCTTAACAATAGAGCCGTAATCAAGCGCCAACTTTCAAGAGGAAAGGGCGCCCGGTTATGCATGGCTTTCGAGGCGTATCACAGTACCGGACCATTTGGATTTCCGACACGCATTTGGGCACGCGGGGCTGCAAGGCGGAGTTCCTGCTCGACTTCCTGCGCCACACGCGGGCGGACAAGATTTACTTGGTCGGGGATATCATCGACGGCTGGCGTCTGAAACGGTCCTGGTATTGGAACGACGCACAGACAGCCGTGATCCAGGAGATCCTCAAGCGTACCCGCGAAGGGACCGAGGTGATCTACGTCCCCGGCAACCACGATGAGATCCTCCGTGACTATACCGGTTTGATCCTGGGCGGCGTGAAGGTCCGGGACCAGGTCATGCACGTCACCAAGGACGGCAAGCGGTTCCTGGTGATCCACGGCGATCAGTTCGACGGCGTCGTACGCTATGCCAAGTGGCTGGCGCTGCTGGGAGACTGGGCCTACAACCTGCTGCTCTGGATGAACGACCACTTCAATAAGGCCCGGAAACTGCTGGGCATGCCCTACTGGTCGCTCTCGGCCTACCTCAAGCACAAAGTGAAGAACGCCGTCGAGTTCATCAGCTGCTTCGAAGCCGCCGTGGCGTCGGAAGCGAAGAAACAGAAGGCAGACGGCGTGATCTGCGGCCATATCCATCATCCCGAAATCCGCGATATCGACGGAATTCTGTACTGCAACGACGGCGATTGGGTCGAAAGCTAAGGTTTCGTGAAATCAACAATCGGCCTGAGCCCGGAGAGATCGACCGTTCCATACAAAATGGTTTCGCATTTTTAACGGAACTGAGATTGGTCAGGCTCCTTCCGTTCGACTGCAGCCGCGCGCCTGCGCTTCGTGCCGGCAGACCTTCACAAAGAGTAGCAAGATACGCTTTGGCCATTTTCAAGGCTTGGTCTCTTCGTCTTGCCGCACCACAAAATCGATGAATTCGTCAACTTGGAGAGGGACATCGAAAATTGTGTCCACAAAGATAGTTGCGATGAGCAGGTTCGCCACGTTCTTTAGGACCATCGGCCAGCCGGTCGGTACAAGAGACTCAAAGGACGGACGTGGAGCCCCCTCCTCTAAGTATCGGCGCCTTTGACGAGCATACCACGTCGTTTCGACTATGCGGTTTGGTATCGGAAGAATGATTGAACCAATTATGGTGTAGGCGGCAATTGTCGTGTCCACGACATCTGTCTTGCCTAGAAAAGACCCACGCCAAATATAAGTATTAATAATGTATGCGAGGAATAACCATTTTGCAAAAATAAAGGAAAGAATGTATGGCCGAAGGTCGGAAGAGATGTCCCCAAAGTTCTCATATTCACCATCTTTGATCTTTTGCCGAAGGCCAATCACGGAAAAAGCAGCCGATAGAAAGAACAGAACAGAAACAACGGTGAAAAGTAGAAGGCCAAAGTTTAGAACTAGATAGTAGTAGCCAGATGCATTGTAGCAGACTCCTTCTGGCTCAAAATCCGGCACAAACCAAACGTGTCGTATCCAACAATCCTCCGGCGATTCAATCTCCAGAAACCAATACAGGATTGGGGCTGTCTCGAACTTTTTGGTGCGATTCGGAATCGAGCCAAAGAACTCCTCGTAGAGAGGCAGCGCTCTCAGAGTCCTATCGGTCCCTTGGCCTTCCGCGTTTTGTTGCTTAAAATGTTCAGTGTAATCCTTCAGTAAAAGGTCCCATACGTCTCTTTGATACTGTGTTGTAAGCACAGCACAGAAAACCAGAACTGCCAAAACCATGAACGCAGTCTGACTAGGTGTTCCAGAGATTTCTGGTCTAGTTCCGTGCATAACACTGCACTGGCGGAGATTGGTTCCAGAATAGTCTTTAGTCTTGCGAACGGTTTTCTTTCTTTGAAAAGACAAGCAAAGAAATGTGATCAGGGCGCCGACGCCGACATAAAAGGGCACTACAATTACGTACAGCCACTGGTTCGCCCAATCGTCGAGGAAATTGTAGATGTTGTATCCGGTTCGCGGATCGTAATCTGCGACAGCGTGAAACCGGCCATCCATGTGCACCACGTAGGAGAACACAACCAAAGAAAACACCAGTCCCAACAGACAGAAACTCCAGAAGCAAGCGTGCAGATTCTTAGTGGAAATCTCGCCGTCTCGCAGATCCTGCCCTTCCTTAGCTGGGTAGTATGGCAGCAAGAGAAACAGAAGCTGGAAAATCTGACCTAGAATGCGCGAAATAACGACTAATATGGGCAAGCTGAACACGAAATAGACAATTGAGATCGTGAGTTCAGTGAAATTGGCAGGGTACTTCCAGGAAAGTGTTAGCCTCTGCCTCGCGTCGTCGGTATCGCCAACCAGATTATTCCTGAGCCACCGCCGCGATCGTTGATCAAACGTCAAGATCCCGTCTGTGACGGGCCTTTTGCCCTTTGCCGAGATCTGCCCGTTTCGTTCTGAATGCATTCGCTTTTTCACATCCTCCGGCCATCTTAGTAGAGTTTTCTTCTCCTTTTGATAGATCTTAACAGCAATGTATTATGGTTACGAATCGGTTTTTAGTACGCTTAAGTTACATTGTCCGGCCCGCTGCTGTCGGTCGCAGTTGCCGGGCCGGCAAGCCGGGCAACGATTTCTAGACGGGCTGGTTATCCTCGGGTTTTCACAGCTTGTTACGGCACGGAACACAAGGACTTTGTGGTCGGGCTGCGGTTCAGCTTCTGACGTGACGGCGCGTGGGGTGCGTGATATCTAGGGGGCCGTTTTGGACAGATGACTCAAGCGGTTCGCCAGTGTCACAAGACACACGAGATTCTTCGACTAACGGCTCCACGCGCAGGCTGACGGCACGCGTCTGGCGTGAATACATCCTGGAGTATGTCTGGATGTTGCTTGTTGCCGTGGTTTTCATGGTCCTCGTGGCCGGTGCGACGGCGGGTCAGATCTATCTTGTGCAGCCTGCATTCGACGAACTGTTCACCACCGGGGACAGTATCTGGATCTGGGCTGTGCCGCTGGGGTTTGCCGTCGCCGGGCTGCTGACGGGCCTGGGCAATATGACGCAATCGATGTTGATGCAGCGTCTCGGTCTGCGGATCGTACAAAAGATGCAGCAGCAGATGTTCAGCACGATTCTGCGCGCCGATCTGTCCTATTTGCAGGATGAGGGAACAAGCCGTCAGCTTTCCCGGTTCACAACCGACATGTACCTTCTGCGCGACGTCGTGGTTAAGGCGTTCACGGGTATTGGCCGCGACACCCTCAAGATTATCTTCCTGGCCGGTCTTATGGTTTACCAGAACTGGCAGATGGCGATGGCCGCCCTGATCTTCTTTCCGCTTTGCGTATATCCAATTGTTCGTATTGGGAAACTGCTGCGGAAAATCACGACCAACAGCCTGACCGAGCAGGGGTTGATGACTTCCGTGGTCGATGACGCCTTGAAAGGCGCGCGCCACGTCAAGGCTTACAACATGTATGCGTACGAGGAAGACCGTGCCGGCAGATCGTTCGAGGCGGTCTTTCGACTGGCCTTCAAGTCCGCGCGGACCCGGACCCTCAGCTATCCCGTGCTTGATGGCTTGGTCGGCGTCTGTATGGCGATGGTTCTGTTTTGGGGCGCGATGCAGATCAAGTCGGGCGATTTGACCGTCGGCGCGTTCATGTCCTTTTTCGCCGCAGCGCTGGCGGCCTACCAGCCGGCCCGGGGTCTGGCCAACATGAATGCCACGCTGCAGGAAGGATTGGCGGCGGCCCGGCGCTGTTTCGCCATTATCGACTACCGCCCGACCGTCGTCGATTCGCCCGCGGCGACGGTGCTGGACACGGTCTCCGGCGAAGTAACGTTCGAGAATGTCACGTTCGGCTACAACGCCGAGGAACCCGTGTTGCACGAGGTGACCATCCAGGCCAAGGCCGGTGAAACCGTCGCCTTTGTCGGACCGAGCGGCGGGGGCAAGTCCACGCTGTTGAATTTGGTCCCGCGATTCTATGATGCGGATGACGGTCGGATTGCCATAGACGGCCACCCGGTGCAGCAGGTGACCCTGGAGTCCTTGCGTCAGCAGATCGGGATCGTTTCGCAGGAAACCGCTCTCTTTAACGATACCATCCGGGCGAACATCGCCTACGGAAAACCAGATGCCGATCAAGCGGATATCGAGGCCGCAGCCAAGGCGGCGGCGGCGCACGACTTTATCATGGAACTGCCCGACGGGTACGACACCGAAGTCGGCGAGCATGGCCAGCGCCTGTCGGGAGGGCAGCGGCAGCGTGTCGCGATTGCGCGCGCCATGATCAAAAACGCGCCGATCCTGCTGCTGGATGAAGCGACGTCGGCGTTGGACACAGAGTCGGAGCGCATGGTCCAGGACGCCCTGGGGCGTCTGATGAAAAACCGGACGACGCTGGTGATCGCCCACCGGCTGTCCACCGTCGTCCATTCCGACCGTATCTATGTGATCTCGCAGGGGCGCGTCCTGGACTCGGGCACGCATGCTGAGCTGCTGGCGCGCGGCGGCCTCTACGCGCAATTGTGCAAGGCGCAGTTTGGCGAAGGCGGCGCCACGCCGGCGCTTTCCGCAACCGCGCGTTCGGCGTAGTTCGCAGCGGACATGAGAGTCGGTAAGAGAATACTCAAGTCGGACAGCGTCCGTCGTTTTCTGTGCTGGCTGATCTCCCTCTACCTGCGCGTGGTCTACAATACCTCGCGTTGGCGGCACTCCGAGGAGGAGTATCTGAAACCGCTCGTCGACAAGGGTGAGCCATTCATCATCGCGCTGTGGCACAACCGGGTGGTGATGATGCCTTATGCGTGGCGGAAACCGAAGCCGATCAGCATTTTTACGTCGGACCATCGGGATGGACGGCTGGTCGCCTACACGATGGGCTGGTTTGGATTCAACGCGGTGTTCGGGTCGACGCAGCGGACCGAATTGAAGACCATTCGGCGGATCGTCCGCTCGTTGAAATCCGGCACCCTACTGGGCATTACGCCGGACGGGCCTCGCGGTCCTCGGATGCGGTTGAAGTCGGGTGTTGTCGCCATGGCGAAACTGGCCAACGTGCCGATCATTCCTGTGACCTATTCCTGTAGCCGGCGCATCGTGCTGGATACCTGGGACGAGTTGATCATACCGCTGCCGTTCACAAAGGGCGTGTTTCTGTGGGGGGAACCGATGACCCTGCCGCCCGGGGCGACGGAGGAAGAGCTTGAGCAAGTCCGGCTCACCTTGGAGCAAAGGATGTGGGACCTCTCCGCCGAGGCCGATCGTTCGTGCGGACATGCACCGGGCGAGCCGGCCGATTGGGACGATTTCCGTCGCGGCGTTCGAGACCGGGAATGAGTATCTTTTTCTATCGGGCCGCGACGTTTCTCGCGACCCCGGCGGTACCTCAGTTTCTGAAACGGCGGTTGCGCCAGGGCAAGGAAGACGCAGACCGCCTGTCCGAGCGTTTCGGTCTATACACCCTTGAACGGCCGAGCGGCAGCGTGATCTGGCTGCATGCGGCCAGCGTTGGAGAAGCGAATTCCTCGTTTATCTTAATAAAGCGCCTGCGGAGCGCCTTTCCGCAAGCGACCTTGCTGCTGACGACCGGCACGGTGACGTCGGCGGCGCTTGTCGCGGCAAGGCGCCCTGAGGGCGTGATCCATCAGTATTGTCCTGTCGACTCGCCGATCTATGTCAGGCGCTTTCTGGATCATTGGAAACCGGATGCGGCGCTTTGGATCGAGTCGGAGCTTTGGCCCAACCTTGTCTCCCAGACGCATGCCAGGGGCATTCCGATGGCCTTGGTGAATGCCAGGATCTCCCAGCGATCGCAGCGCCGCTGGGCGCGCGCTGCGTCTATATTCAGATCGTTGATTTCGTACTTCGAAATCGTGCTGTGTCAGTCCGGCGAAGACGTGAACGCATTTCGAACGCTAGGCGTTGAGGATGCGGCGTCGGTAGGAAACCTGAAATTCTCAGCCGAACCTGCCGCATTCGATCCCGACGCTCATGGGCGTTTGCAAGAGGCTTTCGGCAACCGCCCCAGATGGGTGGCCGCGAGCACGCATCCGGGCGAAGAGGAACTTGTGACCCGGGTGCATCGCCAGTTGAAGGACCGGTACGAAGGCCTTCTGACCATTGTCGTGCCGCGTCATCCGCATCGTGGCGAAGAGGTCGCGGCGATTGTTGCGTCGATGGATGTGCCGCATGTCCGCCGGTCTGCTCGTTCCGATCTGCCGCCGGAATGCGAGATTTACATCGCCGATACGCTCGGCGAGTTGGGTTTGTTTTATGCAAACGCCCCGATTGCCTATGTTGGCGGCGGCATGGCCCACCATGGGGGGCACAATCCCATCGAGCCGGCACAGCTGAATTGCGCGATACTATACGGCCCGGACCGATCTAATTTCACAGAAGTTGCAAATCAACTCGAGAAGGCCGGCGCGGCGGCGATCGTTCGCGATGAAGCTGAGTGGGTTTCAGAATTGAGCGGGCTGCTCGGAGATCCGGACGACGCAAAGCTGCGAGCAGAGAGAGCATTTGCCGTGGCCGATCAGAACCAAGGTATCGTAGACAGGGTCTTCGACCGTCTTGCGCCGCTCTTGGAGAAACGGGTTGGGCCGTCGTGAAGGCGCCAAGGTTTTGGCAGTCGGATCACGGCTCTGTGTGGCAGACCGTGCTTTGGCCCGCCGCACTTCTCTATCGGTTTGGCGGTTTAATCCGGCGCGCTACGACAAAACCGGCTGTTGTGAAGGCAAGGATACTTTGCGTCGGGAACGTTACCTTGGGGGGTGCGGGAAAAACCCCTGTCGTACTGGCTTTGGCTAAGACGGCTGGGGAAATGGGTATCCGCGTTGGCGTTGTCAGCCGGGGCTATGGCGGTCGCCTTGCCGGCCCGATCCTGGTCGACCCGCGGCACCATACCGCCGACGAGGTCGGTGACGAGCCGCTGTTGCTTGCAGCGCAGGCACCAACTTGGATCAGCCGGGATCGGGTGCAGGGGGCGTTAGCCGCACAGAGGGATGGTTCAGAACTGATTTTGCTGGATGACGGGTTCCAAAACCCCTCACTGCACAAAAACTACGCCTTACTGGTCTTCGATGGCGGCTATGGTATCGGAAACGGTTCTGTGTTTCCCGCCGGTCCGTTGCGCGAACCTGTTGATTCTGCGCTGCGTCGCGCCGATATGTGTCTTCTTGTTGGACAAGACCGGAGGAAGCTCAAGGATACGGTGCTGAAGAACGCCGATGTTCAAACAGCGAGGCTGCTTCCCGAGTCGTTGACCGGTTTTGAGAGCGGCAGTCGATATGTTGCATTCGCCGGTATCGGGATACCCGATAAGTTCTTTCAGACACTTCGCGATGCGAAGCTGGATTTGGCGGATACGATTGCGTATCCGGATCACTATCAATACACAGACCAAGATTTAAATGATCTCATAATGAAAGCGAAGAAACATCAAGCTTCGCTACTGACCACCAGGAAGGACTTCGTCAGGGTGCCGGTTGGTTTTGCGGAACATGTTCAGGTCCTGGATGTCGCGCTTAAGTGCGACACGGATGCGACCCTTGAGCGGATAGTCCGAAAGGCAATGGGACATGGCTAAGCGTAATCCAGCGAGCCGTCTTGCCCGGCGCTGGCTTCTGCACCCCATTCAAGGGGCGTTTATCTATGTGATGTTCTACATCTGCAGGGCACTTCCACTGACATGGGCCTCTGCCCTCGGGTCTCTTCTTTTCAGGACGTTTGGGCCCTTGCTGCGTGCAGACAAAGTCGCACGAATGAACCTGAAACGCTGTTATCCGGAAAAGACGGAGGCGGAGATAGACACCATTGTCCGGGGCGTCTGGGACAATCTGGGGCGGGGGGCCGGCGAATGGGGGCAGGTCGACCTCATTCCCACCACCGGACCGCGGTCGCGCGTGGAAATCGTCGGCGAAGAGCATTTGCTGAACGCGATCGAAAACGACGGCCCCTTTATCGTGTTTTCCGCACATATGGCGAATTGGGAAATCGGCAGCCTTGTCCCCGCGCATCGCGGCGCCCCGTTGGTCAATATATACCGGTTCGCCTCCATTCCGATCATGGATTACTTGTTCCGCAAGATCAGACTCCGGTTCTGCCGCGAGCTGATTGCCAAAGGCCGCGACAATCCGCGCCGTATCTTCGAAGCACTCAAGTCCGGGCGTCCTCTCGGCCTGCTGGTGGATCAAAAGTTGAACGAGGGAATGGCGATTCCTTTTTTTGGCCGGGACGCGATGACGCCGACGGCTCCGGCCGACCTTGCTCTACGCTTCAAATGTCCGTTGATTCCGGCCAAGATTGAGCGGCTGCCGAATGTGCATTTTCGGATAACGGCCTACCCGCCGATGCAACTGCCAGACTCTGGCGATCGCAAGGCGGACGTGCGCCAGCTCCTTACGCAAATGAATGCAATGATCGAGGAGTGGGTGAGGGAGAGGCCCGAACAATGGTTCTGGGTACACCGGCGCTGGCCTAAGGAATAAGGCTGGGCAATCCGCCGGTCGGTTCTGCTTTTCGAGCGGGTCAGTTCTTTTCGATCTGCAAGAGCTGCGGGTCCAGGCGTTTCTCGAACCAGTTGACCCGCCAATCAAGATGAGGGCCGGTCGCTCTGCCGGTTTCGCCGACCGTGCCGATCCGCGCGCCGCGCTCGACCCAATCACCCACCTTCACGTCAATCTTCTCCAGATGCAAAAAGGTGGATGCGACGCCGTGGCCATGGTCGATCATAAGCGTGCCGCCGGAAAAGTAGAGGTCGTTGTCGGCGAAAGAGACCAAACCGGCTGCCGGCGCAGCGACAGGCGTTCCCGTGGCGGCCGCGATATCCACCCCATAGTGCGGCTGACGCGGTTGCCCATTCAGAATGCGCTGGCTGCCGTAGACACCCGAAATACGTCCCTCCACGGGCCAGAGAAACGACCCGGCAAATGCGACGATTGCGGTGTCGCGGGCGCGTGCCGCGCGGACGGCCTCCGCCTCGCGGCGGATGCGGTTCAGGACCTCTTCGGGCGGCGTTACTTTTTTGGGCGGTAGACCGTCGATGCGCTGAATATCGAACGTGCGCGGCTCGATCTTTTCCGACCGGGATATGGCTTTGCCGTCCGGAAGAATAACCGACAGGGTAACCGACCCGGTGTCGTCGCGATGCAGTCCGAACACGAACACACCGTCTTCCGACACGCGCAGAGGCTTCCCGTCCAGCGCGGCGGTCGCGCCGGGAGCGGTTTTTCCAACAATCATGCCGCCTTGCACGAACGGGCCGGACAGGTCGACCGAGCCGGCCCATGCCGGCCCGCACAGCAACAGCAGGCACAGGAGGTGTATGGCTCTGCGGATCACAGCAACTGACCTTGTTCCGGGTTGGGGGGCTTCTGCTTGGGCGCTGCCCCGGTTTTCTTGCCACGCACGGTGGACGGCGATTTAGCTGCAGTTGTTGTCCCGTCTGCGATGCGGGCCTGCCGCTCACCATCCGCAAACTGGATGGTCACGTCTTGACCCGGCTTGAGGCCGGACCCTGCCGCGATCAGGGCGTCTTCGGCGTCCTTGATCAGCGCAAACCCCCGTTTCAGGACATTGCGGTGCGACACGCTTTCCAGTCTGCGTTCGATCTGATCCAGGACGGTTTGAGACTCGCGCAGCCGGCGGCGATAGGCACTCATAAGCCGCGCGTCGAACTTCCGTTCCTGAAAGGCCGTGTAGTCGGACGCGGCGCGGCGGGACAGGCTGGCCGCGGCCCTGCCTGAGAATTGGTTCAGGCGGTCTTGTTGAACCAGAAGATATTGGTGCGGGCTTCGCAGCCTGCCGCCCAGGGCGCCGACCGTCTGTGTGTTCTGCCTCAACGTCATACGCATGGCGTTGTCCAGACGCTCCACCTGATCGTCCAAGGACTGACTTGCCGCTTCCAGCAAAGTACCCGGCGCCGGCAGTCCGCGGCCCAGCCCTTCCAGGCGGATTGCCGCCCGATCCGTCAGCCGGCTCCACGCGCCGATTTTGCGGCGTTCCAAATCCAACGCGGTTGCAAGCAGGTCGCGCCGCACCGGCACCGCCATTTCGGCGGCCGCGGTCGGCGTCGGCGCGCGCTGATCGGCGGCGAAGTCTATCAGGGTGACGTCGGTCTCGTGGCCAACGGCCGAAATCAGCGGGATCGCGCTGTCGCCGGCCGCGCGCACCACCGCCTCCTCGTTGAAGGCCCAAAGGTCTTCCAGGCTGCCGCCGCCGCGGGCGACGATCAGCAGATCGGGACGTTCCGTACCGGGCATGGCGTTGAACCCCCGGATCGCCGCGGCGACCTGTTCCGCAGCGCCGTCTCCCTGTACCAGCACCGGCCAGATCACGACATGGCTGGGAAAGCGATCGGCGAGGCGGTGCAAAATATCCCGGATCACCGCACCCGTCGGCGAGGTCACGACGCCGATACGCTCCGGAAGGAACGGCAAGGCTTGTTTGCGTGCCGGATCGAACAGGCCCTCTGCTTCGAGTTTCCGTTTGCGTTCTTCCAACAGTTTCAGCAGCGCGCCCTCGCCAGCCAACTCCATGGCATCGATGACGATCTGATACTTGCTGCGTCCTGGATAGGTTGTCAGGCGACCGGTCGCGATCACTTCAAGACCGTCTTCCGGCGCGACGGAAAGCTTTTGCGCCGTGCCGCGCCAGCAGACCCCATCCAGGACCGCTTTGTCGTCTTTCAGTGTCATGTAGAGGTGGCCGGATGCGGCGCGTTTGAACCCGGAAATCTCGCCGCGTACCCGCACGTGCGCAAAACTCTGCTCCACCGTCCGCTTCAGGTCGGTGGAGATCTCCGAGACGGAGAATTCCGGCGTGTTGCTGGCGGGCTGGCTTGGCGCTTGTGTCATCTGTTCTTCGGCTGCAAAAAGTCCTGGAAGTGTGCCGGGGATTCAAGGGGGCGGGCAAGCAGCTTGGCGAGAGGGCAGGTAACCTTTCGGCGAGGTTGCATTTCGTCTGACCGAATCTCGTGCTAGTTAAATCCGTGGGACGCGGCGATGGCCGCGCGGGAGTGTCCTGAATGAAATTCTTGGTTATCGGTTCCGGAGGCCGCGAACACGCGCTGTGCTGGACCTTGGCCGCTTCGCCGTTGTGCGAAGCGGTGTTCTGCGCACCCGGCAACGCGGGTATCGCCAGGGATGCCGAATGTGTGGACATTGCCGTCGGGAACTTCGATGGAATCGTCGACTTCGCGCGCGCGCAGGCGATCGACCTTGTCGTCGTCGGTCCCGAAGAGCCGCTGGTCAATGGCCTGGCGGATGCCTTGACCGAGGCGGGCATCAAGACCTTCGGACCGAGTGCGGCCGCTGCCCGGCTGGAAGGGTCGAAGGGGTTCATGAAGGACCTGTGCCGCAAGTACGGTATCCCCACCGCCGAGTACCGCCGTTTCACCGAGCAGAGCGAGGCGCGCGCCTATATCGAGGAAAAGGGCGCGCCCATCGTGGTTAAAACGGATGGGTTGGCCGCCGGAAAAGGCGTCACCGTGGCGAGAACCGTGGACGAGGCGCTCCAGGCGGTGGACGAGGCGATGGCGGAGGGCCGGTTCGGCGCGGCCGGCGCGGAACTGGTGATCGAGGAGTTCATGGAAGGCGAAGAACTGTCGTTTTTCGCCCTATGCGACGGCGAAGACGCGGTGCCGCTGGCCAGCGCGCAGGATCACAAGGCGGCCTACGATGGCGATGAAGGGCCTAATACGGGTGGCATGGGGGCCTATTCGCCCGCCCCGGTCTGCACGCCGGAGATCGAAGCCCGTATCGTCGATGAAATCCTGAACCCGACGATGGCCGCCATGGCGGCGGAAGGCGCTCCGTATCGGGGCGTCTTGTTTCTTGGGCTGATGATCACCCGCGATGGGCCCAAACTGATTGAGTACAATGTGCGGTTCGGTGATCCGGAGTGCCAGGTCGTGCTGATGCGGCTGATGTCCGATCTGCCCTCGGCGCTCTTGGCCGCGTGCGACGGCGTGCTCTCAACCTTCGACCTGCGTTGGTATGACGAGACGGCGCTGGCGGTGGTGATGGCGTCTAAAGGCTATCCGGGGTCCTACGAGAAAGGGACCGTTATCGGGGGCCTGGATACGGCGGTGACCGATCCGGAAAACGTCTTTGTGTTTCATGCCGGCACGTCGACAAACGATGACGGCGCGGTGATCGCGACGGGCGGCCGTGTGCTGAATGTGTGCGGCATGGGTGAAACGGTCGCGCAAGCCCGAGCGCGGGCCTATGAGACGATCGACCGGGTCGACTGGCCGAACGGCTTCTACCGGCGGGATATCGCCTGGCGCGCCTTGGAGAGAGAGACCGGATGACCGATCACGCCGCCGCGTTCAGACGAATTGCCGTCGAAGCATATACGCGGGGCGATCATAAATCTGCGATTGAGGCTTTCCGGGAGGCCTTGGCGCATGCGCCCGAGGACTCCCGTCTTCACTTTGAAGCCAGCGTGCCGCATCTCGCCCTCGACGAGTTGGACGCGGCCCTGCGTCGGCTGACCGACTCGCTTCGGCTGGATCCGAACAACATCGATGCCCGCCTGAACGCGGGCCTTGTATCGACAAAGCTCGGCGACAGGCGTGGCGCGCGCCTCCATTTTACCGCGGCTCTCGCGCTGGACCCCAACCAGGTTCAAGCGGCCAACAATCTGGCGGTCCTGCTGATACGCAGCGGCGAGCGGGAGAACGCCTGCGCCCTGCTGCAGCATGCGGTGGACTGCGATCCGGATCATCGTCCGTCGCGCCAGAACCTGGCGGGTCTGCTGCATTATATGGGGCGCTTCGAAGAGGCGGCGGCGCAATACCGCGCCATACTGAAAGTCGACCCCAGCGATGTAACGGCGCGCTTTCTCTTGGGGGCCTTGTCGGGGGATTCCTCGGTTCAACAGAAACCGCCGCCTGAGTCCTACGTCCGGTCGTTGTTCGACACTTATGCGGAAACCTTCGAAACCGATCTTGTGAACAAACTTGGCTATGCGGCGCCCGAATTCTTCGGTCGAATGATCGCCGGCACGCTGGGCGCGGGTGCGCGGATTCGAAAGGCACTCGATATCGGGTGCGGAACGGGCTTGGCCGCCCCGCACCTGCGCCCGTTCACCGAAACGCTGGTGGGGGTGGACCTGTCGCCGGAGATGCTGGTCAGGGCGGCTGCCCGCGATCAGTATGACAGTTTGGTGGAGGCGGATGGCATCGCCTATATGCGCGACCATCCCGGCGCGGATTTAGTGCTGGCTGCCGATTTGCTGATTTACCTCGGCGCGCCCTCGGCCTTCCTGGACGCGGCCGCCGGCGCATTGGTGCCGGGGGGCCTGTTGGCCTTGTCGACCGAGGCTGCTTCCGACCAGGAGGCGGGCAGCGTCCTGCGGTCCAGCGGGCGCTTCGCCCATCGCCGCGACAGCCTGATTGCGGATGCTGAAAAGGCCGGCCTTGTCTTGGTGACGTGTGAGAGCATCAATCTTCGCGCCGGGGAGAATGGCGTCCAGATTCCCGGTGATCTATTCTTGTTCCGGAAACAGTCCCGGTAGTCCCGGGCGGCGGTACATAAAGGAAATTGCGAATGGTTGTCGATCCGCAGATGGCGGACACTTTCTGGATCGTTGGTCTGATCATGCTGGGGCTGATGATCGTGTTCAAATTCGTCAACCGGAAGAGTTTCGAGGAGAAACGCTTCGAACGCCGGGTCGGCGCGCGGCCGGATCCCAGCAAGATGCCGGATACCCGCAAGACGCTGCCGCGGGTTCGCCTGCAGTTGATCGCCGCCGCGATCAGCATCGCCGCCCTCACGTTCATCGCCATCATGGGGATGGGAGAAGACCCGCGCGGCATCCCCTTGCCGACAGGATTGTTCGACGTTTTCCGGTGATCGCGGCATTTCGCCGGCGGGATCCGGCGGACCGGCGCTTTTCAACCCCCTATTTTCTCACTATGTGAAACACCAACGATCCAATCTTTCATACGCATCAGGGACAAACCGCACATGCCAAGCACCGATTTGCGCGATATTCTGGACGATCTGATCCGCACCGCGAAACAGGCGGGAGCCGATCAGGCAGATGCGATCGCGGCCATCGGCACGTCGGTTACCCATTCTCAGCGGATGGGGGAGGTCGAGAAGCTGGAACGGTCCGAAAGCCACGATCTGGGCCTGCGCGTTATTGTCGGGAAAAAGCAGGCTGTCGTATCCGGCAACGACTGGTCGGCGGACTCCTTGCAGCAATTGACCGAGCGTGCCGTCGCCATGGCGAAAGCCGTGCCGGACGACGCTTATTGCGGCCTGGCGGATCCGGATCAATTGATGGCCGGCAAGGCGCTCGATCTGGATCTCTACGACGACGATGAGCCCGGCACCGACTTGCTGCAGGAGCGCGCCAAAGTCGCAGAAGACGCCGCCCTTTCGGTGGCGGGCGTGACCAATTCCGAAGGCGGCAGCGCGGACTGGAGCCGTTTCGAGGTATATCTGGCCGGCAGCAATGGCATGACGGGCGGATATAAGGGCTCGCGCCATGGTGTCGGGGTCGCCGTTCTGGCCGGCGAAGGCACCGAGATGGAAAGCGACTACGACTTTTGCACCGCGCTGCATGCCGCCGACCTGCGCGACCCGGCGGAGATCGGCCGGACGGCCGGCGAACGCGCGGTCGCCAAGCTGAATCCGCGCAAGGCGCCGACGAACGCGCTACCCGTGGTGTTCGATACGCGGGTGTCGGGCAGTCTGGTCCGCCATTTGACCTCGGCGGTGAATGGCGCGGCCATCGCGCGGGGCACAAGCTTCCTGAAAGACAAGATGGGCGAGCAGGTGATGGCCGGATCGCTCACCGTGGTGGACGACCCGCACCGGGTTCGGGGGCTGGGGTCGAAACCGTTCGACGCGGAAGGACTGCCGAACGCCAAGCTCAACATCGTCGAGGACGGCGTGCTGCAGACCTGGATCCTGGACCTGCACACCGCGCGTCAGTTGGACCTGACCTCGACGGGGCGGGCATCGCGCGGAACCTCGGCGCCGCCGGCGCCCTCCACCACCAACGTACATCTGGAAGCCGGGACGATGACGCCGGAAGCGATGATCGCGGATATCGAGGAGGGGTTCTTCGTCACCAGCATGATGGGCATGGGCGTCAACGGCGTGACCGGCGACTACAGCCGCGGGGCTTCGGGCTTCTGGATCGAAAAGGGAGAGATCGCTTTTCCGGTCAACGAGATGACGATTGCCGGCAACTTGAAGGACATGTTCATGAACATGACCCCGGCGAACGATCTGGAATTCCGCTTCGCCACGAATGCGCCCACCATCCGGGTCGATGGCATGACCATCGCCGGGCAATAGAACGGCGGCCCTTCATCTCTCTCCGGCCCAGGCCGGGTCCTCGAACCGCTGCACTTCCAGCAGGTGCCCGTCCGGGTCGCGGAAATAGAAGTGATAGATCCCGTAGGTTTCGTTGAGCCGGGGCGCCCCGTCGCAGTCGGCGCCGGCGGCGCTGATGCGGGCGTAGTGGTTGTCGACATCAGCCGTCACCAGACAGAGAACCAGTCCGTCTCCCGGCGACTGCCGGTCGGGCCGGTTGCGGCACAAGCCCAGATAGGAAGATCCGGACGATCTGTAGATCCGGCACCCGGCCGGCTGAACCAGCACCAGCTCGAGGCCGACGGTTTGTTCGTAGAAAAGCGCCGAACGGCCCAGATCGCTGACATAGATGAAGGTGATTTGCTGATCGAACACCTGGGCCCTCCCGATTGGCTTTGCCTGCGAACAAGGTACTATACCGGGGTTAATACTGTCGGGATTCCTGCTGATGTCGACCCAGTCGCCCCCTGAAACGCTTCCTTTGTCTCCCGGACAAATGGACGAAGCGGTCAACGAGTTGATCGCCAAGGCCATCCAGTCCGTCGATTGGACCTTCTTTAACGAGAACTACAACCGGCAGGCCGAGGAGGTGGTGCGTACCTTGAATCGTGCAGGCTACGCGATTGTGCCCAGATCGCCGAGCGAGGACATGGTCGCCGCGGGAAAAGAGGCGATCGAAATCGGGCAGCATCTGCCCTCGAAGGTCGCCGGCGTTGTCTTCGATGCGATGGTCGAGGCCGGTTCGGCTCTGCCCTGATTTGAAATTCAGTCGGCCATGACGGACCGGCAAAACATAGCGCATGGAAAAGATGGGCTGACGTAAACAGGCCCCTGCTCCGAGGTTACGGGGTTACCCTGCGCTCAGCCGCCCGGCCTCTCCTTCCGGCACCAGGGAAAGCGCCTGATGAACCGTGTCGGCTCCCGACCCTTTACGCGGGGCGTTTTCGCTCAAGTACCGGCGCCAGGCACGGGCGCCCGGCAGACCGTTGAAAATGCCCAGAATGTGCCGGGTCATTCGGATCAGCGGCACGCCTGCCGCCACCTGGCGCTCGATATAGGGGATATAGGCCCGAACCACATCGTGCCGGCTTTGATCCGACGGCAGGGAAGTCTCTGCAAAAATTTGCCGGTCTGCGCCCAACAGGACTGACGGCGTATTGTAGGCGGCCCGCCCGATCATCACGCCGTCGATATGCGCGAGATGGACTTCCGCCTCGTCCAGGCTCTGCACGCCGCCGTTCAAACAGATCTCCAGATCCGGGAAGTCGGCCTTCAGGCGGTAGACATAGTCGTAGTGCAGCGGCGGGATCTCGCGGTTTTCCTTCGGACTTAGCCCTTTCAGGATCGCCTTGCGGGCATGCACGGTAAAAGAGGCGCAGCCGCCTTGGCGCACCGTGTCGACGAAGGAGGCCAGCCCTTCGTAGGAATCCGCGTCGTCGATGCCGATGCGGGATTTAACGGTGACCGGGATTTCGACCGCACCCGCCATGGCCGCGACACAGTCGGCGACCAGTTGCGGTTCGGCCATCAAGCAGGCGCCGAAGCGGCCGGACTGCACACGGTCGGACGGGCAGCCGACATTCAGGTTGACCTCGTCATAGCCGTACGACGCGACGATCCTGGCCGCTTCCGCCAAGTCTTTCGGATCGGAGCCGCCAAGCTGGCAGGCCACCGGATGTTCGGCATCGTCGAAACCCAAAAGCCGGTCCCGGTCTCCGTGGATCACCGCACCGGTCGTCACCATCTCGGTATAGAGCAGCGTGTGACGGCTCGCCGCCCGGTGGAAGGCCCGGCAATAACGGTCCGTCCACTCCATCATGGGGGCGACGGAAAGGCGTCTGGTTACGCTTGGTGCTTTGCCTGCAAACGTGTTCATGGCGCAGTCCATACGCACCCGCCCCGGGTCCTGTCAAACATGCACCCCTCCCGATCCAGCCAACGATCACCTGGAGGTTTTCAGCATAACAGTGCCCATCAAAGTGATGGCGGTAGAGGCGAGCTGCCTTAGGTCGAGCCGTTCCTTGAGGATGAAAACCCCAAACAGTACTGCGAACACCATGCTGGATTCGCGGACGGCAGAGACAAGGGCCATGGGGGCCTGGGTCATTGCCCAGACGACGATCCAGTAGGCAACAAGAGAGATCAAGCCTCCCAATATGCCGATCTTCCAAGCATTCCGGACCGAGTGGAGGATCCGTCCCCTCCTCAAATACAGTGCTAACAGGGTGATCGGGATGCCGTTGAAGAGATGAACCCAGAATGTGTAGCTATGGGCGCTTTCGGCGAGACGGGCACCGAGCCCGTCGACGACGGTGTAACCGGCGATGAAAAAACCGGTGCCCAGGGCGTAGAAGATCACCATCGGTTGGCTGAAGCTCTGCATCCCGCGGGTAAGAGTTAGGCTCATGATTCCCAATGCGATGACTAAGATCGACAGGCCAGCCTGTCGGCTGAGCGTCTCGCCAACAATCACCACGGAAACGACTGCGACGATGACGGGCGCGGAGCCGCGTGACAAAGGATAGACGTGGCTTAGGTCCCCGTAGCGGTAGGCGTTGATCAGAAATACGCAGTAGGCGGTGTTGAGCACCGTCGACGCACCGATATAGGGCCAACTTTCCGCGGTTGGGACAGCGACAAAGGGGATGGCCAGGAGGGCGGCGCCAACCTGGCTCGTCATCATGATCGCCACCATGACCAACCGGTCAGCATTTACCTTAACCAGAGCGTTCCAAGCCGCGTGCAGCACGGCCGCGCCGAGCACCATTGCAAACACGCCTGTCGTCATATGAACTTTCGTGATCGGTTTGTTCGGCTCAAGTCGTGGCCTCAGTTCTTTGCTGGGCCGGGTTCGCAACCCGTGCTCCCGACTAGGACCCTTGCGCGCGCCGCGCCATAGCCTCGATCATCGGGGCGAAGCGCCCCACACCGGGCAGTGTCAGGCCTTCCGCTTTCGCCGCTTCGTCGATCCGGCGCAGGGCGACGGCGGCCTTGGCGTGCGGCGAGGCCTCGAAGGCGTTGACCTCTTCCGCGCTCATCGGCCCGCCTTGCAGCTCCAGGCTGAGGATCGAGGCTTCCGACAGGCGGCTGAAATAGTCCGGCTCGACGGCGCAGAGATAGCGTTTCGCGTCGACATGGAGGCGCACCGGTTCGGTCACCTCGGGGCCGAAGAAATGCTCCAGGAACTCCGCGCCGACCGTTTCATGCACCGCGTCGATCCCTTCGGAGGCGTGATAGCGTCCGTCTTCGTGCAGCAAATGACCGACATCGTGCAACAGCGCGGCGCAGACCAGCGCGTCGCCTTCCTCCTGCTGGTCCGCGTGCACGGCGGATTGGATCGCATGTTCGGTCTGGGTGACGCCTTCGCCGTACTTCACGCCCCCCTTGCGGTCGAAGAGGTCGACGAAGAAACCGGCGATCTGTTCCGGCGAATCGAGTTCGGGTACGGCCATGGTCATTGCAAGATCCTCACTGTCGATGTGCGCGCAGTCTAGCGCCGTCTTGTGACAAATATTAGGGGGTATTCTGGGCGCTGAGAATCCGAAGTTTGCTCAACAGGGAATCCTTGTCCGCGTAACAGCCTTGCAGCCACCGGCTGGCTTGTTTGAACGCTTTACGCCCATGCAGCACACGCTCGTTGTCGAACACGATACAGTCGCCCGGCTCCAACTGGATGGTCGCTTCGCCGGCCGGATCCTGCAGCAGGGCGGAAAAGGTGCGGTAGGCGTCGTAGAAGGTCTCGACATCGGTTTCTGGGTCCACCGGCGCCACCGACCGGTTGTTGTACCGCACGGCGGTGGGCGCACCATTATCATCGACGCAGATAATGGGGGTGCGGGACTGAAGGTCCGCCTCGCCGTCCCGAAAGCGGAACGGCACCCAGACCGTGCTCAAGGTCTCAAAGGCCTTGGGGTGTTGCCGGCGCAGTTTCTCCGCCGTGCTGAAGCCGTCCACGAAAACGGATGTTCCACCCTCCGCGTCGCTTTGCAGGCAATGCAGCAGTTGCAGACCCGGGACGGGGTTGCGATAGGGGTTGTCGGTGTGAACCATCAAGCCTTGCGACGTGAAGGCCAGATTTGTGGGGTCGGCGACGGAGCGGACATCGAACAATTTGCCGTAGTTCGTCTCCCGGACGTAACCGAACAGATCGGCGACCCGGAACACCGCTTCGCTTTCGGTGGGAACGCCGCGCAGCAGGGCGATGCCGTCCCGGGCCACGGCGCGCAGCCAGTCCGCCAGCGCGTCCGGCTGCGCCGTCACATCCTCGAACGTCCGATGCAGGATGGTATGCGCTGCGTCCCAAAGATGCCTTTCCGGCCCGTTACTGTCTTTTTGCAGGAAGTCGCGCAGCCAATCGGGCGCATAAACCGACTTGTACCCGTCGGGCGCGAAGGTCACCTCCAGCGCCCCACCGCCTGACAGAGCGGCGGCTTCGAACGCAGTGTCGGCAGGCACGTCGCTGACATCCATCAGCCGTTGTCCATTCGTGGGGTTTCTGGCCTCCGGCGTTTGAGCGTTGTCGCGCAGCCAGGTGGCGAAGAACCTCTGCTGCCCTCCGTCGGACCAGAAAAGCTTCAGCCAGGGGCCGGAGATCTCCAGGGTTTCGATTGTCGCCATGATCACGTCACGAAGGTTGGAACGGTCGCCGCTCAGGCCTTAAGCGTACCCTATAGCAGCGCTGCGTCCGCCGTTACCCCTATTCTATTTCGAGACCGTGTTACGGCTGTTCACCGGCAGGGGCGGGGTCGTCGCGGACCGGTTGGCAGAGTGGCCCGCGAAAACCTTGCGGATGGCGTCCGCCATGGCGTCGGCGAGGTCGCCTAGCGCGGCGTCCGAGCGGCGCAGGATCAGATACGACGCACGGTCTTCGCGAAGATCCTCCATCGGGACCAAGCCGGTGCTGTCTTCCGCAGCGTTCAGGAGCCCGGCCGCGATTCCGGCGCGGACGGCGGCGCGGACACTTTCCGTCCCTTCGCTTGTAAAGACGATCCGATACCGGCGGCCCGCCGCCGCCAGGCCTGAAAGCGCGGCGTCCCGCCACCAGCAGTCCTGATCGAAAACCGCGACCGGAAGGGGGGCGCCTTCCGGGAATGACCGGCTTCGGCTCCGCATCCAGATCAGCCGATCCGATCGCAAGATCTCGTCTCCTTCCGCCGGCTTGGCGACTTCGAAGGCGGCCATATCAAGCGACCCGGATTTCAGGGCCGACTCGAAGGTTGTGCCGAGCGTGCATTGCACCTGCAATTCAACATCCGGATGACGCGCGGCGAATGCGGCGATGATCTTGGTCAGCGCCATGCGTTCGTGATCGTCCCTGATCCCGATCCGTAGGCGGCCGGACAATTGCTGTCCCCGCAGTTCGGCAAGGCTCGCGTCCAGTACGTCGGTCACTTGCCGGGCGACGGGCAAAAGCCGTTCGCCCTCCCGCGTCAGCGCCACGCCGCGTCCATGACGTTTGAACAGCGAACACCCGACCACGTTTTCCAACTGTTTGACCTGAAGGCTGGTCGCCGACTGCGAGCGGCCGATCCGGTTCGCCCCGGCGGTCACACTGCCGGAATCCGCGATGGCGAGAAATGTGCGCAAGAGGTCGCTGTCCAAAGGCATGTAAGATATCGATTTTTTTAATGTTGGAAATTCAGAATACGCGTTTCTCAAATGAATGTCGATTGGCCATGCTGGCGCGGTACAGGACAAGGACACGGGTATGTCGTTTGCTGAAGCAGTACGGTCCGTTGAGATCACAAGACGGCGCTGGCCGGTTTTCGCGCTGAGTATCGTCGCGGCGATTGCCCTCTGGCGGCCGGATGCAGTCTGGGAAACCGCCGTGTTTGTTCTCACCGGTCTGGTTTCCATTACACCGATCGTCGTGCCCGGCATTCTTCTGGCGGCTTGGGTCATCGCCAGCGGTGCCAGCGACAGGGTCGCCGATATCTTTCAGGGCAGGGTGCTGCAGACTGTGCTCGTGGCGTCTCTGGTCGGGGCGCTGACACCGGTGTGCGGCGTGACGGTTCTGCCGCTGATGGCGGGTCTCCTTGCGGCCGGCGTTCCCTTGGCGCCGGTGATGGCTTTCTGGTTGTCGTCCCCCATCACCGATCCGGCCATGCTGTCGACCACCTTGGCGACGTTGGGCTGGGAGTTTGGCGTGGGCAAGACCCTGGCCGCGGTGGGGCTCGGACTGTTCGGTGGGCTGGCTACCGCGGCGCTGGCCAAGACCGCATGGGCACAAGACCCATTGCGGTCGAACAGTCTGGTCGGGTCGTTAAACAGCGGTTGCGGCGGCTGCGCGCCCGGGACGACGCGTTTCGACCCGTATGTGTGGCGGTCTGCAGAACGCCGGACACGGTTCTTCCAGCAGCTGGCCGCCACAACACGCCTGATGCTGATCGTCCTGACCCCGGCCTTTGCCGCGGAGTACTGGTTGAATGTCTGGCTCACCCCCGATGCGTTCGTCGATTATGTGGGACACGGAAGCCCCTTCGCGATACCGCTGGCCGTGCTTGTCGGCGGGCCGGCCTATATCGACGGATACGCCGCGCTGCCCCTGACCCGTGTGCTGATGGATCACGGCATGTCGCCGGGAGCGGCGATGGCCTTTCTGATTTCCGGCGGGGTGGTCAGCATCTGGGGTGCCCTGGCGATATTCCCGGTCCTCCGTTTGCCGTCCTTTCTGCTCTATCTGCTGCTCGCTTTGTCGGGATCGATGATGTCCGGTTGGGCGTTTGGGGCGCTGGTCTGACGCGCGCGATTTGACCTGACTCAATCCCTTGCCCAGGGCGGTTTCGCGATGAACCGGCCTGTTGTGTGCATGCCACCGCATTCCCATATATCATGCGGACGCCGCTCTAGGGTCCGCCGTTTGAGTATGTACAGCACAACTCCCCATGCGTTTGCTGGCACTGGCCGGGGACGCGAGATGAGAGGTTGAGGAATGGAATTCGAGAAGTTTACCGACCGCGCCCGCGGTTTCATTCAGTCCGCGCAAACGCTGGCTTTGACCAGCAGTCATCAGCGCCTGACAGCCGAACATTTGCTGAAGGTCCTGCTGGACGACAAGGAAGGCATGGCCGCCGAGCTGATCCGCGCGGCGGGCGGTGATCCGAAGCCGGTGCACGAGGGCGCCGAATCCGCGCTTGCCAAAATGCCCAAGGTCGAAGGCTCCGGCGCCGGCAACCTGCATCTGGACGGCTTGCTCGCCAAGATTTTCGATTCCTCTCAGAAACTGGCCGAGAAGAACGGCGACAGTTTCGTCACCGCGGAAATTCTGCTGCTGGCGCTGGCGATGGCCGAAGGCACGCCGTCTGCACAGGCCTTCAAGAGCGCCAATGTCACGCCGCAAGCCTTGAACGGCGCGATCAAGGATCTGCGGAAGGGCCGCACGGCGGACAGCGCAGGCGCCGAGTCGGGCTATGACGCCCTCAAGAAATATGCCCGCGATCTGACCGAGGCGGCGCAGTCCGGCAAACTGGATCCGGTGATCGGCCGGGACGAAGAAATCCGCCGGACCATCCAGGTCCTTTCCCGGCGCACCAAGAACAACCCGGTCCTGATCGGCGAGCCCGGCGTTGGTAAAACCGCGATCATCGAGGGGTTGGCCCTGCGGATCGTCAACGGCGACGTGCCGGAGACCCTCAAGAACAAACGTCTGATGGCGCTCGACCTGGGGGCCATGGTGGCCGGCTCCAAGTTCCGCGGCGAGTTCGAGGAACGCTTGAAAGCCGTCCTTGAAGAAATCAACGCGGCCGCCGGCGAAGTCATCCTGTTCATCGACGAGTTGCACACGCTGGTCGGTGCGGGGGCCGCCGAAGGCTCGATGGACGCCTCCAACATGCTGAAGCCCGCCTTGGCGCGGGGCGAACTGCACTGCGTCGGCGCGACCACGCTGGACGAGTATCGCAAGCACATCGAAAAGGATGCCGCGCTGGCCCGGCGTTTTCAGCCGGTCGTGGTGGCGGAGCCGACAGTGGCGGACACGATCTCCATCCTGCGCGGCTTGAAGGAAAAATACGAACTGCACCATGGGGTGCGCATTACCGACGCGGCCATCGTCTCCGCGGCGACGCTCTCTAACCGCTACATCACCGACCGGTTCCTGCCGGACAAGGCGATCGATCTGGTGGACGAGGCGGCAAGCCGCCTGCGCATGGAGGTCGACTCCAAGCCGGAAGAGATCGACGAATTGGACCGCCGCATCGTCCAGCTCAAGATTGAGCGCGAAGCCTTGAAGAAGGAATCGGACCGCGGTTCCAAGGAACGGCTGGAGAAGCTGGAGAAGGAACTGGCCGATCTGGAAAGCCAGTCTTCCGTCCTGACCGCGCGTTGGGAAGCGGAAAAGAACAAGCTGAACAGCGCCCAGGATCTGAAGGAAAAGCTGGACGCCGCGCGCGTCGAACTGGACCGCGCCCAGCGCGAAGGCAAGTACGAGCGCGCCGGGGAACTTGCCTATGGCGTCATTCCGGAGCTGGAGCGCGGCTTGGCGGGTTCGGAAGAGGCCGGCGGCGAGCAGATGCTGAACGAAGAGGTCCGCGATCAGGATGTCGCCTCTGTCGTTTCCCGCTGGACCGGCATTCCGGTCGACAAGATGCTGGAAGGCGAACGCGAGAAGCTTCTGCAGATGGAAGGGCAGATCACCAAACGCGTGGTCGGTCAGGACGAGGCGGTAACGGCCATCTCCAACGCGGTGCGCCGGGCGCGCGCCGGGTTGCAGGACCCGAACCGCCCCATCGGCTCCTTCCTCTTCCTGGGCCCGACCGGCGTGGGCAAGACCGAACTGACCAAGGCGCTGGCGGAATTCCTGTTCGACGACGATCAGGCCATGGTCCGGATCGACATGTCCGAATATATGGAAAAGCACGCGGTCGCCCGCCTGATCGGCGCGCCCCCGGGCTATGTCGGCTATGACGAAGGGGGCGCGCTCACCGAAGCGGTGCGCCGCCGGCCCTATCAAGTCGTGCTGTTCGACGAGATCGAAAAGGCGCACCCGGATGTGTTCAACGTGCTGCTGCAGGTTCTGGACGACGGTCGTCTGACCGACGGCCAGGGCCGCACGGTCGATTTCAAGAACGTGCTGATCATCATGACCTCCAACCTGGGGTCCGAGTTTCTGGCCAACCAGGCGGAAGGCGAAGATGTCGAAGACGTCCGCCCATTGGTGATGGATGTCGTTCGCGCCTCCTTCCGGCCTGAATTCCTGAACCGGCTGGACGAGACCTTGCTGTTCCGCCGGCTGGGTCGCGACCATATGGCGGCGATTGTCGATATTCAGTTGGGCCGGCTCGCCGGCCTGCTGGAGGATCGCAAGATCACCCTCGACGTGGACGAGGCCGCGCGGGCCTGGATCGGCGACAAGGGGTACGACCCGGTTTACGGCGCGCGTCCCTTGAAACGCGTGATCCAGCGGGCGCTGCAAAACCCGCTGGCGTCGCTCATCCTGGAAGGCGCGGTTGCCGAAGGGGAAACGGCCAGCGTGTCGGTCTCCGGCGATAGTCTGTCGATCAACGGCGAGGCGCTGGAGGCGGAAGCGGCCTGACCCGCTTTCGCCGCCGAAAGGATGATTTTCCCGGTTACGGCTTGACGTTCGGTTTGCCTTAGGGTGTTTCGCCTTGGGGCAAACCGGACGTTTTCATGCTTGAACTCAATTTCGCAATCCTCGCCGTCTTTCTGGTCGGCGCGCTGGCCGGCGGGTTCGTCACCGGGCTGACGGGCTTCGGCACCGCCTTGGTGGTGTCCGGCTTCTGGCTGCATTTCCTGGACCCGGTCACGGTCGCCCCCTTGGCCGCCATCTGTTCCGTCGCCGGGCAGGTCAGCTCCTTGAAGGGCACCTGGCGGTATCTGCAATGGCGCGCGGTAACCCCCTTTCTGATCGGGGCGGGGATTGGTCTGCCGGTGGGCTCCCTGTTGCTCGACTATGTCGAGGCGGACCATATCAAGCTCGGCGTCGGCCTTTTTCTTATCTGCTACTGCAGCTACTTCCTGCTGGTGAAATCACCGCCCCGGATCCAGGTCGATAACCGCATTGCCGACACGGGCGTTGGGGTGATCGGCGGCCTGATGGGCGGCATGGCGGCCTTGTCCGGTCCCGCCCCCTTGATCTGGTGCCAGCTGCGCGGTTTGGCGAAGACGGTCCAGCGCGGTATCTACCAGCCCTACAATATGATCGTGCTCGGCGTGTCGGTCGGGCTGCACGGCCTCAATGGCCGGATCACGCAGGATATCGGCCTCGCCTTCCTGATCGCCATGCCGGCGACCCTCATCGGCGCGCGCATCGGCGTCTCGCTCTATCACAAGCTGGACGACAAACTGTTCCAGCGGATCGTGCTCAGCCTGCTGCTGGTTTCCGGCGCGGTGCTGACGGGGCGGTGGCTTTTCGATATAGGCTAAGTGAAGTCTGGCGGCTTCGCTAACGCGCCTCCGGGGCCGCGTTGTGCGCGTCGTACGCTGCTTCGAGCTCTCCGCGCAGAAAATCCCCGAAGTTCAGTGATTCGAACCGCGGCGAGCCGGTGCCGGGCAACGGCGCGATCTCCGTCGACACATGCGGGTCGAAAAAGAACGGAACCGAAAAACGTTCCTTACCCGTGGTATTGATCACCCGGTGCGGGGTGGAGAGCAGTTTGCCATTCGACATCCGGTGCAGCATGTCACCGACATTCACCACGAAAGCGTCCGCCATCGGCGGGGCATCGACCCAGTTTCCGGCCGGCGTCTGCACCTGCAGCCCGCCGACATCGTCCTGCGCCAACAAGGTGAGGCAGCCGAAATCCTTGTGCGGGGCGGAGCCGTAGAGATCGTCCGGCGCCTGTGCCGGCTGCGGCGGATAGTGCAGCAGGCGCAGCCAGAGCGTCGGGGTGTCGAAGGCGGCGAGAATGCCGTGGTCCTCTACCCCGATGGCGTCTAGCGCCAGCCCCATCAGCTTGCGGCCCAAGCCGGACATTGCTTCCACGTAGGATTCGCAGGTCTCCCGAAAGCCCGGAAGATCCGGCCATTGGTTGGGACCGGAGAGGTAGACGGCGGGGTCGGCCTCGGCATCTTCCCGCATCATCATGAAGGAGGCGGATTGGTTCGGCTTGGTGACCTCCGCCAGATCCGAATTCACGTCCGTCGAGGTGTTGATCGCGATATAGCCCCGGTGATTGCGGTCCAGGGCGATGGCCTGTTTGGCGCCCTCGGGCAGGGCATGGAACTGCCGGGACGCCTCAAAGATCGCGGCGCGCAAGGCCGGGTCGATGCCGTGATTGATGATGTAGGCGAAGCCGGTTTCTCCATAGGCCTTGGCGAAGGCGCGGGCCAGAGCGGCGGTATCCTCCACCGCGATCAACGGCGTCAGGTCCAGCACGGGGATTTCGGTGAATTCGGTCATGACGCCTTTCTCAGCGAGGCCGCCACCTTGGCAAGGCCCAGCACCAACAGCCCGGCGCAGAGGCCCCAGAAGGCCGATCCCACCCCGAAGACGCTGAGGTCCGAGGCGGTCACGCACAGCGTCAGCACGGCGGCGACCCGGGTTGTGTCGTCCTGCAGGGCAACGCCGACGGCCCCCACCAACGGGGCCAGCAGCGCCAGTCCGGCGATGGTCGCGATAAGCGAGGCGGGCAGGGCGGCGAACAAGGCCACCAGCGACGCGCCGATGGCGGCCAACACGATGTAGGAGACCGCGTAGACCGGACCGGACTGCCAGCGCTTCGTGGCGTCCGGATGGGTGTCCGGCCCGGTGCAGATCGCCGCCGTGATGGCGGCCAGGTTCGTGGTGACCGCCCCGAACAGGCCGGTGGCCAGGGAGGCGACGCCCGTCACGGCCAGAACGGGCCGCATGGCCGGCGTATAGCCGGCGGCCTTCAGCACCGCGAAGCCCGGCAGGTTCTGGGAAGCCATGGTGACGAGATAGAGCGGGATCGCCAGCCCGATCAAACTGCCGATTGTGAAATGAGGCGCGACGAACTCCAAGGTGCTGAGCCCGATCCGGTCCGGCAACGGGCCGGCCTTGCCCAGGCCGAACACCAAGCCAATCCCCAGAACCAAGATTGCGACAACCGCCCAGGCCGGGCTGATCACCCGCAGCACCAGGAACAACAACACCAGCGGCACCACCAGCATCGGGTCGAGCGTGGCCTGATCGAAGACCGCGATGACGAACTTGATCAGCACGCCCGACAGCATGCCCGCGGCAACGGCGGCAGGCAGTTTCTCGATCAACCGGGTCAGCGGCTTCACGAAAGCGGTAAGCAGGATCAATACTGCGACGGCGACATAACATCCGACGGCTTCGGGAAAGCTGATGCTGCCGTCGGTCGCCGCGATCAGGGCGGCGCCGGGTGTCGACCAGGCCGCGATGATCGGCATCCTGTTCGCGGTGCTGAGCACGCCGGAGATGAAGGCGGTGGCGAGGCAGACCGCCGCCACGCTGGAGGCCACCTGTCCCGGAGTCGCGCCGACGGCTTGGGCGGCGGCGACGATGATCGCCAGCGTGCTGCCGAAACCAACCAGCACCGCGACAAGCGGGTTGATGAAGAGGGAGGCGCGCATCGCGTCAGTCGGTCAGAAAGTCTGTGAGATGTTCGATGAAGGCGGCCGGCTGTTCGGCATGAACCCAATGGCCCGCGTCTGCGACGACGGAGATATCGGCGCTGGGGAACAGACGGTCGATCTCGGCATGATGGTGTGGTTGAATATAGTCGGACTTGGCGCCCGCCATGAACAAGGTGCGCCGGTCGAAGGCCTGATCCGAATCCATGTCGGGGAAATTCAGGATTTCCTCGAAGTTCTTCTCGATGGCCTTCAGGTTCAACTGCCATTCCAGCGCGCCCTCGTCGGTAATCCGGACATTGTGGGCGAGGAAGGCGCGGATCGCCGGTTCCGGGATTTCGCCCGCCAAGGCGGCTTCCACCTCGGCGCGTCGTTGCAGTTTGGACAGGTCGAGCGCCTGCATGGTGTGGACATAATCGATCAGGGTGCCGCCCGACGGGGCGGGCGCGATATCGACGACGGCCAGCCGGTCGACCAGATCCGGCCGGGTCAGGGCCAGGGTCATCGCGGTCTTGCCGCCCATGCTGTGGCCGACCACCTGGGCGGGGCCGCCCGCCTCGCGTTCGATCAGGCGCGCTACGTCTTCGGCCATCGCCGGGTAGGTATGATCGTCGCCCCAGGGCGACTCCCCGTGATTGCGCAGGTCGACCGTCAGGACGCGGTGTTCGCGACCCAGGCGCTTGGCGATGGAGGACCAGTTCCGCTTGGAGCCGAACAGGCCATGCATGATGACAAGCGGCGGGCCGTCTCCGGTGGCGGTGAAGGAGAGGTCGATGGCCATGGTTTCTGCCTCGCGGCTCAATGTCTTGCGGAGTGTTGCGGACTTCATCCCTAGGGTGCGCGGCGCGGATCGACAAGCCCGTTTGCGCGGGTTTGGACCGGAACGCAAAACTGCGTTCCATGGCACGCGCTTGTAAAAGTCGCATCGCCCTATACCTTCGCGCCAGACACTTCGGATCCAGAGGGCCATCCATGCACATTTCCGCACAGTTCGATTCAGGCAATATCGAGGTGGTTTCCGCGGAGGATCCGGCGGACGTCCGCTTACGCATCAAAAAGGACGCGGGCCCGGAGGGCTTTTTCCAGTGGTTCCATTTCCGCGCCACCGGCCAGCCGGGCGTGGCTTGCCGTTTCGTGCTGGAGAATGCCGGGGCGGCCAGCTACCCGAAGGGCTGGGAGGGTTATCGCGCCTGCGCCAGTTACGACCGGGAGTCCTGGTTTCGCGTCGATACGGCTTTCCGCGACGGGGCCCTGGTGATCGACCATACGCCGGCGTGCGCCAGCACCTACTACGCCTATTTCGCGCCCTATAGCCGGGATCGGCACCATGACCTGATCGCCCGCTGTCAGACCGACAACCGCGTCGTGGTAGAGGTCTTGGGCCACAGCGTCGATGGCGAACCGATGGACTTGCTGACGATTGGCGCCGACAACGACGCCAAGGCGAAGATCTGGTGCATCGCCCGCCAGCATCCGGGCGAAACCCAGGCGGAGTTCTGGATGGAAGGGTTCCTGTCCCGTCTGCTCGATGCGGACGATCCGGTTTCCAAGGCGGTTCTGAGCCAGGCGGTGGTCCGGGTCGTGCCGAACATGAACCCGGACGGCAGCCGCCGTGGCCATCTGCGCACCAACGCGGCGGGCGTCAATCTGAACCGCGTCTGGGCCGAACCCGACCCGGAGACCAGCCCGGAGGTGTTCGTGGTGGAACGCCGGATGCGGGAAACGGGCGTCGACTTCTTCCTCGACGTGCATGGGGACGAGGCGCTGCCGTACAACTTCATCGCCGGTGCCGATGCGATCCCCAATGTGGAACAACGCCAGATCGACCTGCGCGAAGGGTTCGAGGCGGCGCTGCGCCTGGCCAATCCGGATTTTCAATCGACCCATGGCTATCCGAAGGCGGCCCCGGGCAAGGCCAATCTGGCCATGGCTTCGGCGCACACGGCGTCGACTCACGGCTGCCTGGCGATGACCCTGGAAATGCCGTTCAAGGACAATGCGAACGCGCCGGACCCGGTCTTTGGCTGGTCGCCCAACCGTTGCCGCAAGCTGGGGGCTGCCTGTCTGGACGGAATTTACAAGGTCCTCCCGGATCTGCGCTGAACCTCGATGGCCTTTAACGCTCCTGTCACCGCCTTGGAGGCGCCCGCATGCTCGACGTGATCCTGGCGTTGGAATTCGCGGCCGCGGTCTTCTTCCTGCTGATTACGCCGGGACCGGGGGTGCTGACGACCGCGGGAATCGGATCCGGCTTCGGGTACCGGCCGGGCTTGGTCTTTCTGTGCGGCCTGTTCGTCGGCACCAATCTGGTGGCGCTGGCGGTGGTGTCCGGCCTGGCAGCCACGGTCCTTGCGGTGGAGGAGGTGCGCACGGTGCTGGTCTTCGGATCGGCGGGTTACCTGCTCTACCTCGCTTTCCGCATCGCCTTTTCAGGGTCCCGGATCGCTTTCATCGAAAAACAGGCCGCACCGGGCTTCATCGGCGGGGTGCTGCTGCAGTTCATCAATCCGAAGGCTTATGCGGTCAATACGGCGCTGTTTTTCGGATTTGCCTTTTATGCCGACAATCTGTTGGCCGAAACGGCGATCAAGTTCGCGATCATCAACGTCATCTGGGTGCCGATCCACCTTCTCTGGCTCACCATGGGGGTGACGTTGCACCGGCTGGACCTCAAACCGCGGACGTTGACCGCCATCAACATCGCCATGGCCCTGTCCATGCTGGTGGTGGTCGGCCTGACGGCCCTGTCGGCGGCCTAAAGGCCGATGACGGATCCGGGCGCAGCGCCGGCGCTGATTCGCGGGTTCGATCCGATTTTCCGGAAAAAGGCCGCGCCGGTGACGGTTTTCGATGCGGATCTCCGCCTCACCGTCGAGAAGCTTTACGAAATCCTCTACACCGCCGGCGGGATCGGCCTTGGCGCGAACATGGTGGGGCTTTTGCAGCGGATCGCCATTGTCGATTTGCAGCCTGGCGGGGTGCGCACGCCGCTCACCCTTATCAATCCGGAGATCACCTGGATGTCGGAGGCGCAGCAGAGTTTCGAAGAGGCCTCACTCTGCTTTCCTGGGGTGGGCGCCAACGTTACACGGCCCGCCGCCATCCGCCTCTCCTATCGCGATCCGAAAGGGGCGGCGCGGGAACGTGAGGCGGAGGGTTGGCTGGCGCAGGTGATTCAGCACGAAATGGACTATCTGGACGGGATCATCTTCCCCGACCGGCTTTCCCGGTTGAAGCGCGACCGGTTGATGCGGAAAATACGCAAGATCAAGTAAGACCGGGACGGCGTCATGACGGCCGATCAGATCAGCATTTCCGTTCTGCTCGTGGCCTTGCTGGCACTCTTCATGTGGGGCCGCGTGCGGTACGACGTGGTCGCGGTCGGCGGACTGGTGGTGGCCGTCGCAGTGGGGCTGGTCGAGGCGGACAAGGCGTTTTCCGGCTTGGGCCACCCCGCCGTGGTAACTGTAGCGGGCGTCCTGATCATGAGCCGGGCGCTCTCGGTTTCCGGGGCGGCGGATGGGATCGCCCGCGTGATACGGCGGGCATCTGGCTCACAGGCCGGTCAGATCGGCGTCCTCTCCGGCCTGGCCGCGGGCCTTTCGGCCTTTATGAACAATGTCGGGGCGCTGGCTCTGCTGATGCCGGCGGCGCTGGAGGCCTGCCGCCGGAACGACCGGCCCGCGCGGCTGGTGCTGATGCCGCTTGCCTTTGCGTCGATCCTGGGCGGGATGGTGACCTTGATCGGCACGCCGCCCAACATTCTGGTCGCCAGCTACCGCGAGGAAGTGACCGGGGCCGGGTTCTCCATGTTCGACTACGCCGCCGTCGGGTTGCCGGTCGCCCTTATCGGCATTCTCTACATGACCTTTATCGGATGGCGCCTGATTCCCGAGGGTTCCCAATCGCCGGGCGGCGACACGCACGATCTGGAGGCGTATCTCTCCGAACTCGCCGTGACGACATCCTCGGCGGTCTATGGGAAGACCCTGTCGGAGGTCGAAACCATGACCGAAGACCTTGATGTGGCGATCGTCGGCCTGATCCGGCGCAAACGGCACTATCCCCGACCGCCGCAGCACGAGCCGCTTCAAGGCACCGACCGTCTGCTGGTCGAGGCGATGCCGGAAGAGCTGGACCGCTTCATTCATCGTTTGGGACTGCGGGTTGCGGGGACGCGGCCGAAAAAGGAATCGCTGACGAAAGGCGAGCATGCCGTGCTGGCCGAGGCGGTGGTCACGCCGGGGTCTCGGGTCATCGGGCGCACCATCGAATCCTTGCGCCTGAAAGGCCGCTACAACCTGACCCTTTTGGGGATCAGCCGGCACGGGGCGACCGCGCGCGGGCGTCTCAGCCGTTTCCGGATCCGGTCGGGCGATGTGCTGCTGGTCCAGGGGTTGGAAGACGATGTTCCCGATGCGCTGAGCCGGCTTGGATGTATCCCGCTTGCGGACCGCGACATCTCCCATGGTCTGCGCGGAAAGGGCATGCTGACGGCGGCGCTCTTCGTTGCCGCCATCGCGGCCGCCGCCGCCGGTCTGCTGCCGATTGCGGTCGCCTTCGTGGCGGCGGTGGTTGCCGTGGTGCTGGCGGGCATTCTTCCGGTACGTGACCTCTATACCAACCTCGATCTGCCGGTAATCGTCTTGCTCGCAGCCTTGCTGCCCGTGGGCGAGGCTCTTACCACGACGGGCACCACGACGCTGATCGCCAGTGGAGTCACGGCCTTGACCCTGGGCGCGCCCGTTTTCGTCGTGATCGCCCTGTTGCTGATCGTCTCCATGACCATGTCGGATCTTTTGAACAACGCGGCGACCGTGATCGTGATGGCGCCCATCGCGGTTGAAGTGGCCGAGAATGTCGGCGCGCCGGCGGACCCGTTCCTGATGGCGGTCGCCGTTGGTGCGTCCTGCGCCTTCCTGACGCCGATCGGGCATCAGAACAACGCGCTCGTGATGGGGCCGGGCGGGTACAGGTTCGGGGATTTCTGGCGGGTCGGGCTGCCGCTGGAACTGATGATCGCAGCGGTTGCCGTGCCGTTGATCGTGCTGGTTTGGATGTAGCGGGGGAACGCGGCAGATGGCCATTGGCCGAACCCGTCGTCGGATCTCAGCGCGCAGGGGTTTCCGTCAGGGTCGGTGAATTTGGCGGTCGCGCCTCACACGTGACCCGCCACGCAGACGTCAGCGCCTTTGCGCTTCGGGGTTTCGGATTCCGCCGTTACATCGAGGGCATTGAAGCGAAGTTTTGTCGGACTATGCGCACCGGCCTTGGCCGGCGAGGATGCACCTCGTCCCGTCGGCACGCGACCCTAGTTGTTTTTAGCGAGCTGCTTGCCGGTATTCAGCGCCGCGTATTGCGCATCGAGTTCGGCGCGGCGTTTCTTGAAGGCGGCCAGTTGAGAACCGGTCAGCGTCTTGCCGGTCGGCAGTTTCACGCTCAGCGGGTTCGTCTGCTTGCCGTTGAGATGGACTTCGTAATGCAGATGGGGACCCGTCGACCGCCCGGTGGTGCCGACATAGCCGATCACCTGCCCCTGCCGGACGCGTTTGCCCTTGCCGATCTTGATGCGCGATAGGTGCGCATAGGCGGTCTTGTAGGTGCTGTTGTGCCGGATCCGGATGTATTTGCCGTAGGCGCCGTTTCGGCCCGCGACCTCGATCGTGCCGTCGCCGGCGGCATAGATCGGCGTGCCTGTCGGCGCAGCGAAATCCGTACCCCTGTGCATTTTGGTGTAGCCCAGAATCGGATGCTTGCGCTTACCGAAACCCGACGAAATCCGCGCCCCATCGATTGGCGTGCGCAGCAGGGCCTTGCGGACGCTCCGGCCCTTCGCATCGAAGTAATCCCAGAACCCGTGCTCGTCCTTGAACCGGTAATAACGGCGGCGGTCGCCCCGCACCGTCATCTCGGCAACCTGAATATCCCCGTTGTCGACAACCTGATCTTCGGCGAGCACCGAATCGTAGAGCAGCGCGAACCGGTCGCCCTTCTGCACTTCACGTTGGAAATCAATGTCGAAACTGAAGACCTGGATCAATTGCGCCAGGACCCGGGGCGGAACGCCGTCGGCGATAGCCGCTTCATAGAGGCTGGTTTCGATGGTGCCGTGGGCGCGGACGGCGCGGGTCACGGTGGGTTTGTCGACAGCCTGCGCTTCGAAGGCGCCGTCGTCCAGGCGGCTGACCCGAACCTCGCGCACGGCGGATTCGGGCAGGTTCAAGGAGACCAGTTCGAAGGCGCTGTCCTGTGTCTCTGCATCCGACGGCAGCAGCGTGACGCGCAGTTCCTGTCCCGGCTTGAGCTTGCGCGGGCTGAAGACCTTCGACATCGCAGAAATGGCGTTATGGGCGGCGCGGCGGTCGATGCCTTCGCCTGTCAGCATGGCCATCAGGGTATCGCCCCGGCCGACCGACAGGACCCGGACGACCTCCTGCGGTTCTATCTCCTCGATCCCCGGCGCTGGCGTTGGGTCGGCAACGGGCGCCATCTGGCGGGCGGTTTCCTCGATCACCGTGTCCAGATCCGGTGTTTCGAGAACCGCTGCTGGACTGGCGGCCTTCTCTGGCTGGGGCAGTGCCGCGAGGGTCAGCGGGGGTGCGTCTGGCGTTTCGGCTTGCGCGACAGCGTTGGGTAGCGTCGGGGTCGGTTCCGGTTTCGCCTGCAGAACCCGGTCGTCCGACGGTCCTTTGCCGCCGACGGCTGCGCCCCCGATGAGGGCGCCCGACATGGCGAGGCAGACCGCGGCAACCGTTGCGGTGGCTTTCCCACCCTTCTTCCGTTCGGAAGTCGGGGCGGCAAAAGCGGCCGGCTGGTCGCCATCTTCGTGTTTTGTCTCGCTATCCCAGGTCATACGCGGATCGTTTCTTTTCTTCTTACACTTTACATCAGGGATGGAAGGAAAAACAAATATAGAAGGGCGGTTGTTGGTTAAAATTCGCCACGCTGGCAGTATTTGGAACGTTTTTTATTTGCTGGCGCAAGAAAGTGATAATTTTCCGCTCGAAAGTCAAGCATTCCGCCGCGTTTTGATCTATGCCAAACGCCGTTCGGGCGGCGAGAAAAGGCGGCGTGAATTTTTTCGCAAAAAATCCGTAACAAAGGGTTTGACACCCCTCGGACCCGGGCGTATAAGCCGCTCCCTCAGCGCGGGCCGGGGGCCACAATCCTCCCCGCGCTGCTTCGTGCCGAAAGACGGTTTTGCCGCGGTGCGAAAGGTTTTTGGACATTGTTGATCTGTTAATTGGAAGGGATGCCTGGGCGGCGTGTTCTGGGTCTGGATCTTTATGGTTTGGATTTGGGATGCTGCATTGAAGT